>Ga0209344_10003699_pt1 | contig 14773 bp, 17 predicted proteins | sample Cruoilmetagenom6_FD_187293 | JGI IMG/M metagenome (GOLD analysis project Ga0209344, IMG submission 187293) | Oil polluted marine microbial communities from Coal Oil Point, Santa Barbara, California, USA - Santa Barbara Oil Seep Sample 6 (SPAdes)... | ecosystem: Environmental > Aquatic > Marine...
AAGGCTCCGGCAAAAAAGGCCGCAGCCGAAAAAGCACCGGCCAAGAAAACCGCAGCCACAAAGGCTCCGGCGAAAAAGGCGCCCGCAAAGAAGGCCGCTTCCGAGAAGGCGCCCGCGAAGAAGACCACGTCCGCAAAGGCTCCGGCCAAGAAGGACGATGAGAAGAAGCCTGCGGTCGAGAAAGCTGCGCCCAAGAAGGCAGCGCCGAAAAAGGCCGCAACCAAGAAAATCACAAGCATGCTCAAGATCACCCAGGTGAAGAGCGGGATCGGTTACCAGGGCAGGCAGAAAAAAACGCTTGCGGGTCTCGGTCTCGGCAAGATCGGCCGCACCGTTACACGGATTGACGACGAGTACATCCGCGGGATGGTGAACAAGATCTCCCACCTGGTCAGGGTCGAGAAGTTGGAGGGCTGAGATGGCCAACGAACTTCATAATCTCAAGCCGGCCGTTGGTGCCACCCAGAAGCGCAAGCGGATCGGGCGGGGCCCGGGATCGGGTAACGGAAAAACCGCAGGGAAGGGCCACAAGGGCCAGAAGTCGCGCAGCGGATACTCTCGGCGTTACGGTTTTGAGGGCGGTCAGATGCCCTTTGTGCGCCAGATCCCGAAACGAGGCTTCACCAATATCTTCCGTGTGGGATACCAGGTCGTCAATCTGCGCGACCTCGAGCGAGTGTTCTCCGATGGTGACACAGTCACCGCCGAGCTCCTGACCGAGAAGGGTCTGATCCGCGGTGGAAAAAAGCCGATCAAGGTCCTGGCATCCGGTGAGCTCAGCAAGAAGCTGACCGTTCGGGCGCATGCCTTTTCCAAGAACGCCCAGGCGAGCATCGAGGCCGCCGGTGGCAGCTGTGAAACGGTGACGACGTGATCGAGAGCTTCCGTAACATTTTCGCCATCCCCGATCTTCGGAATCGGTTGATCTTCACTTTTGCCCTGCTTGCTGTCTATCGCATCGGTGCCTTTATTCCCATTCCGGGTATCGACCCGGTTGCGATCAAGGAATTCACCACTGCGGCTGAAGGCACCGTGCTCGGCTTTTTGAATCTCTTCTCGGGTGGTGCATTGGGGAGGATGACGATCTTCGCGCTGGGGATCATGCCCTATATTTCGGCATCGATTATTCTCCAACTGCTGACCGTCGTATGGCCCTATCTCGAGAAACTCTCGAAAGAGGGCGAACTCGGCCGACGGAAAATCACCCAGTACACGCGGTATGGAACCGTGGTTCTCTCGGTGATCCAGGGCATGGGTATCTCCTTCTTCCTCGAGCGGACCACGGCCCCCGGCGGCGCACCACTGGTGCCTGAAGACCTTCAGGGCTGGGGTTTCCGTTTACTGACGGTGCTCACCCTGACCACGGGGACCGCCTTTGTGATGTGGCTCGGTGAACAGATCACCGAACGCGGCATCGGTAACGGGATCTCTTTGATCATTTTCGCCGGCATCGTGGTCGGCCTCCCGGGCGCCATCGTCAGCACCATCACCGATGTGAGGACCGGCAGTTTGAGCATCATCACCATCGCGATCCTGGTCGTATTCATGGTCGGGGTTGTGGCTGCCATCGTCTATATGGAACGAGCGCAGCGTCGAATTCCGATCCAGTACGCCAAGCGAGTGGTGGGTCGAAGGGTCTACGGCGGTCAGAGCACCTATCTGCCGCTCCGCCTCAACACCGGCGGTGTGATCCCTGTGATCTTCGCGGCCTCAATCATGTCGTTCCCCCAGACACTCGGGCAGATGATCGACAACCGTTGGTTGCAGAAGATCGTCGAGGCGCTCAACTACGGTGAGCCCCTCTACAATCTCATCTACTTCCTCTCCATTGTTTTCTTCTGCTACTTCTACACCTCGATTATCTTCAATCCCGAGGACACGGCAGAGAACATGCGCAAGTACGGCGGGTTCATTCCCGGGATTCGTCCCGGCAAGCGAACCGCCGAATTCGTCGATCGGATCCTGACCCGCATCACCCTCGTCGGGGCGCTCTATCTGGCATTGGTGGCGATTCTGCCGCAGATCCTCATCTCCGGTTTCAAAGTCGCGACCATTCCGATGATCGGGCCGACCCTCGATGCCTTTTTGCCCCGGTGGTTTACCGAGGGTCTTGGCATCAAGTTCTTCTTCGGCGGCACCTCGCTGCTCATCGTGGTCGGCGTGGCCATGGACACGGTCCAGCAGATCGAGTCCCAGTTGGTCATGCGCCACTATGACGGGTTCATGCGCCGCGGACGGATTCGCGGGAGACGTTAGGAATGAGTCCGACCTTTTCCAGCCTCAACCTGGTGCTGCTGGGCCCCCCGGGCTCGGGCAAGGGCACCCAGGCGCGCCTGTTGGCCAAGCGCTACCAGCTGCCGCATATCTCCACCGGAGACATGCTGTGGGGCGAGGTGGCCAACGGTACCGGGCTCGGAGGCGAAGTCCAGCCGAACCTCGATCGCGGGGAGCTGGTTTCGGATCAGGTCATGAGCGGCCTCATTCTTCAGCGGATCGACCGGGAGGACTGCGCTCGTGGATTCATCCTCGAGGGCTATCCCCGCAAGCTCGCCCAAGCCGAACTTCTCGATGGGATCCTGGCCGAGCTCGGGAGACGCATCGAACAGGTCATCCTGCTTGATGTGCCCGATGACGTGATCGTCGCTCGCCTCGAGGGGCGGTTGATCCACTCCGGATCCGGTCGCACATATCATCGGACCGAGGATCCTCCCAAGATTCCCGGAATCGACGATCCGACCGGCGAGCCGTTGGTCGAGCGCGACGACGATCGGGAAGAAATCGTCCGCGACCGGCTGCGGGTGCATCACCAGCACGCGGCCGGGGTGGCGGACTTCTACCGCAATCGAGATCAGCTCGTCGTAGTTGACGGTAACCAGAACATCGCTCGGGTGGCCGAGGCGGTCGATGAATCGGTGGGAGCACAGGTGGCCGTATGATCGTCCTCAAGTCCACCACTGAGCTCGACGCCATGCACCGCGCAAATCGCGTCGTGCATCGCGCCCTCGGGGCGGCTCGCGACGCAGCCGTGCCGGGCGCCAGCACCGCCGATCTCGACGCGATCGCCGAGGAGCTGATTCTCTCCGAGGGTGGGGTGCCGGCCTTCAAGGGCTACCGTGGATTTCCCGGCACTCTCTGCACCTCGGTCAACGACGAAATCGTTCATGGAATCCCGAGCGGAAAGGTTCGGCTCTCCGATGGCGACATCCTGAGCGTGGACTGCGGTGTCATCCTCGATGGTTTCTTCGGCGACGCGGCCGTCAGCTTCGGCATCGGTCAGATCAACGGCGAAGCCGACCGGCTCATGACGGTCACCAAGCGCTGCCTCGACAACGCCGTTGAGGAGATGGTTCCGGGCAAACGGCTCGGCGATATCGGCGCCGCCGTTCAGGACTATGCCGAGGGATCCGGTTTCGGGGTTGTACGTGAGTTTGTAGGTCACGGTATAGGGCGCTCGCTGCACGAAGAACCGCAGGTTCCGAACTACGGAAGTGCCGGCCGCGGGCAGATTCTCAAACCCGGTCTGGTGCTCGCCATCGAGCCCATGATCACCGCCGGAAGTTGGCGGGTGAAGATCGACGATGACGGCTGGACAGCGAGGACGGAAGACGGTAAACTCGCTGCCCATTTTGAGTACTCGGTGGCGGTAACGTCAGACGGCCATCGTGTGCTCGGTCTCGAGGAGTAATTGAATGGCCAAGGAAGAAGCGATCGAAGTGGTCGCAAGTGTGGTCGAGCCGCTTCCCAATGCGATGTTCCGCGTCGAATTGGAGAACGGTCACGAAGTGCTTGCGCATATTTCGGGAAAGATGCGCAAGCACTTCATCCGCATTCTTCCCGGCGACAAGGTTCTGGTAGAGCTTTCGCCATACGATCTCAAACGTGGGCGGATCGTTTACCGCTACAAATAAAGTAAGAGGGGGCGACGATGAAAGTTCGTCCGTCAGTGAAACGCATGTGTTCGAAGTGCAAGATCATTCGCCGTAAGGGCGTGATTCGGGTTCTCTGCGAGAATCCCAAACACAAGCAGCGTCAAGGCTGATCGAGGAGGAGAGCAATGGCACGCATAGCAGGTGTTGAATTGCCGTCGGCAAAGAGGGTCGAGATCGGCCTGACATATATCTATGGTATCGGCCGGACCCGGGCGACCAAGATTCTGGGTACGGCGGGTGTCGAAGAAGGTATTAAAGTGAAGGATCTGTCGGAAGACGAGGTCCTCAAGATCCAGCGCGTGATTCAGGATGAAGGCGGTGTTGAGGGCGATCTTCGTAAAGAGGTCGCCATGAACATCAAGCGGCTGATCGAGATCGGCTGCTACCGCGGAATCCGTCATCGCCGCGGTCTGCCGGTGCGCGGTCAGCGTACCCACACCAACGCTCGTGGGCGTAAGGGTCCCCGGCGCCAGGCTGTGGCCGGCAAGAAGAAAGTCACGAAGTAGGGCGGGAGAGAACTCATGGCTGCTGATCGAAAACCAGTGCGCAAGTCGCGCCGCGAGCGCAAGAATGTGCCTCATGCTATCGCGCACATTCATGCGACTTTTAACAACACCATCGTGACTTTTTCGGATCCCAGCGGTGGGACTCTGTGTTGGTCTTCCGGTGGTCGAACCGGCTACAAAGGCTCGCGCAAAGGAACTCCCTACGCCGCTCAGCTCGCGTCGAAGAACGCGACCGAGCAGGCTCAGGACAGCGGTGTTCGCACCGTCGACATCCTTGTCAAGGGACCTGGACCGGGTCGCGAGTCGGCCATCCGCGCCGTCGCGGCTGCCGGTCTCGAGATCAAGAGCATCCGCGATATCACGCCGATCCCGCACAACGGCTGCCGCCCGCCCAAGCGGCGCAGGGTCTGAGGAGAGAAACATGGCTCGATACAGAGGACCAGTCTGTCGTCTTTGCCGGCGCGAGGGGATGAAGCTTTTCTTGAAGGGCGAGCGCTGCTACAAGGAAAAGTGCGCCATCGAACGTCGGAACGTACCCCCCGGCCAACATGGTCAGGGTCGCCGGCGTAAGGTGCGGGCGTATGGTTTGCAGCTCCGGGAGAAGCAGAAGCTTCGGCGGATCTACGGCGTGCTCGAAAGCCAGTTCCGGCGCACATTTGATGCCGCCAACCGGAAAAAGGGCGTCACCGGCGAGAACCTGCTCAACTTTCTCGAACTGAGACTCGACAACGTCGTGTATTCGCTTGGTTTTGCGACCTCGAGAACTCAGGCCCGCCAACTCGTGCGTCATGGCCACATTGAGGTCAATGGTCGCCGAGTGGACATTCCGTCATTTCGTGTCAAGGCGGCCATGGAGATCGCGGTGTGTGAGAAGAGCCGTAAGGTTCCGACAATCACCGACGCCCTGGAGTTTGCCCAGGGGCGGGGAATCCCGTCATGGCTCGAGCTCGATGGCGCCGCATTGGCCGGCAAGGTTCTTGAGCTTCCGTCGCGCGAAGATATCCGGTTCCCGATCCAGGAGCAGCTCATCGTCGAGCTCTACTCCCGATAGGCTGGAGGTTTCATGATTTGGCATGAGTTTCAGCGCCCGTCGCAGGTACAGCCGGAGGACGAAGACCGGTCCGATACCTTTGCACGTTTTATCGCCCAGCCCTTTGAGCGCGGGTGGGGAACGACGGTGGGCAACGCCCTTCGTCGGGCTCTGCTTTCGTCGATTCCGGGTGCGGCCATTACCGCCGTCAAGATCGAAGGCGCCGACCATGAGTTTTCGGCGGTCCCCGGTGTCGTCGAGGACGTCACCGACATCATCCTCAACCTGAAGATGATTCCGCTCAAGATCCACGGCCAGGATGCGGCCCTGCTGACCCTTGACGTCAAGGGTCCGGGAGACATCACGGCCGGCCAGCTGGTCGGTTCGCATCAGGTCGAAGTCATCGATCCGAACGTCCACGTCGCAACCCTGTCCGTCGACGGCAAGCTCAGGATGGAAGTCCGCGTCGCACCGGGTCGTGGATATGTTCAGGCTGAGGAGAACCAGACCGAGGATCTCGATGTGGGTTTCATCCCCATCGACTCGGCCCACTCCCCCGTGACCAAGGCGAACTTCCGGGTCGAGATGGCGAGATTGGGTCGGATGACCAACTACGAGCGCCTGGTGCTCGAGGTCTGGACCAACGGCACCATCGGACCCGAAGAGGCCCTTTCACAGGCGGCCCAGTTGGTTCAGGGCCACATGGATATGTACTCCCGGCTGTCGACGGTTGAGGAGATGGAATCACCCCTCGAGGCCGAAGTCGAACCCGAAGAGGAGAGCGTGCTCGATTCGAGCATCGACAGCCTCGAGCTTTCGATTCGGTCCATGAACTGTCTCAAAAACGCGAATATTCGCACCCTTCGTGATCTCGTCGCTCGTGGCGAGAAGGATATGGTCGAGATTCGCAACTTCGGCGAGAAATCACTCAAGGAAGTGCGAGACAAGCTCGAGGTGCTCGGGCTCGGATTTGGAATGAACCTGAACCTGTGACAAAAGCTGTTAGCAGTTAGCTATTAGCTCTTAGCTATTCCGCCCGCCGTCGGCGAGTGGACCCGGTCGGGGCAGACCGATCGGTAAGAACGGAGAAGATCGATGCGACATCGAGTTCACGGACGCAAGCTCGGACGCACCTCGTCCCACCGCAAGGCGTTGTTCCGCAATCAGCTGACCGCGCTGTTCACCCACGAGCGCATCATCACCACGGTTGCCAAGGCGAAGGAGCTTCGGCCCATCGCGGAGCGCATGGTCACCCTGGCTCGCACCGGGACCTTGGCAGCGCGCCGTCGGGTCGCCGCGATGATATCCGACAAGGGGGTCGCGAAGCGCCTCTTTGACGAAATCGCGCCGCGTTTCGCCGACCGTCCGGGTGGCTACACCCGGATCATGAGGCTGGGCCGCCGACGCGGCGACAATGCCGAGCTCGCCATCATCGAGTTTGTCGACTACGAGTTGGCGGACCACCAGGACGACGGCGAGACCAAGGGCAAGGGGTCGTTCATGGATCGCGCCAAGGGAATGTTCGGCAGCGGCGGTGCGGCCGACGACGAGGCCGTCGAGGCCGGCGCTGAGAATGCCGAGTCTGCCGCAGATGCTCCCGAGGAAACCGACGAGCCAGTCAAGGCCGAGGCCGTGGAAGTGGTCGATGAGCCGGTCGAGACCGAGCCCGCCACCGACGAGGCTGGCGAGGACGTCGAGGCCGCACCGGTGGAGGAGACTCCCGCCGTCGAGGCAGCGACCGACGATGCCGAAGTGGATGCCGAGGCTGACGAGACCAAGACCACCTGAGCCGAAGACCGATACCACAGACTCAAACGCCGCGGCATCAGCCGCGGCGTTTTGCTTCGTCGATCCTCATGAGACGTGGGTGAGGAGCTCCTGCATGACCGAAAGCCGTTCATCGATGGTTGCGAGGCCGGCTGGACAGATAGAACGGAGAATCAAGATCTCGGAACCGGATGGGTGGGCGCAAAACATCATCAGCTCATCAAGGACTTCGCCGTCCTCGGAGTAGGTGCCGTTTGACCAGTCTGCCGTGCCGAGAGAGGTTTTCACTGATCCGTTGTCGAGGATTTTGCCATCAGGATATGCACTGATCAGAACCTCGAAATCCTGGATGCCGGTTGGCGCTATTCCGGGCGATTGAGGGACACTTTCTATGAATGTGTATCGAAGGGAGTGTCTGTTCTGATCGGTCAGTTCGATCCAGTGTTCCCCGTTGTAGGTCACCACCAGCCCTGCGGGAGCCGCGGTCAACGAGATTCCGATTTTGGGGTTCTGCTGCGGCAGCTCGAGGCCCGTGAGTTCGTGCTCGGAGGCAGGAATCGTGGTTGTCGCAGTCGGTTCCAGGGGCGCGCGCCGGCAGCTCGGAAGAACGACAAATGCCACAGCGAGGCCAGTGATGATGAGGAGCTTCGTCCGGGAGCGAGAATCTTGCATGGTTGTCTCCAATCGACTGAAGAGTCAGAGCTGTTGCCGGTTCATATGGTCAAGGTCTCACCAATCTCCGGGATGGTTGGGTGCCAGCCAAACTCCTCAATCAGCCGCGCGGAAAGCGCCTGCTGAGCTTCGTATTCGCCGTGGATCAGCACTACCTTCTCGGGTTCACGCTGTCGCTGGCTGAGCCAGACCATGAGTTCGCCGGCATCGGCATGGGCGGACAAGCCGCTGATCTGCGTGACATGGGCCTTGACCGGGATCCACTCGCCGTGGATCTTGACCTCGGGCTCACCCTCCACGAGACGCCGACCCTTGGTGCCCTGGGCCTGATAACCGACAAAGATCACCGTATTGCGCTTGTGTGGAAGCCTCAGCTTGAGGTGATGGAGAATGCGACCGCCGGTGGCCATACCGGAGGCGGAGATGATGATCGCCGGTCCGCGGAGACTATTGAGCTTGCGCGATTCCGCCGAACTGGGTGTGACTTTGAGGTTGGAAGGAAAAATCGGGTTGACCTGATCGGCAAAGAAATGTCGCATCTCGGCGTCGTGTTCATCGAGCGATCGACTGTAGACCGCGGTGGCCTCGATTCCCATGGGACTGTCGAGGAAGGTCGGGATCTCGGGAAGATCGCCGTCCACCACGAGTTCGTGCAGCATATAGAGCAGCTCCTGGGTGCGGTCGATGGCGAAGGCGGGGATCAAGATGATGCCGCCGCGTTTGATCCCGGCCTGGATTGCTTCGGCCAGTGCCGCACGAGGGTCGAGATCGCCGTGAAAACGGTCGCCGTAGGTCGATTCGAGCAAAAGGACGTCCGATCCGGGATAGGCCACGGGTTCGCGGAGAATCGGAACACCGTACCTGCCGACATCGCCGGAGAAGAAGACGGTCTTGCGGTCGCCGCCCGAGACCTTGGTCTCGAGCTCGATCGAGGCGGCGCCGAGAATATGACCCTGGCGGTGGAAACAAAACCGAACACCCGGGTGGAGATCGAGCCACTCGTCGAACCCAGCCGGCTCGAGGAGTTTGATCGCGGCGCGGGCATCGGCGGTGCGGAAGAGCGGCAGGGCGGGTTCGTGCTTCGAGTAGCCCTTCTTGTTGGCGTAGCGGGCCTCCTCTTCCTGGATGTGGGCGGCATCGGGGAGCAGAACGCGAAGCAGGGCTCGGGTCGGCGCGGTGCAGAAAACCGGTCCGTTGAATCCCTGGCGGACCAACCGAGGCAGCCAGCCCGAGTGGTCGATGTGGGCGTGGGTCAGGACGACGGCTCCGATCTTCGCTGGTGGGTAGGGGAGTGGTTTCCAGTTGCGTCGACGGTTCTCGGCAGGGCCCTGGAAGAGACCGCAGTCGATCATGGCCGAGAAGTTCTTCCACTCGAGCAGGTACTTCGAGCCCGTGACACAACGCCCGGCGCCGAGGACAGTCAGCTTCATAGAGCCTCCGGGGAGTATCGTACCGCGTCCGTGGGTCAACAAAGAGACATCGCAGCATCGCTGAGTTGAACCGCAAGGGGGCGAAGGGCGCAAAGACATCGCAACCATCGCAAGGAAGAACCGCAGATAGCGCAGATACACGCAGATTCCATCGCACCATCGCAGAGTTGCATCGCAAGGTACGCCAAGAGCGCCCATCGCAATAGAGAGTGGGTGATGCGTTGTTTCTGGGTTGTCAGCCTTCGTGGCGAATCTCTCTCGGTCGGTAGGAGACTGACGGCAGGCAGGATGCCTGCCCCACAATATTTCCGATGCGCTGTTGTGGAGCAGGCTTCCAGCCTGCTCATGGAACCCACAAAGTTTCGGTTGGGCTGTTGTGGAGCGGGCTTCCAGCCTGCTCATGGAACGATGAGTTGTGTTTGACCTACGGCGCGGTGCCATTTGTTACATTGTTCGGCGGTGAGGTTTTGAGGCATTGGCGAATTGTCGATGCCGATCAATGCAACGGGTGGCTCCGGAGAACTCGTCACGGTGGTTGATGGATCGTGTGTTCGGTCACGGCTGCCCTCAGCCCCGGGAAAGGGAAACGGTGTGCCCCGGGCCACTGGACTCACGCCGCGCCTCGACGTAGAATGAGACTGTCCCACACCAGAGGAGGACCGAGATGAACGAGAAAACCGCTGATAGTGTCGATGAAGCCATCGAAGAGGTAGCCGATCAGGCTGAAGAGGGTCTGGAAGAAGTCAAGGAGTCGTTGGCCAAGGCTCAGCGCTCCATGGAGAGCGCCAAAGCCGCGCTGCACGGCGCTGCGGGCAAGGCGCGTGATACCGCCGCGGTCGCGGCCGAGAAGGCTCGCGCCTCCCTCGACGAGGCCCGCAAAGCTCTCGGCGAAGCCCGCGAGAAGATGGGCGGGATGGCTGTCAAGACCCGTGAGCAGGCCGAGGTGCTCTACGCCAAATCGAAGGACCAGTACGAGGTCCTCGCCGAACGTGCCCGTGATCTTTACAGCAAGGTTCGCGATCGGGTCGCCGAGGTGGACTTCAAGGAAAAGGGTGACCAGGTCCTCGAGTACATCCGCGTCAACCCCGGGAAATCGGTGCTCATCGCGCTGGCTGCGGGTTTCCTCGTCGGCTATGTCGCGCGACCGCGCGAATAGTTGGAGTTTGTGATGGATCGGACTGTGGAAGAGCGTCTGGATTCGATGATGGATGGCGATGACGTTTTTGATGATGGTGAGAACCCCACCGAGGAATCGACGGTGGCGAGGCGGATCGACGCCGACTCCATTCTCGATTCGCTCGTGCCGAATTCCATCGACTGGCGCGACACGGTGCGCCGACACCCGGTCGGATCGGTGTTGAGTGTCGGCCTGGTCGGATATCTCGTTGGACGGACCAAGGGCTCGATGATCATGGCGGGAATCACCGCCGGTCTGTCTGCGGCAATGATGCGTCAGCTCTCCGACGTCTTCGAGGGCGACTTCTTCGACTACTGATCGTCTTCCGACCGGGCGAGGAGCAGCCATGTCGACAGACTCCGTCGATGGCGATTGGATCACGGTCGAAGAAGCGACCGACGAAAAACTCGCGACTGCCGTCGCCACTCGCCTGCGTCAAGAAGGGGTTGCGGTCCGGTTGATTGGCGCCGATCCATCAGACCCGTCTCGACCGCACGGCGATCTGACGGTCCAGGTACCGCTCGGCGATTTCGAGCTCGCGCTCGAAGCCCTCGAGGGACTGGATGAGGAGGATCTCTGACAGTCGGGACCGAGCGCGAGGTGGTGGCTCCTGAGGTGCCGGCTCGACCCGTCGCCGCCGGAGGCAGTCGATCGCGATCCCGCCCTCTGAGCCTCGGACGGACCTTTCTCCTGTGGTTGCTCGGGGTGCTGGTCCTGACCATCATCACGGTCAGCGCCCTGGTCTTGTGGCATGAGCAGAGGGTCCTCTCCTGGGAACTCGAGGTCCAGGGTGATCTTCTGGCCCGTCTTCTCGCGCTTTCGGCCGGTGACGGCGGCTCGCCCGAGTATCTCGCGATCCTCTCCCTGACCGATCTCGCGGCGGGCGAGGTGCGCTCCACCGAGGGTGAGATTCTGTGGCGATACGGTCCGCCCTTTGTCGAGGTCAAGACCCTCGGTGGTTCTTTTCTGGAGATCGAACGCCGTGTCGAGGTGACAGCCGGGCCGTGGGGCGGCAGTGGGGCGGTCGAGGTCACGCTCCTGATCTCCCGCGCCCGGATGCAGTCCTACCTCGCCGGCGCGGCGGTCCGCCTCGTGATCGCCCTCGGCTTCGCCCTCGCTGTCGCCATGACGGTCGGCCTGTGGATGGTCGGGCGGGTGGTTCAGCCCCTGAGCGAGCTGGCAGAGCTGTCTCGTAGTTTCGACCCGGGTGAGCCGGTTGAGATCGCCGACGAGGGTGGCGGCACGGCGGAACTCGCCGAGCTCGTGGTCGCTTTTCGAGAGATGACCCGGAGGCTCACCCAACAGCAGCGATCCCTCGCCGGCAGCGAACGGCGGTATCGCGAGCTCTTCTCGTCGTCGCCGACACCGCTCCTCGAGCTCGATACCGATCTGAGGATCCGGGGTGCGAATCCGGCAGCGGTCGCCTTCCTTGGCGTGGAGCCGGAGGCGGCGACGGGGCGCCGGGTGCAGGATTTCGTCATCGGCCCCGAAGACGACCCGTTGACCGCCTTGACGGGTTCGGCCTCGGCCCTCGGCGAGGGCCTTGTGGAGGCGCGCTGGCGACTGCCCGACGGCGAGCTTGCCGAGGTCGAACTCCATCTTCGAACCTCAGGCGAGGCCGAGGGATTCATGGCCGCCATCCACGATCTCACCGATCGGGTCCGCAGGCTCGGACAAAGATGGCAGCGGACCTTCGATGCCATGATCGACGGTGTTGCGCTTGTCGATGCCGAAGGCGAAATCGTGGTTGCCAACCGGGCGCTCGCACCCCATCTTCCGACCCTCGCCGGAGAGCTTCTGCAGCGGGGATCCAAAGAGGCGGGGTGGCGGACCACGAGCCTCGATCGTCTTTTGGAATGCAACCTCAGCCGTCCCCGGGGCCTCCGCCACTCCATCTTGGTGGTCCGTGATGTGACCGAGGCGGTGAGCGCCGAGGCGCGATTGCGCGAGGCGGAGAAGATGCAGGCGGTGGCGACCCTGGCGAGCGGCGTCGCCCATGATTTCAACAATCTCCTCGCCGCGGTCCTGCTTCACGTCCGGTTGATCGAGGAGGAGCCCGCCAAGGCCGGCGAGGCCGCCGCCGCCATTCGCGATCTTGCCGAGCAGGGCAGTGAGGTGGTCGGTGAGCTGCTCATCTTCGCCAGATCCGAAGACAGCCTGCCGCCCCGCACCTTCGATCTGGCGGCGTTGGTCGGCGATCATCGGGCGGTGCTCAATCATCTTCTCCCGGATGGGCTTGAACTCGAGATCGAGGGCGACGGGTCGGTCGTTCCCGTGGTCGGCAACCCGGTCGCCTTGCGCCGTCTGATTCTCAATCTGGTGGTCAATGCGCGCGACGCCCTGGCCGACAATCCGGGGACGATCACGATCACCGTGGCGAGACGCGGCGGCAGGGCGATCCTCGAGGTCATGGACACCGGACCGGGGATCGCCGAGGAGTATCGCGACCGGCTCTTCGAACCCTTCTTCACTCTGCGCCGAAAAGGCCGGGGCGCCGGTCTCGGGCTGGCGGTGGTCTACGCCATCGCCTCGGCCCACGGCGGGGACGTCGAGTTGGTGTCGGGAACCGGAGAGGGCGCCCGGTTTGTGGTCCGCCTGCCCCCGGGGGACATCGGCGAGCTCGAGATGCTGCACGACGTTGGGGAGGCCCAGGACGATGCGGCCGGCCGGCGAGTCATCCTCGTCGAAGCGGATGGCAGGCTTGCCGTCCGCTTTCTCGAGTCCATGGCCCTGGCCGGTTTTGAGGTCCGTCACGCACCGAACGCCGCAGTTGCCGACAGGATCGTCGCGTCCTGGACACCGACGGCGGTGGTGGTGCGCGCCGATGATCGGATCGCCAACGAGTGGGCGGGCCGGCTCGGGCTGGCGGCGGTGGTGGTCGAGGATCCGAGTTCACCCGAATCCCCGGCGCTTCTCGTGGAAAAACTCGGAATCCTCGGTGCCGAGGATCGGTCCGCGTGATGTCGCAGATCCCCGGTTCCAGCCCTCCTGCGGCGGGGTACACTGAGTCCATGGGAGACGCTGTCGGACGCCGAGGAACCGGATGGTTCCGTCGATATGGACCTTGGCTCGCCCTGGTGGTTTTCTCCGTCGGGCTCCACCTCTGGGGGCTTGAAGAGCGTGCCTATCACCACGACGAGGCGATCCACGCCCACTCTTCCTACAACCTGCTCAAAAACGGGATCTACCGCTACGACCCCACCTATCACGGCCCGTTTCTCTACTATCTCGTCGCCGGCACCTTCGCGACTCTCGGCGACTCGGACTTCACGGCCCGGTTGCCGGTGGCTCTCGCCGGAATCCTCCTGGTCGCGGTGGCCTTCGGCCTCCGTCGGCCATTGGGCGGCCGGGCCGCGTGGTGGACCGGACTGCTCGCCACCATCTCGCCCATCACCCTGTACTACGGACGCTTTCTGCGGATGGATGTGCTCGAGATGGTCCTCGCCTCCGCGGCCGGGGTCGCGGCCTGGCGCGCCGCGCGCGGCAGCGACGCCGCCTGGGCCTGGTTCGGTCTCTTTGTGGGTCTCGCCTTCGCGACCAAGGAGAACGCCTATGTGACCGGTGCACTCGTGGTCCTGGTGTGGGGGCTACTCGCGGCGATCTACGGGCTTCAACGATCGATTCCGGAGACCTTCGGCTGGTTGTGGGGACGGCGTTGGGGCATCCTCATGGCGGTGGCCGTCTCGGTGGTGGTGGTCATCCCGCTCTTCACCATCGGTTTCAACTACCCGGAAGACTGGTTCTTTCCCAAGAAGGCCATCGGCTACTGGTGGGGCCAGCACGATATGCAGCGGGTGGCCGGGCCGCCGTGGTATCACCTCCCGCGTCTCGCGGCGTACGAGTTTCTGCCCATTGTCGCCGGCCTGGTCTGGGCCATCCGCCGCGGCGGACGCAAACGTGTCTTCGAAGAGGCGCTCGTGCTCTTCGGGCTCGCCTCCATCGGGATGTACGCCTACCTCGGTGAGAAGGTGCCATGGCTCGGTGTCCACCAGGTCTGGGCCTTTCTCCCCCTGGCCGGTCTTCAGATGGCGAGGACATTTGGTCCCCATGGCCGCTGGTGGAGCAGGTCTCTGGCCGGCGCCGCCCTCGCGGCCACCGCGGTGGTCAGCCTTTCGGCGAATTTCCTCAACGATGAGATCTCGTCCAACCTCGATCGGTGCGAGATGATCATCTATGTCCAAACCTGCCCCGAGATCGCCGCCCTGGCCCGCGAGGGTGCGGCATTGGCCGCCGAGGGTCATTCAACGGTGGCGGCGGTGGCC
>Ga0209344_10003701_pt1 | contig 14769 bp, 10 predicted proteins | sample Cruoilmetagenom6_FD_187293 | JGI IMG/M metagenome (GOLD analysis project Ga0209344, IMG submission 187293) | Oil polluted marine microbial communities from Coal Oil Point, Santa Barbara, California, USA - Santa Barbara Oil Seep Sample 6 (SPAdes)... | ecosystem: Environmental > Aquatic > Marine...
AAACAGCATAGTGCAACATAAAATAGATATTTGTTTTTAGTTGCCAATGGTTTTTATTTTACGGCAACATTGACAACATAGAAACCTGTGTTTGATGCATTGTAAACAGTTTCATAAATAGAAATGTACAACATTCCTGCAGCACTTGCTTTGCCATTATACTTAGCTCCCGCTTTTGTTACTGTCCCGGAATCCCCAATTTTAAATACTACATTTCCGTAAGCCGGACTTGTTGAAGTACTGCTATTTGTATTAAAATCATCTGAACTACTATTCTTAACAGAGCCATCAGGCTTGTATGCATTATTTGATAGGCTTGCTAACACAACTTCTCCTGAAGCTGTCATAGAAATATTTTGTCCGGGCTTAACTACAATACCCGTTTTTAACCAACCGCCATTTTGATTAGAACTGATATGAGTTGATGCCATCAATTTAAACGTTTTACTATCGGCAGATGCATCTATATAAAGGATGTCAATTTTCTCGATTTTTTCTCTAGGAATAGTTAAATCACCATATTCCGTTTTTAAACTCACAGTAGAAAAATCGTATTTTCCACCCATGCTGTATTCGTAATCAATAGTAATTATATCTTTTGTAGAATAGCTATTCCCTACACTGTGAATAGCTTTTAATTCAGACAATGCAGTAGTTAGAGAATAATCATAATGAATAGGTGTTTCTTCAGTTTCTGAATAAAGTACTTCTTCAATAACAGGGATTGCGCTTATTTTTAAATTAACCAATTGGTCGTAAGCTTTTTTTCTATTATCTTCTATAGCACTTTGCAACTGTTTGGCTAGATTAACAATAGTGTTTTTTAAACTATTATCAGGATGAATTCCTAAAGAAATAGAAGATACGTTTTTTATTGGGATATCTAATTTACCATAATCGGTTATTAATAAAACATTAGAAACTTTTGTTGTTCCTGTTACGATATTTCCATCTTTTAGCGTAAGTGTAAATTCTGTTTTAGATTGTGCAAATAGGTTGTTTGATATAAGTAATATGAGTATAAATAATGTTTTTTTCATAACGTAAATATTTAAAGGTTAATTATTTTTTATTTAATAAAAATACGATTGGTTCTTGATTTTTTATATTAAAATCAATACTTTCGGTAATCGGATGGAATCCATCGGCCTCAACTAAAATATTATAATTTTTATCAGGGGCAACAATCATTACAAACTCACCTGTACTTGCTTTTGCATTGTAAATCCCCACTATGGTTTTGTTATCTTCCATTAAAGTTGCTTTTACAGGAATAGATTTGTTCGATGATTTATCATATCCGATTCCTTTTAAGACAATTAAATTAGTAGGAGGGTCATTTATAAAAGCTTTATACAAATCAATACCACCTAATCCACCTTCTCTAGTTGATGAAAAGAACGCATTTTTTCCATTGGCTGCTAAAACAATAGAGAACTCATCTCTAACAGAGTTTATTGGGGAGCCTAAATTTTCTGGGTTAGTCCAAGATTCATTAGAAACTGTGGAAAAAAATAGGTCAAACCCACCCATATTTTGATGTCCTTTACTGCTAAAATATAACGTTTTTCCATCACTAAAAATAAAAGGGTAGTCTTCGTCAAATTGGGTATTAATGATTGGTCCTAAATTTTGAGCTTTTCCCCATGTTCCATCTGGTAATCGGTTAGCTTTATAAATATCTTTTCCGCCATAACCTCCCGGTCTGCTACTTGAAAAATAGATTGTTTTATTGTCTATAGTAATAGATGCGCCAGTTTCATTAAAAGCTGATTTAATTTCTACAGGAAGTTCGTTCGGATCTTCCCATTCTTCTAGTCCCATTTGAGTAACTTGTAGGTTTCCGGCAATAAGAAACTTATTATTTCTTTGAAAAAATAGGGTCTGTCCATCAGCAGACATGCCTGCAGTAATTTCTTGTTGGGCGGTATTAATATTATTATTTAGTTTTTCAACTTGAGTGTTACTTTTATTATAATCAGTTATTTGATAAATGTTATGCATGTAATTTTCTTTGTTAGAAGAAAACAATAACAATGATGCGTTGGCATTTATTAGCGGAGCACAATCATCAAATTCAGAGTTTATGCTACTTCCTAAATTCTCTACTAAAATGTTTCTTTTGTTTTTTAAAGCCAATTCTGCATAAGAAATTTGATTAATGTAACGTGTAATATCATCATTGGTAAGCTCTTTTTCTCCGGCAATTAATTTATATCCGTTATAAAAGTTAGTTGCTTTTTTAAACTTACTGTTAGCATGAGCTGTAGCCGCTTTATATCTAAATAGTTCTAAACTTACTGATGTTGCAGATTGATTAAAATGTTTTTCTGCTTTTTCGTATTCGTGTAAGTTAAAATAACAAATTCCCATTTGGTAATTTAAGTTTACATCAGTACTGTCCTTGTTATAATGTTCTTTTAAAGAGGTTAAAGCACCACGGTAATCATTTACTTCTATATTAAATTTTGCTTTAGAGATAGCTTTTTCAATTTCGGGGGAAGATTTTTGACCATGGGCTGAATTACTAAGTGATAACAGTATGCAAATTAATAAATAGACTTTTGAAATATAATTGGTTGATATAAAATTCATGTTACTTCTTAAATTGAGCGTAAATATATAAACAATATTGAGTATTGAAAAAAATACACTCAAAAATAGTGCAATTATTTACATTTAAGCTATTGAATTAGAAATGAAATAAACAGTTTGTTGTTAGTTAAAAATGAGTTTTAATTACCATTTTATAGTAGGTAAAAATGTCTAGAAAAAATAAACATAAAAGTAATAAATACTAAAACAGACAAAGAAAAGTATTCCTATAATACTTATTGTTTTAAGTAGAGTAGAGGGTTGTTTTTCTTTGGGAATATCTTTTCCCGTAATAACTAAATAATTGAAGATAGCTAATATTGGAGAAGATAAAAAGGCGATTGCTGTTGCAAAATCAATTAACATTTTCATGTTTGCCGAAAAAAATGCTATGATAACGATACTACCAAAAGCTAGCAGAAATAGCCATAGCCAATAAAATGAAGTAGCTTCATTTTGAGTTTTATTAAATAAAATCGCAGAAGTTTCTACCATAACTCTTGGTTGTGCATCTAAACAAGTCAAAGTTGTACTAAACATAGTTGTTAATGCTGCTGCTGCAATAATTACATAAGACCATTCACCAATATTGGAAGTATAAATTTGAAGTAATTGCTTTGTAAATTCACTTCCATTTGCAGAAAGTTCAACACCAGTGCCATAAATACTTACTGCACCTAATCCTAAAAAAGCTATAGCAAGAATTAAAGTAGTCCAGTAACCTAGTTTAAAGTCAAACATGATGTCTTTATAGCTAATAGATGTGTCTTTATTGTGGTTAGTTTTTTCTGTAGTCCATATAGAATGCCAAACAGCGATATCAAAAGGAGCCGGCATCCAACCCATAAGAGCAATTAAAAATAATATGTGATTTTTATTAGAAAAAGAAAAAATTGTTTTTAGTGAATTATTTTGTTGATAATCTCCAAAGAGTGAAGTTAAAAAAGTACTAATGGTAGCTATAGCAAGTAGGCTTATAATAAATTTCATACTTGTGTCTAATACTTTGTATTTTCCGATAAATAAAAATAGACAGCAAATAAAAAGCACGAGTGAAGCAATGCTCCATATTGGCAAATGTATATGAAAAACCTCGGCAACAATTCCTGCGGTAACTGTGGTAACGGTAGATTGTATGATAAACATTCCAAAGAATGTAATCAAGAAAAATAAAATTACTGACCACTTACCTAGGTTTTTATATCCATAAAGTATATTTTTTCCTGTTATGGCAGCATAGCGTGGTCCGTACTCAAAAAAAGGATATTTTAAAATAATAACTATCAAAATTGCCCAAATAAGTTGATATCCAAAATCGCTTCCAGCTCTTGTAGATTGAATAAGGTGAGAAACTCCAATAGCAGCTCCAGCGTATAGTAATCCTGGACCTAATTTTTTATGCCAGCTCATTTTTAGATGTTTAAAGGTGGCAAAGTAAAAATATTTTCAAGAATATAAAAATACGAAGAAATAAAATAAATGTGTTACATGGCTTATTTTTATAAAAAATAACTTATTTTAGTTGCAAATTTTAAATACACAAAAAATTATGAAAAAAATTTACACTTTATTTACAATAGCAATTTTAGGTTCAATAGAGGTTTTTGCTCAATGTAATGGTAGATACCAAACTAATATTTACACTACTGTAGATGTAACTACCGTGCAATATGGTAGTAATATGGATTTAAATAATAATGTGATTGATTTGTTTATGGACATTTATCAACCACAAGGAGATACTGCAACATCGAGACCGTTGGTTATTTTTGCTCATGGAGGTTCTTTTTCAGGAGGGTCAAGGTCTTCGGCAGAATTAGTTCATTTTGCTACAGAACTAGCTAAAAAAGGTTATGTATGTGCTTCTATTAGTTATAGGTTGGCACCCAGTGCTTTTTCATTGTTAGCAGAAGAAACTACGTTTAAAGTAGTATTCGGAGCAATTCAGGACGGAAAAGCTGCAATTCGTTACTTTAGATCTGATGCTGCTAATGCTAATCTTTACAAAATTGATGAAGAGCAAATTTTTATTGGAGGAACTTCAGCAGGAGGAATATTGGCGTTTAATTTGGTTTATGGTGATGATGTAAATAAATTACCTACTCAGTGGCAAACTTGGTTAGGCGAAATCGGTGGTTTAGAAGGTAGTAGTGGAACACCAGGGTACTGCTCTAGAGCAGCAGGTACTTTCGGCTTTGCAGGTGGAGTAGCTGATACTGCATGGATAGATGGTAATGATGTTCCTTTGTACGCCTGTCATACTTATGGAGACCAAACCGTTTTATATAACTACGGACAGCCTTTAAATGGTTTTACACCGGTTAATCTTTATGGTAGTGGACCAATAAATACTAGAATGGACGGTCAAGGTATTTATAATCATTTAGATCCATATACAGGAAGCGACCATCCTCCATTTGCTAATTCTACACCAATATTGGATACAACAAACACTAATTTAACTACTTTCTTATATAATATTTTAGATTGCAACCCTAGTAACCTTAAAAACCCTAATCAAAAAGATTGTAGCACATTTGTGGGGGTTAATGAATTTGTTAAAAACAATATAGAGTTATTGGTTTATCCTAATCCAGCTATAGAGTTTATTACTATTGATTTAAAAGAAATGAATTCAGTTAATAATGTAGTAGAAATTACAAATACGTTAGGTCAGGTGGTTTTTACTCAAACATTAAACGAAAACATGTTAAAGGTAAATGTAAGTGGATTTCCAAATGGAGCTTACATTGTTAATGTAAATGGAGTATCTCAATTATTTATTAAGAAATAGTTTTTATAATTATTTTCAATAAAAAAAGCTGTTGTTTACAAAACAACAGCTTTTTTTGTTAGATAGAGTAGTAAATTAGTTAATTAAATCTAGCTCGGCTCTTTGTTCCTTTACCGGAAACAAAAGGGTTAGGATTAATAAAACGGATAAATATTTCAGGACCGCCATTTCCATTGGTTGCAGCTGTCAATCCTGAAACATTTAAATCATAGGCAAAACCAAGAGAAAAACTAGCAATTTCTATTTCTACAGCAGGAGCAAAGGCATCTCCAAACCTATAGTATGTTCCTAATGAAATAGCAGCACCTTTAAAAGCACCGGTATATTTAGATTCTTCTTGAAGTGTATATCTAACCATTAAACCTCCTAATAGTTGTCTCGTTGGTCCTTGAAAGTAAGCTAAAAATTTTGGTCTGAAAGCCAATTTACTATTACTTATTCCTATATGAGCTTCAGTATGAAATGCTAATTTAGAATATAGTTTATCTACTTCTCCAAATTCTAGTTGTTGGTTTGGACGCGTAATGTGATAAAAAGCTACTCCGGATTGAATATTGAACTCATCTTGAGAGCTTAATGTTTTTGCACCTTTGCCATAAGACCATAAAGCACCTGCAGAAAAATCAAAGAAATTACTATTTTCAAAAGCAAACAATTCATTAGAGCTTAGTGATGCATCAAAATTTTGTCCATTAAACTGTGAATCCCACTCTAGATTATCTGGACTCATACTTGTTTGCCCCCAAGAACCCATTAAACCTACAGATGCAGAATTTTTATCGTCTAAAAATAAAACACTTGAAAGAGCAAGATTAATTTTAGTTGTTCCAAAATTAGTTGTTCCCGCAACATCTTTAAAAGCACTTATTCCGGCTCCTATATATCCATTCTTCCATTTGTTTTTTAATAATCCACCATCAAACATTATAGCATAAGTTTTATATGGATTGGAAATACTTCCCCATTGACTTCTATAGTTTAAAACACCTCTAAAATCACCGTTAAAGACACCTGCTGTTGCTGGATTTGTGGTCATTATCATTGCGTCATACATAGTAAAGTGTATGTCTTGAGCTTTTATTTCTGTTGTTGAAATTATTCCTACTTGACAGAATAGTGCAATGAGGAGACTTGTTTTTTTACCTATAGAATAGTTCATTTTTCGGATGTTTGTGAATACGTTATATTTCATAATTATTTATCTTATTAAAGTTACGTCACCTTTTTTTGTTACTTTACTACCATCTATAAAAGTAGCTTCGAGGTAATACACAAAAACTGCTTTGTTCATATCTTTGCCTCTAAATTTACCATCCCAACCAATATCTAAACTAGTTGTTTCAAATACTTTTTCACCCCATCTGTCATAAACAAAAAAGTTTAAGTCAGCAACACCTTTACCTCTAACATAAAGTATATCATTGCTGCCATCTCCATTAGGAGAGAATATGTTTGGTACCCAAATTACATTCTCAAATTCTATAAATACAGTTACTTGGTCTGAAGCACTACAGCCATTTGAATCTACAACAATTACTGTATAAGTGATTGTTTCTTCAGGTGTACTAGTAGTAGATGGACAAGTAGGACAGCTTAGCCAAGTTGGAGGTGTCCAAGAATAACTTCCACTAGAACCAGTTGCGTTTAAAACGGTATTATTACCTAAAGTAATGGTAACATTACTTCCAGCATTAACAATTGGTGTTGGATGTACTGTTACTGTATCGGTAATTGTATCAGAACCAAACGAGTTTGAGGCAATTAACTCAATAGAATAAACTCCATCAGTTCCAAAACAAATATTAGTTGGGTTTTGGTCGGTAGATGTTGAGGGACTTCCTCCATTAAAGGTCCATAACCAACTTGTTGCAGCTGTACTCATATCAGTAAAATCAATACATTCGCCAGCACAAATTTCATTATCTGAGATAGAAAATCCTGCTGTAGGTGTTGTGCAATTGGTTACTGTAATATATGCGGTCATAGTGCTATCATCACTACCATTAGCATCTGTAACAGTTAATGAAATAGTGTAAGTTCCTGCTGCTGCAAAACAAACATTAGTTGGGTTTTGTTGATTTGAAGTTGATGGTGTTCCACCATTAAAAGTCCAACTCCACGCTGTAATTCCTCCTGTGGCTGATGAAGTACTTAAGTCTGTGAAATTAATACAATTACCCTCGCAGATATTAGTTTGCGAAGCAGAAAAATTAGCAATTGGTTGTGGTAAAGTACAATTGTTTATGTTAATAGACACAGTACTAGTATCAGGACAAGCACCATTAGTAGTATAAGTAACATTAAAAACACCTGCACCACTACCGGTAATATTGACCTCACCGGTAGATGCGTTAATTACACCACTATTGTCAATCGTAAAAGTACCACCAGAAGTTCCTGTAATAGTAGGAGTAGGGTTAGGGTCAGTAGTACAGAAAGTGGTAGGAGAATAACTAAACGAGGCATCATCTTGTGCATCTACGACAATTGAGATAGTATCAGCATCCCCACAAGAACCTGAAATAGTATAAATAATTTGATGAGTTCCTGCACCAGCAGTAGAAGGATCAAAAGTACCTGTTGAAGTGTTGGTTATACCAGTTCCACTCCAAACTCCCCCCGGATCAACAGCTGATAAAGTTACTGAAGCGGTATTTTCGCAAAAAGGACCGGCAGCAGTAATTGTTGCATCTGCTCCTGAGGTGATGTTTATTGTTACAGTACTAGTATCAGGACAAGCACCATTAGTAGTATAAGTAACATTAAAAACACCTACACCACTGCCAGTAATATTAACTTCACCGGTAGTTGCGTTAATTACCCCACTATTGTCTATGGTAAAAGTACCACCAGAAGTTCCTGTAATAGTAGGAGTAGGGTTAGGGTCAGTAGTACAGAAAGTAGTAGGAGAATAACCAAAAGAAGCGTCATCTTGAGCATTAACAACTATTGTTTCTGTATCGGTATCAGTACATGAACCGGTAATAGAATAAGTTATTATATGACTTCCTGGTCCTGCTACGCCTGGATCAAAAATACCTGTTGAAGTGTTGGTTATCCCTGTCCCGCTCCAAGCCCCTCCTGGATCAACAGCAGAAAGCGTTACGGGAGCATCATTTTCACAAAAAGGACCAGCGGCAGTAATTGTTGCATCACAAGCAGTTGGGTTACAAGCCGGAAGATTAGCTAATCCATTAATAATAATAAAATTACCAAAACTGTCAGTTACCCTAAGTGTATCAATTCCAGGAGGAGGTGTTATTGTAGAACCAGTTGTAAATGTAGTCCAAAAACCAGGAGCATTACAAGAGTTTAGTGGTATAGGGAATGGGTTGTAACAGCTTCCAAATGTCCATGTTCCTCCACAGCTAGTACATTGAGTTTGGTTTGTTACAGTAATTGTTGATGGAGGAGTCCATTGGTCCCATGTATAAACTGGAGTTCCATTACTTACCGTCAAATCTCCGTTTGCTTCTACACAGACAGACAAAGATGAACATACATTAACAGAAATAGTATAGGAAAATGAACCACAACCTAAAGTATAAGTAACTACAAAATTTCCAGCTCCTGAAACTGAAGGATCAAATACTCCAGTTAACGTGTTTAGTCCAGGTGTTGTAGGAGTAGAACTCCAAACCCCTCCCGGAGTGTTTGGATTTAAAGAAACTGGAGCATCGGTAGTACATAAAGTATTGATTGGACAAAAATTTGGGTCGCAACAAACTGTAGCATATTGAGAACCAGCAGTCATATTTAAAGATTCTATTCTTCCTCCTCGCCCTGTTGAAGTACTATTATTTAATAATGCACCTACAGCTAAAACTTCTCCGTTGGAATTTACACTTACATCATAAACAGTAAATCCACCTGTAGTATTAACTTGAGAAAGAATATTTAAGTTTGGATCAAACTTTACAACTCTATCCATAGAACCAGCATATACATTTCCTGTAGCATCTACATCTAATCCGCTACAATGAACAACTCTCCCAAATGTATTGTTAGAGCTTCCTCCAGGTAAAGCAACATTATTTAATAATGCTCCAGTATTAATATCCCATTGTAAAATTCTATCTCCTCTGTGTGTATAGAAAAAATTATCGTTAGCAATAATTGCCTTTAATCCTCCACCGTTTTGAGATGCAGATAGATAGTTTTCGCATTTGTAACCTAAATGATGGGTATTGTCAACTTGAAAATCTGGAATAGAACTACATGCTGTTAAATTTTGATTAATAGCACCAACTTCAGTATGAGTTAAATAAACATATTTGGAGTTTTTAGTAGGGGCAATAGAGCGAACTTCAACTGGGGTAAAACCACCTTGGGTACCAACGGTTACATCAGCCAAAACACTACCGTTGCTCAAGTCCATATCATATATTTTGGCTTGAAAATTTAATCCTGTTCCTCCTGTACCGCCTACAATCAATTTGGTATTATCACAATTAAAAGTAATGGTCCAATATTCGGTTATGTTAAAAATCCCAGTTGCATTAGCATGCCAAACCATAGCTCCTGCTGTACTTACACGTTCTATTTCAGCACCAGTACCTTGTGTAATATAACTTACTCCGGCAGCATCTGTTGCTAATGTTCCCAACCAATCACCACCATTTGTATCCCAAGGTGTGATGTATGTCCAAATTAAGTTTCCTGCAATACCGTATTTTCTAAGCTCCATTGGTATTTCACCACCAATAACATATACATTTCCAGTAGCATCTGTTTCTACTTCTCTAGTAAAATCTCCGGCATTAAAATTAGGTGTAACTACCCAAGGGTCAATAACCACTTTTTGCGAATTGTCATAATTCCCTAAATTGAAGGTTAAAATATTGTTACTAAAAGCATATTCTGACTGAATTACAGTTTTGGAGTTTTGATAGAAAGTAAGTGGTTTATGTTCTATAATTTTATTGGATGCCGTGTTAATTTCTAATTGTCCTGTTTGAGAATTTAATTTGATATCAATTTTTTCATCTAAATGATTAGTATGAAAAGTTTCATACTTCATTTTTATCTCATTAGGATTTGCTCCCGGATGCAAGATCACATTATATTTAATACCACCATCAGGGTGTAAAGTATATTCAATATCTATATTGTTGTAAATGTTTTTATAAGTGATTTTTTTGTATCCTTTTACATTATTGATGTTGTTTACATCATTTGTTTTTAAATCTTTAACAGCATAAGAGTAGTAATGGTTGGTCTTTTCTTCGGCAATAATCTTTACATTATTATTTGCACCTACAAAACTTATGTTTACAAATTCGCTTAAGTGAATTCTACTAGGAAGATTATTGTTAGCATCTCCTTCTCCTTTTTTCTTTTTTGGATTTCTAACCAATCTTTCAATTCGGTGAGTTATACCTTTGTTAGAAAAGAATGTAAACCAACCATCTTGCTGACTAAGAGCATATTTTATTTGGTTGGTAGATTGCCAGTTCCTTCCATCGTATTGTCCTTTATTTTCTACAAAAGCCCTTTCTGAATTCGGGCTGTTGGTCCATTTAGGTTGACTAAATACTCCAATAGATAGCATTGTAAATACTATGATAATAAAACTTTTTTTCATTTTTATATTGATTTTGAGAATAGTATAAAATATTTTTTTGCGAATATAGATGCTGTATAAAAAAAAACATATCTTAATTTTAATACATTATTAGTATTCTAAATTGAGTTATTGTTATTATTTTGTTATTAAATAAAATATTTTTAGTTATTTTATATTTAGTATTCAAAAAATTAATATTGTTTTAAATTTAACTATATTGTTGTAAATCTGTAAAAATTAACAAGTTGATATGAAAAAAACACATGTTTTACATGATCTAATTCATTCCCTTTCAAAAAGTGAGAAAAGGTTTATAAGACTTAATGCTCAATTTCATCAAGGAGATAAAACTTATATGAAGCTTTTTGATGCTATTGAAAGACAAAAGAATTATGATGAAGAAGTGCTCAAGGTAAAGTTTAGGAATGAAAAATTTATTAATCAATTTGGAGTAGCTAAAAATTATTTACAACAATTTATTCTTAAACAATTAAGACAATATCATGCAGGGTTAAAAGTGAATATTGAATGTAAAAATTTATTAATAGATATTGAGATTTTATTTTGGAAAGGACAATATAACTTGGCAAAGAAGATTATTTTAAAAACTACTAAAATAGCTCAGCGATACGATTTTTTTTTAGTTCTTGAAGAGTTAAATTATTGGGAAGGTAGAATTCATAATGCTCTTTTTAAACTTAATGAAACATATAAAACTGCCTTAGAAGATAGTAGTAAACAGAATATTCAAAAATATTTAAATATTCTTCAATATAGAGAGCTTATTAATACTGCTCAATTGATGATGAAAGAATCAGAATTAGTGAGAGGTGAAGATGAGAAAGATAGATACAATGCATTTTTAAAGAACCCTCTTTTAACTGATATTTCTTTAGCACAATCTAATGAAGCAAAATATAATTATTATGTATTAAATGGTGTGCTTTATAGGGTAATAGGCTGCATGGAAAAATCTGAAGCATTTAGAAAACAATTAGTAAACTTTCTTGAAGCTAATCCTCATCTTATTGAAGAAAATCCTATTCATTATATTGCTGCACTTCATAATGTTCTTACTCACTTTTTAGTTAACCATGATTATCCTGAATTTAATAAATACCTTGAAAAATTAAAAACATTTAATTTTAAAATGCCTCATGAAAAAGCGAGTGTTTTTTCCTCTTTATGTTTGTTTGAACTTGGTTATTATATGGAAAGAAAAGATTATGAAAAAGCTATTACTTTTATTGAAAATACAATAACTAAATATGAAGATATAAATACACTAATTAACATTCAACATTCATTTTTATTAAATTATCATGCAGCTTTAATTTATTTTAATGTTGGGAATTATAAAAATGCTTTATTATGGATAAATAAAGTTATTAATATTACATCAAGAAATTTGCGAGTAGATGTAAAGGCGGCCGCTTTTTTACTTAATATACTTATACATCATGAATTAAAAAACTTACTACTTATTCCTTATTTAGTAAAATCTACTATAGAATTTTTAAAACAACATCATTTACAAACAGAGTTTGATAAAAAATGTTTGTTGGTGTTGTTAGCACTTTCAAAAACAAATGATGAAAAACAACAACAAAAAATTATAGCAAAAAATTTACCTGCATTGGAAAAATTAGATAAAAACACATCAACAGTTTCGGATATAGATGTTATTGAGTGGTTAAAACACAAAATGATATAGAAAAGTAATAAAATAGCTAATTTTGAGCTTTATAATTAAAAAATGGAAAGAACGATTAAACTTATTTGGGATTTTAATGGTGATGATGCTGTTCATTTTGCAGAACACCATAAAAGACATTTAGCAGAGTTTGCCAGTAAAGAAAACTTATTATTAAGGGAAACAGGCATAGAACAAGTAAATCCAAACCATACTACTGCCTATTTATTGGTAAAAGAAAGTCAGGTTTATATGGTTAGAGATGCGTTAAAACCAAAAAGAGCTGAAATTGTAGATTAATAAAAACATAAATAAATTGATGATAGATTTAGAACACCTTTGCAAAGAAGTAAATAGTTTAGCCAGAGAAGTAGGAGCATTTATTAAATTACAAAAAATAACAATAGATGATATAGAAACAAAATCTAAAAACAGCTTGGTTACATATGTAGATAAAACTGCGGAAGAAATGATAGTGAAGAAATTAGCTATGCTTATTCCTGAGGCAGGTTTTATAACAGAAGAAGAAACTCTTGTAAAAAAAGGTGTAGTCTATAATTGGATTATTGATCCTTTAGATGGGACAACTAATTTTATCCATTCAATTCCTTGCTTTTCAATAAGTATAGCATTGCAAAGAAATAATGAATTGGTTTTAGGTGTAATTTATGAAATTAACTTAGATGAAATGTTTTATGCGTGGGAGGGAAGCAATGCGTATTTAAATGGAGCTGTAATTAAAGTTTCTCCTACTGCTCTTATAGAGAATTCATTAGTAGCAACAGGTTTTCCTTATTTTAATTATATAAAACAAAAGGAATACATGATGCTGTTTCAAGACTTAATGAAAACATCTAGAGGATTAAGAAGGTTGGGGTCGGCAGCTGTAGATTTAGCCTATGTTGCTTGTGGTAGATTTGATGCTTTTTATGAATACAGTCTTAATTCTTGGGACGTAGCTGCTGGTGCAGTTATAGTAAAACAAGCTGGTGGTGTAGTAACAGATTTTTCTGGAAACAACAACTTTCTTTTTGGTAAAGAGTTAATAGCCACCAATAATTTAATCTATGGTGATTTTCTTAAAAAAGTAGAAATTTATTTTGGAGATAAAAATTAGGTGTTTAACCATTTTAAAAATTTACCCCAAAAACTTTTTGGAGTTTCTTCTTCAATGGTTACTGTTTGTTTTGGTAGCACAATTTCTTCTTCTTGCTTTTTAGTTGTAGCTTTTTGTTTTACTTTTTTATTCTTTTCAATTTCTTTTAACTGTTGCTCATAAAAACGTTTTTTAGCTTCTTTAGCCTTTTTCTTTCTAATAGCTTCTTGGTCAGCTTTTTTCTTTTCTTTTTCTTTTCTTCGATTTTGTTCTTCTACAGAAAGTAACTTAGCTTCTTTATCTTGCAAATCTTTTAATCGAAGTTGTTCAGCTAATCTTTTTTCGTTTTCAATACGTTTTTTTTCTTCGGCTAATTTTTTTTGCTTCGCTTTTTCTATTGCTTCTTGTTCTTTTTGAGCTTTAATAGCCTCTCTTTCTTCTTTCTTTTTTTGTTCTAACTCCTCTTCGGTATAAACCACACCATCAACATTTACTTCAATTTTAGATTTATCTGGCAAATCAATTTTACCAATAATTTTAGGAGTAGGAACAGCCGAAATGGTTTCAACAACTTTTATTTTTTCTATTACAGGTTTTTCAGATTCCGTTTCTTTTTTTGTTTTTTTAGGAGGTTCTTTAGCTTTTGTTGCAGTTTTTTCATTTTTATTCACAGTAATTTTATCTTCTATCACAACAAAGTTGTTGGTAATGGCATCAATATGCTCATCAGGTATTTTAGCATTAGGATGTGGGTTAATGGTAATTTTTTTCTCCTTTTCAAGAAAACTTACTATTTTATCTGTTGAAACGTTAATTTGTCTTGCTAATTGTCCTAACCTCATTTTTGTAATTTTTTTACAAAGCTAAAAAAATAACATTATTGTCAAAAATTGATTTACAATTAATTTATTTTTCTTTATAAACATAATGATAAGTAATTTCTTGAGATGGAGGATTTTCAGTAGGAGTAGGAGGTTCATCGTCATTATCATCTTCCTCCCAATGATAATGACGATGAACCTCCT
>Ga0209344_10003702_pt1 | contig 14768 bp, 13 predicted proteins | sample Cruoilmetagenom6_FD_187293 | JGI IMG/M metagenome (GOLD analysis project Ga0209344, IMG submission 187293) | Oil polluted marine microbial communities from Coal Oil Point, Santa Barbara, California, USA - Santa Barbara Oil Seep Sample 6 (SPAdes)... | ecosystem: Environmental > Aquatic > Marine...
CATCCCATACCGTGCGGAATACTCCCGCGTCGATGCAAGCACTCCGCCGCCCCCACGCTCAAACTGAATCCGCAACATCATCACCGCATCAACACCCCCCAAAGTTGTGTCAAGATCATGCGACAACGAACAACCCAGCGATGACAACGACCCAGGAACCATACTCGGCGGCCCAACCAACACCACCTCCGCGCCAAGAGCTGTCAACAACCCAACATTGCTCCGCGCCACCCGCGAAGAAACCACATCCCCCACGATCGCAACCTTTATGCCCTTCAGGTTCCAATCAATTTCACGCCCAAAAGACCGCCCGATTGTCAGCGCATCAGCCATCGCCTGCGTCGGGTGCTGATGCGTCCCATCCCCCGCATTGACCACCGCGCACCGAGTATGCTCATCAATCAACGCCGACGCCCCGCTCTGCCCCGCCCGAACGATTAGCGCATCAACCCCCATCGCCTCGATGGTCCACGCCGTATCAAGCAGTGTTTCCCCCTTAGCAACGCTCGACCCCTTGCTTGTCAGATCAACGACCCTCGCGCCCAAAGCCTGCGCCGCGATCGTAAAGCTCACCCGCGTCCGCGTTGAATCTTCAAAGAAAAGATTGGCAACAACCTTCCCATCAAGCTCATCCCCCCGCCAAGCATCACCATGTGCCAACGCGAGCAACGCCCGCGCCTCATCCGCGTTCGCGTCACCCATCGATAGCAAACTACGCCCGGTCCACATACGCAATCCCTTTATTCATCAATCTCTCGGTAGGTCCCGTCATCATCGACCGGACCCGGTTCCTGCACAGGATCAGTCTCAAGCTCTGTTTCAGTCATCGGATTCTCATACCCATCAACATCCTTCATCTCAGCATCCCCCGCCCCAGCCTTACCAACAGGCACATACATCGAAGGCGTCGGCACCGTCCCCGGAGCCCAATACTGCATCCGCTGAACATACCAAGGCTGATCCCCACCATGCACCCAAACCGTCACCCCACCGTCAATCCTCTGCCCATCAGCATCAAGCATCGGATACACCACATCAACCTTCCCGCTCGCACCCCGAAGCCAGATCCGCCCGATGTGATACACAGGAACCGACCCGCTCATCCCCGCATAAGGCAGCACCGCACCCGTTGGCAGCCGCGAAACAATCGTCTCCGCAGTCTCAGGCGTCGTCCCCACAGGAAGATTCACCGCATAGTTCCCCTGATCATCCCGCATCGGATGCCGGAGCACCACCCGCTCAATCGAGGCCACAACAGTCTTAATCGACCCCCCAGAGTTCGTATGCCCAAGAGCAATCCCCTTGCTCGGCTCAGGCACACTCGTATAACTCACACACCCCCCCACCCCCCAAAGTAGAGATAGAGAAGCGGCCGCGACCGTGATTTTCAGTGCCTTGAACATGTTGCCTGTTGATCCGCGCATAATCATCTCCGTTTATCCGCAAGCCGGTCCCCAACCAAGGCCCGTTGCAGAGTTTCGTATACCTATACCCATTCTAACCCGCCCACCATACCATTGCCCATGCCCGAGCCCCTCCCCCCAAGACAATCCACACCCCCATCTGCTTTCCCCCCATCAACCGGCAAAACCTTCGTACTCGGAATCACCGGCGCCTCCGGAGCCGCCTACTCCATCCGCCTACTCGACCAACTCCTCACCCACGGAAACACCGTCCACCTCATCGTCACCGACTACGGCAAACGACTCCTAAACGACGAAACCAACATCACCTCAGTCTCCCTATCAACCCTCTGCCCGCACCTCGCTGCTAATCAACATTCCGAAAAGTACGCCGCACGCCTCATCATCCACCCCAACAAAGATGTCGGCGCCCTCCCCGCCACAGGCTCATTCCTCCACGACGGCATGGTCATCCTCCCCTGCTCCTCCACCTCAATGGGCGCCATAGCAACCGGCGCAGGCTCAAACCTCCTCACCCGCGCCGCCGCCGTCACCCTCAAAGAACGCCGCCCCCTCATCATCTGCCACCGAGAAACCCCTCTCAGCCTCATCGACATCAACAACATGCAAACCCTCACCCAAGCCGGCGCCATCATCGCCCCCTGCAACCCAGGCCTCTACCTCAACCCACAATCCATCAACGACCTCGTTGACTTCATCACAGGCAAAGCCCTCGACCTCTTAAAAGTACCCCACAACCTCAAAACCCGCTGGGAGGGCTAACCCACTCAGCCCTTCGCGTACTGCTTCCGCCGATCATCCTTATTGAGTTCAATACTCACCCCACCACTGAGCCGCACAGAATCCGCCCCAAGCTCTTCCCCGATCGCCCGCACAAGCTCAGGCCGCATGTGCGTCATGATCTTCTTCCCCTCAGCACTCTCCCCAGGCTCAACCAAAACCCACGCCCCATCAATCTCCACGATCACCATCACAGGCCGAGCACTCTTCCCAATCGATAAATCACTTGCGTCCGCAGGGGTCTCAAGGATCCCCCGCACCCGGTCAACCACCTGCTTCGCGTCCCCGTTCACCCGCGAAGAACGCACCATCACCTGAATAGTCCCCTGCTCGAGCGGATGCCCATCAATCGGCACCACCCGATCCAAGATCACCTGCGCATCGCCGCGCGAATGATCCAACCGCCCCATAAAGAACTTCGGCATGTCCGTATCAGTCAGATGCCCAAACTGCCCATACACATTGGAGAACATCACCGCATCAGTCGTACCCGTCGCGTCCTCGATCGTCAGGATCGCCATCTTCTGACCCGCGCTCCGCCCGTTCTTGGTCACGATCGTCCGCACACCCTGCACCATCGCAGGCACAATCACACGCTTGTCCTGAGGCAACCCCTTCAACTCCCCAACCTTCAAAGGCGTAAACACCCGCACCCAGTCCCCCCACTCCTCCATCGGATGACTCGACACATAAAACCCCAGCGTCTCTTTCTCAAGCCGCAGGGTCTCAGATTCATTCCAAGCATCCACCTTGATCAGAGGCGTCTCCGGAAGCTCCTCAGCAACCGCTTCCTCTCCCCCACCCATCCCAAACAACGCCCCCTGCCCCGCCGCCTTGTCCGCCGCGATCGACTGCCCAGCGCCCACCGCCGCCTCAATACTCGCGATCATCGACGCCCGCTCATCGCGACCATGCACAGAATCAAACGCCCCCGCCCGGATCAGCGCCTCAATCGTCCCCTTGTTCACCGACCCCGTTGGCACCCGCTCACAAAAATCAAAGATACTCGCAAATACCTTCCGCTCAGGATTCTCAGGATCGCTCCCAAGATCCCGCTCCTTGACAAGCCCCTCGATCGCCTTGGTCCCCGCCCCCTTGATCGCCCGCATCCCAAACCGCACCTGCCCGCCGTGCGATGAGGGTTCCTCCCCATCATCAAACACCACACAAAAATCAGTCCGCGAAAGATTCACATCCGGCGCGTTCACTTCGATCCCGGTCTTCAAAACCTCCCCAGATTTGGGATCAATAAACCGTGTCCGCTTGCAGTCGTCCAGATAAGGAATCCAATCGCTCACCTTCTGCGCCTGGGATTCAAAGCTCAAGAACGCCGCCATGTACTGGTTCGGGAAATAGGTCTTCAGGTACGCCGTCTGGTACGCAACAATCGAATACCCCGTCGAGTGAGATTTATTAAACCCGTAGCCCGCAAACTTCAGGATCAAATCAAACAGTTCCTCGGCCTTCTCCTTAGCAAGCCCCTTCTCAACAGCACCCTCAATAAACTTGGACCGATTCGAATCAATAACCGAAACCTTCTTCTTACTGATCGCCTTAATCAATGAATACGCATCCCGCAGCGCAATCCCACCAAGCTCATGCACAATCTGCATGACCTGCTCCTGATACACCATCACCCCATAAGTCTCAGCAGTAAACTTATCGACAATCGGATGCACCTCAGGCACCTGATCAGTCCCATGCTTCCGCTTGTTGTAATCCGGGATCAGATCCATCGGCCCAGGTCTAAACAACGCATTGGCCGCGATAAGGTCTTCGAGCCTGTCAGGCTTCATCTCCGTCAGCAGCCGCCGCATCCCCCCAGATTCAAACTGGAACACCCCAGTCGTATCCCCCCGCTGAAACACATCAAACACAAACGGATCTTCATACTTGAGCCGGTCTAAATCCAGCGGATGAGCCTCCGCAGTCTTCCCCTTGCCCGGCTTCTTCCCCACCGCATCCCAGATCGCATCCTCAGGCAGCGTATCACGAATCAGCTTCTTCGCTTCCTCAATAATCGAAAGCGTCCGCAGCCCCAAGAAATCCATCTTGAGCAAACCCATCATCTCACAAGTCGGCCCATCCCACTGCGTGATCAGATCCTCAGACCCAGACTGCTTATACAGAGGCACAACCTCATGCAAAGGCCGCGTCGCAACGATCACCCCCGCCGCATGCACCGACGAGTGCCGAGCCTGCCCCTCAAAGGTCCGCCCCGTATCAATGATCCGCTTGACGACCGGGTCGCTGTCATACCAGTCCTTGAGATCTGGCTCCTTCTCAAGGGCCCCATCAAGCGTAATTCCCAGCTCCTCAGGAACCAGTTTCGCCAGCTTGTCCGCATCCCCAAGCGGGAACTCCATCACCCGCGCCACATCCCGGATCGCCGCCCGAGCTTTCAAAGTACCAAAGGTAATGATCTGCGCCACATGCCCATACTTCTCGCGCACATACTGGATGACCTTCATCCGCCCGTTCTGGCACAGGTCAATATCAATATCGGGATACTCATTCCGATCCGGGTCCGTAAACCGCTCAAAGAGCAACCCGTAATGCACCGGACACGCGTTACTCATCCCCAGCACATACCCCACCATCGTCCCCACACCAGATCCACGCGCAATCGAAGGGATCCCCCGCATCCGCCCCCAGTCAACAAAGTCCCACACGATCAAGAAGTACGCCGAGATCAGCTTGTCGGCCAAGATCTTCAACTCACGATTGAGCCGAGCCCACTTGTTCCAACCATCAGCATCTTCGCCCTCTAATCCCTTGGGAAGCTCATCAACCCCCTCAATCTTCTTGTGCTGATGCTCAAGAATCCAAGGCCCATACCGCCAAACCATCCCCGCCTCACACAACAACCGGAGCGTCTTATCACACTCCACCTTCAGCGAAGCCTGATCCATATCCGGGTCATTGGCCGGGTCCAAAGAGAAGCAATCGCAATACGCCTTGTACCACGCCGTCAGATCCCCGCCGAACTCCTTGGCCGAATGCTTGGGCAGCTTGCTCTTCACCGGCGCCTTGACCACCACAACCGGCGCATGGTTCGCCCCGATCGGCAGCTCCACATCACACCGATCCGCGATCGCAACCGTATTGTCCAGCGATTCGATCCCCGCGTCCCCGATCTCCTCGTTGTTGTACTCGTCTGATTCAAAGATCGAACGCATCTCAGCAGCCGACTTGATGTACAGCTCAGTCGGGTAGTGCATCCGGTCCGGATCGTTCTTCACCTTCCCAGTAGAAATACAAATCAGCGTGTCGTGCGCATCATGATCATCCTCAAGCAAGAAGTGCGAGTCATTATCACACACCAGCGGGATATCCATCTCCCGCGCCAGCTTGATTACATGCGGGTTAATCGAGTTCTGCAGCCCAATATGGTGCTGCAACTCCAGATAGAACCCCGGCCCGCCGCCTTTCGCTGGGTCCGTACCTTTAAAGGTATCCCGGTGCCAGGTCGCCACATCCTTCGCCGCGTCCCAGTGCGACTGATCCCGCGTCTGCTCGTATTTGACCATGTGCCGAGCAATCTCAGACCCAAGGTGCCCATTGATCGCGATCAGCCCCTCGCTGTGCGACTCCAGAATCTCCCGGTCCATCCGAGGCTTGTAGTAAAACCCATTGATATACGCCTCTGAGCACAAATAGAGCAGATTGTTCCACCCCGTAATGTTCTCCGCCAGCAACACGAGGTGATGCCCACCATCAGCAACCCCTGTATAGGTACGATCCTTTCGATCCCCCGGCGCCACATACGCCTCAACTCCCAATATCGGCCGGATTCCCTGCTTTTTCGCCAGGTTGTAAAACTGCACCGCCGCGTGCATATTCCCGTGATCGGTGATTGCCACCGCATCCATCCCCAGCTCTTTAACCCGCGAGACAAGCTTGTCCGTCCGATTGCCCCCATCGAGCAACGAATACTCCGAATGCAAGTGCAAATGCACAAACGATTTAGCGGCTTGCTCATCTTTAGTTTGCAGATCAATATCCAAACTTAACCCTCGATCCAGCACCACACCAGACCCTACATCGTACGCCAAACCCCCGCGCACGATTTCCCCAGCTGACCAGCAGAATTGAGTAATTTTCTAACTCTATCTACCGCAATTGCTTGCATACCCCGTTTTTGGAGGCACATTACATCCGAGAACATACGAGAAATCTCTAAATCTGAGATTTCAACTCTTGGGAGAGTACAAAATGAATAGTAACCACACCATTATCCTGGCCCTCACCACAGCAGTGGCCTCAAACGCGCTCGCGAGCGATCCGCAGTTCACACTGTCAGATCGAAACTCGACCGCCGTATTCGATGTCAACAACGGACAAATTTCATGGGATGTCGACGGCACCTCACAACTCTTCGCACAAGAGTTCTACTTCCGCCGCTCCACAGATCAAAACGAGGTCCTTCTGAGCTCAACAAACCTCAGCCTCGATGGCGTCTTCGCATCAGACACAAACCCCTTCCGCGATGACAGTATCGACACACTCGCACAACTCTTCTCCGACGACAGCGGCCTCCAGTTCGAAACAGTCTTCTCACTCAGAGGCGGCACCGACGGCTCAGGACGCTCAGACCTCGCTGAACAAATCGTCATCCGCAACCTCTCAAACGAAACCATGTCGCTCTCGTTCTTCCAGTTCGTAGATTTCGACCTCGGCGGAGACTTCAGCGACGATTCAGGCGAAATAATCAACGGCAACACCGTCCGCCAAAGCGATGACAACTATGCAATCTCAGAAACTGTTGTCACTCCACAACCAACAATCTTCCAGGTCGGCGATGCAGATGCAATGAGCACCATGTTCAACGACGACAACGCCGACAACCTCGACGGCACCGAAAGTTGGCAAGGCGATGTCGCCTGGGCATTCCAGTGGGATATCACCCTTCAGGCCGGTCAATCGTTCATCATTTCCAAAGACAAATCCATCGTTCCAACCCCTGGGTCATTCGCACTCATGGGACTCGCGGGGCTGGTCGCAACCGCCCGCCGTCGTTTTTAACACCTAAATCTCGCCGGTCTCCGCCACTCCACTGGCGCCCCACAAACCCGGCATGCATTCAAAGCACACACATTTTAAGACCTCACTCAAGAGGGCTTCTCGGAGAGACCACAAATGAATAAGTTCACTATTTTCACACTCGCTGCATTCACCGCTTCATCATCAATCGCACTCGCAGGAGACGGAGATGGACCAGGCGGTGACATACTGCTCGGAGACGGAAACTCCACCGCAAACTTCAGCACTTCAGGTCAAGATTCATGGATCGTCGATGGCATCGACCATCTCTACGCCCAAGAGTTCTACCTCCGCCGCGCCGGAGATGACGATGAACGAAACATCAACTCCCTGACACTCCTCGGCCAAGCCCTCACCGACACCAACCCCTTCTCAGATACACGCCTCGACACCATCTCCTCACTCTACTTGGATGGCCACGATCTAGAAATCGAAACCAGCTACACACTCCGTGGCGGCACCGCCGGCTCAAACAACTCAGACATCGCAGAACAAATCTCCCTCACAAACACAGGGACCTCCACAATCTCCTTCTCCTTCTTCCAGTATGTAGATTTCGATCTCGGCGGTGACTTCAGCGACGACTGGGGCCAAATCGTTGATGGCAATGTCGCACAACAGTTCGACGACGAGTTCGCAGCGTCCGAAACTGTCGTCACACCCTTCCCAACACTCTTCCAAATGGGCGATGAAGGTACCATCTCAGACCTCTGGTCCAACGGAGAAGCAGACACACTCAACGGCGATTCTTCCTACCAAGGAGATGTCGCCTGGGCATTCCAATGGGACATCACCCTTGAAGCCGGCGAGTCCTTCCTCATCTCAAAGGACAAATCAATCGTCCCAACCCCAGGCTCAATGGCCCTCCTAACCACCGCAGGCCTCCTCTGCACCCGCCGCCGCAGAGCCTAATCCCAACACCACAAAACATCACACCTCTGCACCCCGTTCCCCGGGGTACTTTTTTGTCCACAATTAACCCAGGCTAATATTGGCCATTATCTTCATTCCTTACCATGAACCCGATAATGACCCATTTTTTATTCAAATTACCCAAATGCCCCTTGAATTGGGCTTTCTCCCCGTAGTACACTTTCTCTAGAGAGATAAGCAACGCGGCTCCGTTCTGGCCGTTCTAACGAGAAGAGAGAACACAATGAAGTCTAAAACCGTTATTGGTATCGCATCATGCGCCGCATTTGCATTCAACGCAATGGCCGGCCAACCATTCACAATCGCAGACAGCAACACCTCAGCAACCTTTGATCCCGCCGCGGGTCAGATCGACTGGCTCGTTGACAGCGCCAACCAACTCTTCACCCAAGAGTTCTACTACCGCCGCTCAAACGATACCCGCGAACTCCGCATGGACTCCTTCAACCTCAACAATGTCGGAAACTTCACCATCGACACAAACCCATTCATTGACACCCGTCATGATGCGTTCGGGTCTTTGTTCACCGACAACAACGGGCTCGAGTTCGAGACACTCTTTACAATCCGAGGCAACGCCCCAGGATCAAACAGTGCCGCACTCGCTGAACAAATCACCATCCGCAACACCTCAAATGCGGCCATCACGCTCTCCTTCTTCCAGTTCGTTGATTTCGATCTCGGCGGAGACGCATTCGATGACTTCGGACAAATCGTCGGCGGCAACACCGCCCAACAAAGCGACGACGACACAGTCCTCTCTGAAACCGTCGCCACGCCAACACCTACGATCTTCCAGATGGGCGATTCCTTCGACATGACCAACATGTTCAACGATTCAGCCATCGACAACCTCGACGGCACCTCCTCCCACTCAGGTGATGTCGCTTGGGCATTCCAATGGGATATCACCCTCCAAGCGGGTGGTTCGTTCCTCATCTCCAAAAACAAAGCAATCGTCCCCACCCCAGGTTCATTGATGATTCTGGGCTCCGCAGGCCTCCTCGCCAGCCGACGCCGCAGAAGCTAACAAGCCTCAATGCCTCATACTTCCAACAACCAACACCCTGTCACACATGGGGTGTTGTTCTATTGAAAAAACAGCAAAAATGGCCCACAGAAGCCAGAAGTAACCGCGAATCAAAAATTGAAAATAATATCATCAATTCGTTTGCAAATCCCAAAACACACTTGCATTGAGACTTTCACCCAAAGTACACTATGCTTTAATGGAAAGAGTTACGCGGTTCTGTTCTGGCTGCAAGAGAGAGATTCAAAGTCACCAGAGAAAGAGAGAACAACAATGCGTAAAAATATCGCTATCACTCTTGCGTCGTGCGCAGGACTAGTCTCGGTCACCGTCGCGGATGTCAACGTCATCTCCGACGCAAACAGTACCGCTTCATTCGACACAAACTCCGGTCAGATCGACTGGACCGTCGACGGGGTCAACCAACTCTTCACACAAGAGTTCTACTTCCGCCGTTCAACAGACACCAGAGAGTTCAGGGTTGACGCAACAAACCTCACACTCGACGGCCTGTTCACATCCGACACCAACCCATTCTCCGATACGAGCAACGACGCAATCGCGCAGCTCTACTCCGACGGGAACGGATTGCAGATCGAAACAATCTTCACCATCCGCGGCGGAACCAACGGCTCAAGCGCCGCTGACATCGCAGAGACCATCACGATCCGGAACAACTCCGCATCAGCCATGTCCCTCACATTCTTCCAGTTCGTCGACTTCGATCTCGGCGGAGACGCTCTGGATGACAACGGCCAAATCGTCAATGGCAACACCGCCATGCAGAACGACGACGACCTCTTCATCTCAGAAACAGTCGCAACACCAACACCAACCCACTACCAGATGGGCAACGCGTTCACCATGGCCAATATGTTTAACGATGGCCTTATCGATGACCTCAACGACAACCCATCAGACTCCGGCGATGTCGCATGGGCATTCCAATGGGACATCACCCTCGCAGCAGGCGAGCAGTTCATCATCACCAAGGACAAATCAATCGTTCCCGCACCGGGATCAATGATGCTCCTCGGTGCCGCCGGCCTCATCGCCGGACGCCGCCGCCGCAGCTAATCCTGCACCTATTCAAACTCTGTTCCTTCCAAGAGCCCTCGCACACACGCGAGGGCTCTTTTTCAACCCCAACCCCTCAACCATGAAAGCCAACGCCCAAACTTCCCTACAATCCCCCAATGGAACACCTCACCTCCACATCCTCTCAAACCGTGCGAATCCGCACCGCAGGCCCCCTCACCCGCCTGCTCTCCCTCTTCCTACTCATCCTCTTCATCATCCTCGGCATACTCATCGCCATCCCCCTCATCCTCCTAGCCACCATCGTCGTCCTCATCTTCATGCTCTACTTCAAAATCAAAAACACCCTCACCAGAGCGAAATCCCCCAACGGCCCCCTCGACGGCCGACAAAATGTCAAAGTCATCAATCGCGATGAGTGATTACTCTGCGATATCAAACTGCCCCGATTGCAAGCATGACCTCAAAGGCTTGCAACTAGATCAAGCCAACCATTCCAAGTGCCCAGAATGCGGCATGTACTTTGACCCGCCGAAAGCAGCAGTACCGTTTTTATGGTCGAAGCTTAATGTCCTACTCTTTATCTTCTTCACAATTCCAAGCGTCGCCGTCCCATTTCTCGCCAGCTCTTTCATTCACAGCATGACCATTTGTACTTGGTACACATGGATTGCTTTTTTCTTCTGGCCTGCCTTGCTGTTCGCTCTTCTCTGTCATTCATACATCAAGCACTGCACCATTTCAATAAAGCCACCATCAATACCATTCCTCATTCTTAGTGGAATACTCGTGTCAATCCCAGGGCTAATTGTGCAGCTCATCCTGTTTGCATACTTCATCGCCGGGGCTTCGTCTGTTTAGCCGGGTGCCACTACTCGCCGTCTTCGGCGCAGTAGTGTCTTGCCCCCGCATACAATCTCTCAGTGACCCAGAACAACAACAAACCAACCTGCCCCAACTGCCAATACAACCTCACAGGTGTCCCAATTGAAGAAGAGGCATACTCATGCCCGGAGTGCGGTACTTGCTCCACAACTGACGAGTCGCATTTTCAACCCTACTACATCAGATCAACAATAAAACCCACCCTAATGGCCTCGCTCCCCCCCACAGTGCTTTTGGCCATTGGGATCATCCCAATATTCCTATTGCCATCAGCCCGTTTAAGCGCAGGATATTCAGCTGGATTTGTGCTGCTCGCCCCATTTGCACTGCTCTGGAGCTGCGCAGTCGCCATTCAATATTCGATTCTAGTAGAAAGATACATAGGTCCAAACAAACCAAGAGGGCAGTTGGCGACATTTTTGATGGTGTGGATATTCTCAACAGCAATACTCTGCTGTGTCCTCATCCCAACGTGGATTCTTGCACTCGCGTATTTCATGGGATCATCATTTTAACGAACCGCCTAACCCAAAACCCCATCCCGCACCCCCAGCGTCACCGCCCCCGGCTCCCCGTTCCCAATCACCTCCGCCTCCACCTTCACCACAGGCAGCACCTTCCAACTCGAGTTCGTCAAAAACACCTCATCCGCATCAAGCAGATCATCGATCGACATCATCCGAACCTCGAACCCAACCCCCATCTTCTTGGCGGCCTCCATCACCCGCGCCCGCGTAATCCCAGGCAGCACCGGACTCGGAAGCGCATGAGCCTCCCCGCTCTCCTCCCCCTGAGCAATCGGCGTGATCAGCTTCCCTTCGCTGACCACAAACAGATTCGACACACACCCACCTGATAAATGATTGCTCACCTGCAGCACGATCGACTCCCCGGCCCCCTTCGCCGCCGCCGCCTGCAGCTCCCGCAAACGCCACCAGTAGTTCAGCGTCTTGTGTCCCGCAGTAGGATCAAGCGGATTCGCACGCGCCTCAGCAATCGTCGCCATGACCCCATTCTCAAACATCTCATCCGGATAATCAGTCGCAGGCTGCGCCTGAATCATCACCGTAGGACGATGCCCCCCCCCACCACCAACCGCCCCAGACTGCAACAGATTCAGATCCCCACCAGTCACCGTCAAACGCACCCGAGTATTCTTGTACCGAGCCCGCCGAACGGTCTCCACAACCGCCTCCCCGAGCGCACCCGTTTTGAGATCATCGCTCAATCCAAGCTGAGCCGCCGACGCCTGCAGCCGGTCCATATGCTCATCAAGATCCTCAACCACCACCCCGTCCGCGGTCGTAAACGCGTGCATCGTCTCAAACAGACCCACCCCATGCTGGAACGCCGCATCAAACGCGGACACCTTCGCATCCTCGCGCGTCACCATCTCCCCATCAATAAACACGCTCTCACATGAATCGTTAACGCCCTGCCCATCGCTTGTTTGGTCATCAGTCATGCCAAAAGGGTACCCCGCCCAGCCCCTAAGTTCTTCCCCGTTCCTCAGTCCTGTGCCTCAGCAATCGCCACCATCGCCCGATGCCTCCGCAGAATCACCCCAGGTCCAAACAACGCTACCAAATGCAGCACCACAAGCGTCCCATTCATTACATACTTAATCAGCCGCACATTCCCATCCATCCCAAAGTTGATCCGGGTCAGCCCATCAAGACACCCACACCCGCTCTCAAGCAAGACCGCATCACTCACCAATGACAAATAATAAGTAAACCCCACAATCGAAAGCATCGAAAGCACCAGCACCATCCGCCCAAAAACCTTCGTCAGCTCAGACCCCATCGCAAACACCAACAACAACCCAATCACAAGCTCCCCAGGCCCAACCCACCACATCAACCCAAACAACTCCTGAGGCAGCACCTTGTGCTCAGCAATCGTATTGACAAAGGCGCTCATATCAGACACCTTCGAAAATCCCGCCGCAACCCACATCAACAAAATCAACCCCACACACACCCGAGGCAGCACCATCCGAGGCTTCGCCGCCCCGCCGCCATCAGTATTTATCGGTTGATCATCCATTACCCATATTCTCCATTACGCAAAGACCAACGAGCGTTTCACAAAATCAATCTTCATCGCTTCCTTGGCAAGATAGAGCGTCTCTTCCGCCGCGTTATTCGCCTGTTTGGTATGTTCCTTCAGTAGCTCCAGAATCTTCGCGTCCCCCGCCTCACCCTCATAAGGCAAACGCCGCTCACGCATCGGCTCCAGCAGCTTGGAAATATGCTCCGCAACCTCCACCTTCACATGCCCATCACCGATGTTCTCACCCTTGCTATACGCATCTTCGAGCTCGCGGACGCGATCCTCGTCATGAATAAACGCACGCACATAATCAAACAACGCGTTCTTGATATCCCCAGGCTCATCCATCGCCACGCGCCCCGTATACAGCCCCCCCATCTTCTTCTTGATCTGCTTAAAGCTATCCGTCAAGAAAATCGCGTTGTTGAGCGACTTCGACATCTTGTTGACCCCGTCAGTCCCGATCAACCGAGCGACCCGCCCCACCATCCCCGCCGGGATCGGGAACAGCCCGCCCTCCTTCACATAGTCCGCGTCTTCCGTATGCGGATCAACCCCGCAGTACATCTGATTAAACCGACGAGCCACTTCTCTGCAAGGCTCAATATGCGCCAGTTGATCCTCCCCCACAGGCACAAGTTCAGGACGGAACAACAAAATATCCGCACACTGCCCAACCGTGTACATCGGGAACCCGAACGAATAGTTATCCCCCAGCCCCTTCGTCTCAAGCTCCGTCTTCAGCGTCGGATTCCGCATCACCCGATTGAACGGCAGCAGCATCGCCAAATACCAGCTCAGCTCCGCGATCCCAGGGATCTCGGTCTGCAAAACAAAGGTCGACTTCTCAGGATCGATCCCCGCCGCGATCCAGTCCTTGACAATATCAAGCGTCGACCGCCGGATCTCATCAGGCTTATCCGCCCGCGTCGTAAACGCATGCATATTCGCGATCAAAAAGAAGCACTCATACTCATCCTGCAACGCCACCCGGTTCTCCAGAGAACCAACCCAATGCCCAAGATGCAACTGCCCCGTCGGCGTATCGCCCGTCAAAATCCGAGCACGATGTCCTGTTTTAATCTGATCACTCATAGACCACGATCGTAGTCCAATATCCCCCATTCATGCCCCCAATCTCCCCCTTTCACATCACATTCTCCTTGCATCCACACCCAAACCCCGCTACATTGGTCCCACCAAGGAGAGGGACCATGACAACCAGCAACTCAAATCTCAACCGCCGCCAGTTCGTCGCCCTCAGCGCGACTGCAGCAGCAACCACCGCCATCTCCTCCGCCGCCCTCGCCGATCCCATCTCCCCGACTAAATCCACCAAGCCCCTCCGCATCCCCTTCCCATCCCTCGCCCGCGTCATCCCATCCAAAGACGACCCCACCAAAGCCCGCCTCCTCCCAAACTCCCTCCTCAATACCCTCAACCTAGCCGCTGACACCCCCCAAACCCTCACCCTCACCCCCCTCCCCTGCGTCGACGGCCGCCTCGAACAAGACGCCTCCATCACCATCGAACTCCACTACCCATCCCCAAACCTCTACACAAACATCTACTCCGCCCAC
>Ga0209344_10003703_pt1 | contig 14766 bp, 17 predicted proteins | sample Cruoilmetagenom6_FD_187293 | JGI IMG/M metagenome (GOLD analysis project Ga0209344, IMG submission 187293) | Oil polluted marine microbial communities from Coal Oil Point, Santa Barbara, California, USA - Santa Barbara Oil Seep Sample 6 (SPAdes)... | ecosystem: Environmental > Aquatic > Marine...
TGTATATGGCGGAGAGATAGGGATTCGAACCCTAGGTACCCTATTAAGGTACGCTGGTTTTCAAGACCAGTGCATTCAACCGCTCTGCCATCTCTCCGTACTTCATGATAGTTTATAGAGCTATCGGCTCTGAATTAACAAGATTAAGGTTTAAAGCCTGTATTTAACCGCTTTGTGATACTTCCTTCTTCAAGTTGCTCATCATCAAATGAGGATGCGTACTTTATACTATTATATTATTCAAATCCAGATTTTTTTTGCTGAAAATTCTATTTTTTTACCAACTAAAAAATTGACACCTTTTTATTTTTGCATAAAACGGCTAAAATACGCGCTTTCAATTGGTCCTGAGATTTAATATGACATTAGAAACTGGTGACAAAGCACCTGATTTTTCATTGATTGCCGATAACGGCAAACCCTATAAATTATCTTCTAAGTTAAAAGGAAATGCATTATTGGTCTTTTACCCTGGTGATGGTTTACCAGTCTGTAAACAGCAACTGTGTGATTACCGCGATGGTTTTTCTAAGTTCAGTGATTTGGGCGTAGATGTGATTGCAATCAGTGCAGATAATACAGATTACATCAAATCATTTAAGAAAGACAATGACTTACCTTTTACTTTATTGAGTGACAAAGATGGTGAAGTCGCGAAAATGTATGACTCTTTTGGGTGGTTCGGTGTTAAAAGATCAGTCTATTTCGTTGATAAAAACCTTGAAATCAAATACAAACACATTGAGTCTGTTTCTATATATAGTCGTTCGGTTGAAGAGTTAACTGAAATGGTAAAACGCAAGGCTTAATTAATAAACTATACCAAGGTTATTGATTTTTAAAAGGGCGGGATATGGTTCCAGCCCTTTTTTTATACCTCAAAACATTTGTTTAGCTTGTTGATGATTTCATTTTCAATGACTGATTTGAAGGGAATCATGAAAAAACCCAGCTTGGCATATATTTCTATCCCATCATCATTGATTGAGACATTGCCATTGACCCCGGAACCAGATAAATTACATTCAGTTTCGGAATAAAACTCGTGTTGAATTGAATATTTTTCCTGTAATGCAGTTAACATGGTTTGAAGGGTTTGTTTTGAATGGTCTATGTGACATTCAAGTGGATAGTGAATATTAATTTCTGACATATTTATTTATTACAAGGCATCGCTTTTTTCATACGCGAACCAGTATGCGTTAAATTACAATTTTTCTCAACTGCATCGCTGATAGTAAAGCTGAATAATTGTTGATATGTTCTTTGTAATGCTGATTGGTTCAATGATTCAGGTTCAAAATTCCACCGTTTAAGGGCTTTGACTACTTCTTGTTCAAAGGATACATAATTGTTTTTTTGTGAAGTGACTTCTATATTGAAGACTTTGCCATTTGGTTTTATTTGAAAGGTTGCAATCACATCTTGTTCGATTTGATTGAACCAAAAACGTTGTGGGTACGTTGGGGCTAAATATTCTCTTAAAACAGGCGCTATTGTTTTGTCAGTATTGAATGACTCATGAGTTAAAGTGGTTGCTGGGGTTGCGGACTTGGTGTTAGGGGGGCTGCTGGCTGGCGTCAGTTCTGTTGTTGATGGGGTTAAATCGTTACTCAATTCGGTTGAAGCTAGATTCAACTCCTTAGGCTCTGAGCGTTTAAAGTCTGTCTCAAGCATCCTGCTTTGCTCCAAACTTTGTTGCAGCTGTAAGGTCAGGTCATGGGTTGTTACTGGTACGGCTTGTTTCACTGGTTTAATCAATTGATTAGACTGTTTGGGGGTAGCGGTTACCATTGTATTTTGGCTTGTATTGTCTGTTTGTTTGGGTGTCGTCACACCAGGGTGAAAACTGATTCTGCTTATGTTTCGATTAAACACATGATTATTCTTATGGGTCGTAGAATCAGCTGCGTTTACAGCGGATGTGTTAGTCACCAAGGGTTGGCTGTCATTGTCTATCAAGCTGGGTTGGAGCAGGAACGTGGTCAGTGCTATCAACATTATGATGGGCATAAAAATCATCAGGGATGATTGGCTGGATTTGTTCTGCAATAAGAATTTTACGCGGTTCAATAAGACGCCATCATTGATGCCTAGGTGCACGCTGTGTTTAAGCTTTAACCCATTGGTGAATGTGGCAATGTTGGTTAACGCTTTGGCATATGTTAAGGGTTCAGTATGTTGAGACAGTACCATTTGATCACAGCATTGTTCCCTGATATGGCGAATGTCATTGTTCATCCATTTTATTCCAGGGTGGAAAAACAATAAGATGTCCGCGCACAATTGAATGATATTGTGAATAAAATCATTGCGTTTTAAATGACACAGCTCATGTTTAATAATGGCTTCTAATTGCTCTTTAGGAATTTGGCTGATCAGGCTCAATGGTAATAATACAGTAGGTTTAAGCACGCCATAGGCTGCTGGCACCATGACTTGTTGTGAGACTTTTAGAATTGGAATGGTGGCCAAATCAAGCTTGATAGAAATGTTTTTAACGTATTGTTTTAATTGCTTGGAAATATCGGGACTGCATTCATGTTTAATTGAAGCAAGGGCTAACCATGATTTAATTAACCTGAAACTTAAAAAAGAAACCGTTAAACCCCAAATCAGTACAAAATAGGGCAGTGAAATTTCTATCAAATATAACAATAAACTTTCAATATTTATTTGTTGGTATGAGTGAATAGATTGCGCTGCCAGTTCTATATTGTTAGGTGAACTAGCTGTATGTGAGCTGTTGTAACTATTGAATATGGGTATGATTAGGCTTAACAGTACCAATGACATACCGGTCCAATACTTGGCATGAATGGATTGTATTGATCGGGTGATTATCCAATATAACAGGGTAATTAATGTGCCTTGCCATAAGAAATGTATTAATGACCATCCGATTGTTGATATGAGTATTTGCGGGTCTACAAAGTTCATGTTTATTAATACTTAGTTATCTTCTTCAACTTTATCTAACAAAGCTTTAATTTCATCAATTTCTGATTGCTTGGTGGTTTCGGAAGTACCCAGTGCTTGTAACACCAGAGAGCTGATGGAGCCACCAAATAATCTGTTTTTAAGGTCGTCCAGCATTTGTTTTTGGGTGGCTTTTTTGGTTAAAGCGGGTTGGTATATATGTGCTTTTTGGTCGCTGTTTCGTGAAACTAAACCTTTTTGATGCATGACTTGTAACATCTTTAATGTTGTTGTGTAGCTGGTTTTACCGTTCTTTATGAGTTCTTCATGAATCTGTCGAACCGTTGCAGGCGAAATCTGCCACATGATGTTGAGGATGGCTAATTCGGTTTTAGTTGGTTTTGGTATGTTCATAATTACAGTTTAATTTTTTTTAACGAAGTTCCTCGTACATTGTATCAGTAAATAACAACAGCTTTCAAGCAAGCAATTGTGGTTATGCTTAATTGTACGTTTTGTGACCTATGTGGCAGATGCCAGGTATTGGTATGGCTGAAGTTGAGTTTTTGGTTAAAGCCACTTGAAATTAATGAGTCTAGTAACTATGAGTGGTTTACTATTGTCTTGATGAGACTGTTCAATGGGCAGGCATTGTCTTTGGGGGTCTAATGTTGTTTTTGATGCTTTGGTTTGTTGGTCATTGTAAACTCTTTCAGCTATTAATGTTTTCTGGTGCGAAATGTTGAACTGATAAGGTTTGACCTTGGTGCTTTTTAACACCAAAAGATTAACCGTGTCCTGTTGTCTGCAGGCTGCTTGTGCCAATACCATGGGCATTAATTGAGATGAAATGACTGGCTTACCTTGGGTGTCAAGCCAATGATTTTGGTCTTTGTGTTTAATGACATAATTAGATTTTGTGGGTTGCCAGTCAAAGGTATAGCTTTTCTTGTTAAAGGCTGCTTTTTGAAACATCTCATGATGAGTGGCGAAAATTTCATTGCCTTGGTATATGAATTCTGTGGTCTCTGTTCTTTTGAAGCCAATCAGTGAGGCCATTCCACTGGTTCCGATGATACTGTCTTTGATGATCCATTTATCTCCGGAAAGTTTTTCTACCAAAGTGGTTTGCTTTCCAGTGACTTTCCCACCCCTGATTACTTCATACGTCGCTTCAAACGGCTGGATTTCTGTCGCATTTGATTGCGCTGTAAAAAGTAATGTGTATAAAAACAGTTTTAATTTCATTCAATGACCAAAGGTTTTGTAAGTGCTTTGCCGTTATAAAGTAGACAGTTGTTATGCCAATATATTTGTTGGTTGGCTATCAGACACACAGTTTGGGTTAAAAGTTTATGTTCTTTTGTAATTAATTTATTTGCAAGGGTCTCAGCAGTGTCATTGTGGTTGACGGAAATATGGGTTTGACTGATTGTTTGTCCATGGTCTAATAGGCCATCTACATAATGTACCGTTGCACCATGAATTGTTTGGTTGTCATCTAAAACCCTTTGGTGGGTATTGAGGCCGGGGTAGTCTGGTAGCAATGAAGGGTGGATGTTGATAATCCGATTTCTGAATTTTTCCGTAAATTCGGTTGATAGAATTTTCATGAATCCAGCCAGAACAATTAAGTCTGGCGCTTCATTGTTTATGATGTCGGTAGCGATTCGTTCAGCTCTGGATCGATCTTGCCAATTAATGTATGAGTTAATGACCTCATGTGCTTGAGCAACCGCCAAGCCCTCGATGTCTGGTTTGTCGCTGATTACATGACAAATTTGGTATTCATTTTCATTTTTTAACAATGCCTTTAAATTACTGCCTCTGCCAGATATGAAAACAATAATTTTAATCATTTAATAATGACATCTTGGCCAGTGTGTATGGTGGTTTTCCCAATAACCCAGGCACCAATTTCATGCGTGTTAAAATGATTGATTACAGCTTCGCTGTCTTGGGTGTCCACTATGATACACAGCCCGATGCCACAGTTAAATGTTCTGAGCATCTCTTCTTGGTTAATGTTACCTTGTTGTTGCAACCATTTGAATACAGCGGGCATGTCCCAACTGTTGGTATCAACTTCAATCGCCAGTCCTTGAGGAATGACTCTGCTGATATTTTCCATAATGCCACCGCCGGTGATGTGCGCAATTCCTTTGACCTTGGTTTCAGTGGAGAGTAAGTCAAGCACTGATTTCGCATACAACTGTGTAGGTGCCAGTAATTTTTTGCCTAAAGTGCTGCCATCAAAAGGTTGGTTAATATCTGCATTAGTTGCTTCAAGAATTTTTCGAATTAATGAGTAACCATTAGAATGTGGCCCAGTTGATGCCACACCAATTATTGTTTGGTCTGTTTTGATTTCAGAGCCATCAATAATCTTGGTTTTATCAACCACACCAACGACAAAACCAGCCAAGTCATAATCATCACCTTCATACATACCTGGCATTTCCGCAGTTTCGCCTCCAATCAAGGCACAACCTGAATCCAAACAACCTTGTGCAATTCCATTAATAACTGCGGACGCTTGTTCGATGTCTAATTGCCCGCAAGCATAATAATCGAGGAAGAACAAAGGTTCTGCGCCCATGACAATAATGTCATTTGCACACATGGCAACTAAGTCTATGCCAATGGTGCTGTGGTCGTTAAGTCTATGTGCCAACTTAAGCTTGGTTCCGACGCCGTCAGTACCAGAGACCAATACAGGGTTGTCGCAATTAACCTGAGACAGGTCGAAAAGACCGCCAAATCCACCCAGGGATCCCATTACACCTGGTCTGTGTGTTGATTTGACCATGGGTTTTATGTGATCAATTAACTGGTTACCTGCATCTATATCGACGCCGGCATCTTTATAGGTGAATGACTTGATTTCAGACATATTTTTGATGGTGGAATTGAATAGACGCTGATTTTATTCGATTGCGTCATTTATTTGGTAAAAAAATAGCATCAATTTATTTACTTTGCCGTTTAAGGAATACTTTATAATTGCGGACTATGAGAAAAATATGTTTAATTTTGTTGCTTTTTGGATGTCATGTTGATGCAGCCATCGTTGTGACTAACCAAGCCGCAGCACTGGTTGATACCAGTCAATTATCGACTTCAGAGCAGTCGAATCAAGCCATGGCGGCCGTAATCAGTAAGAAGAGTGGTTTGCCATTGAAAGCAATTTTGGACAAACAGTTGAGTGCAGAGGCGTTTAACTCGGTGGTTTTAAGGAGTTATTTTGAACAACCTCCCGTAACGTTCGCTTCTGATAAGATGTGGTTCAGTGTGGTGGTTGATGAAGAAAGGCTCAAGGCTTTGATGTTGGAACAGAAAATTCCTGTGTGGCCAGACCGAAGGGGTGACTTGTTTGTCTGGATAGTTGAAGAATACGAAAACCAAGATCTAGTCAATGCTGCTGCTGATTCAGAATCGTATTATTGGTTGATGAAATGGTTTGAGCAAAAAGGCATTCCTGCTTCATTTTATGACTATCAAAAGGATGATTTGCTTGATTTTCAGCCCCGAGACGTCAGGTATTTAAACCCAGATTTAATCGATTATGTTGAGCAAAATTATTCCGCTGCGGTTTCATTGTTTGTTTTTATTAAACATTCTGGTAATGGTTATTCATACCGTTATGGCTTGAGTAAACCTGGACAGCCACTGGTAATTAAAAATTTAAAGTTTGTGGATTTGTCTTCTGGTTTAGAATCATTAGCCACTGACGTTCAGGCAAAAATGTCTGAGGGTCAGCAAGTGTTTGCTGATGAATTCAGTCATTCAACCGTTTCTGTTAAGGTTAATAATCTGGAAAATGCAGACCAGCTATTGAGCTTAATAAACTATTTTGATAACCATGCCTTGATTGATAAATACCATGTTAATCATTTAAACAATGGTCAGCTTAGCGTTATGTTGGATATTAATGTTTTGCCTGATACCTTTGTGAAGTTCGTTTCTAAGGAAAAAGTCCTTAATCATTTGCCCTTGGATTTAGGTCATTCAATTATATTTTCAATGTCAGAATGAGTTTGAAGCTAAGACATTTACCTAATATCATCACCATAGCGCGTATTGTGGCGATTCTTCCATTGGCCTGGTTGATGTGGCACAAGGATTATAAAAGTGCATTGGTCATTGCTTTTTTGGCAGGTTTGTCTGATGGCTTGGATGGCTATTTGGCAAAAAAATATGGTTGGCAAGGCTGGTTAGGGGGGATTTTAGACCCACTGGCAGATAAATTTTTGATGTTTTGTTGTTACACTATTTTTGCTTTGCAAGGAATTATTCCGCTGTGGCTCTTTGTTATGGTTATATTAAGAGATGTGGTTATTGTTAGTGGTGCCAGCTTTTATCATTTTAAGATTGGCAAGATTGAAAAAGCGACCCCAACGTTGGTCAGTAAATTAAATACCGTGATGCAAATAATGTTGATTTTAGTTTTGTTGTTAAGCTATTCGCAGTGGGTCAATTTGTTTTCAATCCATCAGCCTTTAATAGTGTTGGTTGGCTTGTTGACATTAATCAGTGGTCTTCATTATGTGTGGATGGGATTAAGTATGGCTAAAAAACAAAATTTGGAAAGAGGTCAATGATGGTGGATAAGATTAATAGACAATGGTATATCTTGGCTTTGATTCTATTAGCAGGCTATTTAGTTTATCTGCTGTCACCTATATTAACACCATTTGCGGTCGGTGCTTTGCTGGCTTATTTGTTTGATCCTTTGGCTGATAAGCTTGAAAAATTGAAGTTGAACCGAACTTTATCTGTGACTTTGGTATTTATTGTTATCAGTTTAATCGTTTTTGGGGTGGCCCTGGTTTTAATTCCTGCTTTAGAAAAACAAATCTCTAGTTTTGTTAGAAACTTACCTTTGTACTTTGAATGGCTGCGGGAAAATGTTTCGCCATGGTTGCAATCTACGTTTGGAATTCAGACTGATATATTTGATTTCAATGAGTTGACGGCATTGTTGAAATCACATTGGGAAAGTGCAGGGGGCATTGCTCAAACGGTTCTGTCATCGGTCACAAAAAGTGGTTTGGTGTTGGTTAATTTGTTGATGAATTTTTTGTTAATTCCTGTGGTTACTTTCTATTTGTTACGTGATTGGGACGTTATAACCCAACGAGTCAGTGAATTGATACCACGTCCTTATTACAAAACGGTCAGCGTTATAACGCATGATGCGAACAGTGTATTGAGCTCGTTTTTAAGAGGACAGTTAAGTGTCATGTTGGCTTTGGGTGCGATTTATACCATTGGTCTTTGGATTGTGGGTGTGGAATTGTCTCTGCTGATTGGTATGGGTGCTGGGATGATTTCATTTGTACCTTATTTAGGCACCATTGTTGGATTGGTTGGTGGGGTAATTGCCGCCATGGTTCAGTTTGGTGACGTAAACCATATATTCTATGTATTGATTGTATTTAGCTTTGGTCAATTGATGGAAGGATTTATTTTAACACCTTGGTTGGTTGGTGATCGAATTGGTTTGCATCCGGTTGCGGTTATATTTTCTGTGTTGGCCGGTGGTCAGCTGTTCGGTTTTGTTGGTGTTTTACTTGGCTTGCCACTGGCAGCTGTGGTTATGGTGTTGTTAAGACATGGGCATGAAAAATATTTAACCAGTAAGCTGTACGGTCAAGAAAATGAAATCAGTCTGTCAAACAAATCAACTGTAGCGCCAAGCAGCCAGCAAGCTTCAATTAAAGACAAGGAAGACAAAACAAAGCAGCGTGCAGATGATGGAAATGATGCATGAATCAATCTCAGCTTCCGTTACCATTAAATAAGAAGACTGCATTTTTGTTTGATGATTTTTTCAGTAATGAAGAAGTAGTTGATACACTCAAACGATTTGAACAATTGCCACAATTCACATTTTTATGGGGTGTGGAATATGCGGGCAAATCACATTTGATGTCAGCTTTGAGTCATTCATTTGAGGTCAACTCAGTTGCCTATTTGGCTCTTGATACATCAATGATTGCTGATGTGAATTTGGTCAATAATATACCCAGTGAAATTGACTTTTTACTTATCAATGACATCAATTTAATTGCCGGAAGCCCAGAGGGCGAAGTGGCTTTGTTTAATTTGTATAATTTTTGTTTGGCCCACCATTGTAAATTGGTGGTATCCTCTAGAATATCGCCGCGTTCTGAGCAGTGGCAATTACCTGATTTGAAGTCTAGATTAAATTCAGGTTTGGTTTTACCGTTAGAAATGCTCAAAGGTGATTTGGCTCTCAGGTGTTTAGAGCAACAATTTGAGATGAGTGGAATTCCTTTAGAGTCGGCCGTTATTAGTTATTTGAAAACCACTCAAAACACTTCATATGCAAATTTATATCAATTATTCATGCGTTTATCCGCTGAAACATTGAAGTTAAAAAGGAAGTTGACTGTACCGCTGATCAAAAAAGCTTTACAGGATAATCAAGAATCTGTGCAATGAGTATGGACAATCATAATCACTTCATAGATAATACCGCCTCGGTGACTTCCGTTTGTCACCTTGCAATAAATAGCAGTGAACTCGGTCAGGCCCGGAAGGGAGCAGCCGCAGCTGTGATTTTATGTGTGAGGAACGGCTGACGGGAGTCCCTTTACTGCAAAAACAAATCTATGACCTATCAAGTACTCGCCAGAAAATATCGCCCGCAAAACTTTCAAGAAATAGTTGGACAAGAGCATGTTGTTCAAGCCTTAGTCAATGGTATTGAAAATGATCGTTTGCACCATGCCTTTTTGTTCACAGGAACTCGAGGTGTTGGTAAGACCACATTAGCTCGGGTTTTGGCTAAATCATTAAACTGCCTGGAAGGTATATCCGGAAACCCTTGCGGTGTATGTCAGCATTGTCAAGAAATCAAAAACGGTGAGTTTATTGATTTAATTGAAGTGGATGCAGCGTCTAGAACAGGTGTTGATGACACACGAAGTTTGCTGGAAAATGTACAATATGCGCCGAACAAGGGTAAGTTTAAAATCTACTTAATCGATGAAGTTCACATGTTTTCTAAAAGCAGTTTCAATGCGTTGTTAAAAACCCTTGAAGAACCACCTGAGCATGTTAAATTTCTTCTGGCAACCACTGAACCAGATAAGTTGCCTGTTACCGTATTGTCCAGATGTCTGCAGTTCAACCTTAAGCGCTTAACTCAGAAACAAATAGGTGACCATTTAATTCATTTGCTTGAAAAAGAGTCGGTACCTTACGATGACAAGGCAATCCAATTGATTTCAAGAGTGGCCGATGGCAGTATGCGCGATGCTTTGAGTTTGATGGACCAATCTTTGGCCTTTGGAGCGGGTAAAATAAATTTTGATGAAATACGCGCGATGTTAGGCACCGTTGAGCAATCGCATGTGGAGGAGTTGTTGAAATTCATTCAACAAAATAACCATGTTGGCGTTGTTGATAAGTTGGAGTGGTTTCATGACATGTCAGTGGATTATTTACAATTGTTAGAAGACATGTGTAGCCTGTTGCATGAAATTTCATTGCTGCAAAGTCTGAAAAAGGTGGTTGGCGGGTCAAATTTTGAATTATCAGAACTGAAAGCCCTTAGTCAGCTGGTATCAGTAGAGCAAGTTCAATGGTACTATCAATTGGTGGTGGTGGCATTAGAACAACTTAAATTTACCCCTAATAAAAAAGTTAGCTTTGAAATGGCAGTCATTAGAATGCTGGATTTTGAACAGGGGACAGGCGCTATACAAAGTGCAGCTCCTAGCAATCAAGGCAGCACTTCCGCACTGACTCAAGACAAACCAGTAGCTACAGCTTCTTCACAAGTTGAACAGGCTCCTGTATCTAACCAATACCCGACATCAAATAACAATTCATCAGATTCAGTTGTAACACCCGCTATACAAGAAGCTGAGCCCAGGATGACTATTGATGACAAACCCCAGGTTCAAATAGACTTGTCGACCTTGAACAACCAAGCTTGGGCTGGTGTTTTTGGCGATTTACAGCTTAAAGGTGGCTCCAGAGAATTAGCCAGGCATCTAGAAATCATTGAAAATAAAAATAATGTCATTACATTTGCTGTAGACCATTCGGCAGAAATATTTTTAAATGAAAAAGCACAACAATCAATTCGTAACAGCTTGCTTGTTGAAGATTCAAACTATCAACTTAAATTCATTTTAAAATCTGAGGTTAATTCCCTTGCACAGCAGGCGAATAAGGCATTGAGTGAAAAAGAAGAAATGATGCAACAAGTTGACCCCGTGGTTTCGGATTTACAACATCAATTTGATGCTAAAATAATAGAAAATAAATTAGGTGACTGATATGAAAGGCACAATAGGTAATATGATGCAACAAGTGCAAAAGATGCAAGAAGAGATGCAGAAGGCACAAAAGGAACTGGCAGAAAAAGAAGTGACTGGTTCAGCAGGTGGTGACATTGTAAAGGTTGTGATGAGTGGACAGCAGCAAGTTAAAAGTATTGTGATTGATCATGAAATGATTGATGGTGATCATGAGATGTTAGAAGATTTGCTGGTTGCTGCATTCAACGATGCCATGAATAAAATTTCTGAGTTACAGAAAACGGACTTGGGTGGCCTGACCGATGGATTGAATTTGCCCCCTGGTTTTAAAATGCCATTCTGATGTCACTCATCAGTGATTTGATGAATGCTTTGCAAGTTTTGCCTGGCGTTGGCTCTAAAACAGCACAAAGATTGACTTTTCATTTGCTACAAAAAGATAAGTCGGGTGGCAAGCATCTGGCAGAAACGTTGCTTAAATCTATAGAGTTAATTAATGAATGTGAGTCGTGTCGGACATTAACAGAACATCGCATATGTAGAATATGTGCCAATCCGAATAGGGATGTGCGCAAAGTTTGTGTGGTTGAAACCCCGACAGACATCATTCAAATTGAACAGGCCACAGACTTCAAAGGTAAGTATTTCGTTTTACATGGCAAGCTTTCTCCAATTGATGGTGTTGGACCAGCTGAGTTGAAGTTGAATAAATTGCTGGATTTACTGCTTGATTGTGAGGAATTGATTATTGCCACTGGCTCAACCGTAGAAGGTGAAACCACTGCACAATACCTCTCACACTTGGCGGAAAAGGGTGGTATTCAAGCCACTCGTTTAGCACATGGCGTGCCATTGGGTGGAGACCTCGAATATATCGACAACAGCACCTTGGCGCATGCTTTTGCCAGTAGAACACAATTATAGGAATTGCCATGACGACCAATACGACTATTTTCGACCAAATCATCGATAAAACCATCCCCGCTGAGATTGTTTATGAAGATGAATTTGTCTTGGGTTTTAATGATATCAACCCACAAGCTCCGATTCATGTGTTGTTTATCCCCAAAATAAGGATTTCGACTCACAACGATATTGATGAAAGCAACATTGATTACATCAGTAAAATTCATGTTGCTATTAACCAATATGCCAAAGAAATTGGCGAGGCGGAAAACGGTTATAGGATAGTCATGAATTGCAATGAAAATGGACAGCAAACTGTTTACCATATTCATATGCACTTTTTAGCAGGTCGAATGATGAATTGGCCACCGGGTTAAGTCAATGAAGAAAAAAGATGAATTGTTCGCTGAGCCTTATGCCCAGATTAAAGCTTTCGCTTTTGATGAAAAAGTAGTCAGCGTTTTCCCAGACATGATTAGCCGATCAGTTCCGGGGTATGACACCATTTTAAAAGGTATTGCGATGCTGGCTATGAAATATGTGCAGCCTGCAACCAAGGTTTATGATCTGGGAGCCTCATTGGGAGCGGTTTCTTTAACGGTTGATCAAGCGATGGGTGCTCAGTCAATTGAAATTCATGCGGTAGATAATTCAGAGCCTATGATTTCAGCCTTGCAGCACAGTTTGTCGCAAATTGAACTTAACAATCAAATACGACCTCATTTGGCTGATATCGCTAACACTTCTATAAACCAAGCCAGTATGGTGGTAAGTAACTTTACTTTGCAGTTTATACCAGTTGAACAACGGTCATTAATGTGTGAATCAATTTATACTGGTTTGAATCATGGCGGGGTGTTTGTGTTGTCAGAAAAAATTCAATCCTCAGAAAGTATGATTGATTATTATCATGGTTATAAGAAGATTAATGGATATTCTGACATGGAAATTGCACAAAAAAGGCAGGCGCTGGAAGATGCTCTCAGACCTGATACATTGCAAGTTTGGCAAGATCGCCTGGCAAAAGCCGGTTTTAAGCAAGTTGAAGTGTGGTTTAAAGCATTTAATTTTGTATCAATTGTTTGTGTGAAGTCATGTTTGAGCAACAGCTAAAGCCCGTTTGGCAACATATAATAAAAAGTAAAGTCGCTCCATTCCTCCCTGTATTAAAGGCCAGCACCCAGCAAGTTATTGATGGCATCAATCAAGGTGACTTACCGCGTTGGCTGGCTGCTTACAATGCACTACCGGAGGTGACAGGGGCACAAATAGATCATTGTAAGGATGCGATTACCGTCAATGGGGCGCTTTCATTGGTTGAATCTGAGTATTTGGCCGAACAACTTCAGGCTTTACACCCATGGCGCAAAGGGCCTTTTCAGTTGTTTGATACTTTTATTGATACTGAGTGGCGTTCAGATATGAAGTGGTCACGCCTTGCTCCACATTTACCTGACTTGTCACACAAGACGGTTTTAGATGTGGGTTGCGGTAATGGTTATTATTTACTTAAAATGTCGCAACAAAAGCCTGAGTTGCTTTTGGGTATTGAGCCTGGCTTGTTACAAAACGTCCAATTTTGGGCGATTAATAAGTATGTAGAGTCTGAAGTGGGTATATTGCCTCTGAAGATAGCACAAATGCCCGCCAGCATGCGTTGTTTTGACGTGGTGTTATCAATGGGTGTGCTTTATCACCGTAAATCGCCGATTGAACATTTAGAGCATTTAAAGTCTTTAATGTCTCAAGCTGGTACTTTGGTATTAGAAACGCTGATAGTCGATGGTGATGAGCAGACTTGTCTGGTTCCACCGGGCAGGTATGCACAAATGCGCAATGTGTGGTTTTTGCCCAGCGTGCCCATGTTAGTGGGTTGGTTAAAAAAGATTGGATTTAAAAATATAGAAGTGGTTGATGTTTCTGTTACCACTGTTGATGAGCAGCGTTCAACGGCATGGATGCAATTTCATTCTTTACCGCAGTTCTTGGCAGCAGGTGGACAGTTAACGCTTGAAGGTCATCCACCACCGAAACGAGCCATTATTACCTGTCAGATTTAAATCAGTAGATTGGTGTTTTAAACCAGGTCTATGGGCTTAATATACAGTTTCGAATTGTAAGCATTTATATATACAGATAATTTACCGCGGGTACATGCGGTAAACTGGTGTTAAGGCATCACCGCAGATAGACTTCGCACGGTTATAAATGTATCGTTGTTACAGCGTTGTTAGAACATTCTCTACACTCCATTATTTACAAGGTAAATCAGCTCGCCTTTCAATCTAATGATATTGACGTGTTGGTGAGAGACGCTGACAGGTTATCGAGTCTTCAACTAAGAATGATTTTAATGATAATTGAGTCTGTTATATAAGTGTTCTATAAAGATTGGATGGGTACAGTTGTGTGAATTGCTGTTTTTAGGGTTTTATGCTGTTAGGCTTTGAAAATTTATTGAACAGACTGGGCTGTTAGAAGTCACGCAATACGGTCATCTTTAAAGATCAGTTAAACTAATTTCATTAAATTGTAACAAAGGGGTTTACATATCAGAAAGTAGGGCTATAATTCGCATCCTCTTGAGACACTCAAGAGAGGCCGAAACGGAAATTGGTTGCAGTAAAAAAGAGCTTTTAAATTA
>Ga0209344_10003705_pt1 | contig 14763 bp, 18 predicted proteins | sample Cruoilmetagenom6_FD_187293 | JGI IMG/M metagenome (GOLD analysis project Ga0209344, IMG submission 187293) | Oil polluted marine microbial communities from Coal Oil Point, Santa Barbara, California, USA - Santa Barbara Oil Seep Sample 6 (SPAdes)... | ecosystem: Environmental > Aquatic > Marine...
CCGATCTGCTCGACCGCCTGTCACGCTCGCTGAAGGACGTGCTGAACATCATGGAGCGGATCAAAGCCGCCGGCGCGGGCTTCCGCTCGCTAACCGAGGCGATCGACACGACGACGCCGGCGGGCCGCATGATGATGCAGATGGTCGGTTCCTTCGCCGAGTTCGAGCGCGCGATGATCCGCGAGCGCACCTCCGCCGGACTGGCGCTGGCGAGATCGGAAGGACGGGTCGGCGGCCGCCGTCGTAAGCTCACGCCGAAGAAGCGCCTGGAGATCGCCGAAAGCGTCCTGTCCGGCCGCAAATCCGCCGCCGAGATGGCGCGCCTTTACGACGTCAGCCAGCCCACCGTATCCAGGATCGTCGCCGAACACCGCCAGACGAGGCTCGTGCATGAAGACCACCCATGACCTTCTCGGCCTCATGAAGTTCATGGGCCGCGACAATTGGCAGGGCGACCTCCAGGACGTGATGGATGCGCATTTCGGGGCTGTCCTGGACGAGACGGACCTCGACTTCGAGGAACTCGGCGACATCCTCGGCGATCACTGGCAGATGACCCTTTGGGGCTGCGCCTTCGAGGACGCGCTCTCTCAAGAGTTCGAGGGCGGGCGCAACCCGATCGACGACTACCTCAAGCGGCGCGGCTGGAAGGAGAGCGCGCAGACCAGAACCTACATGACAGCCCTGCGGTCCTCGCTCATGAGCCTCTACGAGGTGAGCGAGATCGTGCCCGGGCAGTCGTTCCTGGCGCGCGACCTCCTGCGTGGCGGCGATCCGGTCCTCGTTCACGAGGGCACCGCCACAAAGACGCTGCACCTCTGGGAGAAGATCGCCGCGCGGATCGTCGAGATCGGTGGGCGGCGTATTCTCGCCGGCGGGGTCCTGCCTTTCTCGTCCGAAGCCACGGATTTTCTGATGGACGGCGTGAGGGAGATCACCGGCAAGTCGAAGCGCTCGCGTGCAAAGCTCCACCTCGAGGACGACGCCCTGCGCATGGCCGCGCCGTTCTTCACCATCGCCTGGCTCATGGACGCCCTGCCCAAACTGCTCAGACAGACCCTGCCCGAGATGCGCAATCGGGACGGCGAGGCATTTCTTTTCCACGAAGTGCGCTTTCCGCTCGCCGAGGGTGCCGCGCCGGGCGATGTCGCCGCCAGGCTCGCGACCGTCACCGCGCTGGAGCCGGCGAGCGAGCGGTTCTGGAACTGGCTCGAAACGAAGCCGGCCAAGCCGATACACAGGGCCGGGAAACCGGACGTCCTGTCGTTCGACGTTACGATGGAGGGCGGCGTTCCCGTCCTCGGCAACATCGAGATGAAGGACGGCGTCCTGGTCCTGGCCGTGAACTCGGCCGCTAGAGCAGCCAGAGGCACGGAGCTCCTGAGCGAGGCGTTGGACTCGCTGGTGCGAACGCCCCTGACCTCGATCCAGACGGTCGAACAGTTGATGGCGTCCCGTCCCCCCGGGCCGGGACCACGTCAGTCCGATCTTCCTCCCGACGTGGAAGCCAGGCTCGTCCACGAGATGTTGGACCGGCAGTATCGCTCCATCCTCGATGAGCCGGTCGGAATGCTTGGCAACAAATCGCCGCGCGCCGCCGCCAGATCCAAGGCCGGTCGCTACAAGGTCGCTGAGTGGCTGAAATATCTCGAGCTCCAGTCCGCCCGGCACCCGGATCCTGCCGACCCGATGGCCAGCTACGACTTCACCTGGATCTGGCGCGAACTGAAGGTCGAGGACCTGCGACGTTGATCCCTACCGTATATCCGTGTCCCAATAATGCACTGGGGCCGTAATGGGCATTGAACAGTCGCAGCTGCTGGGCGCCATGGACGGCATCGAAGGTGTCGTCGATGTCGAGGATGATGCGCTTCGGAATCTGCGCGAACGAGGCGCAGTAGAGCCCGACCATGGCGCGGCCCATCTTCAGCAGCATGCGTCGATCGGGCAGGTTCTCGAGCCGGCTGACGGTGGACTGCGAGCAGAGGTCGCGCTCGCCCGGCAGCCGCTCCAGCGCCATCTTGAACACCGGGTCGGCGCGCAGGGCGTTGGCGTCGATGCCGTCCTCGTAGCCCGCCGCGATCATCAGCATGCGGAAGCGCAGGATGTCGGCGGCGCTGTGCAGGGTGCGGGCGGGATCGCGGGGATCGTCGATGCAGGCCGCGAGCTTGCCGGCCACGTCGAGCCGTCAGCGCACGCACCTCCTGCGCGGGAAGGGACTTGCAGTGCACCGGCCTGAACCAGCCCGTGCGCATCAGATGCGCGATGCCAAGCGCGTCCTTGCGATCCGTCTTGATGGTCATCGCCTTGAAGGCGGAGCGGACGTGCCGGGTCTCGAGCAACTCGACCGGAAGATCGACTGCCTGCATCGCAGCGTAAAGCCATTGCGACAGCGGTCCGGCCTCCAGGCCGATCCGCGCCATCGGCGTGCCGTGTTCGCGGAACCAGGCGATCAGCGCCTCCGGCTCGCTCAGGACCTTCGTTTCCCGCAGGACGCGCCCCGATCCATCGACGATGCAGACGCTGGTGCTTTCCAAAGACACGTCCAATCCGGCATACTGTTCCATGGTCGTCCCTCCGTGATGCTTGGCGCGCGCGAAAGCACGACGCCGTTGATTGAAACAATCATCTTGAGGGACGACCACCTTACCGCCAAGTCTGGCTCGAACGGCTCGCTCGGCGCCGGCCCGTTACCCCATCTAGATTGGCAGTTAATGGGCGTAATCCGTCGCTCAGGCGCTGCTATAGGCCTCGTAAAAGACAAAGCTTTGAAAGCTGTGGGGTAGCAGCGAGGTCACTGAGGCGCAGGCGGCCGCCACATCACAGTTCTCGAAAGCCATTCCTTGCCCTGTAAGAGAGAATCTTTTTGGGATTCGTTTTTGGGTGTCAGGAATGTCACCCTATGACCTGCAGGCTTTGAAGCGGCAAATGGCTTGAACGGCTCTGTCTCCGCAAGCCAGCGAGCAAGGCCCTTGGTCTCGGCGAAGAACGGTAGCGTCTTCTCAGTGATCCTGATGACTAGACCGGTGTGCAGTCCACGAGCGGTGCGGCGGGTCTCAACCTCTAGATAACCCCAACGAACCAAATCGACGAGATAACGGCGGATCGTCCGCGCCGACCGAGACATGATCGATCCAAGCGTCGCTTTGCATGTCGATGTCTCGCGTCCCTTCCCGCACCTGGCACGGATCACCTGGAGCATGGCTTTGGCGTTCGGGGTCAAGCGATCGTCACGAGCTGCCGTCGTTGCCATAGTGCCGGCATACTGACGGGAGGCGTTTGGAGCGGGCCGTGAGTGGCGAGGACGAGCCGGCGCAGAAGATCGGGCGGGTGATCCCTTGGCGCGTGTCGGCGGGGCTCCTATGGCGGCAGAACGGCGTTGCGCCTCAGCAATCGAGATCAGCCCATTTGCTTGGTCCCGCCATATCTTCGCCCGAGCCTCGAATGTCGGCGAGGTCGGTGCAGGCTCTTCAAGGTTGAAAACTCCCTGCGCAAAACTGCGGACGTCCTCACCCCTCCACAACGTTTCCGCAGAGCAGGCACGTCCGAGCGCTCGCACGCCAGCAGGCGCACGCCATTGATGTTCCGTCATCGTGAATCCTTGCGCGGGGCAAAGCTTCGCCGTGGCGGTGGACCGCGATTTGTATTGACGATGTCGCTGGAGGGCCTTATCCGTAGAGTTGCTTATTTCACTTCGGAAAGGCTCCGCGCGGTCCCCCGCTCGGGGCTTTTTCTTTGCCTATAGCGTCCCTCTCTCAGTGGCAGCGGTGTCCGGCATCACGCGGCGCTCTGCTCAAGCTTCGCGACGTCGACCGGGGTGATTGCGTCGGGATCGGTCCTGGCTATTAGGACGCGGATGGCGTCTGATCGCGAGGCAAGTCCAAGCCGATCCTTGATGTCATCGAGGATAGCGATTTCCCGCTGGTACAGCACAGCTTCCGTAGACCGCATCCCCAGCGCCCTGCGGCGTGCCCGAGACTGAGCGGCGTATTCGGCCATCTTCTTTTGCGGCATAGGAATCACTCGTCGCACGTTGACTAGTCAGCCACGCTACCCGAGTCGCGGGAAACCGGCCATGCCCATGGAGACAAGGATGGTCAGCTTCGCGCAAGCCCGGGATGGCCTTAAATCCTTCGGACCTCTGGAGGATAAAAACCTTTATCCCTAGGTCCTTCTGCACTTCTAAGGTTTGTACCTTAGAATGTTCGAAGTCTAGGAGGAGCTAAGGTGCGAACGTATTCGCTGATCTCGCAGAAAGGTGGAGCGGGTAAATCAACGATCATCCGCCAACTGGCCGTATTGGCATCCGAGAACGGTCCATCCGTCATCATCGACCGCGACCCACAAGGCACAAGCACGAAGTGGTGGCAGCGCCGACAGGAAACCGATCCTCCCTTAAAATATCCAGACCTCTTAACCTCTGAAGGTTTGGACCTAACAAGGGCAGTCAATGCGCTGCACGGCAAGCCCGGCGATTTGTTCATCGACACTCGCCCAGCAGTCGCAGAGCCTGAAGCAGAGGCCGCCCGAGTTTCGGATGTTGTCATCGTCCCGGTTCGTCCGTCGCCTGACGATCTAGAAGCAATCGGCGACACGCTGAAAATTATCCGCCGCCTCGGCAAGCGCGCCATCGTGGTCGTCAACGCAGCCAGGAACGAGGCGAGGGCGACGAGCGCTAGGGCAGCATTATCCCGATATCCCGTCCCTGTCTGCCCGCATCATCTGACCGATCGAACAATCTACCTCGATGCAGCTCTTGAGGGTCGAGGAGTGAGCGAGATGCGCGGAGGCCCTGCAGAAATGGCAACAGCCGAGATCCGAAGAGTTTGGAACTGGATCAGGACGGAAGGAACCAGCCATGAGTAAGAAGGGACGAAACCTGGCCGACCTTATCGGAGGCTTTGAGGACGAACCGCAGGAAGCCGCGCCCGCGAACGAACCAGCACCACAGCAAACGACCGAACCGCCGCGCATCGTCCCACTGAGTGTTTTGGTCGCTACCGAGGACCGGCGCCGGATGCGTCAGCTATCGCTTGATACCGGGCTATCGTTGCAGAAATTAGGTCATGAAGCTTGGAATATGCTCCTGCAGTCGCGAGGCCTTGAGCCACTTTCACCCGTGACGGCCAACGTGCCGAGCGGAAGGCAAAAGCGATCTATCTGAATGTTTAGTCAGAGCCTCAGTGTCCGTTCTGGCCTCTGCAGGGGAGTCCACAATGCGGGCTCCCCTTCTCATCGTCGCCTGGGAGTTGCCCAGAATGGATTTGACGCCGAAGCGGAGGGCAGATGCCCGCCCTTCGGAGAAGAAGATGCTTTCTCACCAGCTTCGAAAAGCGGTAACAGACTGCCAGAGATCGCAGCTCCCGCGTGTCTCCTCAGCAATCTGGAAGGCCTACGCCGCCGGTCGGCTGTCCGACGCCGAGGCCGAAACTCTCTCAGCGCTGATCGAGACCAGGAAAATCGGACCAGCGCCGAAACCTGGACGACACCGGATAGGTTCGCAGCCCAGAACGCCAGAGAGCCTTTAGAGACGTCGTCGGTGGGCCGCTGCCGGTCGAATGCCGCCAAAGATAGCTGCACATTTCACAATGGGAGAGGGGGCCGTCTTGGCCCTCATCGGCGCAGAGGTGACCAAGCGAGGAGATTGCCGATCGCCTATCGGTCAAATTGCAGCCGTCGCAGGCGTCTGTGTTTCGACCGCTCGGAATGCGCTTCGCAAAGCCAGAGTGCTAGGGTTGCTCACGGCGTTTGTCGAGCCAGCGACGCAGCGTCGAAAACCCGATACCGAGGTCCTCCGCGATCTCGCACTGCGTTCGCCCGCTCGTCTCGACCAGACGCACGGCCTCCGTCTCGAATCCTTGCCGAACCGACGATGTGGCTTGCCCGAATGCTCCTCCTTCCATCAGAGAGCTCTCCAGTTTTGCGAGGCAAGTCCACGGTCGTCTCCACCGCCATTCGGATCGCGTGTCGTTTCGCGAGGGGGTTCAAGGGTGGCTTGGGCGCCAGGATAACAATATCCGCTGCCCATCCACCCCACGAGCGCCAGCACGAACAGCGTCGCAATCCAGCCGGCGCGCGACTTTGCTTCGTGTTGAGGTTTCACGACAGGATGCTCCGGAGCGATCTGGTCAGCTGACATGCTCGCCCGACGGCTCGCGTGCGCAGAGTTTGGTCGTCAAATCCGCCAAGGAGGCGACGGCCGTTTCAAAAAAGTGCTCGGCCTCCTGCAGGCGGGCATCTTCGCGGGTGGCATTCGAGGGAAGGCTGGCGCGGGCCTCGGCGATACTCTTCAGGGTCTCTCCCATGCGCGCGGCGACCCCCCGCATCATATTGACATAGGGCTGCTCGGCCAGGCGGAAGAAATCCTGACGCTCGCCTTCCATCGATACGCGCTCGATCAGCCCCTTGGCCTCAATGAGCCGCGAGTTCGTGCTGATCGAGCCACGGCTGACACCCAGCCGGTGCGCCAAATCTCCGAAGCTGATTGGTTCAAGCTCGAGGATCATGAGCCCGAAGAGGCGCCCGGCGATGCGGGGCAGACCTTCCGTTTCCATGTGCGTACCCATCTGATCGATGAAGCGCTTGCGCACTTCTTCTAGGCCCAATCGGCCCGAAGCTGCCGTTTCGGCCAACTTGAGGAACGATAGGTGAACGCGGTTTCCTGACGAGTCGAGCCAATCGTCCGTTTGTCTCATAATGCTGAAGCGAGGGCCTTTGCCATACATAGACAGAATGACGGGTTTAATGACAAACTCGGCTGAGTTCGAGCCTGCGGTTCGATTTGCTCCATAAACGAGCGTCTATGTGACAATTCTCATCGGATATGTTCGCGTCTCCAAGGCGGATGGAAGCCAGGTCCATGATCTCCAGCGCGATGCTCTCATCGCCGCAGATGTGGCGGCCGATCAGATCTACGAGGACAGCGCGTCTGGCCGTCGTGACGATCGGCCGGGACTGGAAGCCTGCCTGAAAGCCTTGCGACCCGACGACACGCTGGTCGTTTGGAAGCTGGATCGGCTCGGACGCAACCTTCGCCACCTCGTCAATACGGTGTCGGACCTGACGGCGCGCGGCATTGGCTTCAAGGTCCTGGCCGGACAAGGGGCCTCGATCGACACGACGACAGCCAATGGGCGCCTGGTGTTTGCGATCTTCGCCGGGCTCGCCGAGTTCGAGCGCGATCTGATCGTGGAGCGGACCAAGGCCGGCCTGGCGTCGGCTCGCGCTCGAGGCCGCAATGGCGGGCGACCATTTAAGATGACCCCGGCAAAGCTGCGGCTTGCCCAGGCGGCGATGGCGCAGCCGGAAACGAAGGTGTCGGACCTCTGCGAAGAACTCGGCGTCACGCGGCAAACGCTCTACCGCTTCGTTGATCCGACAGGAAAGCTCCGGACGGACGGCATAAAACTGCTGGCAGCAAGTCGCCGTTAGATGCTTCGGGTTCAAGCGGCCCGACGCTCAAAATCGATGCGATCGTTCATGTCGAGATCGAAGCGGCCATAGGGGTTGGTATGACCGTAGATCAGCGGGTTCAGGCCGCGAGCCGCTCTCGCCTGTCGCGATGCAGCGGCTCATATCCGGAGATGCCCTGGGCGAATAACAGCCCCTTGACCCGGTTGACGTGCCGGACCCGCTCGTTGATCAGCACTTTGCGTTCGCGACTGACGCGGCGGTTATCTTCCTCTTCAGGCGTCGGCACTTTGACCATCGCACAAACTCGCGGTTCGCCGCGCTTGTAGGCCAGCAGCGCACGGATCAGCGCTTCGCCGTCAATCCTGTCGGTCTTCGCCCGCCGGCGTCGACGCGAGGTCGCAATCGAAGCAGGATCGACGACGTGACTTTCAAGCCCTTCAGCTCGCAGCACACGATGGATCCAAAATCCGTCGAGACCAGCCTCCTGGATCAAGATGATCGGAAAGCACTGACCCGTTCGCGCCTGCGCTTTCTCCCGAAGCTGCGAAAAGCGCGCGAGCAGCCCGGCAATGTCGCCGCCGCGCACGGCATGCTTCGACATCTTATCTCCGTTGCCGGGCGACAGCGACGTGATCAGCCAGTTCGATCGGCTCAATTCCATTGAGACGAAAATCGCACCAAGATCGGTGCGGATGGCGGTCGGTTCTTCGGGGCGGTCAGCTACGAATTGCATGGTCGTCTCCAAGTGGTCGGTTCAACAACACCACTCTGTCAGAGAGCGGGCCGCTATCCACTCACCCCATGGGATCTACTTTCTCACCGCCCTACACATGCTGCGTAGCGAAAATGTCACTCCTTCGACCAAGATAGCGGAGATTAAAAATGATGCAGTTTCGGACGATCAAACTCCGATCTAGTATGGGAGATATATCCTCACCGACCAGCTGCGAGTCTTCATGCGAACTTCAACTCAACTCGCCGCAATGGTCGCTTTCTTGGCCCTTGGCTCGTACTCGGCGGCGGCTGGTGAGGCTGGCTTCTTAGGCGGCATCGACATCGGCAAGAACGCCGCGCGCTACGAAGTGCGTGCCGGCGGGGCGGCCTATGATGTTGGACCGTTTACGCCGGATACCTTCGACGGCGGCGTCATCAACGGCGAGGTACTAGCACCCTCGCCAGCCTTCCTCGCCGTCCTCGGCTCGCCGCGGCCCTATATCGGCACCGACATAGCCATCTCGGACGATCCGATCGACGTCTTTTATGCCGGCCTGAACTGGGAAGCCTACCTGACCGACCGCTTCTACCTCGGCTTCAGCTTGGGCGGTTCGGTCAACACCGATCAAAAGAAGCGCAACGACGAGGGCGAACTTCGCGATCTCGGCTCGCCCGTGCTGTTCCATCTCCAGGCCAGTGCCGGCTTAGATTTCACCCGCGATATTGGCATGCAGGTCTATCTAAACCATATTTCCAACGCCAACCTCGCTTCGTCGAATGACGGCCTCGAGAGCACTGGCGTGCGATTGATTTATCGTTTCTGACGTTCTGGTATGGCCCGTACTGAAACAGAATTAGCAATTCTGTTTCAGATCATAGGTGAGTGTGGAAAAATACTGGGTTAGGCCTTTTGACGCAGAGTGAAAGTGATCCGCGCCCCTGGCTCGACCGTCGCGACCGCGACCAGTCGGCAACTGGCTGTCGAACCGCATCTTTGCCGACTACGACGACATCATCGCTCACTGCTGCGGCGCCTGGAACAAGCTCGTCGATCAACCGTGGAAAATCATCTCCATTGGATGCGAGATTGGGCCCGTCCTGAGTTCCATCGCCTTGATCCCTACGAGGACACCCATTCCTGGACCACTTCCGGAAGCTTGAACTCAGCGAGCCAGTTGGTCTGCTCGGGTGCCAGATTGCTGGTGTCGACCTTCGCCACTACGGAAAGGCCCGGGCGCAGACGATCAGCTTCCGGCTGGCCAGGATCGATGGTGATCCGCACCGGTAAGCGCTGGACCACCTTGGTGAAGTTACCGCTGGCATTGTCCGCCCGCAGCACGCTGAACTCGGAGCCCGTGGCGGGCGCGAGCTCGAGCACCGTGCCCGTGAAGCGCCGGCCGCCGAGTGCGTCCACGGTGAAGGAGGCCTTCTGCCCGGCGGCGATGTAGTGGGTCTGCGTCTCCTTGAAGTTTGCCACCACCCACAGTGTATCGGGCACGAGGAACATCAATTGCGAGCCGGCGGAGACGTATTGCCCGGGGCGCACCGTCGCTTCCCCGACCTGGCCGTCGCGCGGGGCGCGAACGACCGTGTTGGACAGGTTGATCTCCGCCAGGTGCACCTGGGCCTCGGCAGTGCGGACCGCGGCCGCCAGTCCCTTCTTCGAAACCTCGGTGGCGCGCAGTGTTTCCTTGGCGATGGCTATGGTGGCCTCGGCCCGCCTGACCCCGGCTTCGGCGGAGCGCAGGATCGCCTCGACCTCGCCGGCTTCGGCACGCGTCTGCAAACCCTTCTTCGTCAACGTGGTGGTTCGTTCGCGGGCCGCCTGCGCCCGGGCGAGTTCGGCCTCCGCCTGGAACAGGTCGGCCTCGCGCGCGGCGATCTCGGCCCGGTTCTGGGCCATCGTCTGCTCGGCATTTGCAAGCTGGGCGGCGGCCTGCTCGCGCCCGGCCTGCGCCTGCTCGAGCTGCTGGCGGTAGATGCGGTCGTCGATCTTCACGAGCGCGTCCCCAGCCTTCACATCCTGGTAGTCGCTGACCAGAACGTCCGTGACATAACCGTTCACCTGCGGCGCGAGAACCGTCATCTGCCCGCGCACGTAGCTGTTGTCCGTCGTGACGTTTGCGGTGGCGAAGGGGGGAAGCCGCCAGGCGTAGAGGATGACAGTGATGCCGACGAGCGCGACGACCATCATGACGAGGACTGTCGACAATCTTGGGTAGAGCTTCTTCGGCGGACCGGGATCCTCCGCCCCGGGCGCGGGCGTGGGAGCGGTTGCCGGACTTGCGCCTTCGGCCGGCTTCGGCTCCCCCGTGCGGGACTCCACCGGCGCGGCATCCGTTGCAAGCGTGTTGGGGTCCTCGCCCGGGGTGAGGTTCCGCTCCCTCTCTGCCGCGAGGTTCCTGTCGTCGATGCGGTCGGCGTCGGGGTTTCTGTGCATGATATCCATGGTGATCAGTCGGTCCCTTGCGCGGCGGGAACCACTCGAGCCGCGGTGATGGCCTTCCAGCTTGCAATCAGCGTCTGGAAGAGCGACCAGGCGAGAAACGCCAGCGCGATGAATGTGTTGAGGACGACGACGTCGTTATAGGCGCGCACGTTGGCTTCCCGGGTCGCGGCCTGGGACAGGAGCGCGATGCCCTGCGCATTGCGCAGCACCGGGTCGGTGATCACCTGGCCATAGACCTGTCCCTGGATCTGGAGGCGTTGGGCCACGATCGGATCGGTGGGGGCGATCTCGGCAACGATCTGGGCGGAGTATTCGTGCTCGCGATACTGCTGGAACGTTCCGAATATGGCCGGCCCCAGGAGACCTCCAACGCTCTGGGACACCGAAAATAGGATCACAAAGGTGACGATATAGTCGGCACCGCGCGTCATCAGCACAGGCATGACCGCCTTGATCATGAGCGGACCCAGGAACATGCCGCCCGCGCAGGACACGAGAAACTGACTGAAGAAGAGGTCGTGCGGCCGCGTCTGGCTTGTCGCGCCCTGGTCCATGGTGCTGCCGACAATGATTAGGACGACGGAGGCGATCACTAGGAAAGTCAGCCGCTTCGGATCGAACAGCAGGGCTGCCAAAACGGCGCCCGCCGCCGTTCCCAACATAATCACGAGATACAGCGGCTGAAGCTGATCCGGTCCCATGCCGAGCGTGCGCATCAGCCCGGTTGCCGCATAGGTCTGCTCGGAGAGAAGAAGGCGGATACCAAGCGCGCCCAACAGGAAGCGGAATACCTCTGCCGTGCCGAGCCAACGGGTCTGGATGAGCGGTCTCTCGCGGTGATGCTCGATGAAACCGGCAACGAGGAACAGGAGAAGGGCCGCGATCAGCGCTCCCGCCATCCAAGGCTGGTCGGGCCACCACTGTATCCGTCCCTGCGCCAGGACCGCAGCGACAAGCGCCATGGCTGGCGCGAGCAGCAGGAAGGTCAGGATGTCGAGGGGCTCGAACACGCGGATCCGCATCCCGGGCGGGAGCTTGAGCACGACCACGGCTGCCATAGTGCAGAGCGCCATACCGAGCTCGAACAAATAGAGCCCGCGCCAGTCTCCGATGTCGAGGAGCGCAGGGGAGGCCAGCCACGCGAGGGGACCTGCAATCTGCGAGATCGCGAGTCCGATGCAAAAACCCGAACCCATCTTCGCCTTCGGGAAGGCCTGCAGGATGTAGTAGAGCCCGAGCGAACTCATGGGCGCCGCGGCAAAGCCGCTGATGGCCCTGGCGAACAGGGCGGTCGAATAGTCTTCGGCGACGACGTGCAGGAGCGTCACCATCACGTAGGCGAAGATCCCGAGTTCGGCGAAGCGACGGATGCCGAACTGTTGGCGGAACTTGAACAGGAGAAGGTTCGAGGTGACGTTGACCATCACGTAGGCAGCGGGCAGCCAGGCGCCCTCCGAGGGCGTCAGGCCGAGTTGCCCCTGGATCTGGGGCAGGTTCGCCGAGACGAGAGCGTTACCGAGGCCTCCCGTGATGCCGACCAGAACGCCCACTGCGGCATAAGCGGCGCGAACGGATGGGCGGTGATAGATCGCCGCTGGCGAGCCGGGCAGCATCGGCCGCTCCTCCGGAGTCCAGTTCGGCGGCGGCTCCAGGAAGACGGGTTGCTTCATGGCCTGTTCGTCCCGGGCCTCAGCCCCTCGATAATCAGGTCCAGAGCGCGCATTCCGAGCCCGACCTGCTCGTCGGGTGTGCGTCCACGCAGCGCCGCACCGAGCATGCTGGTCAGCAGGGAGATGTCTTCGTCGTTCAGGTCCGCACGGCAGAGCTTTGCGCTGACCGCCCGTTCGAGATGCGGCTTGATTAGGGCATGCATGCGCTGGCGTGCGCGACGGATCTCCGGAGCCTCGCGATCGATGACGCGCCAGTAGTCGACCAGGGACGAACGGGCGCTGATCCGCTCCGCCTGGAAGCGCAAGAGCTTGAAGAATGCGTTCGGCGCCTCGCCGAGCGACCTGGCCTTGTCCTCCATTTCGTTGATGGAGCGATCGAGGAGCGCTAGCAGCAGGCCGTGCCGATCGGGGAAGTTCCGGTAGAGCGTGGCGCGCCCGACACCCGCCTGCTTGCAGACAAGGTCGAGCGGCGCGGTGACGCCACACTCGGCGAACACGAGATCGGCGGCCGCCAAGATGTCGGCCCGGTTCTGGGCCGCGTCGGTACGGAGCTTGAGCATACGGGCAAACTGCAAACGGACAAAACTGTCCGGCCAAAGGTGGGCACTTTTGTCCAGATGTCAAGCCCGTGAGGCCTTGTGGCACTTTCCTGTTCCGCTCAGCCGTACGCGCCTAAACTGGGCGATCGACAGGCGTTCAACATGGCCGAAGGGTGGTTGACTTACAGCGAGTTAGGCGCCGTCTTGGCGTGTCACCTGAAGCGGCGAGACAGAAGGCGATGCGGCTGCGACTACGACGCCAGACCGCGAACGATGATGCCTCTCTGTCCGTGATCGTCGCAAGCGTATTGAGAAGATCACGGGTTGAGCGGGCGAGCCGCGTCACCATGAGAACGTCGCCGGGATGAAGGGCAGCAATGGCGCGGGCAAGCTGGGCGCGGTCGGACTTCGCGCCGCTTGCCACTTCCCGAAGCACCTTCTCGCAACCGGCATCCGTCAGTTGTCGCACCTGTGCGTCAACGCTCTGGCCGTCCGTCGATACCCGCGCATAGCCGTAGACCGTCATGACCGGCGCGCCTCGGAGAGGGGCCTACGGGCTGCGTGACGAAGCCGGGTAATCACCACCTCGTCGGCCGCGATGCGGTAGAATAGGACGTAAGGATAGGGCGTCAGGGCAACGCGCCGTGTGTTGGGGCGGCTGGTGGCCTGCGCGGCGCGTGGGTGATCCTGCACCAAGGCGGCGGCGGCAAGAATGCGCTCGCGCATTCCGGCCGCTCCCTGCGGCGAACGCACAGCGGTGTAGGAAAGCGCGTCCTCGATCTGGCGAAGCGCAGTTCTCGTGTAGCGCAGCCTCAAAGGCGATATTTCGAGAAGACGGCTTCGACCTCGGCAGCGGTAGCGAACTCGCCGCGCTCGATCTCGGCTTCGGCCTCGATCAAGTCGGCTTCTTCCTCGGGTCTTAGTTGATAGACGGCCTCGTCGTCCCCGGTGAGGCGCAGAAGGACGCGCGCGAACTCGTCCTGTTGATCGGGGGGCAGCGCACGAACGCGCTCAACGGCCTGTTCTAGTAGCTCTGTCATGCCCTATTATGCACGTCATTTTCGCACAAAAAAGCACGGATTATTCAGCTACTTGGCTCCCGTGCAAAACTGTTATTTATGCACAAACACTAAAGGAACGCAGGACTTCAATGATGAAACCCGTGCGCCGCGATCCATCGCGCCCATGGCGGCCTCCGGATCAGGCGACGGCCCAGCCGGCGTTATCCATCGCTGCCTTGGCGGCTTCAGCTTCCGGTAGCTCTCTCCTCCAGCGTGAGGCATCGATCCGGCACCCTGTCACCCCCTCTGATGCCTCCGAGGCAAGCCAGAGAAGTGGCGGGATGACGATTGCAGGATCGAGCAGTTCGGTGCGCACCTCCTGAGGGAGGTCGTCCGGAATCATGCCTGTCGCCGTCGCGCCGCCGGGGAGAAGGCAGTTCACCATGATACCTGTGCCCTGGAGATCCTGCGCCCAGATGATCGTCTCAGATTCAAGTGCCGCTTTGGATGGGCCGTAGGGTGAGAAGCCGCGCCGTCGCATGGTGGCGTGATTCATCGTGACATTGACGATGCGGCCGCGACCTGCCGCAATCATTACCGGGGCTGCAGCTCGCGCCATCAGAAAGGGACCGTTGACGTTGGTGTCGATCACCATGCGCCAGACATCAGGATCGGTTTCCCAAAACCGGGTCGGGTCAGTCAGGAAGCGCTCGCTGACATACTTCATCCCCCGACCGGCGTTGTTGACGAGCATGTCGAGCCTGCCGAAGCGATCAAGCGCCATTGCGACGACGCGGGCGGAGTCTTCCTCGCGTGAGACATCGGCGAGCATCGGAACAACCCGGTCGTCACCGGCTTCGCGGGCCACGGCCTCGACTTCGGTCGCCTCGCGCGATGCGGTGGTGACAACCCGCGCGCCCGCCGCCGCGAGGCCCAGAACCATCGCCCGGCCGAGCCCGCGCCCGCCGCCCGTAACG
>Ga0209344_10003709_pt1 | contig 14757 bp, 10 predicted proteins | sample Cruoilmetagenom6_FD_187293 | JGI IMG/M metagenome (GOLD analysis project Ga0209344, IMG submission 187293) | Oil polluted marine microbial communities from Coal Oil Point, Santa Barbara, California, USA - Santa Barbara Oil Seep Sample 6 (SPAdes)... | ecosystem: Environmental > Aquatic > Marine...
CCTTGAGCAACTGTTTCAAGATTATTACGATTGTTGTTGGTTAACAAAAGTGGTAAAAAGTAAATGGCATTTAATGCTCCCCAAACAATAAATGTCCAATTTGCACCATGCCAAAATCCACTTACAAGAAAGATAACAAAAACATTCCTGATTTTATTCCAAGTGCTAACACGGCTTCCACCTAAAGGAATATAGAGATAATCCCTAAACCATGTTGATAATGAAATATGCCAACGTCTCCAAAACTCTGCAATGTCTCGAGAGAAGTATGGAAAATTAAAGTTTTGCATAAGGTCAAAACCGAAAAGTCGAGAAGTCCCTATTGCAATATCTGAATAACCTGAAAAGTCACCGTAAATTTGAAAAGTAAAAAATAATGCACCAAGAACTAATGTGCTTCCATTCATGTCTGCCGAATTGTTAAAAATCTGATTAGCAAATTCAGCACAGTTATCGGCTATCACTATTTTCTTAAATAAACCCCAAAGTATTTGTCGCATTCCATCAACTGCTAATGCGTAATCAAATTTTCTTTTTTTATAAAATTGAGGAAGTAAATGTGTTGCCCTCTCAATTGGACCAGCAACTAACTGAGGAAAGAAACTTACAAAAGCAGAAAAAGCAATAAAGTCTTTTGTTGGTTTAAGTTTCCGTTTATAAACATCAATTGTGTAGCTTAATGTTTGGAAAGTGTAAAAGCTTATTCCTACGGGTAATATAATGTTAAGTGTATTTGCTTTTATCTCAGTCCCAAAGAATGAAAAAGCTGTTATAAAATTGTCTAAGAAAAAATTATAATATTTGAAGAAACCAAGAAAACCAAGATTAACTAAAATACTTGACCAAAGTAAAATTTTTCTTTTGGTATGATTTTCTTCCATTTTTAGTTTTTGACCAACAGTATAGTCAACAACAGTACTGAATAATATTAGCAATAAAAATCGCCAGTCCCACCAACCATAGAATATATAGCTGGCAACTACAATTAAGAGGTTTTGAAGTTTAAGATTCCTATCTGTGACAAACCAATAAAGTATAAAAACTATCGGAATGAAAATTGCAAAGTCAATCGAGTTAAACAGCATAAATTCTGGCTATTCTTTTAATGTAAATTTTTAGTACTGTAGTTTCTCTTAGCATGACACACAAGGTCATGACATGAATCCGTTTTAATAATTTATATGAACCTGCCTGTCGGCAGACAGGAACGAAGTTAGTTTTTTTTAGCATAAAATCAATACGTTGAATGTAGTAAAAACTAGGTTTCTTTTTTTTGTTTACTGGATTTGACTAAAGGGTTAAGCCAAACACAAATCTATATATTAAGATAAATCTGCTTCCAGAGGTTTGATTCTTGTAGATACTAAGTATGAATTTGGAAAAACTAAAGATGGTAAGATTGTTTTGATAGATGAAATCCACACGCCAGATTCGTCTCGTTATTTTTATGCTGAAGGTTACCAAGAACGTCAAGATAGTGCTGAAGCACAAAAAAAATTGTCAAAAGAATTAGTAAGACAGTCGTTTAGGCAACTAATTTAACAAATCTGCCAGCCGGCAGACGCGAGAATTTTCGTAAGAAGGCTTTGCTACTAGAAATTAATTTTATATCGTGTTAGGTTCCGTTTTATATTTATTTAAGTGTTCAATAATAGCATGTTCTACTTCTAGGTAATTTGTTTGAATTAGCCAATGACCTCCATCTAATTCCACAAAGTTATAATCACCTTTCATGTACTTATGATTATTTTCAGCAGCCACTCTTCCAACAGCTAAATCAGATTTACCCCAAATAAATAATGTAGGACTATTAATGTCTCCAATTGGTTGTATTTTTCCTCTCCCAAGATTTGCTCTGTAATAATTTAGAGAAGCTGTTAAAGTTTGTTTTCTTCTAAATACAGAAAGGTAGTCATTAAGTTCTTCTGGCGAACTGTTTTTCCATAATTTTCTAAATTTCTTAAAATCATTTTTCCGTAACATGATTTCAGGAATAATAGGAAGTAAGAACCATCCTATATAACGACTTTTTTTTCTTTGTACATCATCCATTTTTATAGCTTTTGCAAAGCCTCTTGAGTGAGGAACTGATAAAGCTGTCCAGCTAATTATTCTTTCAGGATTTTGAAAGACAATATTCCAACCTATTCCAGCTCCCCAATCATGAGCAATAAGGTGAAATTTATTAGCATTAATTGCGGCTGTAATGTTTAAAATATCGTCGCTTAATTTTTTTGTGGTATAGTTTTTAATTCCTTTTGGGCACGCATTCTTACTATATCCACGCATATTTGGTGCTACACAATAATATCCCATTGAGGATAGTTTTTCCATCAAACTAATCCACATGTATGAAGTTTCTGGGAATCCATGAAGAAGGATTACCAGTTCGTTTTCTTCAGAACCCGAAACTCTACAGTCAAATTCAAATTCTCCAGTTCTTATTTTTCTTATTTGCATAATTTAAGGTAATTGAGACTAACGTCTATATCTGAATTGATTTAATACTGAAACAAGTTCAGTACAAGTGATTTATATATCGTGTACCTGCTTGTTGTGAGACTGGAACTAAGTTAGCGTTTATTGAACAAAAAAAATAGTACTAAATAAAACTACCTTTTCTTTTTTGGCTTACTTGCTTTAGCTAAAGGGTTGAATGCCAAACACAAATCTAAAAAATAAGATAAATCTATTTCACTATCAAAACCATCTGGAGTTACATAAATATAGCCACTCATGGGTCTTCCTGTAAAATTCATAGGTAAGCAATGGTTTTTCTTTATGGCCTCTGGATAGGCAACTTCACCAATACGAGCCATAAGTAAACTATCGCCATATTTTTTATCAATATGAATACCACAAAGCATTTTATTGTTGACTTTAAAACATAAGCCACCCATCATTTTTAGTTCAGTAAAAGCAACATGTTTTTCATTTAATTGTTGTCTAATTCTGTCTGCTAAATATTCATCGTATGCCATGAGGGCTTATTTTTTTCTTTTTAACTGATGTACATAACCAATAGCAATTTCAGTAAAATCTGCTTGGCCAAGATTTCCATTAATAAAAACTCCTAAATACAGATTGGACTTGGGTTGTTTATTAGTCGCTACTAGATAATATTTAAGACCTAATCTGGTTGAAATTAGTTTTTTTAATTTGTAATAAGAGTTATATTCACCAAGAACAATGGCGCTATTCTCTGGTATTTCTTTTGGCACATAAGACCAACCTTGATTTAATCTCCAATCAATATCATAACTTGGTTTATAAAGGTTGAATCCAATTTGTAAATCGATTCCAAAATGGTTTAAGAATATTTCACCATTTATTGTTAAGCCTATATTTGATGCGTATTTAGTTGGATTATCCTTATAGTTTTCAAACTCTCTACCATCTTGAACTAAAGATTCGTTATCAACTATATAATCGTAGTAGCTTTGGTAGAATCGATAATAAAAACCAATGCCTAATTTAAAGGTGTTCTTGTAGATTTTTCCGTATTCTCCAGAAAAAGTATAGACATCTTTATTATCATTAAAGGCTTTAGAAAGCACATTAGTTCCATAGCCTACGCGAAAAGAAAGATAAGAAGCTTTGTCTTTCTCAATATATGGTTTATCTGTTAAGTCTTTAATAGTCTCTTTATTCAAACCTGTTTTTATATCTGTAGAAAGGCTTAATAAAAAAGAATTATAGCCTTGATTTGGTAAGCTGGAATGTCCATTTGAGTGGTGAAAAACACCAATACCTGCACGCCAATCCATTTTTTTAGTTTTTAAAAAAGTATAATAAGAAAATGCTCTAAAAGACCAAGTAAACTTTGTAGAAACTGCCTGGTTATTTGGGTTGGTTACAGGATCGAATTTTTTGTTGAAATAAGAAGCTCCTGTTCCTATATGCATTGTTAAATCGTCTATATTTAAAGGATGAAACTCTATAAACGTCAATGCAGAAATGGCGCTTCCTAAGTTTTCGGAATTGCCAAAATCGGTATAACCTATACTAATACCAGTTCGTGGACCATTAAGTACTCGAGCCCAATCTTGTAGATTGTTAGTATGATCCCAACTTAAACTTAGAATAAGTTGTTTTTGTAGTTTATGATCTGGAAAATCTGAATTAGAATCACCTGTAATTCCTGCTAAAATTTCTGGAGTTATAAGTATTGGATTTGTAGTTTTCGAAGGATTTAATTCCTGACTAAATGTAATGGATGAATATAGAATTAGTAAACAAAATATGTAGTCCTTCATATATTTGAAAGTATCAGTTACTATACAATGTATAAAAATTATTTAAAGGATTATATTATATACAACATTTAAAATATGTTTTTCTGAATCAATTGCTTTTAATACATTTAAAAACAATTAGAATTTTATGGAACAACTCAACCAACTTATTTCAGATTTCGCATCTTATGCCTGGGGATTACCTTTATTAATTTTGTTAATTGGTGGAGGTTTATACTTATTAATCCTTTCCAAGTTTTTACCTTTTAGATATCTAGGTCATGCCATTCAGGTTTTACGTGGTAAGTACGATAATCCAAACGATGCTGGTGAAATAAGTCATTTTCAAGCTCTAACAACAGCTTTATCTTCAACCATTGGCATGGGTAATATAGCTGGAGTGGCTGTAGCCATTTCTATTGGTGGTCCAGGAGCTGTTTTTTGGATGTGGATTAGTGCCATAATTGGAATGAGTACCAAATTCTTTACATCCACTTTAGCGATTATGTATCGAGGGAAAGATAGTGATGGGAAGATACAAGGTGGACCTATGTATTTTATTGTTGAAGGTTTGGGAAAGAAATGGAAACCCTTAGCCATTTTCTTTAGTTTATGTGGCTTGGTTGGTGCTTTGCCTGTTTTTAATGTGAATCAATTAACGCAAGCTATTAACGATATTTTATTAGTGCCAAATGGTGTTTCGGTTGGATATAATTCTAATCTCATTATAGGGATTGCATTAGTAATTATCACATCTGTTGTGATGCTTGGTGGATTAAACCGAATTAGCAAAGTAGCTTCTAAAATGGTGCCTAGTATGGTGTTACTTTATTTCGTTTTGGTACTATTTATATTAATCGTTAATTATAATGTGGTTCCAAAATACTTCGTTATGATATTTACTGATGCATTTGCAGCCTCAAACTTTAAAGGTGATTCGTTTTTAGGAGGCGTAGTTGGAGGCTTAATTCTATTAGGTGTCAGACGTGGTGCTTTTTCAAATGAGGCAGGAATTGGTACAGCTCCAATGGCACATGGCGCAGCTAAAACCAACGAGCCTGTTCGCGAAGGTCTAGTTGCCATGCTTGGTCCAGCCATTGATACATTGGTGGTTTGCACCTTGACAGCTTTGGCTATTTTAGTTACTGGTGTTTGGCAAACTACAGATGCTAATGGTGTGAGTTTAACTGCTTCAGCTTTTGCAAATGCTATGCCTGGAATAGGGAAGTATTTACTGTTAATTTGTATTACTGTGTTTAGTATTTCGTCTTTGTTTTCATATTCATATTATGGAAGCAAATGCATGTCTTTTTTGTTTGGAGCAAACAACAAGCATTATTATAACTACATCTATATTGCTAGTATTATTATGGGAGCAACGACATCTTTGGCTATGATGATTAATTTAATTGATGGCTTTTTCGCACTCATGGCAATTCCAACTATGACTGCAACCTTGATAATGGCTCCAAGAGTAGTTAAAGAATTTAAAGCCTATAAACAGCGTATGCTTCATAAAAAAACCACAGATTAACTGTGGTTTTTATAACTTCTAAATTAATAATTTAGTCTTTCTTTAACAATATTTTTTCATTTGTAAATTGCTGAGCTTCATTAAGAAAGTCCATCATTAATGACCAATCTTTATTCGATTCGTAATTGTTTTTATATTGTTTGGTTGTGTTTATTGTAAGCGTATTTCCTTCTAAAACAGCTGTACTAATAAAAGCACCAGTTTTATTATCTATTGACTTGTTAAGTTTGTCTAAACCGGCAACCGAGTAACCTTCAGGAATAGTTAGTTTTATTTCATAATTGTAACTTCTAGGATATCCCATATAAATGTTTTCAACTCTGTCTCGTTCTGCGACAGATAAATCTATTTGACCACCAATAAATTTTCCAATTTCCAAGATATAATTTGGACCAGCTCTTTTTATCAATTCATCTTTAATGGTGTATTCTTCTGTAAAAGTAAATGGATCTTCAAAATTATAACGACCAGTTTCGTTAATTGTATATTTGTAATCTTCAATTGTAGTTAGGTCAAATTCACTTTGTACGCTGCTTTTAAAAGTTTCTTCTTGTCTTTCTCTTAACTTGTCGATTACTGCATTAAATTGTTGTCTATAACTATCTTGTTTGCTTTTCTTTACCAAGTCCACAAAGGTTTCAGTTTCAAATTTTTTATAATCTTCATCTACATAATCCTTATAAATAAATCTTTCGTATTGCTGATCTTGTTTTTCATGTCCTGTGTAACTAATTTCACTGGTGACAGAAATATTTTTAAAATCGTCTGATAAATTAATGGAAATATCTTTATTGGATTGATTGGTTTCTAAACTAGTAATTGGTATGGTAATACGTTCTATATTATCATATTTCCATTTAGTAGCAGATAGTAAGTAAGCATCAACACCTTCAAGTAGAGGATTGAAATTATTTACGGTTGTATGTGGTCCAAAAGAGTTGATGTAAACAGGAGGAGTTGTTTGGGTTTTAAGTACCATGTTTAAATTCTTTTGAATCAGTAAATCGTCTAGAGAACCATCGTAACGTTTTTTTGCAATTATTAAATCGCATTTAATTTTATTGTCTTTCATGATGGCAATAAAATGACGCATAAAATTTACGTCCTCATTAAACACACGAGCATCGTCATCATAAGCTCCAAATGGATAGGTGCTTATTTCAGCATCTTTAGCAATGTAAGCTTCCAAAAAACGCGTAAGATAATAATGCCTCATAAAGTAGAAGATAGCAATGGCCTTTTCAGCATCATTGGCAAACGTTTTTTTCTTTAAAAAGCGTTCTTCATGTTTTAAATCGCCATAAGGATTTACGTTGTCATAAAACTCAAGAATATCTTCATTTGAAACCGTTTTTTTTATGACATCTTCTTTTTCAGGTAAAAAGGCTTCAGCTCGGTTTTCGAATTTTCCAGACCTGGCAAAATATACTTGAAACTTGTATGCTGGAAGTTCAACTAAAGGAAAGAACCAACGTTCATATTTGTGTTTTTCTATATTCTGAGCAGTTAGTTCGTAACGCCTCATATTTTTCTTTTCGGTTGGAATTTCAATTAATTCTGGTGCATCGTTAAAGGAATTGAAATTTATAAAGAAGTCGTTTTCAGTTTCAAAAAACAGTTTGTAATCTAAAATAGGATATTCTTCACCTAATGTTTTTTCAACAGGATCAAATCCGAAGGCATACGTAGATTTAAAAGGTTCGATACTATAAGAATAATAATCGATAATGTCTCCAACTTCAAGATTGGCAATAGCTAACTTAGTTTCTCCATCTACTTCTACAGCATCTTTATCGATATCAATAATTTTTTCTGAACCGTCTGGTTTGATAATTTTTACTCCAATTATGTTATTTCCACGTGTGCCTAACGATAATCCTTTAGAGGAACGAAAGCGTTTTGTATATGTAAACTCAGAGAATTCTTCTACAGCAGCTTTATCTAATAACTTAATTCGTTTGCGAACAGACGTTTTGTAAGTGACATTCTTTCCAAATTTATGAAAATCGTAATTTTCATTTTTGTAAATAATAACAGCCGATTCATTAGACCATTTTTCAGGAATATCAACCATGGTTTTATAAGCATCTTGCTCTCCCCAGAAAAATTCTAAAGCGTCTTTTTCGTCTTGTGTTTGAGCAGATAATAATGATGTGAATAGGAGTGTTGAGGTGATAAGGAATGTGTGTTTCATTAAATAGGAAGTTATTCTTTTGTTAATATAATTTGCTCGTTATAGATGGCTTGTAAATTTTTTATAAATGCGTTCCATTCTTCAAAATCTGATGTTTCAACAATGGCGTTTTTAATTTTAAATTCTTTTTTATAAACAATGGCATTACCTTGCATTGAAAAAGTGACTGATAAGTCGTAATTATCGCTTGAAACATTGATGTTTTTTGGTAACTCAGATACTGTATAACCTGAAGGAATACCTAACGATGTAGTAGAGACAAGGTGTTTTTTATAATCGAATATATAATCTGTATGTCTTTCTTCAAAATTATATCCAGCAAGTTCTTTCTCAAAATCTAAATCGATATAAATAGTACCATCAAAAGAAGAAACAGCATTTTTTATAGATACATAATAATCGATGTCAACAGGCACATCTCTATTAGATAAGTCTGAAGTTTTTATATCTATAACACTCACATTGGAATTTCCTTTATTAAGATACCATATTAAGAAATCTTCTTTTTTATTCGTTTTCAATTGGTCTAAATACTGTAAAAGACTTGAACGACTCTCACCTTGAAATGTTTTGTTTACAAATCCGTAAATAACTTCATCTTCTAAGGATAAAACATAATTATAGACTTCTTTATTCTTGCTAGCATCAGAAACAGGTACTTCTTTTAATAGGTATTCTTCACCGTTTTCAATTAATACTTGTTTGCCTTGAATACGGTCTGCATATTCTGTGTATGCGTTAAATTTCTCGGTGCCATCTAAATAGATAGGCTTCCCGTTTTTCATTAAAGTGCAAATCATGTGATTGTCAACCAATAAGTTTGGGGTAGAGTAGTCGTAGGCAATGCGCTTGGTTCCAATCCATGTTAATCTGGCATCAAAACCTGCTTCAAGTAACATTTGTTTGGTAAGGTTAGCCATGCCTTTACAATCGCCATAGCGTTTCTTGAATACGTTAGAGGCTTCATCTGGTTTAAAACCTGCAATGCCATCTTCGAAAGCAATGTATCTAATATTATCTTGAACCCAATAGTAGATGTTTTTAATTTTCTCCTCGTCAGTTTTAGCATCTTTGGTAAGTTCTACGACTTTATCTTTAATTTCAGTATTATCGTTCTCTAGGCTATTTACCAGTGTTTTGTACCAATTGTATAAATCTTGAGTAGATTCAAAAATATTGGTTTTAGTGCCATCAAATGTATAGGATTTTGCTAAAATAAGAAGATGTGGATAAATGTACGATGGTCCTGGAGCCCCTTCATCGTTATACATGGCTGGTATATTTTCTAAAGTAAAGGTGTGTATTTTAGAATCCTTTTTAGGGTTTTGCTCTACTGTTTTGGTGATGTTGTAACCATCAAAATTCATTTCTTTAAATTCAAGCTCTAACCAATTGGGGATTTCAACCTTAATTATTTTTTTAAGTGTTGGATAAGCGTCATTAAAATATAAGCTTGTAAAGTATTTTATATCCTTATATTTTTTTATGGTTTCAGTAGAATATTTATACCCTTTTAATGGAAAATCTAAATCAATATATTTTACACGCGTATCATTATGAAACAAATCGTCACTTTTAATAGCTTCATCATTAATATAGTCTCCTGTTTCTCTATTGTTTTTATATTTTACGGTAAATGATTCTATTTCGGACTCACCATCATAATAACAATAGGCTTGTATATCTGCTCGAGAATCCAGATTGATGAGGTTCTTATTTATTTTTTCTAAGACAGTCACTTTCTGACTTTTCTTATTAAAGTCAAAGGATATATGGAATTCTTCACTTTCAAGAGCGACATTGTCGTCTGGATGCGACTCTTTAATTGTTTTAGCCAAAGCAATTTCAGAATCGCTTGGTTCTGTGTTTTTTTGAGCCTTTAAATGTATGGTAGTAACTAATATAAGAATAAGTGAGAGGCGAAATTTTAGCATGTAATCGTGTTTATCCTGCTAATATAAAAATTTGTATAAAAACGAGATGTTAATTTGACATATTGTTTACGATTTATATAGGCAATACGTTTTATTAAAACAGGTATTAAAAACTTAAAACTGAAAAAAAATCTTTGTAAATTGTTGCGATGAATCGTGAAGACTTTTAAAGGCACGATTTGTACATTATTTATTTCTGATTTATATAAAACACAAACCATGAGTAATTACCACATAAAACATTTAGAAGAGTATTATCAAGTGTATAGAAAATCTATTCGTGAACCAGAAAACTTTTGGGAAGAAGTAGCCGAAGAACACTTTTTATGGCGAAAGAAATGGGATAACGTCTTGAGTTGGGATTTTAAAAAACCAGAAGTTAAATGGTTTGAAGGTGCTAAATTGAATATTACTGAGAACTGCATCGACAGACACTTAGCCACTAGAGGCGATAAAACAGCCATTATTTTTGAGCCTAATAGTCCAGATGAACCAGCTGAACATATTACATACAAGCAACTTTACCATCGAGTAAATCAGTTTGCTAATGTTTTGAAGGAACAAGGTGTTACAAAAGGCGATCGTGTTTGTATTTATGTGCCAATGATTCCAGAACTGGCTATTTCGGTGTTGGCATGTGCTAGAATTGGCGCCATACATTCTGTGGTGTTTGCTGGGTTTTCTTCAACAGCTTTATCAACTAGAATTAATGATTGCGATTGTAAGATGGTTATTACTGCAGATGGTTCTTATCGTGGTGCTAAAACCATCGATTTAAAAGGGATTGTGGACGAAGCTTTAGAATCCTGTCCTGGTGTGAAAACCGTATTAGTAGCTAAACGGATTCATTCTGAAATTACTATGAAAACTGGTCGTGATTTATGGTTACAACCTTTATTAGACAAGGCTTCCAACCAATGCAAAGCCGAAGTGATGGATGCCGAAGACCCTTTGTTTATTTTATATACCTCTGGTTCTACAGGCAAACCCAAAGGGATGGTTCATACCACAGCAGGTTATATGGTTTATACAGCTTATACCTTTAAGAATGTGTTTCAGTATAGAGAAGATGATGTGTATTGGTGTACAGCAGATATTGGCTGGATTACAGGACATAGCTATATTGTTTATGGTCCTTTGGCAAATGGTGCCACAACGGTTATGTTTGAAGGTGTGCCACATTATCCAGATTTCGGACGTTTTTGGGACATTGTTCAGAAGCACAAAGTGACTCAGTTTTATACTGCACCAACAGCCATTAGAGCCTTGGCAAAACAAGGTTCGGAATTGGTAGAGCAATACGATTTATCTTCATTAAAAGTATTGGGTTCAGTAGGTGAGCCTATAAACGAAGAAGCCTGGCATTGGTATAACGATGTGGTAGGGAAGAAAAAGAGCCCGATAATAGATTCCTGGTGGCAAACAGAAACAGGTGGGATTATGATAACACCTATTCCTTATGTAACACCAACCAAACCTACTTATGCTACCTTGCCTTTTCCTGGTGTGCAACCAGCTTTAATGAACGCCCAAGGCGAAGAGTTAAAAGGCAATCAGGTGGATGGACGTTTGTGTATTAAATTCCCTTGGCCAAGTATGGCAAGAACGATATGGAATAATCATCAGCGTTATAAAGACACCTATTTTTCGACGTATGAGAATATGTACTTTACAGGAGATGGTGCTTTGCGAGATGAGGTTGGTTATTATAGAATTACTGGTCGTGTGGACGATGTAATTATTGTATCTGGACATAACTTAGGAACTGCACCAATTGAAGATGCTATAAACGAACATCCAGCAGTTGCAGAATCTGCTATTGTTGGCTTTCCACACGATATTAAAGGGAAAGCCTTGTATGGTTATGTAACTTTAAAAGATTCAGGTGAAAGTAGAAACCACGATAATTTGCGTAAAGAAATCAACCAGATTATTACAGACCATATTGGACCTATTGCCAAACTAGACAAGATCCAGTTTACACAAGGCTTGCCTAAAACCAGATCTGGGAAGATTATGCGACGTATTTTACGCAAAATAGCAGAGAAAGATACTAGTAATCTAGGCGATACTAGTACGTTGTTAAACCCTGAATGTGTGCAGGATATAATTGATACAGCTTTATAATGGTTCTGGTTACTAGTTTCCTGCCTATCGGCAGGCAGGCTGGTTGTTAGCCCAGTTCTTTGTTTGAAGTTGTTTTTATGTCACTTCTAATAAAAATAATACTGAAACCAATTAAAGTTAACGCATATCCAAATATCAATCGAAAAGGTAATGGGATAATGTGCCAAAGGATTAAATTAGCTATTAATATAAAAGCTATTCCTAACTTTAAGTTTTTATAGTAGTTTAAACTTAAAAGTAATAAGCCAAGGTTAAATATCTTAGAACTCGGTCCAATAGTCATAAAAGGTTTCCAAATGGATGGGACTTGTGATATATGTTTCGTAAAGTCATTCCGCATGTCATCATTCGGAAAGCTCCACCAAATAAAGTCCAACACGCACATTCCTATAATACAAACAATTCCAATTAGAGTTATAGGAATTCCAATCAGGCTAAATATTTTTTTAGGAAAAGAAACAACCTGAGGAATTAATAAAACGACTCCAACCAATAAAAACCAATGGGCAAAATCGATAGGTTTTTGAGCATACACAAAATCGTTTCCTTTAGACATAATAATTTGACCTATTAGAAAGAAAACCAATCCAATTAGAAAAGATATTCTGTAGGTCATTTTAGGTTTTTTCATATTCAGTGTTGGTAATAGTTTTATTTTTTTAGTCATTTTTTAACAACTCGTCCAATACTTTTTTCGACCCTTCACTGCCCAATTCTACTGCTTTAGTATAGCTTTTTATAGCTTCACTTTTTTGGCCATATTTTAAGTAAGCTTCACCAAGGGAGTCCCATAAATTACCATCATTTGGGAATAATTTGACATTAAGTTTAAACAATTCTAATGCCCAATCTGGATTGTCTTCTTTTTTTAATCTACTATATCCTAGTTGGTTAAGAATTGCATGATTGCTAAATTCGTAGTTAAGATTATCTTTTAAAAAAGCAGGTAATTTTTCTGCATTTACAGAGGGATTTGTTTTCATAAATTCATGAATTAATTCATAAATATTTTTGGAAAGTGGAGAAGGGTTATAGTTTGTATCAAAAATCATTTTGCTTATTTCTCTAGCAACGTTTTCCGATTCACTTCCTAAAAACACATTTGTTAAGTATATAACTACTACATCATCATCTATATATCTAACAAAATCAGCAAAATATAATCCATTACTACCATTATGAGCAACGATTTTAGTTTCTCTATCACTTTTAGATATGGCCCAACCATAGCCATAATAAGATGTCATTTTATCATTTTCGGTTACATAAGCTGTTTCTTGATTTTTCCTAGTATTTGATGTTAAAACGACATTGTTTTTCAAAGCAACATGCCATTTATATAAATCTTCAACTGTTGAATGAATATCACCTTTACCTATACTGTACCAATGCTTATTATTGTAAGGGAGATGTTGTTGAGTCGTTCCCCAATCTGTCCATTTCTCTTCAGTTCTATTATAGTAGTATCCATGTGCAAGTCTTTCCGTATTAAAACTGATGCTTTTATACCCTGTACTTTTCATTTGGGATGGTTCAAACAAATAGTCATTTATAAAAGAATTATACGTTTGTCCTGAAACCGACTCTAATATAGCAGTAAGCATGATGTAGTTTGCATTGGCATATTGGTATGTTGTTCCAGGTTTAGATTGTAATTCTGATTCGAAAAAATCGTTTAAAAACTGAACTTTGCTTGCCTCATCATATCTAAAACCACCTGTTCTATTGGAAATTCCTGACGTATGAGTTAATAACTGATGAATGGTTATATCTCTTTTGTCAATAGGTGTTTGATTGAAATATGAGCTTATTTTATCTGACGTTTTAATTTTTCCTTGTTCTACAAGTTTTAAAATAGCTGCTGCTGTAAATTGTTTAGTTACTGAACCAATATTAAAAACTGATGATGAAGAATTAGGTATTTTATTTTCCCTATCTGCCCATCCATATCCTTTAGATAAAATAATTTCTCCTTTTTTTGAAACCAAGACAGCTCCAGAAAAACCATTTGTTACGCTTAATTCTAAATATGAGTCAATTCTGTTTAAGAGCCCTTTATTGGAATTTTGAGAAAAAGAGTTTAATGATGGAATAGTTAAGAATGCAAAAATTAGTGCTTTAATAGATAAATTCATTTTTTGATTGATTAATTGATTGATGACGAATTAGTCTGAAAGTTTTCTATTATGTTACAATTTTCATTCCAATTATTTATTTGAAGCGCAATTAAAATCCAGATAACCACAAGAATAATTTCGCCAATAGCGTATTTAAAATACCTGTCTGCCAATCTATCTGCCGTAGGCATGACAGGCAGGCGCGAGGACTTTCGTAAGCCATGCCTTGAGCTTGTCGAAAGGTAGGCTAGAACCAGCAACCCTCCAGAACACTTGTCGGGCTGGTTAATTATATAGGTGTTAGTTGCTTAAATTTCTCTCCTCAATGAAGACTAATAACTCTTGTTACAGTCCAATGTTCATCTGTTTTTTTCCAAATCATAATAAACCTACTTGCTTTTGATTTATTTTCCGGTGTTTTTTTGTCATTAAATGTGTGATACCCTATTTCAACAGCTCCGTAATCTTTTATTGGGTAAACCTCGATACTGCCCTCAATTAAGGTTCTTGTCACCTTTTCGCAAATATTATTTTTAAGGGCTACTAAAAGTTTTTCTTTGGAGGTAGATAGTCCTCCTTCATCGTGAAAAAACTCTAAATCTTCCGAATAAAGAGC
>Ga0209344_10003710_pt1 | contig 14756 bp, 10 predicted proteins | sample Cruoilmetagenom6_FD_187293 | JGI IMG/M metagenome (GOLD analysis project Ga0209344, IMG submission 187293) | Oil polluted marine microbial communities from Coal Oil Point, Santa Barbara, California, USA - Santa Barbara Oil Seep Sample 6 (SPAdes)... | ecosystem: Environmental > Aquatic > Marine...
CTACCTGCATCTGGCCGCCATTCGCTTACGATATCGGCGGCCAGATGCAGGTGGAACCCCGGCGTGATGATGTTGATATGGCCGCCCATCGGCATCAGCTTCTCGATCTTTCCGCTCCAATGCTGGCGCATCCCGTCGCGCCAGGCCTCGATCCCGACGACCGTGCCATCCTCGCGCAATCGCTCGAGCAGCGCAAACCCCGGATCGGCGGGATCGATATCTTCGGGGCGCGCCTCGGCGGGCGTTTCGCCGCGCGGCGGGGCGGGCCGGCGCGCGATCCCTTCAAGCGCGTTCAGCATCGGCGCGCTCCCCTCGAGCCCGGTCACGCTGAACAGCCGCTCGCCATCCGCGCCCGAGAATTCAAGCCGCGGATAGGGCTTGTCGCGCATGGTGGTCGTCGTATCCAGAATGCACGCCGTCAACAGCCCCTGTGGCAGGCGTGTATCCTGCTGGTCTCCGGCGATCAGGATATCGCCATCCTTCACGGTCACTGACGCCACCGGCCCGAGACGCTCATGCAACAGCCCGTCCTGACGGATCGCCAGCATCACCCGATCCATGTGCACCAACAGCTCCAACACCGCCTCGGGGGAAATACCCTCCAGATGCCAGCGACCCTTCTCGATATCCTTGGCCTCGCTCACTGCGCTATCGCTTTTCGTCGTCATGCGGATTTCCTCTCTTCTGCATTGTCATCTCCGATTCTCCATATCTCGTAAGGCGCCAGCGGCTTTGGCGGGCGATGGGCCACGCACAGGATCGCCGCATCCGGCAGCGCGGCGCGGATCACACCCAGCACCTCCGCTTCGGCCTCCGCGTCCAGCGCGCTGGTCGCCTCGTCCAGCACCACCCAGTCGGGTCTCAGCAACAGCGCGCGTGCCAGCGCCAGCCGTTGCCGCTCTCCCATCGAAAGCCCCTCCAGCGCACCGGGGCCGCGCATGTCCAGCCTGTCCAGCCGATGACCCAATCCCAGGCGCGTGATCGCCTCGCGCAACTGACCGGGCGAGAATTCCTCCGGGTCAGCCGGGTAACAGGCCGCCGCCGCCAGCCCTTCGGTAAACAGATGCGGCTTTTGCGGCAGGTAAAGAAACCGCCCCTCGGGCAGGCGAATGCGCCCCTCGCCATAAGGCCAAAGCCCCGAAATCGCCGCCAGAAGCGTGCTCTTGCCGCGCCCCGATGCGCCCGCGATCCAGACCCGTGCGCCGGACGGCACGCTCTTGTCTGGCACCGGCGCCAGCGCCTTGCCCTGCGGCGTGGAAAGCCGCAAACCCTCGACATGCAGCGCGGCGTCGGGTGACCTTTCGCGCAGGATCGCGCGCGGCGCACCCGGCATCGGCGCGGGCGACACCGCATTGGCGAACAGATCGTCCAGGCGCTCGGCCACGGCGGCGAACTCGGCCAGGTTGCGATAGGAAAAGATGAACCAGCTCAGCGTCTGCGTCACCCGTCCGAAGGCGCCCGACAACTGCATGAGCCCCCCCAGCGTGATCGCGCCCATGAAATAGGTCGGCAGTGCGAAGAACAGCGGCACCCGCAGGATCGACTGGAAATAAGGCCGGGTGAACAGCCCCAGGATAAGTTCGCGCCGGATCAGCCGGTTCCAGTTACCCCGGATACCATCGAACCGCGCCGCCAGCCGCCGCCGCTCGGCGGGTTCGCCGCCCGAATAGGCGATCTCGGTCGCATTGTCGCGCAGCTGGATCAGGCTGTGCCGGAAATCGGCCTCGAATCGCTCCTGATGGAACACCAGCGATTTCAGCGGGCGGCCCATGAGATGCGTGAACAGGCTCGACACCGCCACATAGATAAAGGCCAGCCAGACAAGATAGCGCGGAATATCGACGCTCGAGCCGAAGATCGGCAGGGTCAGCACGAAATCCGAAAGGTTCCACAGCACCGCCACATAGGACACCAGCGCCACGATCCGCGTCACCAGATCCAGCGTCTCTTCCAGCAACAGGCGAACGTAATGACGGCAATCCTCGGCGATGCGCTGGTCGGGGTTGTCGACCGCCTTGGGCGACATTCCCGGACGCAGATGCCAATAGGCGCGCGAGCCGGTCCAGCGATCCAGCGCCTGATCCGTCAGCCGCGCCCGCCATCGCAGCAACAGCCGCTTGCGCAGGTAGTCGCTGATCAGGAAGATCGCCGCCGACAAACCGACAATGCCTCCGAACACCCACAGCTCCCGTATCGCCGTCGCGGCGTCACGCTGCTCCAGCGCATCGAAGAACCGTTTCGACCAGTCGATCATCTGCAGATCGACCCAGATATCGGCGAATTGCAGCCCCAGAACGGTGCCGAACAATGTCAGTCCGACCCATGCCCGCGGCCCCGAGGCCGCAAGCAGGGTCAGACGCCAGATTCGTCCCAGAATGACCCGCATCTAGAACGTCTTGTCAAAGCTGATCGAAAAGGTCCGCCCCGGCCCGGTCTGAAGCTCGATGGGGTCCCCGATCGCCACCGCGGTCGATGCAGTGTCACTGTAGGTGGCCGCATTGGCGGTGAAATAGCGTCTGTCGAAAACATTCTGGATCCCCAGCTTCAGGAACCCGTTATCCACGACCTCCCATTTCGCATAGAGATCCAGGATCGCGTAGCCATCCGGCTTGAAATCATTGGCATTCGCCGTTTCCTCGACATCGCCCGCGAATGTCGCCACCCCTTCCAGCATCAGGCTGTAGGCCGGGATGTAATGGCTCAGCGACAGGCTCGCGGTCAGCGGCGGCAGGGTGTGCGGGGTCTTGGCCGCCGTCGGGTCCAGCCGCTGGCGACCCTTCTGCCACGCCGCCGAGAAACCAAGCTGCGTGCGCTCGGACAGGTCCCATGACCCCGCCGCCTCGATGCCCCAGACCTTGACCTTGGATATGTTGCGGTAGGTGATATCGATCGTGCCCGGTATCTGGTAGAAACTCTGAATGAAGTTCGAGTAATCCGCCTGGAACGCATTGATCGACGCAAATCCCCGGTCATGCTCGAACCTCAGCCCGACCTCATAGCTTTCGACCTCTTCGGGCTCCAGATCGGGCGCCGGGATCAGGTTGAAAAAGGTCGAGGGCAGCGAGGTATAGAGTTGCTGCGCGGTGGGCATCTTGAACCCTTCGCCATATTTCGCCCAGACCGACCAGTTGTCGTCGATGCGATACATCGCGCCCAGGCTTTTCAGCAGCGCCTCGTCCTTGCGCTTGCGCGGTGCCTTACCCGGCACAGTCAGGTAGTCGCTGTCGGGGCGCGGGTCGATCTCGTAGGTCGCATAGCGCAGACCCGGCGTCAGCTCGAAGCGCCCGTCCCAGAAGGATATCCTGTCCTCGATATAGATATCCGCCCGCGTCGTCGTGGCGTTGGCAAAGTTGAAACCGCCCGCGCGCGTTTCGGTCATCGTGCCGGTGGTAAGGTTGTTGGCGATGTCGCGCCGCTCGTAATCGGTCCATGCGATGTCGCCGTCAAAGCCCATGATCACCCGGTGATCAGCCGCGCCCGTGCTGAAGTCCGATCTTGCCTGAAGATCGAATTCCACGAAATCCTCCGCGTATTTCAGCTCGTCGCGCGCGAATATCCGGTCGCCCGCCGCCGAGGTCGACCGCTCGGTGCCGGTGCGCGTATAACTGTGCGGCGCATAGGCCAGCGTGGTGCGCAGCTCGCTCAGCAGGCCGCTTTCGGGCGTGTATGTATGCTCGATCGCATAGCGTTGCCGGTTCAGGTCCAGCTTGCGCCCCTTGCCCTGAACGATCTCGCCCGTCGGCAAGCCCGTGATCGTCGAAACCGTTGGTCCCAGGGCGTAATTCTGATCGACCGCCGTGTCGCGCTGCAGCAGGTCGGCGGAAAACTCCAGCCGGTGACGCGTGCCCGGAGTCCAGACCAGCTTGACGAGGCCCCGCGTCGAATCCGACGTCATCGGGTCAATGCTGCCGCAGGGCGTCGCGCCATAGCTCAGGTTGCGCGGACAGCCATAGATGCCGCCATCGTCGCGCGCATTGGACAGTTCCGGCTCGTGCTTGGTTTCGCGCGCCAGCCCCACAAGCAGGCTCAGGTCAGGCGACAGGCGCTGGCCGAATGTCAGCGCCACGTTGCCCGACTCCTCGAAACTGTCAAAGCCGCCCTTCAGGTTCACCGCCCGGTCGCGCCCCTCCAGCAGGTCTTCGGGATCAAGCGTCTCCATCGCCACAAGCCCGCCCAACGCATCCGCTCCCCACAGAACCGAGGCCGGTCCGCGCACGATCTCGACCTGCTTGGTGAAATTGAAATCAAGGTAATCACGGGTGCCGTCGATGATCCGCTCCGCCACGCGCGAACCGTCCATCTGGATCGCCACCCGGTTGCCGCCGACGCCGCGGATGGTGAACCCGCCAAAGGTGCTGAACGGATCGGCGGTCGATGTCTGACGCCCCACGCTCACCCCCGGCACGTTGCGCACAAGGCTCTGCATGTCGGCGATCTGGCGATCCTCGATCTGGTCGCCGTCTATGACCGTCACATTGGCGGGCTGGTCCAGCACCTCGCCACCGGCACGATCGGTGCGCAACAACAGCGTGCCAAGCGGCACGGAATCGCCGGGCGCCTCCTGAGCGAAAGCGGGCGTCACAAGGCAACAGCCCAGCAGAAGGCGGGCGCCAAGGCGCAGGGAACAGGTGAATGAATCGGACAAGATGCGATCTCCTTCGAGTAAGCGTTCTCTAGTGCTGGCTCGAAGGGCTGGCAGTGTCAGGAAAGGCCACTACCAATCCTGAATTTTTCTGTCAACTTTTATTATCCGCCTTTATGCGCTTTTCCTATACGCCAAGACGCGACATTCAAATGACTGATAATACATGACTTTGATGCTTTTGCGCGCGGCAGGAAAAGACCCGGCCGCGCGCTGGCCGGTCACTCAGCGGCGACACTGGCGCCGATGCTCTGGATCGACCGGAATCCCTCGAAATGCGGCGATCCTTCATGCAGCTTGCGGGTCTGCCCGGCCTTGGAATGAGCATCGCGGAACTGCGCGCTCTTGGTCCAGGCGGCGAAATCCGCCTCGCTTTCCCAGACCGTATGCGAGGCGTAAAGCACCTTGCCCTCGGTCTCGGGACCTTTGAGCATGTGAAAGCTCACGAAACCCTCCATCTCGTTCAGGCGGCTCTCCCGGCTCAGCCAGAGTTCCTCGAATTCGGCTGCGTTCTCCAGCGGCACGGTGAATCGGTTCATAGCAAGATACATGGTCGTCCTTTCAGGGTTGCGCCATATGCGGCGGTTTCAGGAGAAGATCGCCTGACGATGGGAATACCGGGCGCGCAGAGCCGCGACTCCCGCGCGCGCACCCCCGGACAATGCTTGGCGATGGCTGCGCAGGGCAATCGGGATGCGTGGCTCAGATTTGATACCCGATTCTTTTAGTCTGATTACAGCCGCCCCGCAACCAAGAACACCCCGTGTGCCCCTTACTGCGTCTTTGCGGCGGGCAGGAAGATCCTGAAATCGCTGCCTTCTCCCGGCACCGAACTTGCACTGATCGTGCCCCCGGCGCGGCTCACCAGCGTCTGGCTGATCGACAGCCCCAGCCCGGTGCCCTCGGCCTGCTTGGTGGTGAAGAACGGATCGAAAATCCGCTTCAGCACCTCGGGCGCGATGCCCTGCCCGCTGTCGCGGATATGGATCACCACGCCGCCCTCCTCGTCGCTGGTGCGGATCGTCAGGGTGCCGCCGTCCGGCATCGCGTGCACCGCGTTCAAAACGAGGTTCACCAGCACCTGTTGCAGCTCGGTGCGGGCAATCAGAACGCCGCTTGTGCTGTCTAGATGCGTGACCACGGTCACATGCGCGGCTTCGATCTGATGGCGCGTCAGCACCAGGCAGTCGCGCACCACCTCGGCGGGGAAAATCACGTTGGCCGCGCCCGAGTATTCCTCGGGCTTGGCGAATTGCAGCAGCTTCGAAACGATGGCGCTGATCCGGTAGACCTGATCGTCGATCAGGCGGAATTCGGTATCCACCTTCTTCGCCTCCTCCTGCGCCAGAAGGTTGCGCGCCACTTCCAGGTTGCCCTGGATCACCGCGATCGGGTTGTTGATCTCATGCGCGACACTGGCGGTGATCTCACCCACGGCTGCCAGCTTTTCGGACATGATCAACCGCTCGGTGGTCTTTTCCAGCTTGCGGTTTGCCGCGCGCAGATCGCGGGTGCGTTCCTCGACCTTGCGTTCGAGACGTTCGGCCCATTCGCGCAACTGGCGGTCGCGCTCCTGCACCTGGTCCAGCAACACATCCAGATGCCCGGCCACCTGCGCGATCTCGCCGCTCTCCTCGGCCGGACGGTTGCGCGCATCAAGGTCCCCCGCCTCGACCCGCGCGATGGTCTGGGTCATCTTTTCCAACGGCAGGAAAATGCGCCCCGCCCAGCGCAGGAAGATCGGCACCGACAACAGCGCGATCAGCACGAAGGTCAAGGTGATCGTGATCACCGAATTGGTCTTCGCCGCCCGGAACGGCGCCTCTAGGAAACCGACATAGAGCATCCCGACGCGCGCGCCCTTGCTGTCCACGATCGGCTCATAGGCCGAGATATACCAGTCATTGACCACGAACGCCCGGTCCAGCCACGTCTCGCCCTTGTCCAGCACCCGCGCCCTCACGGCAGCCGACACCCGAGTGCCCAGCGCGCGCACATTCTCGAACAGCCGCACATTGGTGGAAATCCGCACATCCTCCAGGAACAGCGTCGCCGTGCCCTGGCTGCCCTCGGGCAGGCTCTGTTCGCGATAGACCAGCGCGTTGATCGTATCGATGAAATCAAGGTTGCGGTTCAACAGCATCCCCCCGACAAGCGCGCCCTGACCGCCCGTGCCGGTTCGCTCGACGGGGGCGGCAGAATGGATCACCATGCCCCGGTCCTCGACGCTGCGCTCGGTGGGTACCGCCGCCTGGGTCGGCACCAGCCGGATCGCGGCGCGCTCCGACAGGCCCGGCGATATCCGCTCGAGCGCCGCCGCGCTCATAATGTCCACCTCGCTGCGCCATGTCCCGCTCAGCGCGCTTTCGATCACAGGCCAGTCGCCGGGCGCAAAACCCTCGGGCGCATCGCTGCCATCGGTCAGATACAGGAAATCGAGCCCAAGCCTCCGGCGCTCGCCGTCCAGCAGCGCCGCCAGCGCCTCGGGATCGTCCATCGCCCGGTTCAGGGCGACCGACCCCGCCAGCGCCTCCAGCCGCTCGCCCGAATTTTCCAGCAACCGTTGCAGATACTGATCGGCAATCGTCAGATCGCCGTTCACCTTGGTAATCAGGATATCGTCGACCTTGCCCGCCCAGCGCAGCATCGAACCGCCCAGCAACAGCGGCAACAGCACCAGCATCGGCAACAGCGCGATCACCAGCAGCCTCACCCGGACCGAGCCGAAGACCCGCCTCAGCATCGCCAAGCCGCAGCCCCCTGCCTCGCGGCATCCTCGCCCCGGCTGCCGCCCGCTTGTCCTGTCCGCTCTGCCATGCGCTGCGTCATCCACTCCTCCACCGGCCCATAATGGCGCAAGAATCGCGACGATCCACCGGTTTCTGCCACGGCCCACCCATGACATCCGTGTTCTCGCGACCACAGCTTTGCCTGCGGTGCATCAAATCGCTTTTCTCGGGGGCGCGACTCGGTCTAGAAGGGCCGCACTTCGGTCCGGGTGGCTTGCCGCCCGGTGAAAAGGGAACAACGGTGCGGCATCGCCTGATGCCAAGTCCGTGACTGCCCCCGCAACTGTAGGCGGATAGCGAAGCCGGAACATGCCACTGCCGCGCCATGCGGTGGGAAGGCACGGCCAAGCAATGACCCGCAAGTCAGGAGACCTGCCGAGGCGATCACCCTGTCCGGACGCGGGGCGCGTCATGGACAACGGAACCTTCCGTCAGTGGTGGCATCTATCGCCGTCTGCCGGGAAGGTCTGTCCTTCCTCACGACATCACGACTTGACCTGGCCATATCGGCCAACGGAGGGACATGAGAATGCACCGTTCGATCTTTACTTGCCTGTTGGCAGGCACAGCCCTGACCACCCAAACCGCACTTGCACAAGACTCCATCGCGCTCGATCCGATCATCGTGTCGGGCGGGCTCACACCCGTCGCCGCCGCGCAATATGGCCGCGCCGCCAGCGTCGTCACCGCCGACGAGATTCAGTCGCGCTCGATCCAGTATGTCTCGGACGCGCTGCGGCTCGTGCCCGGTGTCTCGGTGACGCGCACGGGGTCGTTGGGTGGCACCACCGCCGTCCGCCTGCGCGGCCACGAGAGCAATCACACGCTCGTGCTGATCGACGGGGTCAAGGTCGCCTCGCCGGACACGGGCGCCTATGACTTCAGCGGGCTGCTCGCCACCGATATCGAACGCATCGAGGTCATTCGCGGCCCGCAATCCGCGCTCTACGGCTCGCAGGCGATGGGCGGCGTGATCTCGATCACCACCAAGCGCGCCGAAGAACCGGGGATCAGCGGCCGTGCCGGCGCCGAGGTCGGCTCGGACGGCACCCACCAGGTCGATCTGGCCCTGCGCGGCAAGGGCGCACGCGGCGATATCAGCTTTTCGGCTTCGCGGCGGCATTCGGGCGGCTTTGACGTGTCTGGCACGCCGGGGGGCGAAGAGGACAGCGCCCTCCACCGCAGCTACACGCTCAACGGGCGGTATTTCCTGACCGATGACATCACCGTCGGCGGCAGCCTGCGCCACGTGGACCGCATCACCGACAACGACAATTTCAACTTCGCCGCTCCCACCACCTCCGGACTTGTCACCGATTCCATCGCCGCCAGCACCGCGCAGGAAACCTATGGCGCGCTTTATCTCGACGCGACCGCCTGGGGCGGGCGCATGTCTAACCGGCTGACCTATTCCTTTGCCGATATCGACCGGCAGGGCGTCGACGGCACCGGCACCAAGGATGCCGACAACACCGGCACCCGCCGCAAGATCGCCTATCAGGGCACGATCGCTCTCGATGCCGCGACTCTGGCCAGCGCCAGCCATACCCTGACCTTCGCCGCCGAGTTCGAGCGCCTCACCTACCGCGAGAACGACCCGACCATCGTGTTCGGCGTCGGCCAGCTTGCGAAACGCGAGCGCGAGCAAACCGCCTACATCCTCGAATACCAGGGTGATTTCGGAAACGGCCTCGCGCTTCAGGCCAGCCTGCGGCACGACGACAACGACGCATTCAAGGATTTCACCACCTACGCGATTGGCGCCTCCTACACGCTGCCCAACAACAGCACCCGCCTGCATGCCTCCTATGGGACCGGCGTGCAGAACCCCACCCTGATCGAGCAGTTCGGCTTCTTCTCGGATTTCGCGGGCAACCCCAACCTCAAGCCCGAACAGAGCGAAGGCTGGGATATCGGCATCGAGCAGCAGTTCCTCGACGGGCGCGGGGTGTTCGACATCACCTATTTCGATGAAACTCTCGAGGACGAGATCGGCTCGCAGTTCGACGTGGGCCTCGGCAAGACCGTCCCGATCAACAACACCGGGCGCAGCGACCGGCGCGGGATCGAGGCCACGGCGCGCTATGACGTGACCGACCGCCTCGGTCTGTCGCTGGCCTATACCTGGCTTGACGCAAGCGAACCGGTTCCCGTTGCCATCGGCGGCACCCGCAACGCCATCGAGGTGCGCCGTCCCGAACATGAACTCTCGCTCGGCGTGGATTACACGCTGCCCAATGACCGCACCCGCCTGCGGCTCGACGTGCAGCGCGTGGCCGGTCTCTATGACTCCAACTTCAAGACCGCCAGCTTTCTCAGCGGCAACCCCGATGACGATTTCGACCGCGTCCGCCTCAGCGACTACACGCTTGTCAATCTGGGCTTCACCCATGACATCACCGACAAAGTTCAGTTGACCGGACGCATCTCGAACCTTCTCAATGAAAGCTATGAGGAACTCGAAGGCTATGCCACACCGGGCCGGACCATGTATCTTGGCCTTTCCGCGCGCTTCTGATCGGCGCCGCGGCAGCGGGCGGCGCAGTGGCGCCGCCCGTCTGGCGTGCGCTGCGCTGGCCGCGCTCGGCACACTGACACCGGCCGCTCTGGCCGATGCGCCGGGCCGTGTCGTGTCGATGAATCTCTGCACCGATCAGCTGGCCATGCTGATCGCGGACGATGGCCAGCTTCATTCGGTCAGCCATGTGGCGCTCGACCCGCGCGCCTCGGCCATGGCCGACGAGGCTGCGCGCCACAAGATCAATCATGGCCGCGCCGAAGAAGTCTACCTCATGCAGCCCGACCTCGTGCTGACCAGCACCCTCTCGGCGCGCCATACCACGGCGATGCTCAGGCGGCTTGGCATTCCCGTCATCACCCTCGCGCCCGCCAATTCGCTCGAGGACGTGCATGACCGCATCCTCGAGATCGGCGCGGCACTGGGGCGCGAGGATCGCGCCCGCGCCATTGCCGCCGCCTTTGACGAAGACCTCGCGCGCCTGCGCGCCACCGCCACGACGCGCCCTTCGGCGGTGCTTTACTATGCCAATGGCTATACCTTGGGCGATCAGACGCTCGCGGGCCAGATCCTTCTGGCGGCCGGGTTCTCCAACGCCGCCAGCGCGGCGGGCTACGAGACCGGCATGCGCATGCCGCTCGAGGTGCTGGCCATGACCGCGCCCGATACCGTTGTGACCTCGCGCCGCTATCCCGGCGCCTCGCGCGCCGAGGACATCATGGATCACCCGGTGGTGCAGGCCCTTCGCCACAGCAGCACCGCAGCCGCCATCGCCGATCACGACTGGCTTTGCGGCACGCCCCATGTGCTGCGCGCCATCGAAAGCCTCGTGCGCACCCGCCGCGCCCTTCAGGGGGATGGATCATGAGCCGCCTTGCCATCGGCCTTTGCCTTCTGGTGATCGCGCTTTTCGCCGCCTCGCTGTTGATCGGCCCGGCGGGGACCGGGCCGGGCGAAAGCCTTGCGGCGCTTTTCGCAGGGGATGGCGGGCCGCTGACACTGGTGATGCGTGAAATCCGCCTGCCCCGCGCGATCCTCGCCCTGATGATCGGCGCAAGCCTCGGGCTGGCGGGGGCGGCGATGCAGGGTTATCTGCGCAATCCCCTGGCCGAACCGGGGCTGATCGGGGTGTCCGGCTCGGCGGCGCTCGGCGCCGTGCTTTCGCTTCAGACCGGGCTTGCCGCGGCCTTCGCGCTGGCGCTGCCGCTCTCGGCGCTCCTCGGGGCGCTCATCGGCATGGGGCTCGTGATGGCGCTGGCAGGGCCGCGCGGCGGATCGCTCACGCTGATCCTTGCGGGGATCGCCGTATCGGCACTGGCGGCGGCGCTTACATCGCTGGTGCTGAACCTCTCGCCCAATCCCTTCGCCGCCAATGAAATCGTGTTCTGGATGATGGGCTCGCTGGCCGACCGCTCGTTTACGCATGTCTTGCTGGCTCTGCCGCTGATGGCGCTTGGTGCGCTGCTGCTCGCTCTGGTCGGGCGCGGGCTCGATGCGCTGACACTGGGCGAAGACGCCGCCGGCGCGATGGGGATCGACATGCGCCGCCTGCGCCTCACCATCGTCACCGGCACGGCCTGCGTGGTGGGGGCGGGCACGGCCGTTGCCGGGGCGATCGGCTTTGTCGGCCTCGTCGTGCCGCATGTGCTGCGCCCGCTGGTCGGCGCGCGGCCCTCGCGCCTGCTCTGGGCCTCGGCGCTTGGCGGCGCGGCGATGCTGCTGGCCGCCGATATCGCGGTGCGCGTCATCCTTCCGGCGCGCGACCTCAAGCTGGGGGTGGTGACCGCGCTTGTCGGCGCGCCGCTCTTTCTGCACCTTATCCTGAAACTGCGGACCGAGCGGATATGAGCCTCCTCACCCTCTCCAACCTCTCCGTCACGCTGCGCACGCGCGCGGTGCTCCGCGACGTGTCGCTTGATATCGGCGAGGGGGAGTTCGTCGGGCTGATCGGCCCCAACGGCGCGGGCAAGACGACGCTGATGCGCGCCGCCCTTGGCCTCTTGCCCTTCAGCGGGGAAAGCTCGCTCACCGCCCTGCCCCAGCACGAGCGCGCCCGCATCGCCGCCTGGATGCCCCAATCGCGCGAGATCGCCTGGCCGATCAGCGTCGAAACCCTGGTGCTGCTGGGACGCATCCCGCATCTCGGCGCCTTTGGCGACCCCTCGCCCGAGGACCGCGCGCGGGTCGATGCCGCGCTCGACTGGATGGGGCTGGACGCGATGCGCCACCGCGCCGCCTCGCGCCTGTCGGGAGGCGAACAGGCGCGCGCCCTGATCGCCCGCGCACTGGCGCAGGACACGCCGCTTCTGATGGCCGACGAGCCCATCGCCGGGCTTGACCCCGCGCACCAGATTTCCACCATGCGCACCTTCGCGCAACTGGCCGAGGCCGGGAAATCCGCGCTCGTATCGCTGCATGACCTCGGCATGGCCGCGCGCCACTGCACCCGGCTCGTGATGCTCTCCGAAGGCCGCCTTGTCGCCGATGGCCCGCCCGCCGAGGTGCTGACCCCCGAGCGGCTCGCCGATGTCTTCGCCATCACCGCATGGTATCAGCATACCGATCAGGGCACGGTCTATCAGCCGCTCGAGGTGCTCCGTTGACCGCCCCCCGCCCCCGCATCACCCTTGACCGCCCCTGGCTGGAATTCGACCTCGGCGCGCCGATGCAGGTGCTCAGTTGGGCGCTTGACCGCCCCGGCCTCGTGCGTGCGCGCCGCATCCTGTGGCGCGAGGTGCGCAATGCCGACCTGCCGCAGGATCTCGATGTGGGGGCGTGGCTTGCGGATGAACTGGCGGCGCGCGGTGCAGAGGATGCCGTGACCTTCCTCACCTCGCGCGATATCCGCGCCCATGATACCGCCAGCGCCCGCGCCGGGGCCGTGCATGCGCAGGCCGTGGCGACAGTGGGCCTTTCCAATGCCGAACGGGTCGGTCACCGGGTTGATCGCACCGGCCATGACTGGGGCACGATCAATGTCGCCCTGCATGTGGATTGCGGCCTCAGCGAAGCCGCGCTTCTGGAACTTCTCGCCATCGCCGTGCAGGCCCGGACCGCCGCCGTGATGGATGTGAACCTGCCGCTCGCGCCGGGGCGCGCCACCGGCACCGGCACGGATTGCGTCGCGGTGGCCGCGCCGCAAGGCGCAGGCCAATATGCCGGGCTTCACACCGACGCGGGCGAGGCCGCGGGCCGCGCCGTTTATGACGCGGTGCTTGCGGGCGCGCGCTGCTGGATGGATACGGTCCGGCGCCCCGAAGACACCTCCCTGCGCGCCTGAGCGCGCCTCACCCCACCCGGATCAGGTGATTGTCCCAGGCCCGGTCATATGATTGCGCCGGGCGCATGGCCTCGCCCCTTATGCGCAGCACGCCGCCCATACCGTCCGTCACCAGCAACCCGCCGTTTGCCGCCGGGGCCACGCCGCAGACATCCGCGCGCTTCAGGCTGGCGCGAAACTGCCCGTCCATGCCGAAGACATGCACCCGCCCGCCGCGCGGCGAGGTGATCGCGACCTGCCCGCCGCTCATCGCCACCGATCCCGCGTAACCCTCCATCGCGAACTGCTCGGCCATATCCGCCGCGCACAGAACCGGCGCCTCACCGCGCCGATGCAGGCCCAGCAAGGGCGCATTGTCGGGCAAGTCCCCCTGCCATTGCATCGCGAACCCGACCACGCCCTCCGCCTGCGCCAGATGCCGGATCGACGCCAGATGCAACTCGGGTTCCAGTTCCACCTGCTCCTCGATCCCGCCGCGCAGCGTCAGGTAGCTCAGGTTCGGGCGCATGGTTTCCAGGTTGAGCTTCTCGCGCCCCCGGTCGGGATGGGTGCGGATGCCGCCATTGGCCACCACCAGCACATCGCCATCCAGCCGCAATATGTCATGCGGCCCGACGCCCCCCGACGGGATCTCGCCGATCCGCGCATAGCCCTCGTCGCGCGCCCAGAGGCCCAGCCACCCCCGGCCGGTCTCGATATCGTTTTCCGGCGTGACCAGCACTGCGCCGTCCTCGACAAAGGCGCCATGACCGTAGAAATGGCGCCCCTCGGGACTGTGCAGGCGATGCGTCTCGCGCCCGGCCACGCAGTCGATCACCAGCGCGAACCGCCCCGGCCTGCGCGCGAAACCCACCGCCTCGGGCGCGCTCGGATGCGCGGTGGCGGCATGGCCGCGTTCAGGCAGCGGGATGCGGAAAATCTCCGCCCCGTCCTCGCCAAGCCCGTAAAGCGCATAAGCCCCGTCCGCCTCGCGCGCCGCCGCCAGGTAAGCGGGGTTGCCCGCATCCGCCCAGCCCAGCCGCGGTATCGCGGCGGAAAACAACATGCTCGACAGAAAACTGCGCCGGTCCATGCCTCAATCCCCGTCCTGCGAATTGAACCCCGCCGTGACACCCAGCGCCACGCCGATCTCCTGCGCCACCGCCTCTTCGATCCTGCGGATCTCCTGCGCCAGCACCTCGACCTTCAGCCGCCCCTGCGGCGTCGCGACACCCGCGAGAACCGGATCGTCCAGCGCCTCGGCCCTCTCCAGCGCCTGTGCAAAGGCCGCCTCGCTGTCCTCCATCGGCCCGTCCGCCAGCACCCGTGCCATATCGCGCAGCGCCTCCAGCGACAGCACCACATTGCGCAGCGAGCGCTCCGAGCGGCGCGCCTCGGCACGGTTCGGGCGCGGGCGCTCGAAACTGCCCATCACCCGCCCCAGCCTCTGATCGCGGTTGAACTCCAGCCCCGACATCAGCGCGGTATAAAGCGCCTGGCTCGCCTCCTCGGGCTTGAGGAACACGTCATTGCCCGACGCACAGATCG
>Ga0209344_10003711_pt1 | contig 14753 bp, 19 predicted proteins | sample Cruoilmetagenom6_FD_187293 | JGI IMG/M metagenome (GOLD analysis project Ga0209344, IMG submission 187293) | Oil polluted marine microbial communities from Coal Oil Point, Santa Barbara, California, USA - Santa Barbara Oil Seep Sample 6 (SPAdes)... | ecosystem: Environmental > Aquatic > Marine...
TACCAAAAAGTGAGGGCAGGCGAACATGCCTGCCCTTTTAAATACGTCGCTTTACGCATTTAATACCTTTTCACGCCACTTATACCCTCTACTCTTTGTCATTTTTTATGTAGTATTTTTACATAACGCCACTTTTGTATTTGATTACCACATTCACATATAACAAACGGATCGCCCTATGTTTCAGCTCACTCGTAGTGTTACCTGGCAGGCGCTTGACCGCCTGCGCGACAAGACCGCTAACGACCGCATTCGTGACTACTTCACCAATGACCCACAGCGCTTTGAGAAAATGAGTTTACGGGTGGGCGGTCTGTTTCTAGACTACTCGAAGCACCACGTCTCCGATGAAGTGCTTACCAAGTTGATTGAGCTAGCCGACCACTCCGCCCTGGTACAGCGCCGGGCACAGATGTTCTCCGGCGATATTATCAACGTGACGGAAAACCGCCCGGTACTGCATACGGCCCTGCGCCACTTAGGCGATGAGCCGGTCTATGTGGATGGCGAAGACGTCATGCCGGAGATCACCCGCACCCGCGAACAGATCAAGCTGTTCTCGGAAGCGGTGCGCAGCGGGGAATGGAAAGGCTACAACGGCAAACGCATTAAAGACGTGGTCAATATCGGTATTGGCGGCTCGGATCTTGGCCCCAACATGGCGGTTCGCGCGCTGCTCAAATACCGCCACCCGGAGCTCCACTTCCACTTCGTCTCCAACGTGGACGGCACCCATATTCAGAAGGTGCTCTCGCGCCTTGACCCGGCAACGACGCTGTTTATCGTCTCTACCAAGACCTTCTCTACCCAGGAGACGCTGCTAAACGCCAAAACCGCTCGGCGGTGGTTCCTGGAAAACGCTGGCGAAGACGCCGACGTGGGCGCGCACTTTATTGCCGCCTCCACCAACCGCAAAGCGGCCATGGAGTTCGGCATTCGTGAAGAGAACGTGTTCGAGTTTTGGGCCTGGGTGGGCGGTCGCTACTCCATGTGGTCGTCCATCGGGCTGCCGATTGCGCTTTCGATCGGCTTCGAAGGCTTTATTGAGCTGCTGGAAGGCGCTCATGAGATGGATAACCATTTCATTAACGCGCCCTTCTCGCAAAACATGCCCGTGCTGATGGCGCTGATTGGTATTTGGTACATCAACTTTATTGGCGCCGAAACGCAAGCCATCGTGCCCTACGACCAGGCGCTGAACCAACTGCCTTCGTTTTTGCAGCAGCTGGATATGGAGTCTAACGGTAAGTCAGTGGATATTTTCGGTCACCCGGTGAACTACAAAACCGGCCCGATTGTCTGGGGCCAAACCGGCTCTAACGGACAGCACGCCTTCTTCCAGTTGCTGCACCAGGGCACCCGCTATGTGCCGATTGATTTTATTGCCTCGCTCAAGCCCGAGCCGGGTGTGGAAGATCATCACTTCGCCCTGCTGACCAATATGCTCGCCCAGGCCAACGCCTTTATGGAAGGCAGCCAGGGGGACAGCAAAGAGCTTAGCCAACACGACCCCTACAGCTGCCCCGGCAACCGTCCTTCCAGCACCCTACTGCTGGATGAGCTAACGCCGAAAAACCTGGGGGCACTGATCGCGCTCTATGAGCACAAGGTGTTTGTGCAAGGGGTCATCTGGAACATCAACTCCTTTGACCAGTGGGGCGTACAGCTTGGCAAACGCATCGCCGGCGAAATCAGCGAACGCATCGACACCAACGCCGCTGACTTCGACACGTCTACTCAAGGCCTGCTGGAACTGGTGCGTGCTCACTTCCCCAATGGTGGCAGCGGCGAAAAGGAAACATCGGCCAGCGCCGAGAAGAAGCCATCACGCAAGAAGCGTTGAATGGATAGGTTGAAAACTAATTGAAAAATAACGCCTTGGCTTTAAAGCCAAGGCGTTTTTAGCATTTGATATAGGAATAGCGACCATTTTGTGGCTGATGATTACAGCGATCGGCCTGACTGGGTTTGTTACGCATCAATCTCCGTGATTACTTCGGTTTTAACAGAATTGGCTATAAAGCATTGTTCGTGAGACTGATGGTGTGCTTTTTCCAGTTCACCTCTCGAAGGTATTCGGTCTCCTGAGAACGTTACTTTTGGCCGCAGAATGACTTTAGTCATTGAAACCCTACCCGACTCATCCTTTTCCATTATGCCTACAGCATGATCCGTATAACTATCAACAACGTATTTTTTCTTGGCAGCGATTGCCAAAAAGAAAAGCATATGACAACTCGATAGAGCGGCGACAAATGCCTCTTCGGGATCAACGTTCGCCTCAACAGAGTATGGCAGCGGTACCACATGAGGTGATGAAGATGCCGGTACACTAACGCCTCCGTCAAACTCCCAAACATGGCCGCGGCTATATTTATTATCAACGTAGTTTTCATCTACATTGCGAGTCCATTTAACCGACGCATAATACTCCGACATACTAGCTCCTTTGGGTGGATAGTGCTTACAGTTCAACATGAGTGGCAGGGACAGTTATTCCCTCTCTATTGGAGGGTTAGGCTTCTCTGCGTGTAGGTTCGCTAACATGTAAGAACTTACTATATAGGTCTCGAGGCGGGGAAACTGAAATTGATTTCAGTATCTCGCCGACGTTGCCACGGTGATACCCACCGTGAGTGACAACATGAAGAAGAATTTCTTCTCGAGTCATTCGCCCTGTATCTCCGTCGGTGAACCTGAACACCAAGGCTTCAAACTGAGCTAACTCAGTAAGCTCGGCTACATAGTTCACGTACCAAGCATCTGTTGCGTTCACATCGCCTTGCAGTTGGTTGAGCGTTGGGGTGTCTTTCGTGTTTGTTGCATCGAACGGGCACGGTTCTCCGCTAAGATGTGAACGAAAAATCTGATCCACGACGTAGATATGGTTGAGCGTACGAACACAGGTGTGCAACTGCTCGGCCCGATTTGACGGCAATGTTGCCAGAAGCTCAAAAAACTCAGAATTGGCCCATGCCTTGTATGCGAAGAGCGATTGCAGTGAAGAGAGGGACATAGCGATTCCTTTTGATATTAATTTCGCGGAGAAATAAGCACTATCTCAAACTGCTTCTCAGTCAGCCCTGATCTGACACGCACTACGGCCACCTCCCTCAGGCTGGATGACGCTATCTTCGATAACATCGTCCCAGGAGTTTTTATAAATTATTTTGCTTGAGGTAACAATGAACTGGCCCTTCTTTATTTCATTCATTAATTCCACACTTTTAATATTTAATTAAGTTAATATACCGCGTGATGCAAAATCTTCCAAGAGCTTGCTATGGTTTTTAAAAAGAACTGCATCGATGCCAATATCATTCGCACTTTTGACATTATCTTCACGGTCATCAATAAAAATAATATCTTCTTTATCGCAATCTAAAAATTCCAACATTTTAAAAAATGTTTTAAAATTAGGTTTGACTGCGTTATGTTCAAAAGATAAAAATTTCTTTTCAAATAAATTATCAACATTCGGGAAGGATTGTATTTTTTCCCAATGTGCTTGGTCTATATTGGACATACAAGCTTGGCGAAAGCCACGTTGAGTTAATTTTTTAATTAACGATACTGTTTCATTTTTTTCGCCGATTAATACTCTTCTCAACAAGCCCTCTATATCGTTCTCAGAAACATCACTGCTTATTGCACTTTTTATTTCATAAATATAGACTTCTTTTGTTATTAATCCAGCAACTGCTTTTTCAGTAAGGCTATAATTCGATAGTGAAGCTTTAAACTCTTCTCGAATTAACGGAAGTAGTTCTGATTTATCAATATCAAATTTCTCAGAGGCTTCAGCCATCATACCGTGGAAATCCAATTCGACAACAACGCCGCCAAGATCCCAAACAACCCATTGAGGAACGTTCATCTTATCCGCACCTTTATCTAATTCACTTGCTATTAATCTCTTCAATCAATTTCATAGAGAATACACTATAGTCGTAAAATCTAGCATTTTAAATCCGCAAGGGATACACAGCGATGAAACTCAACAGGTTATTTTCCAGTGATAGCTTTGCACACACTACCTGTGATCAAAACACGCCCGTTTTGCCCCACTATATTCATTCGCCCACCGTTGGTTGAAGCCTGCCAGGCATTCAAGACCTGAGACTGACGAATAGCAGCCCAGTAAGGGTGAAGCTTGCAATGAGTGGAGATACAGACTTGGCTCTCAAAAACGGCAATACGTGGTGCGAAGAAACGAAAAACGATATCGTATTGTGCATTGGAGCTTTCAGGAGAGATTTGAGCCGTCAAAATGATACCACGACATTCAAGCTTTATAAGCTCTGCAAAATCAGGCATATACTCCGTCACATAATTTTCGGAGCGAGCAACGGCAATTAAATCATCATTGGAACATCGAACCTCCAACAGATCCAGATTAAGAGCATTTTCAACTAACGAGGCAGTAACATCATCAACCTGAGAGCTGTCAAATTGCGGCAGATCTAAAGTAATATGACCATTATCTCGACTAGCCATTAACATACCACAGCGAGATCGGAACCACAGTCGGTTATCCAGTCCACCTCCCTCGTCGAATAACGTGTAACTTGCTGCCATTAAACCATACCCACACAGGTCAAGCTCTGCATTCATTGTGAACCAGCGAATCAAGAACGTTTCAGATGTATTGTGCTCATGTTCCAGGGTCACTATAACAGGCAGTGATACTTCGAGAGTGACAATAATTGGTAACGACATATATTTTGCTAAGGCAGTCATAACGGCAGGGTCAGGAGAACTGTAACACCACAGGACACCAGCGGGGTTTCCATGAAAGCATGCATCAGCGCAAGCGTGAACGACTATAACTTGTCTGGCTAGCAAGCTTAGCTCAGTGGTATATGCTCGGCTTTCAATTGTTTTAAATCCATTGCGATGCATCGTATTATAAACCTCGCGTATCGTTCAAACTGGCTCCCCATCAAGCCCAGTGGAATCGGCTCTACCAACCTGAAAGCACATTCTTTTCTATATAAAAGCACTGTCGCAGTTAAACTTTTATCAGTTGGTTGACCATTTACGTCAGACTTCAATATCGTCCTTTTTTTACAATTCTATATAAAATTAAGCCATCCATTTTCAATAGCAAAATAAGTGATATTTTTTATACATAAAATTGATATTACGATCTTCAATACCACCCTACCCAGGTCATCATTAATTTTTTCTCTGAAAAGAGTCCCCACATAAGAGCCAGCGATTGCGAAAATTGATGTTGCCATAATATGAGGAAGATAATCTTTAAAAACAAAACCTAGCGATGTAAAAACAACAATCTTAGCAACATTAACCACGGTATTAATAGCAGCATTTGTTACAATAACTTGGTCTGGATGGTAACCTTCTTTGAAGAGTAATGATGTGCTCAGAGGGCCTGTTGCGCCAACATATAGAGACATAGAAGTCTGGACAGCCCCCAGAGAGACATAACGACCAGGTATTTTTTTAAGAACGCTGCTTATTGGTGTCCACAATATGAAGAGTATAAATATACTTGTAGTGACTGGTATAATTGCTACATCAATATATCGTAACAGTCTCGCTCCAAACAATGTCCCTGCTATTGAACCTGCTAAAAAAAATAACAACGGTCTGATGCATGTATACTTAATACCAAATAGCCATCGACTAAAGTTACTAGAAAGCTGCACTGTTCCATGTACTGGAATAATTGCATTAGCTGGTAATATACCTGGAAGAGCAGCAAGTAGCAGAAGACCACCGCCCATTCCAACCATAGCAGTGATGCACGAAGTGATCAGCCCCAATGCTGAAAGAAGCATCAATGTCGTAAAAAGCTCCAAACCCTACACCTCTCATTATCAATAATAATCGCTAACAATATAATGCAACAAACTATAAGCTATTTGAACAATTATCAATAAATAAGGCTACCCAAACTTCCGGCAACCTTATTTATTGATACAAAACATAGAATCGAAAGCAGTATAATTATTCTCAGCTAGAAACCAATAATAATAGGATAGCGGCTTTCCGTAGCTTTTCCATCTGTAGTAATACGCAATAAACATCGCTCTTCTTTAGCAGAAAAAGCTGTGCGCGCATGCATAACAGAAGCATTATCCGCAATCAAAATTTGATTTTCTTTAAGCTTGAATCTAATCTGATTATCTGGCCTATCTATAAATTCTTTAATTTTCGCAATTGGAATTATCATCTCCGCAGGATCAATTTCAAATCTGACAACATCATCACAGCGAAATGAAAACATACATCTACCATTTCCAAGAAAATTTTCGTCAAATATTGCCCGAGATGACTGAGCTTCTTTTCGCTTAATTGTTACAACGCCATTTTTCTTTAGCCGCTCTAGCGACACGGGATCTTGTTCTTTTAAATACTCATATATTTTCTTAGAACTTACTAAAATTGTTTCTCCTCCAGTTATAGATTGCTTAAGGCATTGCAAAAGAATAACCACAGGAGGCTCATCAGAATAAACTCCTCCAGTATGAAGAGGATGATCTGTATTGGAGGCGCCAAGGTATCCCTCAAATCCCTCTAGATTAGCAATGGTTGTGATACCATCTTCATCTGCCCTATCATGACCAACAACATTACCAAAGTATTTGCTGATATCAATCAGATTATCTTTTGGGTTATCTGATTGATCATGCTCCAAAACCACAGCACCATACCGATTAAACAGCGCAAAAAATCTTTCCTTTTTCTCCTCTGACATCTCTTTTACAGAAGAAATTTTAAAAATTAATTTCTTCAAATCTGTGCGCGAGTCAAAAATCTCTTTTTCCATCACTAATTCCACCCTGTTTAGTTTACACCATCATAATCAATGATGATTTTATGATAAAAAAATTATACTTAACGATTGATAATCACATATCTATACGACACCTCCTTTCCAATGAAACTACAAACCTATTTTCTAAAAAAATCAATAACGTCTTTTACATTATTTCAGGAAATTGCTTAGCCTATCTTATAAAATCCATGATAAGAGCCCCATTTTTTAAGCATACTTCTCCAGCATACTTAAAAATAAAAACCCTTTAAAAGCCTAATGAATATCTTGATATCAACTATTATTAATAGTTAACGGCAATATTAAATCTACTACCAATAAAACCACAACATAACTCCAAGTTTTTATTTAAATCAAAGAACCATCTATCATTCAAAACTCACACTATATTTAAAAATTCACGCCACACAAAGGAAACGGTAAAATCAATACTGACAAGAACAAACCAGAGAACGTTTATAACGTATACCCAAGTACATGATGCCATTCGGCCGGTGTCACAAAATCGCGTGTTCAGTAACTAAGTTCAATACCCTTTAATTGTAATCGAGTATCATGTTGCCATGAAAAACCACCTCCAACTCTCCACCACGCCTGACTTTCCTCAACACCATATCCCGCATTAACAGTAAAATGCTAAACTCAACCAAAATTATAAAGTAACTAAACAGTAAGATAGCCTCAAATATAAATTTGGCAACTGTCATTTCTGATAGGTCACGATGAAGTATGGGGATCACTCAACAGCACGCGACATATAGCGATAAAATAAAATTGCTCTAAATATCAATATATTGCTAAAAAACATCTCTTTTCAGTCACTTAAAAAATTTTCAACGCCTACCAAGAATGTAGAGTGAATTTTTTAGACAGGCAGCACAAGGCAAGCACACCTATCCTTTACGACAGGTGCCTTGCGAGCGTAAACGTGATATTAATAAATAACGCCAATGGCTTTTATAAAACTCCAGATGAAGTAACAAAACAAGATTCAAAACATGAACAAACACATCGGTTACAAAATATACGTTGGCAAGCCGGGTAGCCCCGGTATGACGCCGACCCAATTAGATAAAATGTACGCGCTGCGCGCAGAAATATTCAATGGTAGGAACCAGTGGGGGCTTCCATTGCATGATGGGCTTGAAAAAGACACGTTTGATACCGCTGAAACCATTTACGTCAACTGTGTCGATCAAACAACTGATGATGTTATTGCCTGTTGGCGTATATTACCGACAACATCCGATTATATGCTCAATACAGTCTTTGCTGACTTGCTTCCACAGTCTCTTAAGATAAAAGACCCTAACATATGGGAGTTAAGTCGATTTGCAGTCAAAAAAGGCTTGAAAGCCACTTCACCAATGCAAGCCAGCAGTATCACAAGAGATATGTTTAACGCAGTCAGAGGGTTTGCCAGTAAAAATGTAGTAACACGATTTGTCACTGTTATGTCGCCCAGTCTATATCGCTTACTTTCGAGCAACGGGTTGACAATGCCACATGTTGATAATAAATCCGAAAAACAGCGCCGACGCTTAGGGCGTACCTCCTGCTATATCGACATAGATGAGCATTTCCATAATTTTATAGGCTGTGAAGAGGAGCGGTAAATTTATATAATTCCATATAGAATCGCCTTGGATACTGCACTAACTGTGTTAGTTGCTCCCATTTTACGGGCCACATTTTTGAGATGAAACCTGACGGTAGACTCAGAAACTCCTATTATCTGTGAGATTTCCCAGTTTGTTTTTCCATCAGCAGCCCAAGCGATCACTTCACGCTCTCTCTTTGTCACAGAGTTTGCTTTTGACTGTTTTTCGAGCCTTTCAACACTGGTTTCTGTGATGACTTTATCAATCACTGGCAGTATTAGATAAGTTAGAGCAAGCCTAGGGTCATGGTCGTACATAAAAAAATCATCGTAACTTGACGATGCAATGCTGAATAGGTTCCACTCCCCACCGGCATTATGTAAGGGAACCGTCCAACCATAAGCTAACCCGAACTCCTTTGCCTCATCCATTACAGCTACATCTTGCTCTCTCTGGCCGTTTTTAAACTGCCCAAGAGCTATGTTAGACCACTTGAGCGGCATAACATTTCGCCTACAGCTCAGAACAACGGGATCAACAGACGAATAGCCTTTATGATCGTAACGTTCCCGCCACTCCTGAGGGTAACCATTTATTACAACAATGTCGTCTTTGGAATGGCCCCGCTCGGATGGAATAAAACTGGCGTAAATAAAGTGTTCAAAGCCGATAAACCCTACGAAGTCAGAAATATTTCTCCGAAGGCTCTCTGCGTCCCCAGAATTCGATACCTTATCAAGGCGAGGCTGGTACTCTTCATACAAAGATGAAAATGCTGATTTAGCCCTGATAGTCATAATTGCCCCCTCTTCAATGAAGCAACCCTACTTAAACTTTAAATATTACAGTAATTTCACCACTTAAGTCCATTACTAATTATGTGTAAGACCTGGATTGTGGACGGTATCCGGACATTCCGATGGCACGCCCTCGCAGCGTTCCAGTGTCGGCTTCAACACACGCATCTTTGACGAAACCCTAGCAAAACGAACTATGGATACCATTAGAGCAGCACTGCGTGAGCAGGGCACTTATTTCGAGATTCCGCTTATGGCGTGGCTTGAAAGAGAACAGGCCACTACCTCAGGAATGGACGCTATTTACGGAAAAGAAGTCGCCAATGCCATGATGCTAGGTTTAAGAAAACTCATTAACCGTTTTCCTTCCATCGAACATAGCGAAACGAGACTGATCGGCCCAGCTCTGGAGGGAATCGGTTGGTACCCTGAGGTCGATGGTACATTACGCCTCCCCAATCGACCCGCTTGGGTCGTCGGCGATGCCTGTGGTTTATTCCGTGGTATCGTGGCGGCATTTATCAGTGGCCACTACGCAGCTAGCGCCGTACTTGAAACGCTTGAGGAATATGCCTGATGTCTGATTCAAATTCGCCCCGCGTCGGTGTAGGCGTCATTATTACCCGTGCTGATGGGGATATTCTGCTTGGCTATCGTATCAAGGCTGGAGAAACACCCAGTTGGTGCTTGCCCGGCGGGCATGTCGAGCCTGGAGAAACCTTCGAAATTGCAGCTTTGCGAGAACTTCAGGAAGAAACCGGCATCATCACTCAACAGCCCGCCACTATCTTTGCGATTATGCAACAATTGACGGTTAGCCGAACAGCCGTCACGGGGGCAGCTAGGATTTCTCTTGCTGATAATCTTGCTGTCGCACGGGTAACTGAGCCGGATGTCTTCTCAGAATGGGCTTGGTTTTCACCCTCAGACCTTCCCACCCCTCTATTTCCTGCAAGCGAAGCAATGATCAGTGTATGGAAGGACAGTCAATGCCCAGATGGATGGTGCGCTTACAGTGTTATATGAGGCTCTGATAGCCAATCCACTACACTGCTACCTGAATTAAAGCAATAAATGATACACCTGTACATTAACTCCTGCAGCACGTGATTCATAACCGTTGTATTGCAGGTAGTACTGTCACAAGATCTAATTTCCACAAGGTAAGCAGCCCTTAGACTTATCAGGCTGGTAGCTTGAACTGTCGCGAGCTAACGCCTCCCTCCCATTAGGCAACAGACTAGCGCGCTATTCGCCTCTATCGATCGATACATTTGGCTCAAAATCCGGGCTTCTCGGACGATCGACCAAGCCGGATAGCTTCCTGGCTGGTACGCCTAAGGGATGGGCCGGTTAAGCGTAAAATTTTTGATAATGATTAGCTGTAAGCAACTACGTAAGAAGGCGTTCATGGGACGCATATCGTTACTGGTGTAAAAATCCATCATTAGAGTATTAAACTCTTGCTGGCGCTTGGCCGGCACATTAATAATCGGAAACCCGTACGCCAGCAAAATGCCATTCATCATAAAGCGGCCAGTACGCTTGTTAACGTCCCAGAAAAACTGAGCCCTGGCCATCTGTAGAAACGCAGTGATGGCTTGGTCGTAGCTGTCCTCTTCACTCTCTACTAGCCGCTGAACTTCCTGCCATTTAGCTTCAAGCTCATCAGGCGCAGGGGGCTCATGGTCGCAACCTGCTATCGTTACATAACCCGAGCGAAATTTGCCCCACTCCAGCGCCTCTTCTTTACCTGCAATGGCGTGTATTGCTAGCGCGGTTTGCAGGTCAAAGCGAAACTTCCCTTTATCGACTAGATCAAATATATATTCCCACGCTTTCGCCTGGTTGATAGCCATGTTCTGATCACTAACTTTATGGCCACCGACAGTGATGCCATCCAAAATGGTCTGCACCTCGGGCAGCGTCATGGCGACCCCTTCAAGGTTCACGGCGTCGTATACCAAAGCAGGCACATCCCGTATCGCCAGTTGCCTAGCCAAGGGGACGTTAGGCTTCATGTTCCACTGTTTATCCTGTGCAATTGCCATGGGGCCATGTCTCTTATTCAGTAAACTCAGTAAGTATATCGCTACGGGATGGGTGTAGACATTGTGAGTCAGCGATCAGCCACTAGCCCAGACTAATGCCCCAGTCTTGTTGTCAACAACTCAGCAACGATTACCTTGGCTTTTACGGCTGCTTTCAGATCTCCCATCACATGGGCCTGGACGGTGGCTCCTTCTTTTAAAGCTGCTATGGCTTCCGACAGTGTCGTCACTGTTTTTTCATCCGAGAATAACCGTGAAACATATCGCCTTATCAGGCCAAGCATTGCTTTTTTGTGGCTAGCGCACTGTTGGTGAATGGGATGGTTTAAGTCGCTGAATTCAGCACTCACATTGATGAAATAACAACCATGGAAAGTCGGTAGCAGCTTTTCCCTCCCATTAAACCAATCATCAAGCGCATCGAACAAAGCATAAATCGCGTCCTGATCATCAGATGCGCGTTGGGCTCGCCCTTCGATCCAAGAGAAAAACTGGCGATCACGATAGTTCACCGTCGCAGCAACCAAGGCTTCCTTACTGGAAAAATAATTGTAGAGCGTTTTCTTTGCCACGCCTGAATCAGCGATGACTCGGTTGATACCAATGGCATGCACCCCATGACGGTAAAATAGCCCAAAAGCGACTGAGACCAACTGCTCTCTTCTCTCCACGCTAAAACCTCACGTTGATTTTGTCTCGAACATATTGACGCCTGGAGACCGATCTGTCTACCATACATAGGGTAGACAGATCGGTCTCCACTACTCCAGCTTTTACCATGAGGTTGCTTCATGAAAATTGCGCAGATTCTCCCTGTTCAACAAAAGACAGCTCTTCTAGCAGGCATCGGTGCTACCGGCTGTATAACGGCACTGAGCTTTCTAAGTTCACACAGCGAAGCTTTATGGTTAATGGCACCATTCGGTGCAACCATGGTAATACTGTTTGGATTACCCGCCAGCCCATTAGCACAACCACGTAATGTTATTGCGGGTCACTTAATAACAGCAGCTTTAGGCCTTATTGTGGCGCATTTTTTTGGTGTGCATGAATGGACGCTAGGTCTGGCGGTTGGGATATCGATAGTAGCTATGATGCTTACCAATACCATCCATCCGCCTGCCGGAGCTAACCCCTTATTGATTATGCTGGCAGGCGAGAGCTGGCACTTCTTAATCACACCTGTAGTATCGGGGGCCATACTGACAGTGGGTTTCGGCTACGTATATCATCGATTTGTTTCGGGGCAACAATACCCCAAGCAATGGCTATAGGGTAATGGGCTTAAATGCATTGGATGCCGATTGCCATTTAATTAAGAGAAGAGAATTAACGACCCATCGCTACCGGCGCAACCACTGAACTAAGCGCATGCTTTTCATCTGAGGCATAGCCTGCTTATTGCTGCCTCAGCAAACAAAGGCCAGCACATAATTTCAAGCGTCCTTACTGAACAGTTTTTGAAATAGGCGCTCTGACTCTTTTAGGCCATCCTCAGTGAATAGAATAGACTTTGCCTTTCCAACAGGGTTCTCAATGAACCCTTTTGCGTGAAGCCTATTCATGGCATCCCAATCAACAGATTTCCAAGCTCGACCGCCATCATGCAAAGTCAAATACAGCAAAGCTAGTACGGCCTCGTCTATTTTCTCTTCATCAATCTCCATAGCCCACCCTCAGGTTATCCGCCTTAATCACAGCGCTCATATTGTTCTCTTTGGTAGCTTAAGCTCGTCACATGCGTCAGGTTGGAGCCCCAAAACGGAGGAAAAAAAGTCATAGTGCAACCGATTGTTAAAGGCTGCCTAATGGTCAGCAAAGATTCACTAACGCCAGGATGAACGGTTAGATCATTGAATATCCCAATACATAATATGTTGGGGCCCCGCAGCCCCACCCAGGTAGTGCTCACCTGTCTCATGAAAGCCCGCGTTTTGGTAACAGGTGTATGCCGCTGGGTTCTTACAGTTTACGGTTAGATAGATGCGGGGGTAGTTCGCATAGTTCTCTTTTAGATAGGGAAACAGTGCTTTTACCGCCGAAGTTCCGAGTCCTCTGCCCTGCTGCTTGGCGTCAATGAGAAGCGCGCGTAAGCCTATGCTGCCTTTAGTGCAAAAATCATAATCATCAGCGTAGGCTATATCGATTTTGAAGCACCCTATCACCTGATCATTGTGTTTAATCACATGTAGATGGATAGCCTCGTTTTTATCAGCGAGAAACTCTTTGGCGGTTCCCACAAACTTCACTTGGTCATCGTGCACTGTGATACTACCCACCTCAGCGGCATCCGAAGCATTCAGTTTTTCTAGCTTGATCATCTAGCGCTTACACCTGTTGTATTTAACGTATCGCTTTTAATGGGAACCGCACCATTGCCCTTTTTTAAACCGGGTGCTTAGCCAGTAACCCCACTGGAACAGCGGCAAGGCAATCAAAATCTACAATATGCATAAGCCTGCACCGCCACAATGGATATTTACCGTCGTCTACAAACCACCACCTGCGTACTTAATCTTCTTATATAGCTTACCCATAGAATGGGCCCCTACTATCAATCCCACGCTGAGCACGATAACGGACAGCGAACCATAGGCAATAATACCTCCCCAAGCCCACTGGCTAATCACTGTGCCTATATGTTGAACAAACAGATAGATGCCGATGAGAAAACTACCTGCCCGCACCAAGCCTGCCTCACTAATATTTACACTTGGCTCTGCGGCAGAGCCAACATGGATTTTGTTTGCTAACGCCCGTGCTGAAAACCAGAGTACAACGCCCGCTACCATGGGTATCAATACCCATGCTATTAACACAGGCAGCCATTCGTTTATCGACTCATCCGACCCCTGGATAAACAGCATCGGTGACACCGACATAAGAGGGTTCAACGCAAGGTAAATTGCCAATACACGTATTAGTAGGACGGAGAAAGGTGTCATTTAATTTCCTGGATCTATAGCTGTGTTTCAGAACGTCCGTTGATATTTTCTTTAGCTAATTCGATGACCGCATGCCCTAACTGAACCAAGGTGGCGAAATTGGGTGTCGTTTGTGGCTTTAGGGAACGATAGGCGCTGGTACGGCTTTTGATACCTGCTTTGGCAATGACCTGGCTATGCCCGAACTGCTCCACGTAGGAACGAATAGCAGCCTGTAAAATGTCGGGACGGCCTTCCTGCATAGAGTCCCAAGAGGCTTGCTTAATAACGTCTTCCATTTCCTGCACGTTGAAGTTAGTAGCTGCTGTTTTCTGCACGCCCTTTGTCGCTGCACGCAAAGTGGCCGCTGAAAGCTCGTTCCCACGCCAGTTGAGCGAGCCATCCGCGGTTAGTGAAAACTTTTGGAAGTCTTTAATTGCTGAAAAGGGTGCCTTGCTAAAATAGTCTGTTAGATCAGCAATGCCATGAAAACCATCGTTAAAAACCAGTTCAAGCTTATATGGCCCAACCAAATCCACATCAATAATTTTTAACATATGTCACCTAACTTGCCT
>Ga0209344_10003713_pt1 | contig 14751 bp, 13 predicted proteins | sample Cruoilmetagenom6_FD_187293 | JGI IMG/M metagenome (GOLD analysis project Ga0209344, IMG submission 187293) | Oil polluted marine microbial communities from Coal Oil Point, Santa Barbara, California, USA - Santa Barbara Oil Seep Sample 6 (SPAdes)... | ecosystem: Environmental > Aquatic > Marine...
TCATTAAGAGTATTGTTCTTAACATACTAAATTATTGCTTTTAATTTTAGTTTGTTTCATTTGTAGGTTTTTCACTTTCAAACTCCTTTACTATAACAAGATTATTAATATATCTTCCAGATTCATTTAAATTATAATCAAATTTCAAACATAATTGGGCTGTCTTGTTATTACTTAAATCACTATCAAATCCATTTAATTGACAAAGTCTTAATAAGGTGTCAAAAGTAATGTCAAACCCACTTAAGATATTTTTAGATGATTGCAATTCAAGACTGATTTTATTGTTTATCAAAAACTGTTTACCTTCTAAAGAAATTGCTTTATATGTAATTTCTGGATAAATCATTTTTAATATTCTAAATCTCTTTGCAGATATATTTTCTTCATTTGGAATAAGAGAAGATTCAAGTACAACCAATTGAATGTTGTAATTTGTTAATTCTCTTAATAATACATTGGTTGTGTTAAGAAATATGCCATTTCTGTCACTGTCAATTATCACGTAGTTTGTTTTGGACTTGTCAAGTAATTCAATTAATTCTTTATTTGAATAAGCGCCATTTTTTTTTGTTACTAAAATGTTTGCTTTTGGAGTATTTGTTGCTACAAAATTTCGACTTTTTTCTCTATTATAATCGCTTATAACAATAATATTTCCATTATTTTTTTTAAGATATTCTAACACTTTCAATTTTTGGTAATCTACAGTAGGTAATGCCTCAACTATGTTTGTTAATTTGCTGTTTTTGGATGAATTAAAGGCTGATATTATTGGAATATTTCTTTCGTTGGCTAATGTTAAAACCCAGTCAATATTATTTCCATAAGAAGGTGCAATTACAGCATCATAACTTTCTATAGGATCAAGTTTTGAATTAATATCAGATCTAGAAGCACTAGTGTTTGTGTCTGTTTTTATAATATCTATTTTAAGATTTACACCAATGTTTCTTATAGAATCTATGGCTAATTTAGCTCCTCTGTAAAATTCAAGATTTTGTTTTAAGTTAGAATCCGTGACATTTATAAAGTCAATTGATTCTTTTTCAAATTGTCTATACTCATCAACCGTAAAAGGGATTATAAGTATGATTTTTTTGCTGGCAGTTACATCAATTGATTTCGAAAGGTCTTTATATTCCTCGTATGATGAAGCTATGAGATTTGTTTGCTTTATAGAATCATTTGTTCCAGTTATTGGTATTTTTATAACAGCTCCTGCTAGTACAGATTCTTCTAATTGTGGATTTAACACAACAAATTCTGCCATGCTCATATTCGCTTTTTTCGATAGACTGTATAGTGTTTCTTTTGGCTGAATCGTGTATTCTTCGTAACGAATGTCTTCTAAAATAGGAGCGCCAGTTATAACTTCTTCTTCTTCTTCTTCTTCTTCTTCTAAATTTTCTGCAATTTCATTGGTTTTAGCCTCAATATTGCTCTCAACAATATTTTCTTTTGAAGGGATTGATATAACATTACCATACTTTAAAATACCTAGCTGTGGATTGGCAGATTTTATTTCAGGAATTGAAATTTCATATTGCTTGGACAGACCATAAAGAGTTTCGCCTTTTAAAACCAAATGAGAACTATAAGTGATGTTTTGATTACTAACTGTTTTATTTGGGCTATCATTTAAGGACGCTATTTTTAGAACATGTCCAGCTTGTAATCCGTTTTTAATATGAGGGTTTTGGGCTTCTAATTCTGTAATGGATATGTTATATTTTTTCGATAAACCGTATTTAGTCTCACCTTTTAATACATGATGAGTAATTTTATTAGACTGACCATTAACGTGATTTTCAACCTTGATTATGTCTTGGTTATTATTAGAAGGAATTATTAATTCATCACCAGCATAAATAATATTTTCAGAATTTGGGTTTAACTTTATAATGTCTTGTGGTGTTACATTATAAATTCGAGATATTTGGTAGACAGTTTCTCCTTTTTTTATTTGATGCTTTTTAGTCAGTTGTTGTCCATTACCATATTGGAAACAAAACATAAAAGCCAATAAAACATAAAAGCCAATTTTCATAAACGTCCCATTCTTTTGTGGTTGGTTTGATTAATAGATAAAATTAGTGAAAAAAACATCTCAATATCAGGAATCATAGGTTGTTGTCAACATTTTATTAACAATTTGCAAACACCTTAATTGTTAAACATTTATAGTAATTTTGCAGAAAATATTCATGAAATGAAATATATATACTTCAAGACATATTTGTGTTCAATAGTTTTGGCTACTCTTGTGATTTCTTGTAAAAATGAGAACCATTCTTCTGAAGAGTTTAAAAACACCAAATTATCTGGTTCTGTTTTCGGAACTAGCTATTCAGTTATTTACAATTCTGGTACTAATTATCAAAAACAATTTGACAGCCTGTTTTATGTTATTAATAAATCTATGTCTACCTATCAAACTAATTCAGATATTTCAAAAATAAACCGAAATGAATCTTTTATTATAGATGAACAATTTGCAAAGGTGTTCGATGCTTCCAAAGAGATTTATTATGAAACTCAAGGTGTTTTCGACCCAACTATTGGAGCCGTTGTAAATGCATGGGATTTTGGCCCAGAAGGTAAAATAGCAAGCTTAGATAGCTTAAAAATCGATAGCTTGATGTTGAGTGTAGGACTTGATAAAGTCTCACGAACTGATTTCACTATTGAAAAACAAAACCCAAACACTTTTATTGATTTCAATGCCATTGCCAAAGGATATGGTTTAGATGTTATTGGCTTGTTTTTAGAAAGTAAAAACATTAGAAATTATTTGGTTGAAATTGGTGGAGAGATTAGAGCTGGAGGTAAAAATATTGAAAAAGAATCTGCTTGGAGAGTAGGTGTCGAAGAACCGCATTTTGATGGCACTCAATCTGTTTTAAAAGCCATTTCTTTACAAGATGAAGCTATGGCAACTTCGGGAACATACAGAAAGTTTAAAGTAGATTCTAGTGGTAATCGATATTCACATATAATAGATACTAAAACGGGTTACCCAAGTAAAACCAATTTGTTAAGCATCTCTGTAATTGCTAAAGATTGTATGACAGCTGATGCCTATGCTACTGCATTTAAGGCTATGGGTATTGAGAAAGTGAAGACATTTTTAAAAACACATCCTGAATTAAAAGTGTTTTTAATTTTAGAAAATGATAATAAAGAATTAGAAACCTTGTCTTTAAATGGGTTTCCTGAGAATTAAAAATTCCTGCGAAAGCAGGAATCTCTTCGAGATACAAAAACAACTCCAATCGTAATAAAAATACTTTTAAAACAGATCGTTATAATTTATTTAAAGTAGAATTTTCATTTATAAGACTCCTGCCTTCGCAGGAATTTGTCAATTATAAACCACAGGAATAATTTCTCCTTTTGCTAAACAATATTTTGTAATGTCTTCTTCAGATAGAGTAGACGTGTAATCAACTTCTTCTACTTTAAAGCCTATAGAGCGAAGTTTGTCAAAATAATCACGACCATAAATCCGAACATGGTCATATTGTCCAAAGATTTTAGCACGTTCTTTTCTATCAGTAATAGAATTGTCCTCAAATGTTTTCTCTCTAGATAAATCTTGAGGAATTTGAAACACGCCAAATCCTCCTGGTTTTAATATTCTAAACAATTCTTGCATGGCTTTTGTGTCGTCTGGAATATGCTCTAAAACATGATTACAAAAAATCACATCATAACTATCATCTTCAAAAGGAAGGTTGCAAATATCTGCTTTTACATCTGCTATTGGAGATTCTAAATCGGTTGTTGTATAATCTAGATTTTCCAAAGCTTTAAATCTTTTTAAAAAGCATTGTTCTGGAGCAAAATGAAGGACTTTTAAGTTTTTAGAGAAGAAATCTGTTTCATTTTTTAAATACAACCATAACAATCTATGTCGCTCTAAACTTAAGGTTGAAGGGGACAAGACATTGTTTCTTTGATTCCCATAACCATAAGGTAAAAAGGTTTTAAAACTTTTACCGTCAATTGGATCTGTATAGGTGTTTCCTTTTAAAAATAATGCTAAAATAGGTCGAGCCATATAGCTTAATCTAATAAGTATAGGTCTTGGAATAATATTGAGAATGGTTTTAAAAAGGTGTTTCATTTTTAAAGCAGAATAGCTTTTTGTCTAAACTCATCTTCTTCATTAGATACAATTCCTAAAGCCTCATAAACATAAGCAAATGTTGAAAGCAGTTCTGGTTTGCCATCTAATATAGCTACATCATGTTCAAAATGAGCACTTGGTTTATTATCTAAAGTAGTAATAGTCCAACCATCTCTGTGTTGTTTTATTCTGTGAGTTCCTAAATTAATCATAGGCTCAATAGCTACAACCATGCCTTCTATAAATTTTTTGCCACGACCACGTTTTCCATAGTTTGGCATTTCTGGATCTTCGTGCATTTTTCTGCCCAAACCATGACCTACAAGTTCTCTAACAACACCATATCCATAATCTTCACAATATTTTTGAATAGCATAACCAACATCTCCAACACGATTACCAATTTTAAATTCCCGAATACCTACATAAAGAGATTCTTTTGTTACGTCTAGTAATTTTTGAGTTTCAGGTGCAATTTCACCTACTGCAAAGGTATAAGCATGGTCGCCATAAAAATCGTTTTTAATAGCACCACAATCAATAGAAATAATATCACCTTCTTTTAAAGGCTCGTTTGTAGGAAATCCATGTACTACTTGAGAATTAGGACTCATACAAAGCGTGTTAGGAAAATCGTATAAACCTAAAAAACCAGGAACAGCACCTTGTTCTCTAATATATTCTTCAGCTAATTTATCTAATTGAAGTGTTGTTACTCCAGGCTTAACTTCTTTAGCGAGCATTCCTAAAGTTCTAGATACAACTAAGGCGCTTTCACGCATCAATTCGATTTCTTCTCTTGTTTTTACTATAATCATTCTTAAAAAAATATGTGCAAAGATAAATAAAATTAAAATGGGAATCTTTTTTCTGAAACATGACTTTCGACAGTTTTTAGTTGATTTTTATTGAATATTTTTGCACTCTAAAATAAACATCATGTATAAGTCGGTTAGTGCAGAAGAAGCAGTAAAAGTAATTAAGTCGAATAATAAAGTATATATTCAAGCAGCAGCAGCAGCACCTCAGGTGTTAATTAATGCTATGACAGCAAGACACGAAGAATTAAGAAACGTTCAAATTTGTCAATTGCATACTGAAGGTGAAGCACCTTATGCAAACCCTGAGCTTAGAGATAGTTTTCATGTAAATTCATTTTTTATTGGAAAGAATGTTAGACATACTTTAAAGGCAGGGAATGGGTCTTATACACCTGTTTTTTTAAGTGAATTGCCTCTGTTATTTAAAAGAAACATTGTGGATTTGCAAGTAGCTTTAATACATGTGTCTATTCCAGACAAACATGGTTATTGTTCGTTAGGAGTTTCGGTTGAAGCAACATTGGCTGCTATTGAAAATGCCGATTATGTGATTGCTCAAGTTAATAAACAAATGCCAAGAACTCATGGAGCTGGAATTATTCATATTTCTGAAATTAATGCTTTTGTTGAATGCGATGAGTCTTTGCCAGTTCATGGCATGTCTGAGCCAACAGAAATAGAAAACAGGATTGGAAATCATGTAGCAGGATTAATTGAAGATAGAAGCACGTTACAAATGGGAATTGGGAATATTCCAAATGCGGTTTTATCTCTACTTACAAATCATAAAGATTTAGGCTTGCATACCGAAATGTTTTCAGATGGTGTAATAGATTTAATATTGAAAGATGTTATAAATGGTAATTTTAAAGGCATTAATAGAGGTAGAGCTTTAACAACATTTTTAATGGGTTCTAAACGTTTATACGACTATGTAGATGATAATCCATTTATAGAAATGAGAGCTTCAAACTACACGAATGATGTTTCTATAATAAGGCAAAATCCTAAGATGGTGGCTATAAACTCAGCTATAGAAGTTGATGTTACTGGACAAGTTTGTGCAGACTCAATAGGTGCACACATGTATTCTGGTGTAGGTGGACAAATGGATTTTATTAGAGGAGCATCTTTAAGTGAAGGAGGAAAAGCCATTATAGCTTTACCATCGACTACAAAATCTGGGATTAGTAGAATTGTACCAAGTTTAAAACCTGGAGCAGGAGTTGTTACTACTAGGTCTCATGTACATTATGTGGTTACCGAATATGGTATTGCAAATTTATATGGTAAAACTATAAAGGAACGTGTAAAAGCATTAGTAAACATTGCTCATCCAGATCATAAGGAATTAATTGATAAACAATATTTTGAAATGATTGGTTATTAAACGCAGTAAAGTGAGGTCAGTATAAATATTAATGGTCAATTTTAACTATCAACTAATTAGTGTGTTTTGTCAGGTTGAGCTCAGTCGAAACCTATTTAGAGCACTTGCTTTTAAGACCTTCCGTTTTTCGTTGCAATGTGCTTTTAACGAAAATACATTTTCATTTCAACCTATGCTAAATGTGACAAAATTTATATTTTATTATGTTAAGGAGGATTTTTACTTTCTAAAGAACGAAAAGAAACCTTTCTTTTTTTGTTGTTGATGAGGATGGTATTTCGGATTTGTTAGCATTTGGTAAACTTCTCCCCAACCTCTAAATCCACCTATGTTTCTGTCGTCTATAAATAAATCGGCATGGATTTTTCTACTTTTAGAATAGTCGAATTGTTCTTCAGGGAAACTCTTATTTACTGCATAAAATTCCAAACCATTTTCTTTACAAAAATCTACAGCTTCCTGTAATCTAATGTCACTTCTGTAAGTCCATAAAATTAAACGATGACCATCTTTTTGCAATTGTTTTAGAGTTTCAAAAGCAAATAGTTTTGGCTTCCCTACTTTTGGGTAAGCATCATCTACAATAGTGCCATCAAAATCTATAGCAAGAATAAGTTTGTCGTTAAAATTCATACCTTAATATTGACTGCAAAAATACATAATTTATATTTTAAACTCTAAAGTCATTTTCTAGACTAAAGAATGTTGGGTCATTTTTTCCGGCTGTTTTATTCCAATAAGTTTTAAAATGGTTGGTGCTAGATCTCCTAAAACACCATCATTTATGGTGTGTAAATCTTTGTCGATTAGAATAATAGGAACTGGATTTGTAGTATGTGCTGTATTTGGCGAGCCATCTGGATTTATCATGGTTTCGCAGTTACCATGATCTGCAATTAAAATGGTCGTGTAGTTATTTTCTAAGGCTGTTGTTACAACATTTTTCACACAAGTATCAACAGCTTCACATGCTTTAATAGCAGCTTCCATAACACCAGTATGTCCAACCATATCGCCATTTGCGAAATTTAAACACACAAAATCTACTTCCCCTTTTTTAAGTTCAGGAATTAAAGCATCTGTTAACTCGAAAGCACTCATTTCAGGTTTTAAATCGTAAGTCGCCACTTTAGGCGAATGACGTAAAATGCGAGTTTCACCATTAAAAACAGTTTCTCTTCCACCAGAAAAGAAAAAGGTAACGTGTGGATATTTTTCAGTTTCGGCAATTCTAATCTGCTTTTTGTTGTGCTTTTCTAAGACTTCACCTAAAGTATCTGTTAAGTTATCTTTCTTATAAACTACATGGATATTTTTAAAAGTTTCATCATAATTAGTCATGGTAACATAATACAAATCTAATTTGTGCATGTTTTGCTCATGAAAATCATTCTGAGTTAAAGCATCTGTTAATTGACGACCTCTATCTGTTCTAAAATTGAAAAAAATCACAACATCACCTTCTTTTATTTTTGCAATAGGTTCTTCATTTTTATCAATCATAACTATAGGTTTGATAAACTCATCAGTCACATGATTTTCATAACTTTTATGAATCGATTTTAAAGCGTTTTTAGTTGGCTCGCCAATACCATTAACCAATGCATTATAAGCCAATTTTATGCGCTCCCAACGTTTGTCTCTATCCATAGCATAATAACGACCAATAATAGTAGCTAATTTTGTTGGCTTATTTTCAATATAATCCTCAAGTTCAGTAATAAATCCATAACCTGATTTTGGATCGACATCGCGACCATCTGTAAAGGCATGAATGTAAGATTCTTCAACTCCTGAAGCATCTGCAGCAGATATTAACCCTTTTAAATGATTAATATGAGAATGAACACCACCATCGCTCACCAAGCCTAAAAAATGAATGGGTTTTTTGTTGGTTTTCGCATAATTAAAAGCATTGATTAGCGTAGGTTCCTGAGATAAGGTATTGCTTTTTACAGCTAAATTTATTTTAACCAAATCTTGATAGACAATACGTCCAGCACCTAAATTCATGTGTCCAACTTCGCTGTTGCCCATTTGTCCTTCTGGAAGTCCTACATGCAAACCATCTGTTCTTAAACTGGCATTTGGATATTTGGTGTAAAGTGAATCTATAAAAGGCGTATTTGCATGATCTATTGCAGAAACTTTTGGGTCTGGAGATTTTCCCCAACCATCAAGAATCATTAAAATAACTTTTTTATTCATGTTGAATTGACATTATGAAACAAAGATAAAAGTTTAAAAGTCTTTTTAGTTTTATCAGGTCTAAAAATATGTGAATATATTCTGGGATATTTTATTAGATGATTTTTTAATCCTTTTCGTATTTTTCTATAGCTTCTCTAATATGTTCAATTCTATTTTCAGGATCTGGATGTGTGCTTTGCATTTCCGGAGCTCTGTTTGGACCAGCTGCAGCTTTCAATATTTCCATAACATCAATCATTTCTTCAGGATTATATCCAGCTTCAATCATAAATTTCACACCTAGATCGTCGCTCTCTAATTCATCGTCTCTACCATTGCTTAATAAAGTGTTTTGCCCTATAGATTGAGCAAAACTACCTAAATCTGCACCAACAGATGCTCCCATAGTTATTGTTTTCCAAAAATTAGCTTCACTAATTCTTTCGTTAGAATGTTTTCCTAAAACATGACCAATTTCATGACCAAGTACACCTGCTAATTGATCTTCATTTTCTAACTGAGAAAATAATGCATAGGTAATAAAAACTTGACCTCCTGGAAGAGCAAATGCATTAATTGTTTTTTCGTCTGCTAGCAAATGAAAGTCGTATTCATAAGGTGTTTGTTTTGCAACACTATTGTTAACTAGTTTGCCTCCAACTTTATCTACTAGATCTTGATAGCTTTGATTAGCGTAGAGGCCTCCATGCTGTTGAGCCATTTGTGGAGCACTTTGTAGTCCAATTGCAATTTCTTGTTCTGGAGAGAGAGTAATGGTTTGTGTACGTCCAGTATATGGGTTTTCTTCTTGTTGACTACATTTTCTTAAAAAGGCAAAGGCTACGATAGCTAACCCAATTAATATTCTAATTTTAAAATTTTTAGTTCTCATGATACCTTTAATTAATTCTTAAATTTACAAAAGTTATGTAATACTTTAGATTAATTTTTTACTCATAACATAATGAAGACCTACTTGAGGAATATTGAATGCTTCTCCATGAGTTTGAAAATGATTATTTTTATAAAAAGATACAGCTATTTCTCTAGCATTAAACCAAAGTCTTTCAGCTTTCTTATTTATTAATAATTTTTCACCTTCAATTAAAAGGAGCTTTCCTAATCCTTTCTGTTGAAATTCTTTTAAAATAGCCATACCACGAAGTTGGTATTGATTATCTTCAGAGAAAAGTTTCGATTTGTTATTCAAATAAGATGCAACTCCTATTAATTCTGATTTAAAATATAAGCCAAGATGAAATGTGTTCTCATCATTATTTCCATCAAAAACACAATCTTCAATAGGTCTGCATTCACGTAAAACAGGTTGTCTTACTACATAAGTTTCTTTAGCTAATATTTGTTTTATATGATACATTCTTTGTTTAATGAATTTATTTAGTGCAAAAAACTAATATTAAATTCTCTCATATAGAGACAATTAGTTTTGAAGATAATATTCATGCTATAAACTTATAATTTTTTTCTTTTATTAGATTGAATTCTTATTTATATTTGCATCGGAAATGCGAGAGTAGCTCAGTTGGTAGAGCGTCAGCCTTCCAAGCTGAATGTCGCCGGTTCGAACCCGGTCTCTCGCTCTAAAGTCTTATCTAATCGATGAGGCTTTTTTTTATGTCTTATTTTAGTTAATATTCCGAAAGCTGGGTGAGAAGTTTATGCTGAGCGCAGTCGAAGTAAACCCGGTCTCTCGCTCTAAGCTTCATCAAATCGATGAGGCTTTTTTATTTTAAAGTGTTTAATTCTGTACTAGAAACAATTTCGTAAGGGTCTTTTTGGTGTTCGAAAATTCTAGCATCTAAATTTCCATGAAGAGTAATTGAGTTTCCTTTAACACTTAACCAACTTCCTTCTCTAATTCCAACAACTGGTTGTGTATTAAATTGATGAAACTCCTTAATTCTTGTTTCTCTAGTTTCTCCCATGTGTTTGTTATTTAGAATTGGATCTAAATAATGTGGATTAATGTTGAAAGGAACTAAAGCTAGAGCCTTAAAACTTGGTGGATAAACTATAGGCATGTCGTTAGTCGTGTTTATAGTTAAACCACAAATATTACTACCAGCACTTGTACCTAAATATGGTGTACCATTTTTTATAACCTCTCTTAGAATGTCTATTAATTGATTTTTATACAGTTGGTATAACAAAACAAATGTGTTTCCTCCTCCTGTAAATATGGCTTCTGCATTATTGATGGCTTCAACTGGATTTTCAAATTCATGAATCCCTTTCACATGTTTGTTGATTTTTTTAAAAGTGTTTTTCACTTTTTCAGTGTAATCATCGTGTGAAATCCCACTTGGTCTAGCATAAGGAATAAAAATAATGGTATCTACATCTTTAAAAAACAGCGCTAATTCATCTATTAAATATTCCAAATAACCACTGTCATGAATTGTTGATGTACTTGCTATAATTAAGTTTTTCATTTACATTAATTTGTCGTAAATTTAAGTAAACACAGCTATTTAGAAAAGTTTTTAGCTTTTGTGTTATAATTTACTAACCTTCAACAAACTAGTACTATGAAAAATATATTATCACTTATCATATTTAGCATATTTATCACTTTTAGCGTGGCTCAAAATGATAACAGAGTAGAAATCTCTGGAAAAGTTATCGTTGATACTAACGATGTGGAAGGACTTACAATAAGCAATACAACTTCTAAGAGAATTGCTGTTACAGATATGAATGGAGAATTTAACATCTATGTTGCATTAAACGATAAAATAGAAATTACTGCATTACAATTCGAGACTATTTATGTTTTAATAAATAAAGTTATAATGGATTCTAAACAACTTACAGTCTTTCTATATGAACGTCTTAATAGATTAGACGAGGTTGTAATATTACCTTTTAACCTTACAGGAGATTTAGCTTCCGATTTAAATAAAGTAAGAACCTTTAATCCGAAATTAGAATCTGTTTATTTTGGTGAAATTAATTTAGAAGATAATTCAGATATTGATGGTAATCCAAATGAAGATATTTATTATGAAAAAGTTGAGAACACCATTTTAAATCAAGATAGGTTTTATAATGGCGTAGACTTTGTAAAAATTACTAATTGGTTAATAAAGCCCTTATTTAAATCTAATAAGAACACCTATTTAACTAAAGATAATGAGAACTCAAATTACTTAGTTTTAAGAGATACATATACAAAAGATTTTATTAGTTCAAGTTTTAATATTCCTAAAGATGAGGTAGAAGATTTTATTGTTTTTGCTGAAGCTAATAATACAGATTTAGCACTTTATGAAAATGGTAAAGATATTGAGTTGATAGAATATTTGGTAGATCAGAGCAAGTTGTATTTAGAAAGTAAAACTAGTAAAAATTAGTTTGTAAGGTTTTTTTAAAGAAGTTTTTTAGAGAAGAATTACAATAGGTTTAACAAAAGTTTAATGGCTTTTGTATTTATTTTAAGATTTGAAATGGTTTCTTTATCAAGTTAAAATCAACCAATTGAAATATTTAGCTTCTTACTTACTTTTATTGTTTTGCTATCAAACAGTGCAATCGCAAACTATAGAAATTACTGGAAAGGTTACAACTTCTCTTAATGTTGAAAATATTCATGTAATCAATAAAACAGCTCAGGTTTTTACAACTACAAATGCCTTTGGGTCTTTTAAAATATCAGTAAAACTAAATGATACACTACAGTTTACTTCTATACAGCACAAATTAAAAGAAGTTGTTATAGATGCAAGTATTCTTATAGATAAAGAGTTAGATGTTCATCTAGATGAACTCACTTACACTTTAGATGAAGTTGTGGTAGGTAGGATGCTAACTGGCGATTTATTATTAGATGCTTCACGAGTTGAAGGAGAACCTATTACTGCTAAAAAGTTAGGTATCCCAAGCTATCAAGGCAAGTTAAAAACTCAAAGTGAAAGAAAACTAAATGAAGCAACAACAGGAGGAGGATTTATCCCTTTATTTCCAATTATTAATGCGATTACAGGAAGGACGAGGCAATTAAAAAATCAAATTAAATTAGAGAGAAAAGACGAATTGCTGTACAATATCAGGAAGAAGTTAGAAAAAGATTTGTTTTCAATTGAAGCTCTTTCAGAAAACTTAAGAACCGATTTTTTCTACTTTTGTTCAGAAGACGAAAACTTTGTCTTAAGGTGTAAAAACAAAAGCGATTTGGAGGTTTTAGAGTTTCTAAGAGAAAAACTCATTCAGTATAAAAGCAATTTAAAAAAATAAAACTTACATGGAACACTTTTTGAATATACAATTAAGTAGTTTTGTTTAATTAATCTATAGTCATGAAAATTATTAAAATAGTATTTCTATTTCTTGTTTTGCCTTTAATATCGTTTACTACAATTCACAAATATTATGTAAGCGTTACAGAAGTAGAGTATGTTAAAAACAAAAAAGCTATTCAGATAATTTCAAGAATTTTTATTGAAGATTTAGAAGATGTTATCCAACTTCGTTATAATGAAGAGTTAATAATTGAAAAAGAAAATGAAGTTCCTGAAGTTGATTTTTTCATAGAAAAATATTTAAAAGCCAAGCTTATTATTAACATTAATGATGAAGAAAAATTAGTTAATTATCTAGGAAAAGAATTCGATAACGACATTGTTATCTGCTATCTAGAAATAGAAGGTATAGATAAAATACAATCTTTGGAAATTCAAAATCAAATGTTATTTGATTTATATGCCGAACAACAGAATATTGTGAGAACTAAAGTAAATTCAGAAAACAAAAGCTTTATCCTTATTAAAGAAAATGATAAAGGTTTGTTAAACTTTAAATAAAGACAATCAATCCTTAAAAAATATCGTTAATTTTCCCTTCAATTTTTTGTAACTAAATTTTAACAAAGAAACATTCTGGTTTAAATTCTACTCTTAGATAGCATGATTAAACAGATGTTCTATGAGGCCAACTTAAAACACTAATAATTAACACATGAAAACACTAAAGTATCTTTTCCTTTCGGTTTTGTTTATTTCAGCAAGTAGTTTTGCTCAAGAACAAGAACAAGACCAACCAGAGCGTAAACCTGGTCATACAAACAACAACAAATTTAAACAACTGTATGACGAGTTCTCTACTCCAAATATGTATAGAACTGCATCTGGAGCTCCAGGGCCAGCTTACTATCAGCAACAGGCAGATTATAAAATGGATCTTGTTTTAGACGATGAAAATGCTAAAATTTCTGGTTTTGAAACTATTACTTATACTAACAATTCTCCAGACCAATTAAAATATCTTTGGGTACAGTTAGACCAAAACATGCGTGCTAAAGACTCTCAATCACCTCTAATTGAAGGTGGAGGAGTAGCCGAAGCGCAACAGGCAGGAAGATTTGCTTCTGCTTATATGACAGATGGTTTTGATGGTGGATTTAAAATTGAAGAGGTTAAAGATGTCAATGGAAAAGCATTACCACACATGATTAATAACACGATGATGCGTGTTGAGTTACCTAAAGCCTTAGGGAATGGAGAAAAATTCTCTTTTTCTATTAAATGGTGGTATAATATTAATGACTATGTTAATATGGGAGGACGCTCTGGTTATGAGTTTTTTCCAAAAGATGGAAATAGAAACTATATCATTGCACAATTTTTTCCAAGGATGGCAGTATATAATGATGTAGAAGGTTGGCAAAATTCACAATTCTGGGGACGTGATGAGTTTGCATTACCATTTGGAGATTATGAAGTAAATATTACTGTGCCTTCAGACCATATTATGGATGCTACTGGTAGATTGATGAATCGTAAAGAGGTTTTTTCAAAAGAGATGATGGATCGTTACGAACAAGCAAAAAAATCTTATGATAAGCCTGTATTAATTGTAACACAAGCCGAAGCTGAAAAGGCTGAGAAAACTCGTGCTACAGGTACTAAAACTTGGAAGTTCCATGCTGAGAATGTCCGTGATTTTGGTTTTGCTACATCTAGAAAATATATCTGGGATATGATGGCTGTTAAAATTGGTAACAAAGACGTTATGGCAGTTTCTATGTATCCTAAAGAAGGAAATCCGTTATGGGAAGAATGGTCTACTTACGCTGTGGCAAGTACTTTAAAATCTTATTCACGTATGACGTTTGATTATCCATATCATAAAGCCATTTCTGTTCATGCAAAACAACAAGGTATGGAATACCCAATGATTTGCTTTAACTATGGTCGTCCAGA
>Ga0209344_10003714_pt1 | contig 14751 bp, 13 predicted proteins | sample Cruoilmetagenom6_FD_187293 | JGI IMG/M metagenome (GOLD analysis project Ga0209344, IMG submission 187293) | Oil polluted marine microbial communities from Coal Oil Point, Santa Barbara, California, USA - Santa Barbara Oil Seep Sample 6 (SPAdes)... | ecosystem: Environmental > Aquatic > Marine...
GAAAAGCTGATCGCTGCCGGCCGCACGCCGGAAGACCGGCTCGCCATTGTCTCCAATGCGGCCTTGCCGCAGCAATCCATTGTCGAAGCCACGCTGGCCGGGGCGGTGGAACTGGCGGCGCGGGACGATATTCCCACACCGGCCATTGTGGTTTTGGGCCCGGTTATCGATTATCGGCAGACGCTGGATTGGTATCAGGACGCGCTAAGAGAGAACCGGATTGGATAGCTCACCCAAAGGGATGATTATCGCCGCCCCGCATTCGGGGTCTGGCAAGACCCTGGTCACGCTGGGGCTTTGCCGTGCTTTGGCCGATCTGGGCGTGGTGGTCGCGCCAGCAAAGACCGGGCCGGACTATATCGATCCCGCCTACCTTTCCCGCGCCGCCCGCGTGCCTGCGATCAATCTCGATCCCTGGGCCATGAGCCAGAAACGCCTGCAGGCGCTTGTCGGCAAACAGGCTGAGGCCGCGGATCTGGTGATTATCGAGGGGGTGATGGGCCTGTTCGACGGGGCGCTGGGTGGCAAGGGATCAACCGGCGATCTGGCCGCCGCGCTCGACCTGCCGGTGCTGCTGGTCATTGATTGCAGCCATATGGCGCAATCGGTGGCCGCCATTGCCAGCGGCTTTGTCCACTTCCGTGCCGATGTGCAGGTGGCGGGCGTCTTGCTGAACCGTGTCGCCAGCGACCGCCACGAAACCATGTTGCGCATGGCGCTGGAGGCGGCAGGGATCGCCTGCGCCGGGGCCATTCGCCGCAATGAGGCGCTGCATGTGCCCGGGCGCCATCTCGGTCTGGTGCTGCCGGGGGAAATTGACGATGCCGAGGCGATGATTGCCGAAGCGGCGAAAACCGTGTCGGCGGGGCTTGATATCGAACAATTGGCAGCGATTGCCCGGCCCTTGCCGCCCACAGGCAATGCCATGCGCCTGCCCCCGCTCGGCCAGCGCATCGCCATTGCCCACGATGCCGCCTTTGCCTTTCTCTATGAGCATTGGCTGCGCGACTGGAGCAATGCCGGGGCCGAAATCTCCTTCTTCTCGCCTTTGGCCGATGAAGCGCCGAAGGGGGACGCCGACGCCATCTTCCTGCCCGGCGGCTATCCCGAATTGCATGCGGCCAAACTGTCGGCGGCAAAGCGCTTTCATCAAGGGCTGATTACCGCACGGGATCGCGAGGCGCTGATTTACGGGGAGTGCGGCGGCTATATGGTGCTTGGAAAATCGCTGACCAATGCCGAGGGCAAGAGCTTCAAGATGACCGGCCTGTTGCCGCAATCGAGCGCCATTGACCAGCCGCGCCGCCTGCTCGGCTACCGTTATCTCCGCCATCAGGGGCCTTTGCCCTTTGCCCGCGCCCTTACCGGCCATGAATTTCATTATTCCACCGAAACCAACGCCACCGGAGCGCAATTGTTTTCCGTCAGCGATGCCATGGGGGCACGGTTGCGGCCGATGGGGCAGGCGATCGGGCGGGTCTGCGGTTCTTACGCCCATGTCATCGATGTGGGGAGCCAGACATGAGCACGCGCGCCCTGATGATCATGGGCACCGGCTCAGATGTCGGCAAATCGCTGGTCGTGGCCGGGCTCTGCCGGGCATTTGCTAATCGTGGCCTCAAGGTCGCGCCGTTCAAGCCGCAAAACATGTCCAATAATGCAGCCGTTACCGCCGATGGTGGCGAGATCGGGCGCGCCCAGGCGCTGCAGGCGCGGGCTGCCGGGCGGGTGCCGGTGACATCGATGAACCCGGTATTACTCAAACCCGAGCGGGAAACGGGTGCGCAGGTGATCGTGCGCGGTCAGCGCATCGCCTCGATGAGCGCCCGCGATTATTTCGCTACCCGCGCCCGGTTCATGCCCGATGTGCTGGCGGCGTTTAATGAACTGGCCGAAACAGCCGACCTGATTATAGTCGAGGGGGCAGGCAGCGCCTCCGAGGTTAATCTGCGCCACAATGATCTGGCCAATTTCGGCTTTGCCCGTGCAGCGAATGTGCCGGTGGTGCTGTGCGGCGATATCCAGCGCGGCGGCGTGATCGCGTCGATCATCGGCACCTTGGCGGTGATCGATCCCGACGATGCCGAGCTGATCGTCGCCTCCCTGATCAATAAATTTCAGGGTGATCCGGTCCTGTTTGAAACCGGGCGGCAGTTCATTGCCGAGACGACCGGACGGCCCTGCCTCGGCCCGCTGCCGTTTTTCGCCGATGCCGCCAGATTGCCCGCCGAAGACGCGCTGGCGCTCGACCAGAACATGCAAACCGGAAAGGGTGAATACCTGATCGCCGTGCCCCGGCTCGCCCGGATTGCCAATTTCGATGATCTCGACCCGCTCCGGGCTGAGCCGGGCGTGCGGGTGGAAATCATCCAGCCCGGCAATCCCCTGCCGCGTCAGGCCGACCTGATCATCCTGCCCGGCTCCAAGGCCACAAGCGCTGACATGGATGTGTTGCGTTCCGAAGGCTGGGACATTGATATTCTCGCCCATGCCCGCGCCGGTGGGGCAGTGCTCGGGATTTGCGGCGGCTATCAGATGCTGGGGCATAGTATTGCCGATCCTGACGGGATCGAAGGGGTGCCGGGCACAACTTCTGGCCTTGGACTGCTTGATATCGACACAATTCTCGCGCCGCAAAAACAATTGCGTATTGAAAGCGCGGTGGACGCATCTTCAGGCGCGCCGCTCAGCGGCTATCACATGCATATGGGCGTCAGCACCGGCACCGATACCGCCTGCCCCTTCGCGCACATTGACGGCAAAGCGGAAGGCGCGATTTCGGGCAATGGCCGCATCATGGGCACCTATCTGCACGGCCTCTTCGCCGCTGACGGCTTTCGCCGAAGCTTTCTGAAGCGGCTCGGGGCCGCGGCAGATGACGGCCTCAACTATGAAAGCAGTATCGATACCGTGCTTGATGCCCTGGCCGCGCATATGGAAACCCATCTCGATCTTGATGAATTGCTGGCGCTGGCCGGTCCTGTCGGTGAGCTGAGCGCATGAATATGTTGATTGGGCTGATCGCCTTAATCGCAGAGCCGCTCCTCGGCTATCCAGCTTTGCTGCAAGCTCGTATCGGCCATCCAGTGCAATGGATGGGCGCGCTGATCGATCTGTTTGATCGCCATATGAATGACGAGGCCACGCAGGCCAAAACCCGGCGTCGCGCCGGGATCATCATGCTGGTCGTGCTCTGTACCATAACCGCGCTGCTCACCCTCACCATCAGCCTGCTGCTACATCGCTTGCCCTTTGGCTGGGTGGCCGAAGCGCTGCTGGCCTCGGTGTTTCTGGCGCATCGGCAATTGGGTCAGGCGGTGAGGGCTGTGGCCGACGGGCTCGAAGCCTCACTTTTGCGGGGCCGGGAAGCGGTCAGCCATATTGTCGGGCGCGATACCAAGGCGCTGGAGGAAGAAGAAGTCGCCCGCGCCGCCATCGAAACCCTCGCCGAAAACGCCTCGGACGGGGTGATTGCGCCGCTGTTCTGGCTGTTGATTTTCGGCCTGCCGGGGATTGCCGTTTATAAGGCGATCAATACGGCCGATTCCATGGTCGGGCATCTGAATGCCCGGTTTGCTGATTTCGGCTGGGTCAGCGCCAAAACCGATGATGTGGTCAATTGGGTGCCCGCGCGCCTGACCGCCATCCTGTTCTGCCTCGCCGCCTTCATCATGCCCGGCGCCTCGGGAAGCGCCGCACTACAGGCGACCTTGCGCGATGCGGGCAAGCATAAATCACCCAATGCCGGCTGGCCGGAAGCGGCCATGGCGGGTGCGCTGCATTTTGGATTGGGTGGTCCGCGCGCCTATGATGGCGAAATGCTCAACCTGCCGACGATGGGCTCGGGCCGCCGCCATCTCGGGCCAGATGATATCCGCAAGGCGATTACGCTTTATGCAATTGCTCTCGCACTTGCCGGGATTCTGGTGGCGGGCTTGTATTTTGTAATTATCTAATTTAGATAATACGCATATTAAGACAGCCCGGAGCAAACATGGCTTTTCTCGATTCCGTTTCACTACCCATGGCGATTGTTCTGGCGCTGACCCTCGGCTTGGCACCATTCATGCCGGAACCGCATCTATTTGAAAAAATGCGCATGCTCATGCAGGGACAATTGGTGCGGCCCCTCGATATTTTTGATCTATTGCTGCATCTGACGCCGTGGCTGCTTCTGCCCGCCAAACTGGCGCGCATGGTAACGCTGCGCTGAACGGACTAGTCCAGCAGCGGGGCTGAACCCTTCATCACCAGCGGCAGGCCCGCGGCGACAAAATAGACATCAGCACATACCCCGGCCAAACGCTGATGGCTCCACCCGGACAAGTCGCGAAAGGCGCGTGCCAGCGCATTGTCCGGCACAATCCCCAGCCCGACTTCATTCGAGACCAATAGCACCCGCGTGCTCTCAATGGCCTCAAGTGCATCCACCAGATCATCGACGGCCTGCGTTACATCGCGTTCGGCACCCAGCAGGTTGGAAATCCACAAGGTCAGGCAATCAACGAGAATGACGTCATGGGTCTGGCTGGCCGCCTCAAGTGCCTCGGGCAGGTCGAGCGGTTCCTCGATTGTCATGAACCGGCCCTCGCGCTGTTCCCTGTGGCTGGCAACCCGCGCCTGCATTTCCGCGTCCAGTGCCTCGGCTGTCGCCAAATAGGCCGGGCTCTGCCCCATACGCATGGCGAGGCGTTCGGCAAATGACGTCTTGCCCGAGCGGGCCCCGCCAAGAATGAGAATGTGATCGGTCATGTCGTACCATTATAGCGCTTTTGCATCGGCCTCGGCAATGCATCCGCATGCAAGCGTCATTGCATCCGCATGCAAGCCTATGCAAGGGCGAAAACGGGTGTAACATCAGGCAATGCGGGGCTTTCACAACACAAAGTTTAGCACTATGGTCCGCCAAAATCTGACGTCCGATTACAATCGATAGGTGGATGTAGCCTGTGGCAAAGTACTATCTAGGTGTGGATGGCGGCGGCACGAAATGCCGTATGCGTTTGGCCGATGCGGATCTCAATACCCTCGGTGAAGCGGTAACGGGCAAGCCGTCCAACCTGCAGGTGCGCGATGGTAATGCCGCCTATGAAGCGGTGAATGAGCTGATCGGTCAAGTCTATGCCAATGCCGGTATTGATATTGCCGAGGCGAAAAACACCCATGCCTGTTTTGGCATGGCCGGTGCCCGTCTGGCCGCCTCACGGGCGAGCTTTGAAAAGCGTGACTTTCCCTTCGCCAGTCTTCACGTCTATGACGATATTGACATTGCCCGCGCCGGTGCCCATGCCGGCGAAGACGGGGCGGTGCTGATTGTCGGCACGGGCTCGGCTGGCCTCGCCCTGATTGAGGGTCGACGCTATCAGATCGGTGGCTGGGGCTTTCATATCGGCGATACCATGGCCGGTGCCATTCTCGGGCGCGAACTGATCCGTCAAAGCTTGCTGGCCCATGAGGGCTTGATCCAAAGCACGCCCCTGACCGAGGCCGTGATGGCCCGTTTCGATAATGACGCCAATAATCTGATGGCCTGGTCGTTCAACAATCCGGCGGCCCGCAAGGCGGTGGAGCAAAGCCTCAAGCCCGGCGAAACCCCAAGCCATAACGTGCCCGCCCGCCCAACCGACTATGGCGAGTTCGTGCCGTTGTTTTTTGAATATTACGAAAAGGGTGATCCGTTTGCGCTTGAATTGATGCAGTTCGAACTGAACGCCATTGATCAATATGTGAGCTGGTTCACTGAGCATGGTGCCAAGGCGCTCGCCTTTGTCGGCGGGCTGGGCACAAGGCTCCTGCCGCTACTGCGTGAACGCTATGGCCCGCTGATTGTCGAGGCCAAATCGGAACCGCTGCACGGTGCTCTCATTCTCGCGCGGCAATTATTTGGGGACGCCTGAGGCGTCGCACAAAGGAGATCAACAACATGTCCAGCTCCCGCATCATTCCGGTCCCGCCTTTTGACTATGTCGTGTTCGGTGCCACCGGCGATCTCACGCGGCGCAAGCTGATTCCGGCGCTCTATTACCGCTTCAAGGATGGTCAGTTCGACGAAAAATCGCGCATCATCGGCGTGTCGCGTACCGACTGGACGGATAAAAAATTCCAGGACGTGGCCCGGCAGGCCGTCAGCGAGTTTGTCGAGAAATCATTTCAGGACAAGCCGAGCATCGACCGGTTCATTTCCTGCTTTTCCTATGTCACCAATGACGTGACCAACAAGGCAGGCTGGGCCGAGTTGCGCGCATCCCTGCGCGAAGACGAGGAAGTTGTCCGCGCCTTTTATCTCGCCGTCGGCCCCGATATTTTCGAGCCGATCTGCAACTATCTCGCCAGCCGCAAATACTGGCGCAAGAGCGCGCGCGTAGTGGTTGAAAAGCCGCTCGGCCATGATCTCGCCTCCTCCATCGAGATCAATGACGCCATCGCCAAGGTCTTTACCGAGGATCAGGTCTATCGCATCGATCATTACCTCGGCAAAGAGACGGTGCAGAACTTGCTGGCCTTGCGCTTTGCCAACAAGATGTTCGAACCGATCTGGAATTCGGCCCATATCGATCATGTGCAGATATCGGTTGCTGAATCCGTCGGGGCGGGCACTCGCGGTTATTATGACGAAAGCGGCGCGCTGCGCGACATGGTGCAAAACCATATCCTGCAGCTGCTCTGTCTGGTGGCCATGGAGCCGCCAGCATCCGATGATGCCAATGCCTTGCGCGATGAAAAGCTCAAGGTCCTGCGCTCACTCAAGCCGATTACCGGTGAGACTGTCGCCCGGTCAACGGTCCGAGGCCAGTATCGCGGTGTGAGTTCCGAGACCACCTCGGTTTCCGGCTATCAGGATGAACTGCCCGCCGACAAGAAGGGCTCACGCACGGAAACCTTCGTCGCCCTCAAGGCGGAAATCGAGAACTGGCGCTGGGCGGGCGTGCCGTTTTACATCCGCACCGGCAAGCGTCTGGCCACGCGCGTCTCGGAAATTGTCATCCAGTTCCGCGAAATTCCCCATTCGATCTTTGATCGGGCGGAAGGGGCACCCAAGGCCAATAAGCTGGTTATCCGCCTGCAGCCTGATGAAGGCGTGAAGCTGTTCATGATGATCAAGGATCCCGGTCCCGGCGGCATGCGTTTGCGCGAAGTCCATCTGAACCTCTCTTTTGCCGATACCTTCACCGACCGCACGCCCGAAGCCTATGAACGCCTGCTGCTCGACGTGATCCGTGGCAACCAGACCTTGTTCATGCGCCGCGATGAGTTGGAAGCCGCCTGGAAATGGGTCGATCCGATCCGCGAAGCCTGGGACGCGGCTTCGGAACCGCCGCAGCCCTATACGGCAGGAACCTGGGGCCCCACGGGCTCTGTGGCACTCATCGAGCGGGACGGCCGCACATGGCATGAAGAAAGCGACTTTTAATGATCAAGCGTCATGACCAAGGCGACAATCAGGCGCTGGCCAATGCCCTGTCTGACGCTGTAGCGGCAGATTTGAAAGCAGGTATTGCCGCGCGCAATGCGGCGTCGCTCGCTGTGTCCGGCGGCTCCACACCGGCGCTGTTTTTCCGCCAATTGGCTGGACGGACCGATATCGATTGGTCGAAGGTTACTGTCACGCTGGTCGATGAGCGCTGGGTGGATGACAGTTCCGACCGGTCCAATGCAAGGCTGGTCAAAACCAACCTGTTGCAGGGGCCTGCCGCCGCCGCGACATTCGTGCCGCTTTATGCGGGCGGGGAAACCCCGTCGCCCGAACTGATTGCCCAAACCTGCGCCTTGCAGCAAGATGTGCCGCACCCCTTTGATGCGGTTATTCTCGGTATGGGCGGCGACGGGCATACTGCCTCATTTTTCCCGCAAGGGGATGCGCTTGATCAGGTCCTGAGCGAAAAAGGACCGGCACTGTCCATTCGCGCACCCGGGGCCGGGGAGCCGCGCGTGACCCTGACCCTGCTGCATCTTTTAGCCACACGCAGCCTTTATCTTCATATCGAGGGCGAAGCCAAGGCGCAGGCCCTCGATAAAGCCCTCAGTGCAGGGCCGATAAGCGAGATGCCGGTGCGAGCCGTGCTGCGCCAGAGCGAAAAGCCCGTCAACATTTACTGGTGCCCCTGATCCCCTGGGGGCGAGAAGGAAAAAGAGATGTCTGTTCACAAGACCATTCAGGCGGTGACCGACCGGATTGCGGCCCGCAGCGAATTGACGCGCCGAGCCTATCTCGACCGTATTGACCATCAAAAATCCCAGGGCGTGCATCGCGGCACGTTGAGTTGCGGCAACCTCGCCCATGGCTTTGCCGCCTGCGCACCCGCCGACAAGGCGCAGCTTGCCGGCAACAAGGCGCTCAATCTGGGCATTGTCACCTCCTATAACGACATGCTTTCCGCCCATCAGCCCTATGCAACCTATCCCGATCTGATCAAGGCTGCGGTGCGCGAAATCGGCTCCACCGCGCAAGTTGCCGGTGGCGTGCCCGCCATGTGCGATGGCGTGACCCAGGGACAGCCGGGAATGGATCTCTCGCTGTTCTCGCGCGACGTTATCGCCATGGCGACAGCCATTGCCCTTAGCCACAACATGTTCGATGCCGCCGTCTATCTCGGCATTTGCGACAAGATCGTCCCGGGCCTGTTGATCGGTGCCCTGACTTTCGGTCATCTGCCGGGCGTCTTCATTCCCGCCGGGCCCATGCCATCGGGCCTGCCCAATGACGAAAAGGCCCGTGTGCGCCAGCTCTATATGGAGGGCAAGGTGGGGCGTCCGGAATTGCTCGAGGCTGAGAGCAAATCCTATCATTCGCCCGGCACCTGCACATTCTATGGCACCGCCAATTCCAATCAGATGCTGATGGAAATCATGGGCCTGCACCTGCCCGGTTCCAGCTTCGTCAATCCCGGCACCCCCTTGCGCGACGCGCTGACCCGCGAGGCGGCAAAACGCGCCCTGGCGCTGAGCGCCGAGGGTAATGATTATACACCGGTGGGCCATATCATCGACGAGAAAGCCATCGTCAACGGCCTTGTCGGCCTGCATGCGACCGGCGGCTCCACCAACCACACCCTGCATCTGATCGCCATTGCCAGCGCAGCGGGGCTGCAGGTGACCTGGGACGACATGTCGGACCTCTCCGATGCGGTGCCGCTGCTGGCGCGCGTCTACCCCAATGGCATTGCCGATGTGAACCATTTCCATGCAGCCGGCGGCATGGGCTTTTTGATCCGCGAACTGCTCTCGGGCGGTTTCCTGCACAATGACGTCAAGACGATCTACGGCAAGGGGCTGGAATCCTATGCGGTTGAGGCAAAGTATATCGACGAGAAGCTGAGCTTCGAGCCGTCCCCGGCAGAATCCGGCCAGCCCAAAGTGCTGGCGCCCGTCTCGGCACCTTTTGCCAAAACGGGCGGACTCAAATTGCTCAAGGGCAATCTCGGCAAGTCGGTGATCAAGATCTCGGCGGTCAAGCTCGAGCATCGTCTGGTCGAAGCCCCCGCGCGGGTATTCCATTCCCAGGCCGGTTTGCAGGAAGCTTTCAAGGCCGGCGAATTGACCGGGGATGTGATCGCCGTCGTCCGCTTTTCCGGCCCCAGGGCTATTGGCATGCCCGAATTGCACAAGCTCACCCCGGCATTGGGGATATTGCAGGATCGTGGCCTCAAGGTTGCGCTGATTACCGATGGGCGGATGTCGGGCGCGTCGGGCAAGGTGCCGGCGGCCATTCACATGACGCCTGAAGCGATTGACGGCGGCCCGATCTCCAAGATCCGTGATGGCGACATCATCCGGCTGGATGCGGAAGCCGGGACGATCGATTTCATTGGCAATGAGCGTGAATTCCTGTCGCGGACACCCGCAACCGAAGACTTGCGGCCCGAACATGAAGGCATGGGGCGTGAATTGTTCGCTGGTTTTCGTTCACTGGTCGGTCCGGCCGATCGCGGTGCCAGCGTCTTCAGTTAAAGGCGTGGTGCTAGAATCCGCCACCGGTCTTGAAGCCGCCCGATTTGCGCGAGCCGCGCGAACCGGTGCGGGGCCGGGAAAAGCCGCCACCGGACGATGAACCGCCCGTTGGCCAGGAAAAACCAGTGTCGCGCCGCCGGGTGCGCCCGGAGCGGGGCAGGCCGATGCCGCCGCCCCAATCGCTGGTGCCGGGGCGCCAGCTCTGGCTTTTGCGCCATTGGTCCCAATAGACGCTGGCACTGACCGCGCCGCGCAGGAACTCGCCCAAAAGATCGCCGGTCAGATTATCCTGGCGGAATACCGAGCGGGGATCATCGAAATGCGATTTCTTGATTTCCCACTGAATATCCTCGATCTCCCGGCGCCGGTCGGCAAAGACTTTGAGGCGGCCATTGTGCTCGCGGGTCTGGCCCTCTTCTTCGGCAATGCGCGCGCGGGTATCGTCAATCTGGGCGATGATGACATCGTCCGCGCTGGTCCGTGTCATGCGGGCATCCGCGAGGAGGGCCTTGATGTCCTGCTGGCCAAGGCTTTGTGAAAGCAGCTTGTTCGCTTCCTCGAATGCCGGGTCGCGTCCCTCCGCGAGATGACGGAACGTGCGCGCCTGCTCGTCGCGGGTGTCTTCGATCTCGGCAATCTCGGCATCCAGCTTTTCAAGTCGCTTTTGCGCCGCTGACAGCGCGTCGCGCATCGGCTTGCCACCGGCGGCATCGACAGCGGCCATTTCCAGCGCGTCCACCTCTTCCTCTGCGGCCTGGGCATTGGCCATTTGCCGTTCCGCATGTTCGCGCAACCGCAGGGGAATTTCATTCAGCATGGAAAAATTCGGCCGCGCCTCATGATAACGCACCATGCCGGCGACAATGGAATCGAGCCAGCGCACCAGATTATTGGCGCGGTAATTGCGGGTACCATAGCCCGCTTCCCACAAATACATGAACAGTGCGTCCTCGCGATAGGGCCGCCCCTTCTGCTCGCGGTCGGCTTCGGCAAGTTCGGTCTTGGCCATGCTCTGGCTGGCGATCCGGTCCAGTTCATCCGCCTCAGCGCGTTTGGCTTCATAGGCCGGATCCTTGGCAATCGCCTTGCCGATCCTCTCGGAAAGGGTGCGCAATTCTTCCTGCGCACTATCGACTTCATCCAGCACCTTGCGCCGCGCCCGCACCTTGTCGGCCACCTGGCTATCAAGTTTTTGCAAATTAGCTTCCGCCTCGGCCAGCGTGCGCGCATGCTCGGCAATCATCTGATGGGCGCGTTCTTCCGCCTTGATCAGTCGGCCGGACAGCTCTTCGCGCACATCGGGTGCCATGCGGATTTCGGCCAGTTGCCGGAACAGTTCCGCCTCGGTCTCGCGCAGTTTGGCAACGCGTTCGGCACCGCGCGCCAGCCGTTTGGAGATTTCATCCTCCTCACGCCGGATATCTCTGACCGCATCATCGAGCGATTTCAGAGCCTGGGGTCCGCTTATCGCCATATCACCACCGTGTCACCGCCCCACCGAGAACCGGCACCGCATAATCGACCTCAACATAGCCATAGGTTTTGCGGCCGACGATATTGCGCTGAATGATCCCGTCATCGCGTTTGTCATTGGCCACTGAATCATAAACGCTTTCAGGCACGCGCACGCCCCACATGGAGACGATTTCGGTCTCTCCGGTTTCTTCATGCACGATGGGCAGTTCCAGCCTTTTGCCGGTGTTGTCTACAGCCTCGACGACAATATAATAATTGGTCGCCTCGGTATTGATCTCGGGGAAGGTCCAGAAACCGGACTGCTCCCCGTCCCGATTGACGATCTGCAGCGTGTAATCGGCCCGGATCGTGTCGCGCAAATCGGTGAGGCTGGCGATGGCAGCTTCGGCACCGGCCCTGTCGCCCTCATTGGCCGCGATCTTGCCACGGGTGCGCATCTCGTCAGCACGTCCAACGGCGGACTGAACCTTGGTTTCCTCATAAATGGCCTGATAGAGCGCATCCATTTGCGCAGGCAGCGTTTCGGTGAGCTCCAGCTGTGCCGTTTCAATACTCGCCTGTTTGAGCGGCAGATAGGCAAATTGATAGCCGGCGAACAGGATCGCGACCGCCAAGACAATACCGCCAACCAGCCGTCCCCAGCGCCCCCGGGAGACATAGGCATAGGCCAGTGTGCGTTTGAACCCGGGCTTGGGCTGGGTGTAGACGAAACGGCTTTCCGCCAGCGCCGCCACACCTTCCTTGAGGATATGGTCGGGCACCTCGATGCCTTGCTGGTGATAGATTTCGCGCAGCTTGGTGATGAGCTGTTCTTCTTTGGAAACAGCATCCAGCTCGCGCACGGCCAAATCCTGGCGATGCCGCAGTGTATCCACCACATCCATCGCCAGCATGACCTCATCAAGAGGTAGTGGCTTATCTTTTGCCGGTGTCGTATTCATCACCAGACGCCTGCTATGCCCCCGCGTCCCAGCTTAATTGTGTCCATCCTCCAGCAGCAGCGCATTACCTTCTGACGCCAGCCGCGCCAGCCGGCGCTTGCCATCTTCCACCGCATCACGGATTTCCGCTGAATTCTCGGTGGAGAGCTTGCGCATCTCGGTAATGATGGTCTGGGATTTTTCCTGAAAATTGACCACGGAATCAACCAGCTTCTTGACCGCGTCAGCGCGGATGGTCGGGCCATAGCCCGCCTTGACCGCCGCTTCGCCAACCTTGTCGCCAATCTCGGCGAGTGTTTCGAGCGATTTAGACATGCCCTCTTTCATCGCGTTCAGCGTTTCGGTTGATTCATGCAGGCCGAACATGCCGGTGAAAGACGCCGACAATGCGGTCAGCACGGTCTCATTGGTCGAAAAGAACGAAATCGACTGCTGATAGACCCGCTCCTTGGCATTGGTCGTCTGCATCAGCCGCGCCATGATCACTTCCGAGGTATTGTAGGAAATCGTCAGATTGTCGGAAAGATCCTTGGTGATCTGATAGCGCCGTTCCTCGTTCTGCATTTCGCGCAAACGTTCATCGCGCGCCATTTCCAGCCGCGCGCGGTCTGCGGGAGTGCCGCCCGAAAAGCCGGAGACAGCCGCCGACGCCGCCTCAAGCGCCTGATTGCGCTCCTGCAGCTTGGCGGTGGCAATCTGCAAGACTTCCAGCGCCATGACTTCGGACTGTTTCAGCGCCCCGCGGAAATCGCGATAGGCTTCAAGAATCATGTGCTCGCGGTCGACCTGGTCCTTGGTGTCGCGGGTCACTTCAAGATAGGTGCCGCGGATCTTGTTAAAGCGGTCGGCAATATCGCCGCGGCTCACCTTCATCCAGACATTGGAGGCGCGCTCCAGCAGGTCGAGCTTGCCATCGTCCAGCTGGTCGACCAGCCCCTTGGCATCGTCGCGGATCGAATCAAAGCCCTTGGTGATGTCTTCGTAGCGCGCACCGATATTCATCGCCGCGATCTGTTCGCGCACGACTTCGTTGAATACCGAAGCCTGGCTGAGGGTGCGGCCGATCAGCACGACCCGGGTCTCGTCGAGGCCTGTGATTTCCTGCAGCAGGCCGGTAATGGGCTGTTCTTCGGTCACCTCGGGCCAGAGGCCCATATCGCGAATCGAGGAAACCGCCCGATCCAGATATTGCAGTGGCTTGTCCATAAGTTCGTTCGCCATGCCCGAGATCCTCCAAATTGGAATGCTGGCCCCATTGATTCCGACTCTTGAGCCCGCTGACAATTGTAACTCGTCCGCATGACGACTATTTTCATGGTATTGGTGCTAAAAAGACGCAGGTTGTGAGTACAAAGTGGAATTTGGTGGACGATACTTGCTGGCAGCCCCGCGTCTGGCCGTTTGGGCGGCGCTGAATGACGCCGAAACACTGCGCGCAGCGATTCCCGGCTGCAGCAAAATCTCGTGGACGTCGGAGAGCGAACTCGAAGCCACCATCACGGTCAATCTCGGCGTGGTCAAACCCACGTTCAAGGGCGACCTGATTCTCTCCGATATCGAGCCGGCGGTGAAATACACTCTTGCCGGCAAGGGGCACGGCGGTCTGCTCGGGCTGGCGCATGGCACGGCAGAAATCACCCTCGATGACCATGCCGATGGCACGCTTCTGGTTTTTGTCGCCAATGGCGGTGCCTCGGGCCAGGTCATGCGGCTGGGCAAGGCGATTGTCGGTGCCAGCGCGCAAAAGGTGATCGACCATTTCTTTGAGCGCTTCGGCGATGCCATGGGTGCCAGCGTGACACCGCTGCACGAAGACTAGGGGTTTTCGACACGCTGGATTGCCCCGGGGCCTGCGGCAAACACCAACCTCATCCTGAGCCTGTCGAAGGATGGCGGCAGGCGCGGTGTTTCAAACCCTCTTCCTTCGACAGGCTCAGGATGAGGGTTTTGGAGGGCATCGCGTTCATTCTCCTTTTTATCCGGGCATCCATTCGGTGTCGCAGGTATCTCATGGACCCTCGGGTCAAGCCCGAGGGAGAAGGTGGGGGGGGGGATCGGTTTTTGTGCCCACGCTCTCTTCGTCATTGCAAGCGGCAGAGCCGCGCGGCAATCCAGAGGCGGCAGGCACCATAAAATTTGGGCACCCCAAAACCCCCGTCCGGCCCGAAAACCGACGGTGGCGATAAACAGGCGGCATGAGACGGTACATGGCCCGTCTGAGTAATAAAACAATGAGACATACACCGTCTCATGCAACCGGGATTTTTGGCGTGGCCTGTGCTCTTGGAAGCGCTGGGGTCCATCCCCGCCGGGTTTCCCCGGTACACCTGCCAACGGGGGCAGGCTGGTCGCGGCACAGTTTTGGCCTTCCCTGAGGCGACCCCCA
>Ga0209344_10003716_pt1 | contig 14745 bp, 15 predicted proteins | sample Cruoilmetagenom6_FD_187293 | JGI IMG/M metagenome (GOLD analysis project Ga0209344, IMG submission 187293) | Oil polluted marine microbial communities from Coal Oil Point, Santa Barbara, California, USA - Santa Barbara Oil Seep Sample 6 (SPAdes)... | ecosystem: Environmental > Aquatic > Marine...
CGTGCTTCCAGTTCAAGTTGTAACAACGCGTCCGCAAGAAAATGTTATTGTTGTCGAGCTGGCAGGTCAGGAATTGACCAGCCACTCAGATGTAACATTTCCGCCCGGCCAGAAACTTTGGCTGATCTGCCCGCAATTACGTGCGCGCCGTCGAAACCTGCGTTCTTAAATTTGAGGGTACAGGCCATATCTGATGAGAATTTGCAGTTTGTATCGGTCTGATCAGGCGAAAAAATTGCTAGTTTCTGAATGGATTGGCTTTGCGCCATGCCAGCCATTGTTCCGGCGTATCCAGATCATTTGTGGCGTGTTGATCTGGCAGCGGGATATGGCGCACTGTTTCTGCACTCAGAATCGCGCGCGCGCCATGCTGGCCGGTTAGTCGCATCAGGTCAGGAAACAGCCGGGCCGGAAAAATGATCGGATGACCGGGGGTTTCGGTGATGTCTGAGGCGCGAATAACCTGGTCCGGGTTATGGGTGAACGCATCCAGTAAATATAAAAGATCCGTGCGGGTCAAATCTGGCATATCGGCCAACATTAACATAACACCCTTGGTGGGTTTTGGTAAAACGCCGATACCTGCCCGGATTGATGCTGACAAACCCAGATCCGCATCTTCGACTTCCAACTGGGTCACCGCCAGGCCTGAAACGGCGCCAAGCCGGTTAGGGCTTGCCACGGGCAGGGCCACAAAAACCGGGCAACCGGTGGCCACAGCCATTGCTGCAATCTGGTGCAATATCGGTTTGGTATCCACCTTTTCCAGCAACTTATCTGATCCTCGCATACGCGATGACGCCCCGGCGGCCAGTATCAGAATTGCGACGTCTTTCAAAGGGTTACCCTTTGCATTCTTGGGGGCACCCGACATTCAAGGTCAGTTTTCAGGTATCAGGCCGCGTGGGCTGAACCGTAGCACTAACAGTAAAACCACGCCCATTGTCAAAAGCCGCATATGTGCGGCACTATTCAGTAAATGTGCTTTTATTGCAGATCCATCCGCCAGACCTGATGTGATAAGGTTTATCAACCATAACCCAATCGGTTCCACTTGTACCCATAAAAACCAGATCAAAAACCCGCCAAGCACTGCGCCCCAATTGTTACCGGAACCACCCACAATCACCATCACCCAAATCAAAAACGTAAAACGCAGCGGCTGATAAGTTCCGGGGGTCAGTTGCCCGTCAAGTGTTGTCATCATTGCCCCGGCCAGCCCGCACACGGCTGAGCCCAGGATAAAGATCTGCAAGTGCCTGCGGGTTACGTCTTTCCCCATAGCTTCAGAAGCGACTTCATTATCCCGTATCGCCCGCATCATCCGGCCCCACGGTGAATTCAGGGCCATTTGCGACAGCCAGATCAGCCCCAGCAATACCACGCCAAACAACCCTGCATAAGCCAGTTTAACCGTAATTGAGGAAGCAAAAACCGGATCCATGCCCCAACTGGCGGCTCTTGTCACGAACTCGGTCGAATTCTGCAAATCAATTTCGTAGGGAACCGGGCGGGGTACACCAACCACATTCTTAACACCCCGGCTTAGCCAGTCTTCGTTTTTCAGCACAGCCAAAATAATTTCGGCGATCCCAAGTGTTGCGATTGCAAGATAATCTGAACGCAGCCCAAGTGCGGTTTTCCCCACAAGCCATGCAGCACCTGCCGCCAACAATGCCCCCACAGGCCAGGACAATATGACCGGCAGACCAAGCCCACCCAGGAACCCTGTACCGGCTGGATTAACCGCCTCTATCGCTTCTACTGCCGGATCAAACAGCCAGCGGAATATGAAAAATCCAGCAATCAATAACACGGTCATGATCAGCCCACGTGTCCGCCCCGGAACCATCCGGCCCCACGCTAACACCGCAGCAACTATCGTTGCGGTTCCAACTGCAAGGGCCAGCATCATTCGCCCGCCACCTGCGGCCCATGCATCACCCACAGGTGGCATCGCGACAATCACAGCGCCAAGTCCGCCAAGGGCCACAAATCCCATGACCCCAATGTTGAATAGCCCTGCATATCCCCATTGCATGTTCACGCCAAGCGCCATGATCGCCGAAATCAGCCCCATATTGAATATTCCCAGCGCAACATTTGGACCGTTAACAATTCCGGTGACGACAAACATTCCAAAAACGATGGCAAACAGAATTGGATTTTTCAAAGAAGGGTTCATATCGCTTTCCCGCTAAACAGGCCAGTTGGTTTAAACAGCAGCACGATGATCAGGATCGCAAATGAAACCGCAAATTTGTAATCAGTCGACATAAGCTGAACCAGCGTATCGGGTTCCCAGCCCGCAAGGGCCAGATATCCCAGAACTTTCTTGAACGCATAAGTTACTGTCACTTCTGAAAAGGCAATTACAAACCCACCTGCAATCGCACCAAGAGGGTTGCCCAACCCGCCGACAATAGCGGACGCAAATATCGGCAGCAGCAGCAGAAAATAGGTGAAGGGTTTAAAAGATTTATCCAATCCATATAGAACCCCCGCGATTGTAGCCAAAGCGGCAACAATCATCCACGTATACATAACCACACGTTCCGGGTTGATGCCTGACAATAATGCCAGATCTTCATTGTCCGAAAAGGCGCGCATGGATTTTCCGGTGCGGGTTCGATTCAAAAACCAGAACAACAACGCAACCACAACAATTGCGGTGACAATGGTAATGCATTGCGATGTTTTGAATGCCAGACCTTCATTCAACCCGGTCATTTCCTTAAATGTGCGCGCTTTGATGATAAAGCGTTCGCCATCCGCAAATTTCTGATTGTTAGGTCCGATGACAAATCGCACGAGGCCATTCATGATGAACATGACCCCCATGGAAACGATCACCAAGATCACCGGGGCAGCTTTTTGTTTTCGGTAAAACTGGTAAACTACCTTGTCCGTTGCAAGCAATAGCAGCGCGGTTGCTGCAATCCCAAAGGGCAGGGCCAACAGGGCAGTGGGCAGGGGCCCAAAATTGATCCCGACGCTCTGCATCAGCCAAGTCACAAGAATGGTGACCATCGCACCAAAGGCCATCGTGTCGCCGTGGGCAAAGTTGGAAAATCGCAAAATCCCGTAAATCAGTGTAACTCCAAGCGCACCGATCGCCAGTTGTGCCCCATAGGCAATACCGGGAACCAGAACGAAATTGGAAAAAGCGACAATGGCGTTCAGAAAATCCATGCCTCAGCCCCCCAGAAAACTTTTGCGCACTTCAGGATTGGCCAGCAAATCTTTGCCGGTTCCCGAAAAACCATTGCGACCCTGGACCAGCACATAGCCCGTATCCGCAATCTCCAGTGCCTGACGCGCATTTTGTTCAACCATCAAAATGGTAACCCCGGTGCGTGCAACCTCGATGATCCGGTCAAACAGTTCGTCCATTACAATCGGGGACACTCCAGCCGTGGGTTCATCCAACATCAACACTTTGGGTTGCGTCATCAATGCGCGACCAAACGCAACCTGTTGACGCTGCCCACCCGATAGTTCACCTGCCGCCTGGCGACGTTTTTCGCGTAATATCGGAAACAGATCATATATTTGTTCTATGGTCGCTTTGATATCATCACGGCGTAAAAACGCGCCCATTTCAAGGTTTTCTTCTACTGTAAGCGAAGTGAAAATGTTGCTGGTTTGGGGAACAAACGCCATGCCTTTGGCAACACGCGCCTGTGGTGACAGCTTTGTGATGTCATCACCATCCAGACGCACTGAACCCGAACGTACATTCAGCATGCCAAACACTGCCTTCATCGCAGTTGACTTGCCCGCTCCGTTCGGGCCGACGATCACAGCAATCTTGCCTTTATCAACAGCAATTGTGCAATCATGCAGGATATCAACCGGCCCATAGCCACCGGTAATTCCATCCCCTATCAGAAACGGTTCAGTCACAAACGATCCCTTCTGCGCTTCTTTTTAGTCCAAATATCCCCGCCGGAGGCATCCCGACCCATCAGTTAACCTCGGCCTTGGTTTTGTTTTTCAGACCTGTGCCAAGATAGGCTTCGATCACTTGCTCGTTTGCCTTGATCTGGGCCAAAGTGCCTTCGGCCAGAACCTTACCTTCGGCCATGCAGATCACCGGATCACATAGGCGGTCAATGAAATCCATGTCATGTTCAATAACGCAGAAAGTGTAGCCACGTTCTTTGTTCAGGCGCAAAATGGCATCGCCAATTGTGTTCAGTAACGTGCGGTTCACACCGGCGCCGACTTCGTCAAGAAAAACAATCTTGGCCTCAACCATCATCGTGCGGCCCAGTTCCAGCAGCTTCTTTTGCCCCCCCGACAGGTTTCCCGCACGTTCTTCTGCCAGATGGTCAATTGTCAGGAACTTCAAAACATCGTCGGCCTTTTCGGTCAACGCCTTTTCCTCAGTCTGCATGCGGGTGCGTGCAAACCAGGCATTCCACAATGTTTCCCCAGACTGGCCAGCGGGCACCATCATAAGATTCTCACGAACAGTCATCGAAGAAAATTCGTGGGCGATCTGAAAGGTGCGCAATAGCCCTTTGTGAAATAATTCATGTGGTGCCAGGCCCGTTACATCATGACCTTGCATTAACACGTGACCCGATGTTGGCTTAAGAACGCCAGCTACAACATTGAAAAGCGTGGTCTTCCCGGCGCCGTTCGGCCCAATAAGTCCGGTGATAGAACCTGCTTCAATATTCAGTGTTGCACCATCAACGGCGCGAAACCCACCAAAATGTTTGTGGATGTCTTTCACGACAATCATATCCGCGGATGTCCCCCTTTATCCGACAGATCAGGACCAGCCTGTTGGCAAAAAAAACAACCCGGATTTGACCGGGCTGTTTCAGTTCTTAGTGTCAGATATCAGCGGAAGCGAACGGTTTCGATCTTACCATCCATAACTTCGATTTCACGGTAAGTACCTGCGCTTTCGCCGGGGCCGATCAATTCGACATCGGATGCACCGGAATAGTCTATTTCACCACCGTCAATCAGGATCTGCAAACCTTTGGCAAGTTCACCTGGGTAAATCTTTTCCCCTGGGGCATTTGCCACGTCCATGATTTTGGCTTGGTAAACAGCAGGATCGGTGGATCCTGACGCTTGCATTGCCAGCATGAACAGCGCCGCTGCGTCATAGCTTTCCGGCGTATAAGGGGATGACCCGTCAAACCCTGCATCAGTAGCCATGGATTGCATCTTAACCGCACCGTCAGAACCAGAACCGGCAATCTGACCAAATGATCCGTTAAGATCCGCACCCAGATTTTCCGTGATGCTGTCACCGATCATTCCGCCTGGCAGTACAAATTTTTCAAATGCACCACTGTCTAGTGACCCCTGTATGATTCCAAGCCCACCCTGATCAAGATAGCCTGCCACAACTACTATATCACCACCAGCGGATGCCAACGCACCAACTTCGGCGGAATAATCGGCCTTGCCGTCTTCATGTGATGCAGAAATTGTAACTTTGCCACCAGCTGCTTCAAAAGATGTCTGGAAGGCATCAGCCAGGCCCTTACCGTAATCATTGTTGGTATAGGTCAGGGCAACAGATTTGAAACCACGGTCCATCAGCACATCGGTCATCACCTGACCTTCACGCGCATCAGAAGGTGCTGTGCGAAAGAACAGGCCCTGGTCTTCAACTGTCGAAAGGGCTGGAGATGTTGCCGAAGGTGAAATCATCACCATGCCGTTTGGAATAGCAACATTTGAAAGAATAGCGCCAGTTACACCAGAACAGTCACCACCGATTAAACCAGCAATGCCTTCTGCGTTAATCAAGCGCTCAGCGTTGGCTGTTGATAGACCATTGTCAATGCAACCAGTGTCGGCACGTACGGATGAAACAGTAGCTCCCCCCATCAGCAAACCACTTTCGCTTACTTCCTTCATCGCCATTTCGGCACCGGCGGCCATATTGCCGGTTAGCGATTCAATTGGCCCGGTAAAGCCGATCAACACGCCAAGTTTGATTTCGCTGGCGTGACTGCCCGCAAATGCGGCGCCGGCGGTGAATGCGACTGCGGTTGTCGCTAAAAGCAACTTTTTCATGATAGTTCTCCCTAGTTGGAACATTGTCCTGACCCGGGACGTTAGTGCCATGTGATTGAAAAGAAAACCCGACAATTTGTTTGTGACTTTAGGGAATACAGTCTTTTAGTGGATTCTGATTGTTTGTTAGCGGAAACATGCTCTACCTGTCGGGTGATTGCACCACAAATCTGCAGGTAGCGACCAATACTTCAAGTGTGCAAATACACAGGAAAAAACGGCGAAGAATTTTCTTCTTCGCCTGACGTCCAGATTTGCCGCAATTGGCGTATAGGGAAGGCTGATCTAAATCGACAACCTGGCAGCGTGTGATCCGCGTTCCCGGTAAGGTGTCGTATCATAATGCGCCCGATAACATTTGGAAAAATGCGAAGGTGAAGCAAACCCACAGGCAAGTGCAACGTTTATCACGCTCATATCCGTCTGCATCAGCAGGTTGCGCGCTTTTTGAAGGCGCAGTTCCATATAATATCGTTTAGGGGATCGGTTCAGATACCTGCGAAACAGCCGTTCCAGCTGGCGTGTTGACATACCAACATCGCGGGCAAGCACCGAGGGACTGATTGGTTCTTCTATGTTTGCCTCCATCATCTGGATGACAGCGGAGAGTTTGGGGTGGCGCACACCAATCCGGGTTGGAACCGACAGTCGCTGAGTGTCCTGATCTGTGCGAATTGAACTGTAAATCATCTGATCGGCTACGGTATTTGCCAACTCTTCGCCATGCGCATCGGAAATCAGTTTCAAAAGAAGATCAATGGAAGACGTGCCGCCCGCTGTGGTTAGTCTGTTCTGATCAACCACAAAAACGGATTTGGTTAATGTTACTTCTTCGAATTCTTCACGGAAACTATCCTGGTTTTCCCAGTGGATCGTGGCCTTTTTTCCGTTTAGCAGACCGGCCATCGCCAAAGTGTGTGCAGCAGTGCACAGTCCGCCAATAGTCGCACCTTTGCGGGCTTCGCGGCGCAACCAGTTGATGATCTTTTTGGTTGAAGCTTCTACAACATCGACACCACCGCAAACCAAAACGATGTCATCACGCATTGTGTTGATCAGGTCGTCATCAAGGGTAAAGGCGGTTCCGTTGGAACATTTGATGAAATCACCGCCTTCACCAGTCAGAATCCACGAATATAAACCCTGCCCCTTTGCCCGGTTCGCAATCCTAAGACTATCCAGCGCGCAGGCAAATGACATCATTGAAAACTGATCAAGCAGAACAAAAACGATGCGCTGCAGCTTTCTAGCATTCATGTCGTCGGCCAATTTTTCCTGCATATGCATCACCCGCAACGCCAATTCAGATTTGCAAATAGACCGAACCAGTTTTTGACAGATCGCACAAGGCCTAGCGTGTGTATTTTCATGTCAGTATTGGCAATATGGTCTTTCCGGATCAAAAGTGTTTCAGCGTTTGCAGGCCGCCCCGCCTTGTCCTATAAGCAAAACTTCAATTCAATTTCGGAGCGAAGACAATGACTGATTGGGTAAAATCTGGCTGGCGCACTAAGCCAAGGATCCAGATGCCTGCGTATGCGGATGAAACCTTGCTGAATACTGTAGAAGCTCAGCTTGCAAAATATCCGCCGCTTGTCTTTGCAGGCGAGGCCCGAAATCTGAAAGCTGCACTGGGCAAAGCTGCATCGGGCGAGGCGTTTTTGTTGCAGGGTGGCGATTGCGCGGAAAGTTTTTCGGAGTTTTCCGCTGACGGTATTCGCGATACATTCAAAGTGATGCTGCAAATGGCGATGGTTTTGACCTACGGCGCAAAAGTGCCAGTAATCAAAGTAGGCCGTATGGCCGGCCAGTTTGCCAAACCGCGTTCGGCTGACATGGAAACTGTGGATGGTGTAGAACTACCCAGCTACCGTGGTGACATCATCAACGGGTTTGATTTCACGGCCAAGGCCCGCATCCCTGACCCGCAACGTATGTTGCAGGCCTATACACAAGCCGCAGCTTCCCTAAACCTTGTTCGGGCCTTCAGTCAGGGTGGTTATGCTGACGTGCATCAGGTGCATGCCTGGACCTTGGGATTCACCCAAGGACAAGAGGCAGAGCGTTACCGTGATATGGCAAACCGGATATCAGACACGCTTGATTTCATGAATGCAGCCGGTGTCAATCAGGATGCAGCACACACTTTGCAAACCGTTGATTTTTACACCAGCCACGAAGCGTTGCTGCTTGAATATGAAGAAGCCCTGTGCCGGGTTGATTCGACCTCTGGCCTGAACATTGCCGGATCAGGCCACATGATATGGATTGGCGATCGCACCCGTCAGCCGGATGGGGCGCATGTGGAATTCTGTCGCGGTGTGATGAACCCGATTGGTTTGAAATGTGGGCCTTCGATGACCAGTGGTCACCTGAAATCGCTGATCAGCACACTGAACCCAGAAAATGAACCCGGACGCTTAACTCTGATTGCGCGTTTCGGGGCAGGGCAGGTGGGGGACCATCTGCCGCGCTTGATCAAAGCGGTTCAGGAAGAAGGTGCAAATGTCGTCTGGACATGTGATCCGATGCACGGCAACACCATTAAATCTTCTACCGGTTATAAAACCCGCCCCTTTGACAGTGTTCTGCGCGAAGTTCGTGAATTTTTTGGAGTTCACAACGCTGAAAATACTGTGCCGGGTGGCGTACATTTTGAAATGACCGGCAAGGATGTGACTGAATGCACCGGCGGCGTCCGCGCGGTCACAGACGAAGACCTGTCGGACAGGTACCACACAGCATGTGATCCGCGGCTTAACGCCAGCCAGTCGCTTGAACTGGCATTTCTGGTGGCCGAAGAACTTGGCAACCGCCGCAGTTCAGCGGCGCAGGCTGCCGCGATTTGATCAGCCTTAAGTTATAACCAACGAAGGGCCGGGCGTTTATCGTCTGGCCCTTTGTTTGTCAGCTTGGGTGTATAATGGCCTGACGGGTCCGCTAAATTGTGTTGGTCCTGTTGTACTGGATAAAAAAATGCTTGGTACAAATCGGTTGAGATTGCGTATGTGCAATGCTGAACCGGCGGGGCTGGCGGCCAATGCGGCCCTTGCTTTGCAAACATCCCAGTATGCGGGTCACTTCGCCAAAATCGTCCACATAACGGTAAAAGTAGCATCTGCGCCTCAATTCTTGGCCGTCCGATACTACCAGCACCCTTTAGCGTCAGGGTTGTCACCTGTGGTTCCGCACAAGTGGTTTCAACCATTTTGCCCAGTTCTTTACGGGATTCAGGCAGGAACATAGCGCTTAGGGGCATCCCACGAACTTCCATTCCCATCAGTTCGTTCAGATGCATCCCTGCAATTCTGAAACGTCCAATTCCCGGTGCGATCCGTTCCAGTACAAAGGCGTATTCCAGCGCTTCTTCCATTCCGCGCGGATCAATCTGTGATCGCGACGGCAAGGCATCGTCGCGACACAGAGCGTCCCAGAACCCTTCCACTTGCGCCAGTGCCCTGTAGTTCAGTATTGTTTGCCTTGACATGATAGATACGACATTTGTTCCACGAATACTTTTAACTTTCACAATGCTACCTGCGTGTTGTCGGATCGTGGCATTCGCTTTGTTGTCCTGCCATGAACCGTCTGTTAACTGTTAACTTAATATTGCTTACTCAAATATTAATATGGCACGGGACGGCTTAGATGTGGGGTGAAAAAGTCTTAAATGGTTAATACTCATGACTAAATCGATGACTGGTTTTGCGGCAAACAAGGGTGAGATTGCGGGCTGGAACTGGGCCTGGGACATCCGCGCCGTTAACGCGCGCGGGCTGGATATCCGGATGCGTGTTCCAGATTGGGTGGATGGCCTTGAACCTGCGTTGCGCGCGATCATTCAAAAGGCAGCGGCGCGCGGAAATATCAACCTTTCCCTGAAAGTGCAGCGTGAAGGTTCAGCCGAAACCATGCAGATAGACGGCCACGTGCTGGACAATGTGTTGTCTATGTTGAAACGGATCGAAGTTGATGCAGCCGGAAACCACAATCTGGATCTGGCGCCAACCTCTGCTGCGCAGATAATTGCGCTGCGCGGTGTTGCAGACACGTCGCAAACTAATCTGGATACGGCCCCGTTGCTGGCCGCATTGAAGGCCGCACTGCCAGACCTGCTGACAGCATTTAACACCATGCGGGCGAGCGAAGGCGCAAATCTTGAAAAGATTCTATGCGAACAAATTTCACAGATCGAAAGCCTGACCGGTGACGCGAAAATCGCATCCGAAGCACGCAAAAACAAGTTAGCGGAAAACCTGAAACGCAACTTGTCACGGGTGTTGGAAAATTCAGATAGGGCAGATCCTGATCGGGTTGCTCAGGAACTGGCCCTGATAGCCGTCAAAACCGATGTAACCGAAGAAATTGATCGCCTGCATGCCCATGTATCTGCGGCGCGAGGGTTGCTGGCAGAACAAGGACCAGCGGGGCGCAAGCTGGATTTTCTTAGCCAGGAGTTTAATCGCGAGGCCAACACCCTGTGTTCAAAATCCCAGTTTCCCGAACTGACCCGGATCGGGCTTGACCTGAAAGCAGTGATCGACCAGATGCGCGAACAAGTGCAAAACGTGGAGTGAAATATGGCCAAGCGTCGTGGGTTGCTACTGATCATATCGTCCCCGTCCGGGGCAGGTAAATCGACCTTGTCACGTCGTTTACGTGAATGGGACCCCTCGATCCGGTTTTCGGTTTCGGCGACCACGCGCGCGCCGCGTGAAGGTGAAGTTGAAGGGCAGGATTATTATTTTTGCTCCCATGCAGACTTTCGTCGGAAAGTGGCCGACGGTGATATGCTAGAACATGCCGAAGTGTTCGATAATTTTTATGGTTCTCCGAAGGAACCTGTTGAACAGGCGATGAATGACGGTTGTGACACCCTGTTTGATATAGACTGGCAGGGCGGTCAACAGATCAGCAATTCCGCACTTGGTCAGGATGTTGTATCAATATTTGTGTTGCCCCCGTCGATGGCGGAATTGGAACACCGCCTGCGTAGTCGTGGACAAGACAGCGACAAAGTGATTGCGGGGCGGATGGCCAAAAGTCAGGCTGAAATCAGTCACTGGGCCGAATATGATTATGTGTTGGTAAACAATGATATTGCCAAGGCCGAAAATGAAATGCGCGCGATTGTTATGGCAGAACGTCTGCGACGAGATCGTCAACCGGCACTATCTGATTTCGTACGCGACCTGAACGCAGAATTTGAGCACCAGAAATGACGCTTTACACATTTGATGACGCTGCCCCGCAAATGCCTGAAGACGGCGACTATTGGGTCGCCCCGGATGCCAACCTGATCGGTCGCATTTTTCTTGGATCCGGGTCATCGGTCTGGTTTGGTTCAACCCTGCGCGGTGACAATGATGCGATCACAGTTGGCTCCCGCAGCAACATTCAGGAAAACTGTGTTTTGCATACCGATATGGGCTTTCCTTTGACCATCGGAACCAATTGCACGATCGGTCACAAGGCAATGCTACATGGCTGCACAATCGGGGATCAGACCCTGATCGGAATGGGGGCGACGGTGCTGAATGGTGCGCGGATCGGGAACAATTGTCTGATCGGGGCAGGGGCGCTGATTACCGAAGGCAAAGATATCCCGGATGGATCACTGGTTATGGGGGCGCCGGGTAAAATTGTGCGTCAGCTGGACACCGCAGAAATAGAAAAGCTGCTTTGGTCGGCCACCCATTATACGGAAAATATGCGCCGGTTTCGTACCGGACTTAAGGAAATTCACTGAACGATGACCACACCACCCAAATCAATCGTAAGACGTACACCTTGGCCCAGCAGCTCCAGCCGCCCTGTTGGTACACCTTTGCAGCCTTCGGTGGTTTACGCCTCTGCCAGTCCGGATGCGCTTGACGACCAGTATGAAGGACGAACCGCAGGATATACCTATGCACGCGAAGCTCATCCCAACGCCGATGTTCTGGCCAGTAAGATTGATGCGTTGGAAGGGGTTAGTGGTGGGATCATCACCAGTTCAGGTATGGCCGCGATCAGTGCAACTTTCTTTGCATTACTGAATTCCGGGGAACATGTTATTGGTGCGGATCAGCTTTACGGCCGCTCGTTACGGATGATGAACGAAGAACTGCCACGAATGGGTATTCAGACCAGCTTGGCAGATCCAACTGACGTTTCAGCATTCCAGGCCGCAATTCGGCCCAATACAAAAATGATGCTTATCGAACTTGTATCAAACCCGACATTGCGCGTGGCAGACATCGAAGGGATATCAAGGCTGGCCAGGGATCGTGGTATCTTACTGGTGGTAGATAACACGTTTACAACTCCACGCGGATTTTGCCCTTTTGAACGTGGTGCCGACATCGTGATCCATTCAGTGACAAAACTGCTGGCCGGCCATTCAGATGTGACCCTTGGTTATGTCGTTGCGCGCGATACAGCGCTACAAACAGCCATTACCGGAACCGCTGTGACCCTTGGCCTAACCCCGAGCCCGTTTGATTGCTGGCTGGCAGAGAGGGGACTTTATTCGTTTGAACTGCGCTATGACCGTGCCGAAGAAAATGCCAAAAAACTGGCTGATGCGCTGAGCGAGTTAGAAAATGTTAACCGTGTTCTTTATCCGACCCGCCGAGATCATCCTGACCACAACCGGGCCGTTGATATGTTGGGGGCACGGGGTGGAAATATGGTAAGCTTCGAATTGCATGGAGGACGGGACGCCGCAAACCGGATGGTGCAGGGCGCCCCGAATATTGCCTTTGCGCCAACGCTTGGGGATATTGGAACCACATTGTCGCATCCCGCCAGTTCATCACACCGGGCGCTGACAGCAACAGCGCGTGAAAAACTAGGGATGAGTGAGGGATTTTTCAGGGTTTCTGTCGGTGTTGAAGATGTTGAATTGTTAATAGAGGAATTCACAAATGCAGTTAAATCTGCGTGCTAATTCAAAAAACTATACGCTTCCCCCTTGGATCGAGACAGAGAGAATTCCAACCCCGGACAAAGTGATTTTATTTCGGTGGCAATGATGTGGGGGTTTGGCAGATGAGGTACAATAATGCGGTAACACCCGATAAAACCGATCTCATGAAGCGTTTGCGCAAGATCAATACAATCAAACGATCCGCACAACATCGGTGACATAACAATGTCCGGGTTGAGTGCCGTGATAAGATCGCGGCTAACGTCGTGATAATCAGCAAATCCTATGCGGTAATTAAATGGTAAATCCTGTCCTGATGTTCGGAAATGGCCGATCCCACCAACCGCCAAAATAAACTGTTGTTTTGTCGTATCCTGCTGTAATTCAGAATTTTCAGTTTCACTTACAGCTATTTTTTTTCGTTCATAGATGATTGCCATGTCGATACTCCCGACACTGCACTTTCCCAGCAAAGACAGTAATCGCAGATTGCCAAATTGTAATGATAAATGCAACACTCGACCCAAGGTTGTAACAATATCTGCCCATTTGCTCATATTCTACTGATGGATTGATTTGCGGGCGTATATCTGATCGATAGACACATATACTTTGCGATGTGAATATGGATTCAATAATTCTGGAACAATTTTTAGCGGCCGTACCACTGGCGATGGTCTGCATCGGACCGGATGAACACCTGATTTCTGTCAATAACGCCGCCACGTCTCTTTTTGGAAAAGGGCTGGTAGGTCGCCACTATGTTGCTGCCCTTAGGCAACCAGCATTGCTAGATTGCATAGAAGAAACTTTACAAAACCGTTCCATAATTGAGACTGATTTCATAACGGCACAAGCCACCCGCGAAACGACTTACCGTGTCCGTGCGGCACCTCTTCTTCTAGAAATTGGCCCCTGTGTAATGGTTAGTTTTGAAGACACGACACCATTACAGCAAGCCAGCCAGATGCGCCGTGATTTTGTTGCTAATGTCAGCCATGAACTTCGGTCCCCTTTGACTGCAATGTTGGGGTTTGTTGAAACCTTGCGTGGTTCTGCAAAAGATGATGCAGGTGTTCGTGACAGGTTTCTGGGGATAATGCAGAGCGAAGCTGAACGCATGAACCGTCTGGTACAAGATCTGCTTTCACTGTCACGAGTTGAAAGTGAGGAACGTGTGCGACCGACAATTGATGTGAATGTCATCGACATCGTGCAGTCATCAGTTCAAAGTCTTCGACTGTCAGCTGATAAATTGAAGGTCGATATCGAAGTTGAAGCTACAGTTAAGATTGCAATGGTCCCTGGTGATGGCGACCAACTGACTCAAGTCATTTTCAACTTGTTGGAAAACGCGATTAAATATGGTGCAAAACCCGGCAAAGTCAGCGTCGCGATAAATTGTGTAGACCACGAACCGGCTATTCTTGGCCCGGCAGTACGGATAGAGGTACAGGATCAGGGTGAAGGAATTGGTTCATTGCATATTCCGCGCCTGACTGAACGATTCTATCGAGTCGACAATCACCGTTCTCGTGAAATTGGCGGCACCGGGCTTGGCCTTGCTATCGTCAAACACATCATAAACCGGCATCGCGGACGGTTGCGAATTTCGAGTGAAAAAGGCAAAGGAAGCCTTTTTACCGTAATACTTCCAACGGCTTAATGATAAGTTGGTGATCCTTTAGTCAATAAATTTTTCGTTAACCAAAAAAAATTTTCACCTTGTCATACAGCTGTTACGTTCCTGTCACAAAAGCATTGCTCAAGACCCATATGACCTT
>Ga0209344_10003717_pt1 | contig 14742 bp, 5 predicted proteins | sample Cruoilmetagenom6_FD_187293 | JGI IMG/M metagenome (GOLD analysis project Ga0209344, IMG submission 187293) | Oil polluted marine microbial communities from Coal Oil Point, Santa Barbara, California, USA - Santa Barbara Oil Seep Sample 6 (SPAdes)... | ecosystem: Environmental > Aquatic > Marine >...
TTGTCAACCCAAACCACCGTTCCCACTGCATCGGTGACCAATACCTGATCGTTACCACCTGAGGAAATATCCTCCGTTAAAATGGTACCGTTCAATATGTTTTCTGTCTGTACCGCATCGTCCGCCAGTTTGGCATTGGTGACCGCGTCATCACCTAATTTTATCGTGGTAACCGCTCCATCGTCCAGTTTTGCCGTTACTATGGATAGATCCTCTACTTTGAAAGGATCGCCAACAGTTCCAGCCCCAGTGATCGTTATTTGATCGGCGATGGTTGCAAAACCCGACTTATCAACCCAAGCAACTAAACCTGTTGCGTCGGTGACCAAAACTTTGTCGATACCTCCGCTTAAAATATTTTCTATTTGAACTGCGTTATCGGCCAATTTTGAATTCGTAACAGCATCATCCCCAATTTCCAATGTTACATCTCCCAACAAAGCGTTTATGTCCCCACCCACATCAATGGTAGTTGATGTAATATTACCATCACCTGCAAGGCTACTTAGATCTGCATTAAAAGTTCCGCCGTTCTCAAGGGTAAGTGTCAACTGATTGTTAACGGGATTAAAACTAAAAACCTGAATTTGCTGGCTATCCGTAGATGTCAACTCCCACGAGTCCCCATCCCAAAAGTATATCGTTCCTGTGTTTGTATTTACATATACATCCCCAACATCGGCACCAGTAGGTGTTGTTGTCCCAGGCGCAGTAACTAGTGTACCACTCAATACCTCACAATTACACTGGTCTTCCAAATTTACGGTTGTCTGCGCCAAGGCAAATCCAGAAATTAGAAATATGATTATTAAAATCCCCTTCTTCATGGTATATACTTTACTTAAGTTGGTCTTTTTTAGTGTGGCTCAACGGTCTTGAATGTTCAAAACTGTTGTAATTGAACCAAACCGATTTATAACACCATACAAAATTAGCCGTATACATGGCAGTGGGAAATAAATGTTGTGTAACCCTATATTTGTACTGTCTATACATGGATAATTGAGGTTTTGATCTATACGAAGGTCTATTTTCAAGTGATTTCACTCGTCGATTATCCCAATAATAGCAATACTTGCCGAAAATAATTTGTGGGAAAAATCTGTGGGAAATTTGCTTGTAATTTGATATAATTCCACTAATTAGTTTTAATCCCAACCATTATTTCCTGATAGATTTTGAGGGTTTTATCCGTATTGAACGGCTCTAAAACCTCAGCTTCCGAAAATTGAAAAAACAAAAGTAAAATAGCACTTTGGACAGTATCCAGCAGAATTAATCGATTAATTATCAATGCGTTAAATTGTCTTTTTCCAATCCTGTAAAATGGGACCCCAAACCCAAATCCTAGGATTTCGAATAACTTCTTAGACATAGTAATTATACCCAATTGCTTTCCGAAGCAACTCGTCCAAAGGATTCCAATTGTTAAAAAGTATTTATGGTTGCAGACCAACTAGTTTTAAAACTTGTAATTTGTCGATTTTCAAGCTGTACACCGACTCTTTTCAGAGTATGGTTTCATGGTAAGCCTGCCCCTATTATCAGCTGTAAAACCATCATAAAAATCAAATAACTTAACATTATGGGCAGTTCTTTTATTGGCCATGTCAGGATAAAGGGTATGGATCCCAATCCCCAAAATCAGTAATAAATCTTAAAGAGGAGGCGTTTATTTTGAAATGTGGTCAATGTATTTGGGTAAAGCAAAAGAGCTCCATAAAAAAAACAGGTGTTTTTTAATGAAGGTAAATCCTTATTGAAATTAAGTGGGCGTAATCCTAAGTGACCAACAAATCATATGTATTGCAAAGATCTAATACAAGTTTTCGCAATGTTGTATACCCTACCAAAGTAAATGCCAAAGATTAAAATGGCGACATCTTCAAATTTAAGGTTTGTTTTTTTGCCATTTGAAAAGCTTCAACAGAGAAATGCCTTAATAAGAAACGTATAACATTTAATTCTTTTTAACACGATAAGTTATTCGCCTATTGGTAATTACCGTATATCCCTTTATAATACTATGAGGTGAAAATTCTGAGGTTGAATTGGAAATAGTAGCGGTAGAGGTTAAAAAGTCCCCTTTTACAACGCCTGAAGGAAGAGGGATGGAGAATTTAAACCTATTGGTACTATCTGTATTCCCATCCAAATCAGTAAAAGAAGATGCCCCGGATCGGGTATCCGAACCACTGCCTTCCACTACAGTGGCCAAATAAGTCTGGCCCTCTCCATAGTCGGTTGTCATTCCCAATTGGTTGTCCCCAGCGGTGGCGGTTCCTTGGTTTATATCTGTCAAAAATAGTTCTATAATTGCCCCAGGCCTTGCCCAACCTTCCACAACCAGGTTGGTTCCCGTAGCATATGCAGCTTCTATAATTGGAAAGTTCAACAAATTATTGGGACCGTTATCTCCGTCCCCGGAATCGTTCAAGGTTACCCCATCCCCATTCTTTTTGGATTCATCCAGATCTATTCCCAAGGACGGGGCGCGCTGTCCGTTGTTATATATAGAATTTTGCGAAATCAAAACACCGGAAACATTCTCCGCCACTACGATTCCCTCACCTTGATTACTGTGAATTACGTTTCTAAAAACAGTGGCATCTGCTGCCTTCAAACGAATACCCGAATCATCGAATATTCCTCCACCGCAGGCATTATTATTTATACCATTATTGGTAATGGTGTTCTCCGTTATCATCAATCCGGCAGCATAGTCATCCCCTTCCAATCCAATTCCTGCTGCCTCATTGATTAAATTGTAGCGAATGGTTATCGCATTGCCATCCTCAATTAAAATATTTTCTGAACATGTATCATTTGCTCCATTTCTGTAAAAGTGATTAAATTCGATAACCGTAGCGGTTCCTCCATCCAAATGAACTGCGGCCTCGTCCGAACCACTGAGATAATTTCTGGCGATGGTAGTTTCCCCGTCTACAATTTCCACGGCATATTCCAAATTTCCCGACTTAGCTCCCAATGCATTTACTCCGAGTAAATTCTCGTATAGAAAAGCAGTACCTGAATTTACCTGAATGGTCGACTTATCATTGTTATATACCCCTAAATTTCGAAGGGTAGCACTATTTCCTTCCAACCTAAACAACTCCCTGGAATCTCCACGGACTTGAATTTCAGGCAAATTATAATTGGGCAGTACGGAAGCAGAAATTCCAACACTTGTACCTCCGTCCCCAATGGTCCCTGAGTTGGTATCCCCTGAATAAGCCGTTTGGGTCCTACCATCAATAACGGTGTTTGTCCCCATTATTATTGATAACTGGTAGGCATCAGTAATATTGATATCGAAAAATCCATTGGCAAAATTGGAATCAGCTGTTCTCCCTAATGCATCCGATGTAGAAGGTATCATAAATATAGAGGTATCTTCACCAGCAGCAGGGTCAAATATGGAATTGGCCTCTATATCCAATCCGGTTTCATTTAAGTTATTGGAATTAACTATGAATTGTTCCAACGAGCCTTGACCAAATTCATTGGTATTTACTATGGTGTTGAAGTTAAAACCGAAATCTATGCCCACTACTCCATCACCTGCTACGGAAACCGTGGATACACTCTGCGCATTATTTATAACTCCCAAAGCAACATCTTGCTGGGCACTAGGATTTGCACCTCCTACCTCGTCCGTTACCTCTATCAAAGAGGAAGGGCCACGGTACTTTCTAAAGGTTTGTACCGGATAGCAGGTAGAGCAATTTAGTCCGCCCCTATTTGAGCGCACGGTAGAATTAACAGCCTTTATGCGATAGTCCCCATCGGCCATTCCCCCAAAGGAATAATAGCCATTGATATCAGTATTCTTTCTCTGTATAAAATTGCCAGCGGAATCAAATAGTTCCACAACGGCTCCAGATACAGGTAATCCCCCGGAAGACAACCTATCCCGACCAGGCCCACCTGGATAATTTACATCTTCGAAAACTCGGCCAGCAATTAAATTGGAAGGAACCTTAATAACCACTGCAGCAGAGATTACAAAATCCTGCCCCACATCTACATTAGCGGTAACCTGGCTATCCGATGGCAGTATATATGAAGATATATCATAGGTATCCAGATCCACACCATATGAAGTTGCGGAATTGTACACCGGACCTACCGTATTGTCATAAATAGTGGAGTTGTAGGCATTATTGCCCGATTGACCTCCGTCTCCTGAAAGCACGTAAGTAGTGCCCGATTGATTGGTTATGGAAAGTTCTTCGGGATTGCTGGAACCAGAACTTGAACCATCCAAGTTTGGGTCGCCCTCCCAAGATAAAAACGAGGCTTTTGCCCCAGAGCCCGCAATAGCAAAGAAAGAATCCAGGGTAAAAGAAGTTCCCGAATTGCTTAGACCATCAAAACCTTGGTATAAATTAATATTTACAGCGGGCAATGAAGGGTCTTCATAAAATACAATTAAAGTCCATCCCCCAAGCACTGTAGCGGTTGAGCAGTAACTTCCTGTATTGTCTATGTCCAGATCGCTAAAGTCGTAAGTATTTGTTGATGGGTTGGGAATCCCTTGTACAATACTGGTTACATCACTTACATAGCCATAAAAATTTCTGTTGGTCAGCGTAGTCTGGTATAAATAATTTGCAGAAACATTTTGTCCCTCAAATGTTACATCCGGATCACGTACGGTGTTGGAATGTGCCCAATACAAATAGGCCCTTTCCACAGTGGCCGAGGCCGGAATTGGAGAAACCAGCGTATTGGAAGAAGACGTTGTTATAGCACATGCGTTTCCACTGTTGCTTTCCGTTCTCAAAGTACCTCCTGTAGTAGAATAATCGTAGTACCCGTCAAACTCCTGAAAAAGTGTCAACGGATCATTGGCCAGAATCTGCGTGTTAATAGTTCCTGTTCCAGTATCCGAATAATTAATGGTACCGTATGTGGAAGTAGCCCCAGTAAATCTTATGGTAAACTCTTCCGCATTCTCCGGAACCCCATCATTGGAAATAGGTATCGAAATAGTTTGGACATTTCCCAGTTCACCGTTAAAGGTCAAGGTCCCAGTGGTCGCAGTATAATCACTACCTGCCAAAGCGGTGCCATCTACCGTTTCGAAATTTACTGTAAATGGAACATGTATAAAACTGAACAGAAAATTATATCCATGCCTTGCCCTTGTCTGCCTTACTGTAAAGACCGCATTGCCTACATCTTCGTCAAAGGAAATATCATCTATAACTATTTTAGGACCCTCTGGATAACAGTTAACCTCCGCTTCCCAACCTCCTGCCGTATTGGAACCATTGGAGGTAAACCTAAATGTTAAACAACCGGAAGCATGGGTAGACTCTATAATATCCGGTACATTATTATTATTGTACTGCCCTATTAAGGTCCCAGAAGTTGTTGTTCCTTCATAAATATATAAGCGATCGTCATTGGCTACATCAAAACCAATAAAATCCAAACTAATGTAATTATCTACAACATCAGGACAAATAGTATATACAATGTCCTGGTTATTATTATAATTATTTATCCCTCCAGGATCCAAAAACGTATCACTACATGTATTTACCGTAGTTCCATTGGTCATTATAATCCCGTCGTTATCAACAATGGTTGCATCGGCCGTATCGGTAAGATTAACACTGGCATCGGATGATGCTGTAAGTTGAATGGTAAAGGTTTCACTGCTTTCTATTATACCATCATCGATTATGGCAACTGTAAAAGATTCAGAATCTCCAGTGGTTCCATTGAAATTTAAAGTTCCCGTAGTAGAGGTATAATCACTTCCCGAACTCGCAGAACCGTTTACCGTTTGATAATCCACGGTAAAAGCACCTGCCGCACTTGGACCATTATGCGTAACTGTAAACGTTGCAGTACCTGCTCCTTCGTTTACTGTAACATCCTCAATATTCATCCTTGGACCTCTAGGCAAACAAGAGATTAATGCCTCCCATCCTGTACCAGTTACACTATAATCTGAGGTAAACCTAAAAGTTAAACACCCTGAAGCGCTGGTTGCGGTTATAGAAGAAGGGGGTGGATTGCCATTATGGTATTGACCTATTAAAGTGGCCGAGGTAGATGTCCCATCATAAATATATAAAAAATCATACCCTGATTCCAGATCAAAACTGTTGAAATTCAAAGATAGATCTGTATTGATCGTATCCGGACATAGGGTGTATACAAAGCTCTGATTGCTGGAATAATTTCCAGACCCTCCAGAATCAAGAAAAGTACCACTACAAGTATTATCGGTAGCACCATTGGTTATGATAAAAGTGTCATTATCAACAATGGTTCCTACGGCCGTATCTGAAATATCAACACTAGCATTGGAAGCACTTGTAAACCGCACTGTAAATGTTTCATTATTTTCTGAAGTGGCATCATCCAATAATGGAACAGTAATTGTTTCAGAATCACCCGATAGCCCATTAAATACAAGTGTACCTGTTGAAGAAGTATAGTCGGAACCAGCTATTGCAGAACCATTGGAGGTTGCATAATTCACGGTAAATGCTCCAACGGCATTTGCCCCTGTATGGGTTGCGGTAAAGGTAGCCGTACCATCCCCCTCGTTAACGGTAACATCATCAACCAATATTACAGGATTGAAAATAGCGGTAAATAGTACGTTGTCGATATAAATGCGCTCATTGTTTCCCCAACCATTACTATTGGAAACAAAACGAATAGCCGAATTACTTGAAATCTGGGCTGCCGTTAAAGTATGTGAAATGGTACCGGAGTTAGAACTATTAATGGAGCTTATGGTTTGCCATGATGAAGTGGAATTGTTCCAAAGTTGAACATTCAAGCCTTCATTTCCCCTATCGTCTGCATCATAATCCAAAGTCAATGTCACGGCGGTAGCACCATCCAAGTTTAGGTACCGCCTTATCCTATCGTTATTATCCAATTCATCAAACCGCAATCTATTACCTGTGATACGAATATTTCCACCTGATGGGCTATCGCCATCATTATCTTCATCCCAATTTGTAGAAAAGTTAGAATTCCCGTTATTATTGGAATACGAAGTATTGCCAAAATTGTCCAAATAGGTCTGCTGCCCAAAAAGACCTGACATCGATAATAATGCCACTAAAAAAACTAGATATCTACTTAAAATCTTCATTAACACTTTGCATTGTGAGCCTATTTTAACAACAGAAAATCTAGGTTCATTTACTTCTACATATTAATCAGGAAATAAAAACTCCTTTATTATCCCAATTAAGACAATCCTTTGTAAAAAATAAAAATAGAACTCATTGGAACTATGACCTAAATATTGTTGTGTAAGGAACCCAAGTCACCGTGAAGAGTATGAATTCTGCTGTTAAGAAAATTAAAAGGCAGGTAAATTGACCTATAATGCCTCCATGTATTTGGTCGATAACCTGCATAGAAACAACATTCTGTAAATTTCAATTTAGCAAGCTATTGACTAAAAACCGGCCAGTTATTAAACCACAGAAAACACTGCTACATATCTACCCTATAGGTAATTTTCTTATTGGTAATAACAGTTTTAACTCTAACGGATAACAATGCGGAATCCGAAATTAGCGCTGTACAACCGGAACCTGATTTCGAAACCAAAACGCGATACCTATAACCGTTTTTGTCCAATCCTACGGTCTTCACTGTCATAGTTGCAGATTGGGTGCCCGAATACTCCACCCCATCAGCTATGTTGTTGTAGAGTGTACCTCCATCAGTACTCACCTGCCACTGGTATGAATCCACGTAATTGGCAGATACTGTAAAATTGGTAGACGACCCGGCAAAAATAGTCTGGTCGGTAGGAGCCGAACTTATTGTTATGGGATTTACGGTTATCGTTTGTGTCACATCCGTACTATTGCCTGCCACATCGGAAATCCTATAGGTACGTGTTATAATTTCTGGGTTACTGCCTCCATTACTCACATCGCCCACAAAAATTACGGATGGATTTACTGTACAATTATCGGACTCATCCAATACCACCTCAGGGTCTGGAGAAGGAATATCCACTATACAATTCACATTAAGCGGTGATGGATTACTCGCTGTTGGATCAATATTATCCACCACAATCCTTGTAACTGCTGAAATTTGTGGATAGGGTGGGTCTCCCGGCATACCTCCATATTCCACTAAATACCCCTTGGGTTGATAATTCCCACTTCCAGCACCTGTGTTGGACAAATCGTTCCACGAACCATCGAAACCGGTACCTGGTGCATTGATATGGGCATAATCCTCATTTCCTGAATTATTTGGCTCCCCATTGTTCCAATTGGCATAATTATAGGGTGCCGTTACCGTTCCTGTCTGTGCCCCCGTCCAAAATTGGTTCCCAGCTTCAGGACCGGTTACCCATAACCACTCACCTTCCACGGCAGCATCACTGGCACCTATCCAACCTGCGCCGCTGGATTGTTTTCCCAAAAGATCTGCTTCATCAGTATTGGTCAATGTAGCCAAATATCCTTGTAGTCCATAGAACGTACGTAATTCGGCTGCATCCCTGGCCGCTGTCCAGGTAATTCCTACAGCTGGAATATATTCATAATAATGTTGTGTTGACAACAAGTAATTTGCTTCCGCCAAGACTATCGAAAACTCCTTAACAGTTCCCGATGTTGGGCTTCCAGAAGAATTATACCCAACATCTAAAATTGCCGCTTCAAAATCTGCTAAAGAAGCAGGGCCTATCAAACTCAGCTTCCCCTCGGAAACATCCCAAGAAGCATTAATATCAGGGTGAGAACCACTTAGTGAAAGCACATCACCAGAACTATCATAATTCGTAGTTATCTGAACATAAACCGACCAAATTTCAGTATCATCAGGGTCGGTAATGGTTACTGTCTGAACAATAGGAACGGCCACACCAGGACAATACAATTGATCGCCTGTTGCAACTATGGTAGGAGGTTGATCTGCAGCAGTATTTATATCATCCCGGAAATCCAGATCCCCTCCCGTGGATGCATCATTATCAAAATCGGGTAAAGCTATTGAACCTCCATCCGTATTTAAAGGGTTGTCTATTCTTCCCCCTGGATCGCCATATCCATTGGTCGTATCTATGGCATTGTCCAATCCATCATTATCCGTGTCGCCTCCAGAAAGGGTTATGCCGGCTTCCGCCCTATCATCCGGTCCCTGATTATCGCTATTGGTATCCATAAAATCAGGCGTCCCATCACCATCGGTATCTACGGGTATCAATCCATTGGCCCCATAAGCATTATCCAGCCCATCATTATTGGAATCCGAAGTTGTTGGAGGTAAATAACCTATTGTAGTCTGTGCCTCTACATTATCCGGTATTCCGTCCCCGTCGCTATCCAAATCCAAATAATTAGGCACTCCGTCCAAATCGGTGTCCAATAAATCACAGCCTCCGTCACCATATTTAGCTCCATAAACCCGGGCGCCTACTTGGTAAGCTTCAATTCGAATATACTCTATTGCACTGCCACTAACGGTAAAGGTATATTGGGAAATGCTGCCGCTAGGCACTCCATTTGCTGCCGCTAAATATCCATTATTACCACCAGCGGCCGTAGAGCGTTGTATTTGCATGTCCGATGTTGAAACTGAGGGGTCTGCCCCCAAATAAACCGTTATCTCGGTACCAACAGTCACTGGTTCGGGAAACCTTAAAAGTAGCCTAGAACTGGATCCCGGATATACCGATGTGGGGTTATGGGCATATGTATTTCCCGGGGTACCCTGGGCATTGGAAGGGTTAGTAAAATGCAGTACGTTGGAAGCTATTTGTACAACACCCCCGCTAACGGTACCACACTCATTTATATTCAATATCCCGTCATTGTCCGCATCAATATCGGAACTATCCGGAATACCATCACCATCGGTATCCATCAAGGGTACGGTACAATCATTGGAAAGTATACTGAAAGGAATTAATTGCTTGGAAATAGAAGGTCCTTGATATCTGACTTCGAGTACTTGACCACCTCCATTCTCATAGAACAACACCTCAATTTGATGAAAACCAGGGGTCAAGGTTACAGAACCATTTCTTTCCTGGGAACCGTGATCTCCATCGTTATTTACAATCTGCGTCCCATCTATAAACAGTTTTGAACCGTCATCCGAGGTTGTATAAAAAGTATAGGCTCCTGCCGTTGCTATTTGTATATATCCCGTGTACCTGATGGCAAAGGAGTCCGTATCACCTGGATCCACCGTATTTTGAAGGGTTCCAACATTAAAACTGCCTATTTGGCCGGTAGACAAAGCTCCGAAAGTAGGAATATTGTCTACAGAATTTCCAGCAGGCACCATATCATAAAACTCATAGGCCAAGGTGTTGGTACACATAGGTGGATTACCTACCAATAGTATATTATCGAGCCGATATCTATCGTTACTCTCATTGGTTGAAAAATTAGCTTCCAATTCCAAGGTAGCACCCATAGGAATCGAAAAAGAATAACTACTACTTGGATTCAAGACCGGGTCCACCATATTTACCCATGTTCCTCCATCCAAACGATATCTAAATGAAAAACGGTCCGTACCTTCAACATTATTTGCAGCTATGTCAAAACCTAGATTGATGTCGGCCAAACCTCTTATATTAATTGGGTCCGTCCTCCAATAACCGGAGGCGCTGGAGGATCTTGTTTCTATCCTATTGGAACGTACAAGCGCACCATTACCGGACGACCAATTAGTAGGGGATATTCCTGTTGCCGTCCCTGTAGCAACATCATTGGAATACGAGAAATTTTCGTTCCAAATAGTGGTTTGTGCAAATAAGGGGCATACGAGCAATAAAGAAATTAATACCATTCCTTGCTTAAAGACACCAGATTTTAATAATGTAGAGAAAAAAATCATGTTCGTATTTTAGTACAAGGTCTAGATCCAATAAAATTCCCTACAAATCTAGTGCTTTGAAAATGTTTACAAAATCAATGTTGTAAAACCTCTCCAAGCACATGTGAAATTATCAAAACCTGAAGTCCGTGATTTAAAAAGACGAATCCCGCAAAAAAAAATGCAGTTGCCTGGGCAACTGCATTTTTTATGAAGTTATTAAAATATTTTATTCCAAAATCAAAAATTCAGACCTACGGTTCAATTGATGCTCAGCTTTTGAACATCTAACGCCATTGACACAGCGGTTCACCAAACGGGTTTCACCGAACCCTTCCCCTGCCAATCTGTCGCCACTAATTCCTTTGGAAATCATATAGGCAACGGTAGATTCTGCTCTTTTTTGGGACAGCCATAGGTTATAGGCATCATTCCCTTGACTATCCGTATGGGAGGTGACCTTAAGTTTTAAACTTGGATACTTCTCCATGGCGGCAATTACTTTTTGAATTTCAATTTCTGCATCCGGCCTTACATTATACCTATCAAAATCGAAATAAATGGTACTCAACTGCAATAATTTTGCAAGATCATCCCCATAGCCGGCCGTAACCCTATCCCTTTCCAAATAAAAATCAACTATCAATGGCTTACTATCCGATAAATTTAAATACTCCTCGGAAGGCACATAACCTTGCATAGTAGCCCTCACAAAATTACCCTGATTACAGTCTATGGCTATGCTATAATTTCCATTGGAATCCGTAATTACCGATGCCAATTCCTCATTATTCTCATCAATGACCTTTACCGTTGCCCCAACCAAGACCTCATTGGATATTTTGTCCCTTACGGTACCTGTAATTGGTTTAATACAATCGAATTCCAATTTTTTGGTCTCCACAAAACTATATATATCGTCCTCGCCCATTCCATTCTCGCGGTTTGAAGCAAAATAGCCGTTTCTAGTTTCTTCATTTATAATAAAGGTAAAATCATCCAACTCACTATTTACAGGTTTTCCCACATTTAAAACGGTCCCTATATATTGACTGTTAGAAATTTTTGTGGCAAAAATATCCAGGCCACCTAAGCCAGGATGACCATCGGACGAAAAATACAGTACATTTTCACTAGTAACGTACGGGAAGGTTTCCCTTGCTTCCGTATTAATAATGTTGCCCAAATTTACTGGCGTCCCATAGGTACCATCGCTGTTAACGGCTACTTTAAAAATGTCCGATTCACCATAGGAACCGGGCATATCGGAGGCAAAATATAATACTTTTTCGTCTGGACTAAGTGCAGGGTGCGCTATAGAGTAGGATTCACTATTAAAAGGAAGTTCCTCTATATGGGTCCATATACCATTTTCTTTGACCGCCTTAAAAATTTTAAGCCTTACCACTCCCTTCTCGTCTTTAACGGTTTTACCATCAAATAGATTATTTCTGGTAAAATAAAGGGTATTGCCATCTTTGGTAAAAACCGAAGTAGATTCGTGATATCTGGTATTTATATCCTCCCCAAATTTAACCACCTTGTTTTCAGAAACACTGTCCGCATTAACCTTGTACAGGTCCAAAAAATCTTTGGAATTCCAAGTATGTCTATAGCGTGCCAAATTGCCGGTATCCCTATCCGAAGAGAATATTAGCCCCTGTCCATAAAACGAAGGGGCAAAGTCCGAATATCTAGAATTGAAGGCAAATTTTCCAATTTCATATCTCCCGGAGTTTTTCTCTATTTCCGCCAAATAATCCCTTTCGGTCATATAAAGATTGGCCCTAACGTCTGCAGACGTTATTTGGGTAAACTCTGCCATTACATCCTTGGACAGATCATATTCCCCCAACGACCTCAAAGTCTGGGCATATCTAAAATAGTATTCAGGCCCAATTCCCTCCTTATATTCATTTAGGAGTCTTTTATAAATTTCAGAGGCTTCTTTATATTCTGCATTAAAATAATAGGAATTTCCTAATTTCATTAACAAATCCGCTGACGTATATCCCTTGTCCAATACGCGTTTATAGATGTCTATGGCCGGACTAAAGGAATAGTCCCTATATTTTTCATCTGCCTTATTTATCAATCTATCCTGGGCAATGAGGACGTTACCAAGGACAGAAAATAATACTGTCAGCAAAAAAAATCTTTTTATCATTTTATTTTTTTTAGAAGAAACGCGGAGATACCATTCTACGGAACGATTTCACCAATTCAAATCTTAAAAACACTTCAAAGGACCCATCATTAAACTGCGTCCCCCCCAACTCGGTAGTTTCCCTGTCATAGGCCAGGCCGATCATAAACTGATCGCTCAGCTGAAAGCCCAAAAGACCGCTTAAGGCCGCATCCCATCTATAGGCAGCACCAAAACTAAATTTGTCATTGAACAAGAAACTGGCGGATAAATCAATTTGTAAGGGTGCCCCGCCCACAACTTTGGTCAATAGTGCAGGTTTAAACTTAAAATTATTATTAAGGTCAAATACATAACCAGTAATCAAATAAAAATTCATTCTTTCCTTTGAAAGGAATTCCACCGAATTGGGATCTCGTTGCGAATTGTCAAAATATTGTGTCTCCACTAAATTTGGTGCAGATAGACCTGCATAAAATTTATTGGTATGATAATACACGCCCACACCAAAATTGGGAGAAAATTTATTATCAATATTATCGCCTTGAATGTTTTCAGAATCAAAATTGTTCAATCCATTAAAGTCCAAACTGAGCATATTTCCTCCTACTTTTAATCCAAAGGATAATTTGGCATCCAATGCTACATCAACGGTATAGGACAACACTGCATCCAACTGGGTTTCTTGAACTACACCATCCCCAATATTGTCATTAATAATGGAAATGCCGTAACCCAATCTGCTATTTCTTATTGGTGAATGCAAATTTAAGGTCTGCGTTTTGGGTGCACCTTCCAGACCTACCCACTGGGAACGGTAAAGTGCCGCTGCACTTAATTGCCCTCTAGACCCCGCATATGCAGGGTTTACACTCATGGTATTGTACATATATTGGGTGTACTGTGCATCCTGCTGGGCATATAGTCCCGCAAAGAAGGAAAACAACAATAAAACGGTAACGAGGAGACTCTTTTTATATATCATCTACTATAAAATATTTTATTTACTCACATAAATATAACCACTATCTGTAATATTCTTCTGTTTATTTTCATATTGAAAAATATAATAATAAACTCCTGCGGGCAAATAATTGTTTCCAGTAACTGTAGACCTTGCCTTGGACCTACCGTCAAATACATTATTTTGATTATTGTACCCCTTTCCTTCATAAACGGAACCACCCCATCTATTAAAGATCTTTAAAGTATTGTTATTGGCATTTCTAACCCCCCTAATGAATAGGAAGTCATTTTTACCATCCGAATTAGGGGTCACGAGTTGATTTACTTCAATTATTTCATCTTCGTCACCTTCTTCTACAACTACTGTAACAGTACCTGTATCGCAATTTTCTGTATTGGCCGCTTCACAGATCATGTAGTCTATGGTATAGGTGCCATCGGCCGTACCTGGGGTTACGCTAACACTGCCATCCTCATTGATCGTAAGTTCATCCGTTGGTGTGGATGTAAGCACAACGTCCTCAGCGGCAACCAACTCGCCGTTGATGGTATCGTTGTCCAGTACATTGCTATCGGGTATTAATCCAGTATTGTCTGTATCGGTTGTATAACCATCGTCCACCGCATCGATCACATTGCCCATATCGGGACCTACCTGAATGCTAACCGTGGCCGTATCACAATTGTCAGTATTGGCCGCTTCACAGATCGTATATTCTATTGTGTAGGTGCCGTCGGCCGTTCCCGGGGCCACACTAACACTTCCATCTTCATTGATCGTAAGTTCA
>Ga0209344_10003718_pt1 | contig 14741 bp, 12 predicted proteins | sample Cruoilmetagenom6_FD_187293 | JGI IMG/M metagenome (GOLD analysis project Ga0209344, IMG submission 187293) | Oil polluted marine microbial communities from Coal Oil Point, Santa Barbara, California, USA - Santa Barbara Oil Seep Sample 6 (SPAdes)... | ecosystem: Environmental > Aquatic > Marine...
TCACGACTCGCGACTCACTGATCAGACGATGTCTACGCCTGGGCCAGTGGCTCCGCCACCAGCACTCTGCTGTGATGCCGTTGCCCCCGAATGATCCACCGCCGGCCCGCATGATCAAAACACGAACCGGTGTGGACCGGGTGTGTCGCGTCCAGCAGGACCACCTCGGCCCGGCCTCCCGCATCGGCGATCACGACGGTCTGACGACGATCCGGGTTCGGCAGCCACGCTCCGGGGCTCAGCGTCGGTTTGATGTCTCGCATGATTCGTCCTCCCGTCGTCCGTTCGTCAAAGATATAGACGGTCGAGAAGGCAAAAAAGTTCGTTTTCCGGGGGTGACCCGGATCACATGATCTCGGCTCTCCATGCGGCGATCGCCTCCAGGGCTCTTTCGGCCTGGGCCATCCGACGTTCGCTCTTCTTTCGAATAGCTCGCAATTCGGGTGGGCAGGCGATGAGGCCCCATGTGATGTTGGCGGGCTGGAAACCCCCTGGAGCTCGCCCGGTCAGATGACGGACAAGGCCGCCGAGGGCGGTCACCGGCGGCGGCGGCTCGACATCGAGTCCGGCCATCTCGGCGATCAGCGTTCGGGCGGTCATGAGACCCGTGGCGGCAGACTCGACATAGCCCTCGACCCCAGTCATCTGACCCGCCAACCGGAGCGAGGGGCGCTTGACGAGGCGAAGCAGGGGATCGAGATGGGCCGGTGCGTTGATGAAGGTATTGCGATGGATCATTCCGAGCCGGACAAAGCGGGCGTCCTCCAACCCGGGCAGCGTTCGAAAGACCCGCTTCTGCTCGGTGTGAGTGAGTTTGGTTTGGAAGCCCACCATGTTCCAGCACTCGGCGGCGAGGTCGTCCTGCCTGAGTTGAATGACCGCCCAAGGTTGCCGCCCTGTGGCGGGATCCACCAACCCGACAGGTTTCATGGGTCCATAGCGAAGGGTGTCGAGCCCCCGCTCGGCCATGACCTCGACCGGGAGACAGCCTTCGAAGTAACGATAATCTTGGACCTCGAAGTCCTTGAAGGCGACCTTCTCGGCCGCGAGCAGCTCAGCAATGAAGGTCTCGTAACCCTCGCGATCGAGGGGGATGTTGAGATAGTCATCGCCGCCCTTGCCATAACGGGAGGCGCGAAAGACCTTCTCGCGGTTGATGGAATCCCGAGTCACAATGGGCGCGACGGCGTCGAAGAAGGCGAGCGAACCCTCACCGAGGAATTGCTCGAGTTCGCGGTGAAGCGCGGGGCTGGTCAGGGGTCCGGTGGCGATGATCGCCGGTTCCTCGGGCACTTCGGTGATCTCTCGGCGCTCAATTGTGATCGACGGATGCCCCTCGATGGCCGAGGTCACCTCACCGGCAAAAAGCTCCCGATCCACCGCCAATGCACCACCCGCTGGCACGGCCGATTTTCTTGCAACGCGGATGATGAGGGAGTCGAGGACCTCCATCTCCCGCTTGAGCAACCCCACCGCGTTGCTGAGTACATCGCCACGAAGCGAGTTCGAGCACACGAGTTCGGCGAGGCGGTTGGTGGTGTGAACCGGGGTCGGCCGGGTCGGGCGCATCTCGACCAGCCGCACCCGCAGACCGGCTTGGGCGAGCTGCCATGCGGCTTCGCTTCCGGCAAGACCTCCACCAACGACAAGGACTTCTTCATTCTTCACGCGTTCGTCACCCTCCCGTTGTCGGCTCCCGCAATGCTCAGAACAAGCGGTTGCGTCGGTTGTCTATTCCTTCGGCAACGTCGGTCGTCTGAGCTCGAAGCTGCCATCACGCTGGCGTTCCACCTCGCCGCGGAGCTCGAGATCAAGCAGGGCGGTGTGGACCTCGGGCACGGAGAGCCCCGAACGCGTCACGAGTTCGTCGGTGGTGAGCCGCTCACCGGCCGAGAGATGCGCCATCAGGGGGTGGGCGGCAGCCTCCGGCCCTTCAACTGTCGACAGATCGTGACCAATGGCGTCGAGCACATCCCGGGGAGTGAGCATGGGCCGCGCACCGAGACACAACAGGGTGTTGGGACCGGTCGAGACCTCCGAGAGGATACTCCCGGGCACCGCCAGGACCTCACGGCCCTCGTCAAGGGCGAGTCTCGCGGTGATCAGGGCGCCGGATCGGGCGGCGGCTTCGACGACGACGACGGCCTGAGCGAGCCCGGCGATGATCCGGTTTCGCTCGGGAAAATGGTGTGGCCGCGGCGATGTCCCCGGAAGGTACTCGGTGATGAGCGCACCACAGGTTGTGATCGCCGCAGCGAGCTCCTTGTGTTCCGGCGGATAGACGCGATCGGGTCCAGCGCCCCACACCGCCCAGGTCGGCCCACCGGCGGCGATGGCGCCCTCGTGTGCTGCGGCATCAACGCCCCGCGCCATCCCCGAGGCCACAACCACCCCAGCCCGGGCGAGTTCTTCTCCGAGCACACGCGCAACCTGCCTTCCGTAGCTCGTTGCGCGTCTTGAGCCCACCACCGACACCACCGGCGCCGAACGCAGCTCTCCGCGGACAAAGAGCCCGAGCGGCGGATCCGACGAATGCTCGAGTGAGTCCGGATAACCGGCGTCACCGGGCACGAGCCAGCGCCATCCCTCCCGTTTGGCCCAGCCGAGGACTCTCGGCACCTCGTCATCGAGCAAACGAGCGACCTCGGTCTTAAGGGCGGCCGGCGCCCTCGCCCAAAGTTGTCCCTCCCTGCCTTCGTCGCCGGCCACGAGTCGTCGGGTCTTTCGCCCACCTCCAGCCAGCAGGAGGGCGAGACGGAGACGTGGTTGGTGGCTGAGCGTCGACATCACTTCATGGTACCGCCGACCGGCAGTCCATGTCAGGCCCCCTGGCGCCCACAGGCTCAAAACCGTCCGAAAACGAGAAAACACCTGCAACGGCTACCCACCGCCGGTCGCCGAGGCGAGACTGCGAAATCCGTCCCCCGGCGCGGTCTCATTCTCTCTCAGGTATACTCGCGGCATGGACTTCAGGGTTTTAGGTAGCTTTGGCGGAGACAGCCCAGACTGCCGAATGACCTCGTTTCTGGTTGATGGCGAAGTCGTCGTCGATGCGGGTGCCATCACCCGCGCCCTGACCATCAGTGAGCAACAGAAGATCCGCCACGTGCTCATCAGCCACACCCACATGGATCACACCGCGACGCTGCCGTTTCTCATTGAGAATATCTTCGGCACCCATCCTGAACCGGTGTCCATTTACTGTGCCAAACAGGTCATGGGCGCGGTTCGTCGCCACCTCTTCAACAACGACACCTGGCCGGATTTCACCCGAATTCCGGACCATGTGGAGCCGTCGGTTCGTTTCCAGGAGATCGTGGCTGAAGAGCCGTTTACCATCACCGACTTGCCGTCCGGCGATCTCGAGATCACAGCGATTCCGGTCGATCACATCGTTCCGACAACTGCGTTTCTCATCAGGCAGGGTTCGTCGAGTGTCATTTTCACCTCAGACACCGGACCCACCGATCGAATCTGGCAGGTCGCGAACGAGACACCGAACCTCAAAGCCCTCATCACCGAGTGCTCGTTTCCGAATCGGATGCAGGCGGTGGCCGACATCAGTCTCCACTTGACTCCGAGAACCCTCGCGGCAGAAATGAAGAAACTCAATCGCGAAATTCCGGTGCTCATCTACCATTTCAAACCACCCTATGTCGATGAGCTTCGCACGGAGCTTGCCGCCACCGAGATGAACCGCACAATCGCGGAGTTGGTCCAGGACCGGATCTACACCTTCTGAACGAAGGGGTGGGTCAAATTCCCAGGCGCTCGACGATTCCGCTGATCCGCTGCTGCGTCTGAGTCGTGAACCAACAGTCGATAAAGACCGCGTCATCGGCGGCGTTCGGTTCGGACATTCGGCGCCAGCTCTCCCCGAGCAAAAACTGTTTGGTCGCGGCAAAGGCCTGCTTCGGTTTGGCCGCGAGTCGTGCGAGTTCACGCTCGGTCTTGGCCAGTACCAGCTCCGGCTCTGAAATCCGGTGCACCACACCTTGCTCCCTCGCCCGCTCGGCATTGCACCCGTCTCCACCAACCACGAGTTCCTCGACCACGTTCGCGGCAAGTCGTTCTCGCAGCATCACCAGGCTCTTCGCTGGGACCGGCACCCCGAGGTTGAGTTCGGACAATCCGATCCTGGGCCGGCCGGTGGCCATGATTCTCAGATCGCAGCACAGTGCCAGGAGACAGCCCCCGGCCACGGCGTGGCCGTGGATCGCCGTGGCGGTCGGGCCGGGATAGCTGAAAAGATCGAAAACCAACCGGTTGAATCGAGCGAGCGCCGCGGCGACTTGGTCGCGATCAGCGCCCAAGAGGTCTTTGAGGTCCCAACCGGGACAGAAGAGCATCTCGTGCGACGATCTCAACAGGACCGCAGGAGACCCTCCTTTTCGAAGTTCTGAAAGCGCGCTGGACAAAGCATCCATGAGCCTTGCGTTGAGCGCGTTTGGCCCATCGTTCATTACCAGGTGGTGGATCCCGTTGATCTCTTCTCGAAGCAGCGTTTCACCTGCCATGGCCTGCCTCCTCGTCCACCAAAAGTCGGTGGACTCGATGGTCGTCGGTCAACTCCGGATGGAAGGTGGCGGCGATGATGCCGCCCTGTCGGACAAGAACCGGATCGCTCCCGAGCCGGCCCAGGACACTCACATCGGGGCCTATCCGGGTGATCCTCGGAGCTCGAATAAAGACGCTTTCGATCACCGCCGGCTCACCGAATACGTCGGCGAGCTCGACATCGGCGACCTGCGAGTGGACCTGGCGGCCATAAGCGTTCCGCTCAACCTCGATATCGAGCACAGCCAAACTCTGCTGGGCCGGTTTGGTCGTGGTCGCGAGCAGAATCACCCCGGCGCAGGTGGCAAGAACAGGCATGCCGTCTCGCACCAGGCGCGCGATCTTCTCGGCCAGGCTTTCGGGCTCCATCAGCCGAAGCATCGCGGTGGACTCCCCACCCGGGAGAACGAGCGCTTCGACGGTTTCAAGCTCGGCCGCGGTGCGAACCAGCACGATCTCGACACCCAGATTGTCCAACACCGCGGCATGGGCCGCCCAGTCTCCCTGCAGCGCCAGGACGCCGCAGCGCATCACCACCCTCGACGAGACAGCATTTCCTCCGAGGTGAGTTTGCCGACTTCCAGGCCCGACATCGCATCCTGAAGATCACGCGAAATCTCGACGAGCTTGGCCGGATCCTGCCAGTGGGTCACCGCATCGACAATGGCCTTGGCCCGGGGTGCCGGGTCTTCGGATTTGAAAACCCCCGAGCCGACAAACACCGCCTCGGCACCAAGGGTCATACACAGAGCTGCGTCGGCCGGAGTAGCGATACCACCGGCCGCGAAGTTTGGCACCGGCAACCGCCCGTTCTCGGCCACCCATTTGACCTGTTCATACGGTGCCCCGAGAATTTTCGCCTCGGCCATCAGTTCGTGCTCATCAAGGATGCCAAGGGTCTTGATGCCGCGATGAACCGCACGGAGGTGGCGCACCGCTTCGACGATATCACCCGAGCCGGCCTCTCCCTTGGTTCGCATCATGGCGGCGCCTTCACCGATCCGCCGAAGCGCCTCACCGAGGTTGCGGCAACCACAGACGAAGGGAACGGTGAAACCGTGTTTGGCGACGTGGTTCTCCTCGTCGGCCGGGGTCAGGACTTCGCTTTCATCGATGAAGTCCACCTCAAGGGCCTCGAGCATCCGAGCCTCGGTGATATGACCGATGCGGATCTTTGCCATGACGGGAATCGAGACACAGTTCTGAATCTCGGTGATCTTCTCAATCGACGCCATGCGGGCGACGCCGCCCTCAATACGGATGTCGGCCGGCACACGCTCGAGGGCCATGACCGCGGTAGCGCCGGCATCCTCGGCGATTTTGGCCTGGTCGGCGTTGGTGACATCGAGGATCACCCCGCCCTTGAGCATCTCCGCCAATCCAACCTTGACACGAAATCGGTTTTCGGGACTTTCCATCATGACCTCCGGGAACACACACGCAGCCGCGGCTATTGTACACAGCGGCGCAGGATTTGGGACGTAGAGCTACGAGTTGCTCGAGCGGCGCAGCCGGAGAATCGCCACCGCGTTGATCACAATATGGGCCGCGGCAGCGGCCGGGTAACCCCAGACCGCGAAGAGACCACCAAGGAGAAGCCCGCAGAGGAGAGCAAAGACGGGCCAGAACCAGAGTTCCTTTTCAGGCACGAGATGCAGAACCGCAAACAGAACGGCCGCCGGAACAAGACCGATGACCGGTTGGAGGAACGCCCGCAGCAGGGCCTCTTCGGCGAGCCCGGAGACCAACGCCACGGCGACGGCGTCGGTGACCGTCCACCCCGAAACCACCCCCTGTTGCCAATGCTCGAGCCGCTCGAGAGCCGGCAACTTACGGAGGAGCCACAACAGGCCAACGCCGGCGATCCCGGCCGAAAACCCGACCACGAGAGAACCAGGGAAAGTGGTTTTCGGCGCCAGCGCCTGGAAAAGATCGCGTTCACCAAAGGACAGACCGATGACCGCGATCAAGGCGAGGACACCCTCCTGGTGGATCAGGGCCACTGCACGGATCTTGGGTGGGTCAGTCACCACCGCGAACCCCCGAAACGCGATCAGTTCGCCGCGTCAGGATCTTGAGCGTCTGGGTCTTGAGCGCTTGGGTCTTGAGTGTCAGCGCCTTCGGAGTCCTCGTTGTCGTCGGATTCGGGAGCGACGCCATCCGAGGCCTCTCCGGTCTCGGTGCTCTCCATGTCGTCGTCGTCATTTTCGGCACCGGCAACCGCCACTGAGACCACGCGGTCACCTTCATCGAGGCGAATCAGACGCACCCCCTGGGTGGCCCGACCGATGCGACGGATTTCGGCGATGTTCATTCGGATCAGGATCCCACCCTCGGTCACGATCAGAAGCTGTTCATCCTCCAGGACATGGTGCATCCCGATGACGTTGCCGTTCTTTTTAGTGAGTTTGATCAGCGCGACGCCATAGCCGCCCCGGCCCTGGAGCCGGAACTCGGAAACCGCGGTCCGTTTGCCAAACCCGAGATCGGTGACGACGAGAATATCGTGGTCATCGTCCGGGTTGACGATGGCCACCTCCTCAACGAAGTCCTTCTTGCGAAGATTGATCCCACGCACCCCGGCGGTGACCCGGCCCATGGAGCGGGCATCGCTCTCGGGAAAGCGAATCCCCATCCCATGGTGGGTGCCCATGAAGACCTGGCTGGCGCCATCGGTGAGCTGGACCGCGAGCAGATTGTCGCCCTCGTTGATGACCACGGCACGCAGACCGTTGGCTCTGATATTGGCGTAGTCTTTGAGCGCTGTTCGTTTCACCCGTCCCATGCGAGTCGCGAAGAAGAGGAACGAATCCGGGTGATCGGCAAAATCCCTGATCGCGAGCAAAGCCGCGACCCGCTCGCCGCTGTCGAGTTGGAGCAGGTTGACGAGGGCCCGTCCCCTGGCCGCGGGGCCGATATCGGGCAACTCGTGGACCTTGCGGACAAAGACCCGACCCGTTGAGGTGAAGAAGAGCATGGTCGCGTGGGTCGATGCGACAAAGAGCTTCCAGACCAGGTCCTCGGACTTGGTGGCCATCCCGCGACGACCGCGACCGCCGCGGCGCTGAGCGCGATAGACCGACACCGCCGATCGTTTGATATAGCCGTCCCGGGAGACGGTGATGACCATGTCCTCTTCGGCGATGAGGTCCTCGATGGACAGATCACCGAGATCAGCGACGATCTCGGTCCGGCGTGCGTCGCCGTATTTTGCTCGGATCTCGGAGAGTTCATCAACGACGATGTCGGCGACCATTTCCTCTGAACCGAGGATCGCCTCAAGGTGCGCGATGGTCTTCTTGAGCTCGGCGTACTCCCCGACGATCTTGTCGCGCTCGAGACCGGTGAGCCGCTGCAGGCGCATATCGAGAATCGCCTGGGCCTGGAGCGCGGAAAGACCAAAACTTTCCACGAGACCGCTCTTCGCCGTCGCCGGGTCCGCCGCCGCGCGGATGAGCTTGATGACCTCGTCGAGGTGGTCGAGGGCGATGACGAGACCTTCGAGAATGTGGGCTCTCTCGAGGGCGCGGGCGAGATCGAATCTGGTGCGCCGAACCACCACTTCCTTGCGGTGCTCGATGAAGTGTTGGAGGAGCTCCCTGATATTGAAAACCTTGGGCTGGTTGTTGAGAACCCCGAGCAGGATGATCCCGAAGGTGGTCTGCATCTGGGTGAGTTTGAAGAGATTGTTGAGCACCACCTCGGGGATGGCGTCGCGTTTGAGCTCGACCTTCATCCGGATGCCGTCGCGATCGGACTCGTCGCGGAGATCGGCGATGCCCTCGAGGCGCTTGGCTTGGACCAGATTGGCGATCTGCTCGACGAGGCGGGCCTTGTTGACCTGGTATGGCAGCTCGTTGACGATGATCGCCGCGCGTTTGCCCTTTTCCGCCTCTTCGATGATGGCGCGGGCTCGCATCTGGATGATGCCGCGGCCTGTGGTGTAGGCGTCGCGGATCCCTTTTCGGCCGTGGATGAAGCCGGCGGTTGGGAAGTCCGGGCCCGGTACGATTTCGAGCAACTCGTCGATCTCGATGGTCGGGTTCCTCACCACGGCGATGGTGGCATCGATGATCTCGGTGAGGTTGTGCGGTGGGATATTGGTGGCCATTCCAACCGCGATCCCCGCCGAACCGTTGACCAGGAGGTTGGGGTACCGCGCCGGCAGGACCGTCGGCTCGTTCATGGATCCGTCGTAGTTGGGCGCCCAGTCGACGGTGTCCTTCGAGATATCATCCCCGAGGAGTTCCTCGGCGAGTCTGGTGAGGCGGACCTCGGTGTACCGCATCGCCGCGGCCGAGTCGCCGTCCACCGATCCAAAGTTGCCCTGGCCGTCAACCAGGGTGTATCGCATGGAGAAATCCTGCGCCATTCGGACCGCGGTGTCGTAGATTGCCTGATCGCCATGGGGATGGTATTTACCCATGACATCACCGACGATGCGCGCCGATTTCCGATAGGCCTTCGAGGCGGTGCTTCCGCCCTCCATCATCCCGTAGAGGATCCGTCGGTGAACAGGTTTGAGCCCGTCTCGGACATCGGGCAGTGCGCGGCCGATGATCACCGACATGGCGTAGTCGAGGTAGGAGCTGCGGAGCTCCTCTTCGATGGTGATCGGGACGCGATCGCCTTCGGGTGCCTTGTTCTCGCTCATCTAAATATCCAGGTTGCGTGCTTCGAGGGCATTGTCCTCGATAAAGCGGCGCCGCGGTTCGACCGCGTCACCCATCAAAATTGTGAAGAGTTCATCAGCCTTTGCGGCATCTTCGATGTTGACCACGAGCAACCGCCGCACTTGCGGGTCCATGGTGGTTTCCCAGAGCTGGGTCGGGTTCATCTCACCGAGACCCTTGTAGCGCTGGATGTTGTAACCCTTTTTCGCGACCTCGTAGAGGTGGCTCACCAGGGCCGGCAGGGTTACGACGGTGGTTCGTTCGCCGTTGCGTTCGAGATGATAGGGGCCGACTCTCAACGGAGCGATCCGTTCGAGCATCCGCTCGGCCCGCCGATAGTGCCCGCTCTTGGTGAGCGCCCGACCGAGTCGGCTTTCGCGGCTGACTCCATTGGTTCCCACGCGGCAGACAACCTCCGAGGCCCCGTGCTCCTCATCGATCTCGACTCTCATCTCTTCGTATCCTAAGGTGCGGAGCTCCGCGACCAGCGCGGCCGCATGGCCGGAGGATCCGGACTTCATGCCCCGGGACTCCACATCGAGCGTCGCAGCCACGAGATCGGCCGGCCATCCGCGTCGCTCGAGGAGGCCGAGGGTTTCGTTCCAGTCTTCGGCGGCGAGGATCACCGCGCGAAGGTCTCGGCCGGAGAATATCTCGCCGGAGGAACCGACATGAAGCTGAAACTCGTCCTCGACGCGATCGAGGAGGAAGCTGGAGAGATCGGCGTCGTCCTTGAGATAGACCTCTTTCTTCTTCCGAGCCACCTTGTAGAGTGGTGGCTGCGCGATGAAGAGGTGGCCGCGTTCGACGAGCTCCCGCATCTGGCGATAAAAGAAGGTCAACAGCAGCGTCCGAATATGCGAGCCGTCGACATCGGCATCGGTCATGATGATGATCTTGTGGTAGCGCACCTTGAGGGGATCGAACTCATCCTTGCCGATCCCGGTTCCGAGACACTGGATCAGCGCGCGGATCTCTTCGGAACCCAACATTCGATCGAATCGTGCCTTCTCGACGTTGAGGATCTTGCCCCTGAGCGGGAGAATCGCCTGGAATCGACGATCGCGGCCTTGTTTGGCCGAACCGCCCGCCGAATCGCCCTCGACGATGAAGATCTCTGCAAGTTTTGGATCCCGTTCGGAGCAATCTGCGAGCTTGCCCGGCAATGCCGATGTTTCGAGGGCCGATTTCCGCCGGGTGAGTTCGCGCGCATTGCGCGCCGCCTCGCGGGCCCTGGCGGCATCGAGACACTTGGAGATGACCCGTTTCGCCACCGCCGGGTTCTCCTCGAAAAAGGTTGAGAGTCGGCTGTTGATCGCCGACTCGACCCACCCCTTGGCATCGGCCGAGACCAGTTTGTCCTTGGTCTGAGAAGAAAACCGGGGATCGATGAGTCGTACCGCGATGATCGCGGTCAATCCTTCACGGACATCTTCTCCGGAGAGATTGTCCTTCATCCCCTTGAGGAGGTTCTGGGACTGAGCATAGGCGTTGATCGTCCGGGTTAGCGCGGCCCGGAAGCCCGAGAGATGGGTTCCGCCGTCCCGGTTGAAGATTGTGTTGGTAAACGGCAGGACGTTTTCTGAATAGCTGTCGTGCCACTGCAGCGCGACCTCGAGTTCTTCACCGTCGTCGGTCTTCTCATCGAGATAGATGGGGTCTTCGTGGAGGACCGACTTGGACCGGTTGAGATAGAGGGCAAACTCCGACAGTCCGCCTTCGAAGCGGAACTCCTCTTCCCGTTCGGTTCCCTCGTCTTCGAAGGTGATCTTGAGGCCCGAGTTGAGGAAGGCCAGTTCGCGGAGGTGACGGACGAGGAGATCGGGGTGGTATTCGAGGACGGAGAAGACCTCTGTGTCCGGTTTGAAGGTGATGAGCGTGCCGGTTCGTTGGGTTTTTCCGATCGCCTTCAGGTCTCCCTGTGGCACACCGCGATGGAAGGTCTGCTCCCAGACTTTGCCGTCGCGATAGATTTCCAGCCGGAGCCATTCGGCGAGAAAATTGACAACGCTGACTCCGACGCCGTGCAGACCGCCCGACACCTTGTATGAGTTGCTGTCGAACTTCCCGCCGGCGTGAAGCTCAGTCATGATGACCTCGGCCGCCGAACGACCGGTTTCCTTGTGGGTATCCACCGGAATTCCACGCCCGTCATCGGTCACGGTGACGGTCTGATCGGCATGGATGATCACCGAGACTTGAGTGGCATGTCCCGCCTGGGCCTCGTCGATGGAGTTGTCCACGACTTCCCAGACCATGTGATTGAGACCGGAAATATCATCAACATCACCGATGTACATCCCTGGCCGCTTACGAACCGCATCTCGGCCCTTGAGGACCTTGATGTTTTCTGCTGTGTACGCTTCACTCATCCAATCGTTCTCCTGCCGCCTCGATTTGTTTTCCCTGATGGACTTCGAGTCGGTTCGAACCCGTTTTCAACCTCTGCAACACTCCTCGATCGGCGCTCGAAAAGAAGAGCTGTCGTTCACCTTCGAGATGCTCGATGAGACGACCGAGCACCACCGAATCCAGCTCCGCATCAACATCGTCGATGATGACGGGTAGGTGCTCTCCTCGTTCTTTTTCAACCTGCGTCAACGACGCGAGACGGAGCGCGGCAGCAACGACTTTTGACTGGCCGGAACTGAGCATGTGCCGGACCGATCTTCCATCCGCACGAAGCCCCAGATCATGTCGGTGGGGGCCCTCGTTCGTGAATCCTGTCCGTCGATCCCGAACTCGCGTCTCATTATACCGTTTTCGGTAGTGTTCTTCCAGTTCTGACACCTTCTCGGCCTCTTCGAACCCGGCTTCGCCACGGTAACCGAGCTCAACCCGGGGAAAAGCACCACCATGAAGCTCTGAGTAAATCGGTTCGAACGACTCAATGAGCCTCTCAGACATCCTGCGGCGACGATGAACCACCACCGCGGCGGCCCTCGCCAATCGGTTTTCCCAGACCTCCATCTCACGATCATCAACAACCGAAGCCAGCGCTGCATTTCGTTGACGAAGCGTTCTCCGATAGCTCAGAACCTCATCGAAGAACTCATTCTCGAGAAGGAAAGCAAATCGATCGAGAAAGGCGCGGCGTGTGCTCGGTCCGCCGGCCACGAGTTCACGATCGGAGCCACTCAGGGTGAAGACCGGAAAGACCTGAAGATACTGAGCGACCGAAGCTGTCGCGCCGGTGATCTCGAGACCTCGACGAATGGGTGGGCCCACCCTGAGATGCTGGCTCAAACGCACCACACCAGTGAGCGTCTCCACGCGGCCTTCGAGAAAGAACTCCGATTCCCCATGGGTGACGACTTGTCGCATGGACGGCACCCGGAAGGAACGTAGATTGCCCAATACGGCGACGGCCTCGAGAAGGTTGGTTTTGCCCTGACCGTTGGCGCCGGCGACGAGATTGCTCGTGCCGCTCCACGAAATCGAATCCGGCACGAGGTTGCGAAAACCCGCGGTTCTGATCTCGATGAGACGCACCAGTCACCAACGCTTGAGACGGAAAGGACTCACCGCACTCGTGGGAGCTACAACCTCATGGGCATGAGGACGTAGATGTACTCCTCGAGCCGCGGATCGTCATCCACCGGGACCAACACGCACTGAGTGTTTCCATCCTTGAGTTGGAGTTCCACCATGGGACACTCGAGGGTCTGCAAGACATCGATGACGTATTGGGCGTTGAGGGCGATTTCCATTCCATCACCCTGGTAGCTGACAGAGAGCGTTTCCTCTGCGCTGCCGCGCTCATAGCCAATGGACACCAGGGTGAGTTCGCCAGATGGATCAAAGCGAAAACGAACTCCTCGCGCCTTTTCGTGGGCCATCAAACTCACCCGGCGCAGAGAAGCCAAAAACTCCTTACGATCCACCCGTGCTCGCGATGGATTGTCACGCACGATGACCCGCTCATACTGCGGGAACCGGAGCTCAACGATCCGCGAGACGAGGGTCCGCTCACCCATGCGAAAGCCGAGGTGGTTTTCGCTGGCCGAAAGCTCAACATTCTCGTCACCGAAACGAGCGAACTCCGCCAGGAGTTTTCGTGGGAAGAGTTGCTGCTCGAACGGGGGCTGACCGTCGGGTGCATTGGCGCGAACCACGGACAGACGATGCCCGTCGGTGGCGGCGATCTCGATTTCCCCAGGCATGAGTTTCACCAGCGCACCGTTGAGCTGAAACTTCGGGTCGTCCTTGGTGATGGAAAACCCAACTCGATCGAGCATCAACTGAAAAAGATCCAACGGCAGCGAATACTCCCCATTGGGTGGGACATCCGGGATAGTGGGATACTCGGACGGATCAGCAACTGCCATTCGCGACTTGAACCTGCCGCTCGTGATTTCCACCGAGTCCCCATCGAGACGGAGCGAAAATTCCTCCTCTGGGAGGTTTCTCACGAGCCCCTGAAAAACCCGGCTCTCGAGCGTGATCCGCCCGCCACCGTGAACCACGGCGGGGCAGTCGGTCATAATCGTCATATCGAGATCCGTCGCGACCATCCGAAGACGTGCATCAGCGGTTTCAGCGAGGATGCTGGAAAGAATCGGAATCGTGGTTCGGTGCTCGACCACCCCCTGGAGGATAGAAAGCTCCTGAAGCACCAGATTTCGCTGCAGTTTCAGTTCCATCACTGGACCTTTCGACGAAGACTAAGTATCGAGCAGATGGAAATATAGCATAGTAGATCATCACCGTCGAGGCAGTGGAAAGTGCGGAAAACAGCGTCAAAATCAGGCAACAAAAGGAGCTTGCTCGCCGCTGAATCTGTGGACGAATTGTGGGAATCTGTGGATTCCACAACCATTCCACAGAATTCCACAAAACCACGACCGTGGTCTGTGGAAAACACCACCAACGATGGATCAATTAAAGTGTTCGCGGAACGATGTCAGGGTCGCATCGAAATCGGGGTTGGAGAGGCGCATTTTCGAAATCGCGTCCACCGCGTACATCACCGTTGAGTGGTGTTTGGAAAAGATCTTTCCGATTTCGGGAAAACTCAACTCGAGGATCTCACGGATGAGATACATGGAGACCTGGCGTGGCAGAGCGATGGACCGGCGGTTGGAGCGACCCTTGAGATCGGCAACCCGGATTCCATAGTGTTGTGCGACAAATCGGATGATGTCCGAAGAGGTGGTTTCGCGCTCATCAGGAAGAAGCTCGAAGAGAGCCATGCGGACAACATCGACGGTGATCTTCGCGTTCTTGAGTTGGGCGTAGGCGATGGTTCGGTTGAGGCAGCCCTCGAGTTCGCGAACGTTCTTCTGCACCTTTCGCGAGATAAAAAGAACGGTGTCCTCGGGAAGTTCCCAACCGATGGCCCGCGCTTTTTCCCTGAGGATGGCGCACCGGGTTTCGAGATCGGGAGGTTGAATATCGGCAATGAGGCCCTGGAGAAAACGGGACCGCAAGCGTTCTTCGAGACCGGGAATATCCGCCGGCCGAGCATCGGAGGTGAAGACCACCTGCTTTCCGGTCGACTGGAGGGTATTG
>Ga0209344_10003719_pt1 | contig 14728 bp, 14 predicted proteins | sample Cruoilmetagenom6_FD_187293 | JGI IMG/M metagenome (GOLD analysis project Ga0209344, IMG submission 187293) | Oil polluted marine microbial communities from Coal Oil Point, Santa Barbara, California, USA - Santa Barbara Oil Seep Sample 6 (SPAdes)... | ecosystem: Environmental > Aquatic > Marine...
TTAAAAATGGATGGAGAATATACGCCCCTTTAAACAGAACTATTGTTGACGAGTATGTTTCTAACGATAGATTATATTCTATGGGTGAAGGCATAAACCCCGTCAAAGCATTAGAGGCAGTTGTTGGTAGAAAAGAAGCTGTTTTAAGCACTAGCTCAAAATTAGGAGCTAGCTATGCGCTTTTTACTACACCAAAGAAAATACGTATCGCTAGAGATTATTTTGTTAAGGGTAGTGATAACTTTGAAATCGCAAAGAGAAGGGCGCAAGCGGGGGACTGGACTGGCGCAGCAGATTTATGGAATTCAGAATTAAATAATAGTAAAGGTAAAATTGCTGGTAGGGCATATTATAACATGGCTATTAGTCATGAAATAAACGGAAATCTAACTAAAGCTATAGAATTTGCATCAAGATCATATACAGATTATAAAACAAAAGAAGCTTTGCAATATGTAAATATGCTTAAAAGAAGAGTAGTCAACCAAAAAGAACTTGAGCGTCAATTATCTAAATAAATTTAGCTTACCGCTTCTTTATAGATTTCTAAACACCGCTCTCTAGCCATTTTGTGGTCTACCATTTTTTTTGGGTAGTCATCAGTACCGTATTCTGAAATCCAAGTTTTTATATATTTTTTATTCTTATCAAATTTATCAACTTGAGTAATTGGGTTGAAGATTCTAAAATATGGAGCCGCATCTACACCGCTGCCCGCTGCCCATTGCCAATTACCAACGTTAGAGCTCATTTCATAATCCAATAATTTTTCTGCAAAATAAGCTTCTCCCCATCGCCAATCAATCAAAAGATGTTTGCACAGAAAACTGGCAACCAACATTCGAACACGATTATGCATATAACCAGTGGCATTTAATTGTCGCATACCAGCATCTACTAAAGGATACCCTGTCTCACCTTTTTTCCATTTTTCAAATTCAGCCTCATTATTCCGCCATACAATACGGTCATACTTTGCTCTAAAGGCATTGTCTACCGTATGTGGAAAGTGGTAAAGAATAGTCATAAAAAATTCTCTCCATATTAATTCGCTCCAAAAAACATTGTTCCCTTCGGCAATTGCCTTTTTCATCATTTTACGCACCGATACTGTTCCAAAACGTAAATGCGGACCCAGTCGTGAAGTTCCACTTTCTTTTGCAGGAAAATTGCGGGTACTTTCATAATTATCAATCAGGGAAGGGGTTACATCATATAGAGGTACTTCTATTTTAGATTTCTCAAAACCGATATCGTTTAATGATAAATTTGACAGGCGTGAATTTTTAATTAGGTTAGATAAATATTGATTTGTGTAATGAATCTTTAAATCTTGGTCAGCATCAAAATGCTCTTGCCATTTATTTTTATAAGGTGTATACACAACATAGGGATCACCATCACCTTTTACAATTTCAGATTTTTCGAAAATGACTTGATCTTTGAATGATCTAAATTCTATATCCTTTTCATTTAAAAATTCTGATACTTTTTTATCTCTTACCTTAGCATATGGCTCATAGTCCCTGTTAGTATATAATGACATAACTTCATAATCTTCAGTCAGATTTTTAAGAATATCTATAGGTTTACCATAAAACATTGCCAAAGAGCTGTTATATTCTTTTTGCAACACATTACGCATTGTCTGCAAAGTATCGTGAATAAAAGTTACTCGTGCATCATCTTCAGGTAGTTTTGAAAGTATTTCTTCGTCAAAAATGAAAATTGGAAGCACTGGGTAATCTCCTTTTAATGCTTCTAAAAAACCAACATTATCATCGAGCCTTAAATCTCTTCTAAACCAAAATATGGATATTTTTTTTGACATTTAGTTTACGTTTAAAGTTGAAAGACCGCCATCTATTCCAATTATTTGTCCAGTCATATTTACTCGAATTCTAGGAGCATATTCTGCAGCCATCAATCTGGCAAAACCTTCAGTTGCACCTTTTGCCATGGCTAAACCAGTGTAAAAATACATATCAGTACCTGCAGCAACGATGCCAAAAAAAACAATACTTGAACCTTGGTACATTTTAGATATTATCTCTTTAACTATATTGACCATAGTAAAGAAATTAAATTGCATATCTTCTTTTATAGTTTCTAACGACATCATTTAAAAAGGTATTAAATCAATATTGCCGGGGCAGTAAACAAAACCGTTTAATGTTTCAGGTATTTTAGTGACATCTAAAATATCGGTAGTAGTATCAAAATTAATGTGAGTAACAATTCCGTGATTTAATGATTTATCTGTGCGTGATGTAACAAAAAGATGGTATGTATCTTGTAATTCTTTTATGATCGACAATCCAATACCATGAGAACCGCCAATAAGAAGTAGATTTTTCATTTAAAATGATTCAAAGTGAAGTAGATTTGAAATATTGTTTACAGTCCCAAATAAATCTTTTAGCTTTTGCTCTCTAAACTTAAATATTTCCATCAGTTGTTTTCTTACGATAATTGGGTTGGCTAGTTGTCCCAGTAATCCGAAAGGAATTTTATAATCAATAATATCTTCCATTACTACGCCTTCATCTATTTCATTAATAAAATGTTTGTGATGCCACAGTGCATAAGGGCCAAAACGCTGTTCATCAACAAAATACCTACCTTGTTCAACATGGGTTATTTCAGTAACCCATTTTGTGGTATAACCAGGAAATGGAGACACCTTATATTGTATAATTTGCCCAGGAAACATTTCTCTATCTGCACCAGAAAGGATATTAAAACCCATATTTTTAGGGGTAATTACTTTTAAATTAGCAGGATTCGATAAGAAATTCCAAGCTTCTTCCTTAGAAATGGGTAACGCTTGTTTAGAATGTAGTTGATATAATTTCATATACTTAATTTCGACAATGATGGAATTCAACAATTGTCTAACATTATTCAAAAATAATTAAACAATATTGAAAATGCTTTTTTGTAGGGCTAAAAATTAATTTTATCGATTAAAATGAATTTAGGTCTCTTAAATACAAGTGATTAACTTTATTCTAGTTTATTTTGCAACAATGAAAATTTTCTTTCAATACTTAGCTGTTATTTTACTATTCATATACTCGGCGTATTCAGCTGCTCAAGAGAATGTGGAAACTGTTGGTAATTTACCTGAGGAAATATTTGAAACATCTGGTTTGATTTATTTTAATGGAAATTTAATAACACATAACGATTCCGATAATGAGGCTGTGTTGTATGAGTTAGATACATTATCGCTTTCTATTCAAAGAAGTGTCACGATTTCTAATATTTCTAATAATGATTGGGAAGCCATTTCTCAAGATGAGGAATACATTTATATTGGTGATTTTGGTAATAATGCAGGTACGAGAACTGATTTGGCTGTACATAGAATATTAAAGGATGATTACTTAAACTCTAATATTGTAACCGCCACGACCATTAATTTTTCGTACGAAGACCAAAATAATTTCAGTGACAATGGCAACAGCGATTGGGATGCAGAAGCGTTTTTTGTTATTGATGATAGTATAATAATTCTAACAAAGCAATGGAAAAGCTTAGGTTCTGTAGCCTATGAGTTTTCAAAATTACCTGGAACATATGTAGCTAGTAGAGTAGGCGTTATAGAAAATGTTGGTCTAGTAACAGATGCTACCTATGATTCACAAACGAATAGATTGGTTGTTATTGGTTATTCTTCAATTCTAAGTCCATTCGTTGGCACAGTATCGTCTTTAAATTTAGATTCGATTTTTGAAGGTTATACACAAAAATCTCTTGAACTTAATTTTATTCAAGCAGAAGGTTTAACCCAAACAAATACTTCTTCTTATTTCTTTTCGTCGGAATATTATTCTAGACAAACTCCTACAATTGAATCGCCTTCAAGATTATTTTCATTTCAGATTCCAGATGTAGTTACAGAAGAACCGGAAATTCCTGAAGAACCTGAGAATCCAGAGAATCCAGAGGAACCAAAGGAACCAGAGAATCCAGAAGAGCCAGAAAATCCCGTAGAGCCAGAAAATGAAGAATATCCTTCTGAACCAGAACTGCCGGAAAATAATGATGTAGAAGATAAAGTCATAATCTATAGGGACAATACATCAAATCAATATTATTATTCTATATCTACAGAAAAGACTGTATTCGGTCAAATTATATATGATTTATCGGGCAGACAGATTTGGGAAAATTCTGGTGAAATAAAAACAAGAGGTATTATCTCTCATCATCTTGAATCATCTATTTACTATTTAGCATTATATCTGGAAGATAGCGTCATTGCAACCTCTTTCGCAGTTTATTAATTACTATGCTGTATTTAAGAAATTGTTAACATTTCTACCCCTTCTTTATAATTAGTTTTGCTATAAATAACTAATCAGTAAAACAATCATGAACAAAGTAGTACTCTTTTTATTAGCAATTGTTGCTTCCTTAACTGTTGAGGCACAAATAAATACACCTGCACCAAGTCCAGCTGCAAAAATTATGCAAACTGTAGGGTTAACAGAAGTAAGTATTGACTATTCTAGACCTTCTATGAGAGGTAGAAAAGTGTTTGGCAACTTAGTACCTTTTGATAAATTATGGAGAACTGGGGCAAACGGTTATACTTTAGTAACTTTTGATTCTGACGTAACTATTGCGGGTAAGGAAGTAAAAGCTGGAACATATTCTATTTTTACTAAACCAGGAGCTTCTAATTGGGAAGTTTTTATTTATACTGATACCGTTGGTGGTGGTACACCAAGTAATTGGGAGGAAAACAAAGTAGTAGCTAAGTTATTTGTACCGGTCTACAAAATTGAAATGCCTGTTGAAACTTTTACAATCACTTTTGATGATGTAACAAGTAATGGTGCGAACATTGGTATCATTTGGGAAAACACATATGTGGCAATTCCTTTTACCGTTGATACTGATACTACTGTAATGAGTAGTATTGATAAAGCATTGAACGGACCATCTGCTGGTGATTACTATGCTGCTGCAGTGTACTATTCTAGCGAAGGAAAAGATATCAATAAAGCAAAAGAGTGGATGGACAAAGCTATGTCTATGACTAAAAAACCAGCATTTTGGCAACTAAGACAACAATCTTTGATCTTAGCCAAAGCGGGTGATAAGAAAGGAGCAATTGAAGCTGCTAAGAAATCATTAGTAGGTGCTACTGCAGCTGGTAACAATGATTATATTAAAATGAACAATGATTCTATTAAAGAGTGGAGCTCTAAATAAGTAATATTCTTATAAAATAAAAAAGTCCGTGTTGTAAAACTCGGACTTTTTTTATGGTGATTTTTTAATTTTTTTCAAATATTTTAACACCGTCACCAATAGCTAAATGGTAATATTCAGCATCAATATCGGTTTGTTCTTTATATTGTTTTAGCATAGTTTTTATACCTGTATCCAGCTTTTCTGTTTTCATCAGATTAATGGTACAACCACCAAATCCGCCTCCCATCATTCTAGAACCTAAAACACCATCTAATTCCTCGCCGATTTTTACCAAAGCATCTAATTCACTTGTGGTAATTTCATATTGTTTAGACATCGCCCAATGACCTTCTTTTAAAACATCACCAACAGCATTTGCATCGCCATCCGTTAGCACCTTCATCATTTTACGTACACGATTATTTTCTTTAATTACATACTTGGCGCGTTGAGCATCAATTGCACTCACATCATTTTTAACGGTAGATAGATCTTCTATGGTAATATCTCTTAAAGATGTTATTTCTGGTTTATATTTTTGAACTTGTTTTACAATGTTCTCACAAGAAACACGTCTTTTATTGTATTCAGAATCTACCGCTAAATTATGCTTGATGTTAGAATTTACCAAAACCCAGCTGTAACCTTCTAAGTTAATGGGTATGTAACTGTGGCTTAAGTCTTTGCAATCTAAGAAAAAGGCATTACCTTTTTTACCAAAAAGCACGGCGTATTGATCCATTAATCCACAATTTAAACCTATTTTATGTTCTGCTTCTTGTGCTATTAAAGCAATATCCTCTCTTGAGATTTCTTTTCCTGATACTTTAGTAATCGCATAGATAAAACCACAACATAAGGCTGCAGAAGAAGAGAGTCCCGATCCTATAGGAATATCTCCTCCAAAAACGCAATCCATTCCTTTTAAAGGATATTCTTTTTCAATAAGTATTTTTATTATTGCTTTAAAATAGTTTCCCCAAAAGCATTTAAAGTTTTTATGTTCACCATTTAATTGAAAGATAATTTTTTCTGGCTGTGTTAAAAAGGTTTCAATTTGAATATTATTTTCATTATTATTTGAAACAGCAAAATAAATTCCTTTTTCAATAGATGCCGGTAGCACTAAACCTTCGTTATAATCAGTATGTTCACCAATTAAATTAATTCGTCCGGGGGCTTTTATAAGAGTAGGCTTATTGGTATAATTTTCTTTAAAATAGGATTCTATTTCTTTATGTATCATTAATGGTTGTGTGTTATTCTTAGTTGGTTGCTAATGGTTTTTTCAGCATGCGGTCAAAGGCTTCAAATATAAACGATATTACAATAACCAGAGCTGCACCAAAAAAGTTGAGCCATAAATATCCTAATTTCTCTTGACCTGACGGATAAATATGTATCAGGTAGTAGTAAATAATACATATATTCACCTGAGTAACAATAGCGGCAAAAAAAACAGCATTACCTTTTATAAATTTAAAAAAGAAAGCAATTAAGAAAATACCTAATACATTACCATAGAAAATGCTACCTATTATATTGACCAATTGAATTAGATTATCAAAAAGATTAGCTATACACGCAATTAATATAGCCACTACACCCCATATTAAAGTAAAAAATTTAGAAGCTTTGACATAATGGGTTTCGCTCATTTTTACATTGCCCTTAATACGCTTGTATAAATCTAATGCGGTAATTGTGCCCAATGCATTTAATTCTGAAGCTGTTGATGACATAGCCGCAGATAAAATAACGGCGAGTAATAAACCAATTAAGCCTGTGGGTAAGTTGTTAATAATGAAGTGAATAAACACATAATCTTTGTCATTGGTTTCTACAATATCATTTGCTTGGCTAATAAGAGATTTAGCTGCAACTCGATTGGTGCTGTCTTTTTGATTGATTCGTATAATTTGCTTTTTAGCTTCTTCAACTGCAGTATATTCTTTGATTTCCAAAGCCGCGGAAAATTTGTTTTGTGCAATTCTTTTTTCTGCTTCAAGCGCTATTTGCCCATCTTGTAATAGCTTATAATCTTCAGCATAATTAGATTCCATTACTGCTTGTGTAGCAGACGGATTAAAGTTCAATGGCGATGGATTATACTGATAAAACACAAAAACCATAACACCAACTAGTAGAATGAAAAATTGCATCGGTATTTTAAAAATTGCATTGAAAACAAGTCCTAACTGACTTTCTCTAATTGACTTGCCTGATAGGTATCGTTGTACTTGACTTTGATCAGTACCAAAATACGCTAGAAATAGAAAGAGTCCGCCTGTGATACCGCTCCAAAAAGTATACCGACTAGATGTATCCAAATCAAAATTTAATATCTCCAATTTATTACTGGCGCCAGCGATTTTCATTGCCTTGCTAAATGTTATATCAGTGGGTAAATATCCTAGAATAAAAAAGAAAGTAATGAACATACCGGTCATGATAATGAACATTTGTTGTTTTTGGGTAACGCTTACCGCATTGGTACCTCCGGATACGGTATAAATTATTACGAGTGTGCCAATGATAATATTTAGGGTTCTAAGATCCCAGCCCAAGACGGCCGAAAGAATAATGGAAGGTGCAAAAATGGTGATTCCTGCAGCAAGACCCCTTTGAATAAGGAATAGAACTGCAGCCAACGATCTTGTTTTCAAATCAAACCTACCTTCTAAAAATTCATAGGCAGTATAAACTTTCATTCTATGGTAAAGGGGTACAAAAACTATACAAATGATAATCATTGCAATGGGCAGACCAAAATAAAACTGAACAAAACCCATGCCGTCATGAAAAGCTTGACCAGGTGTAGATAAGAATGTTATAGCACTGGCTTGAGTCGCCATAACAGATAAGCCAATGGTCCACCATTTAGAATCGTTACCACCGCGAACATAGTCATCAACGTTTTTACTTCCTTTGGTTTTCCAAACTCCGTATATAACTATGAAGAGCAGTGTGCTGGCGAGAATTATCCAATCTAACCCTCCCATGCTAATTGAATGACGTCATTATGTAATAGAAAATAAGTACATAAATAAGATTGAGCATCAAAAGTATGGTGTACTCTTTTTTCCAACTAATATTTTCATCTCGCTCTTTGCTCATCCTTTAATTTTCGCTTTTGTCTCAACTTTATCTTTACCAACAGATAACATATTCGCGAATAATTTATATGCTCCAGATACACCTACAGGTAATTCTCTAAAAAAACTGAGTCCCGTATAAATATAGTGTCCCTTCCCATATGGAGCAATTAATAAGCTTCCTTTTGTTGGCTCTTCGCCTTCATCATGCATTTCTAGAACCGGAATAAATTCTTTACTCCATTTATTCGGAAAATATAAACCTCGTTCTTGTACCCATCCATCAAAATCTTCATTATTGATTTCGTTGGGGAAATGTATTAACGAATTATCGTTAGCAATTATTTTTACCTCAGAATCTTCATTGGTAACCCGATCTCTTGAAATTTCTATATCATAAGGAGCTATATTTTTAAATTGAGACCCCCATCTACTTGCCGTGTTATATTGTACAATTACCGTACCACCATTTTTGGCATAATCTAAAATAAATCTTTGCTTGAATTTAAGTTCTTCAACTACGTTATATGCTCTAATACCCAGAACAACGGCATCATATTTTTTAAGGGACTCGCTAGTAATCGTAGCAGGGTTAATTAATTGTACATTATATCCGATTTGCTCTAAACTCGTTGGCACATCATCACCAGCACCCATAATATAACCAATATTTTCACCAGCTTTCTGAATGTTCAAGCGAACTACTTTTGCTTCGGAAGGTAATAATACCGTTTGGGTAGGCACGTGGTCGTAAGCAATGGTCACCAACTCTTTAGTTATTTCTTTTCCATTTAGGTTAATAATAGAGGATATACTACTTTCGTTTTCTAACGATGGCGGACTCAAAGTGAAAAACACCGTTTGTTCATCACCTTTTTTGGCAATATTGAATGGTTGTATATTCTTATCCAATTTCCACTCGGCACCATGTTCCAGTTCAATTGTTCCAGAAATATTGTCTTTATGAGCTTTAATAGTAACAGGAATTCTCTTTTTTGAGGCATCTGCAAAAATTAATACATTATCGGCAAAACTTGCAGTTGCATCTGGTACAACTTCAAAAGGTTGGTATATTTCACCTTTATCGGGCTTTGCATATTTGTAGACTACGGGTTTGGTAATCGGAATTGAAACACCATTTATTTCTATATTGTAAGTGGCATTAAATGCTCTTGGCGTTTCGGGCTTACCTATTAATTCTTCATCTGTAACCGTATAAGTACCTAAAGTACCTTTTTCCATTAACCAATACGGACTGGTGAAATTTGTAGAGGATGGAATTGAAAGTGCTACTTTCTCTTCGAATAATATATTATTTTCTAAATCGATAGTATTAAAGTCTAAATGCTGGTCGTTCAAGAAAACAGATTTTAATTGAATATCGGCATCACTTCTATTAAGAGCTTGAACTTGTACCGCTACTTCTTGACCCGGGTTTGTGTACGATGTTTGTGTAGATGCTTCTAAATACAATCCTGAAATGGCCGTTATTATTGAGGTTAGCTCTTGTGTTTTTAGATTTTTCCAATGCTCATCAGACACCTTTTGTAATAATTGATATGCTTTTAGCAATTTCGGTAAATGAGTTGTCGGATTTTTGAAATTGAAGTTTTCTTGAACATCATATAATAGTTCACCTATAGCTTGGCCACCTTCAATTCTTGACCAAGTAGTATCGATACTATCAAAAATGTTCGATTTGTCTTTTGGTAAATCACCTTTTAATAATTCAATATACTCATTTTCAGTTCCTCTGGTACTTTGCCTTCCAAAACCTTGACATAAATGTTGACTGCTTGCTAATGATGCGATTTCATTATTTGACTTGCCTAACATCGGGTAATAGGTGCCTACATCCATATGTAATAGATTGGTCTTATCTGCCTCTTTAAATTTTTCTTGACTACCGTAAAACCACCAAGAGGTGTTGAAAAATAATCTCATTGGTTGCCAAATATCGGTTGAGGATAGTTGTTCAGGAAATGCTTTTGAGTCATTGGCAAGATCAAAGGCTTCATAGCTTAACATGGCCGAAGATGTATGGTGACCGTGAGTGGTACCCGGGGTTCTGTGGTCAAACCTATTAATGATGACATCTGGTTTGAACTTTCGTATGGTTCTGACAACATCACCAAGTATAGCTTCCTTGTCCCAAATTTCAAGTGTTTCTCCTGGTTGCTTTGAATACCCAAAATCATTGGCGCGACTAAAAAATTGTTCGCCGCCATCTACTCTTCTTGCTGCAAGAAGTTCTTGCGTTCTTAAAACACCTAGAAGTTCTCGTAGTTCAGGACCAATTAAATTCTGTCCACCATCACCTCTTGTTAAGGATAAATAACCTGTTCTTGCTTTTACACTGTTTGCTAAGTATGCAATTAGGCGTGTATTTTCATCATCTGGGTGGGCAGCTATATAAAGTGCAGTACCAAGAAAATTAAGCTTTTCTATGGAGTGGTAAATGTCTGTGGACGAACTAATCTTAGGAGTTTGGGCATTGAGGGTGCTGAGTGCAAAAAGACTACAGGCTAGAAACCCTAATAGATATCGCATTTTAAGTTGGTTTTGGTAGTAATTCCAAATATAATAAGATTAGTATCTACACGTGCTTGTTTTTATAACTTCTTTAATAAAATTACATGGTTTGCTCTTCTTCTTCGGTGCTAATAAATTCACCTTGTCGATAGGTAGAAATTAATATAACCCCTTTTTGTAATACAAGATTATTTGGGTAGGTTAAGATTTCACCATTGCTTCTTCTTAAATGTAGATGAAAAGCGCGAATGTCTTCTATTACAAACTTATCTAAATCACTATTGTCCGGGTCAAGTAGTTCTTTATCTAAAATACGTATCGTATTCCCTATTTTAAAAGGAAATGAAAAGAAGATGATTACACCTGCGGTTATGTTGCTGAGAATAGACCATTGTGCAAATAAAGCCACACCTATCACTGCAAATACAGAAGAAAGCATGACTCCTAAATCTTGGTAGTCTACACTCCAAACAAAGGTTAAGGCAACTATTGCAATGATAGTCAATGCAATATTGATGAACTTGATAATTAAATTAGTTCTAACCGGATTGAAATCACTTATTTTACTCACCTTTCTTACGGCAGTGGTAAATAAAAATTTCAAAATTAAGATAACAATAAGTACAATGAGGCTGTAAATAAGTTCATTGTAATGCTCATTAATAAATTCTTTCATATGCTATAACCCTAGACTATCGCGCAAAGATAAATCCTTATTCGATTTTTGTTGCCAATAGGGTGTTGTAATCCTGTTAATTCTTGTAGCAGTAGAAGTCAACATTTTTTTGTTGTCTCCAAACCCGTCATGAAAAGTATCTGTCCAGCTTTCTATCATATACGGAAACTTATTTTCAAAGTTGATTTTTAAGGTGCGCTCTAACTCGGGATAGTTTATTTCATAGGTATTTATACCATCAGCTTCGGTCAATGAAGTGATTGCTTTATATGCTTTAAACTCCTTATGGATAAGTCTGATAAATTCTAAAGATGGAATCATAATAGTTTCACCAATTGGTAAATCAGCAGGATTGATTCTTATTTTATTCCAAATTTCATTTTCCAAATGTGCTTTTTCTAGATGAAACTCTTGATCTCCTTCAAATTCAAAATAAGAATGACTTGTGATTTCAAAATTATTTTTATTATTAAGTTGTGCGTATACATGTCCACACCATTCTTGCGATGAAAATGATAATTTAAGTGCATGCTGATTGTCATGAACAGGGTAAAAACTACTGGTCATAATAGAGTATGGGTAAATACCCGTAATGTAGTTTTTAGTGGAATTCAGTTTTAGAACAGGTATATTGCTCTTATGGTTATTATCTGCTTTTACTTGTTGCCCAGGTAGAAAAGGCTCGGTTACGTAAATCATAACTGCACTACCTTCTCTAATTTCACCATATCTGGCTTGTTCTAAATTGTATGAAGTGATTTCTGCAGTACCATTATACCAATAATCTTTAAATTCTTGTAAAAGTTGTTTTTTAGAAGCTTCTACATTTATTTTGGTAGCTGCCTGGGCTAAAGTATCACTATTGTTTTCAGGGTTTTCCTTGCAACTAGAAAAGAGTAGTAATATTCCGAAAATGCTATAAAAAACCTTGTTCAATTTTAATAGTTTCATGCTATTCAAGATATAAAATTATTTTAAGTAACCAATTGAGATAAGGTTTCGTAAACTAATTGGGTTGGCAAACCAACTACATTTGTATACGAGCCTTTAATCTCTTCAATACCAATAAGTCCTATCCATTCTTGAATACCATAGGCACCTGCTTTATCGTAAGGTTTGTATTCATTAATATAATGATGAATTTCATCTTCAGACAAATTCTTGAACTTAACTTCAGTAATTGAATGCTTCACTATCTGTCGCTCGATTGTTGTAAAACATACAGAGGAAATTACTTTATGCCAATCTCCTGATAATTTCTTGAGCATTTCTTCAGCCTCTGAACTATTCGCTGCTTTGGCTAAAGATTCTTTGTTATGCCAAACAACGGTATCAGATGTTATTAAAATATCTTTTGTTTGTAACTCTGTCAAAAATACTTCTGCTTTTAATTTAGCTAAGTAATCAGAAATTTCGGCGCCTTGTAATTCTGGCGGATAAACTTCGTCCACTGATTTTATGCGCACTTCAAATTTCAAATCCATTTCCTTAAAGAATTGATGCCTTCTCGGAGAACTTGATGCTAGAATAAATAGGTAATTTTTTAATTTGTCTTTCAGCATATACTTAGTCGTTTGCTGCGCTAAAGTTACTGTTCCAATCGCCACGTACTTTTAAAACTTGTTCAATAACATCTCTTACACACCCATGACCTCCATTTTTATGAGATATATAGTTACTTACGCCTTTTACCTCTGCTACTGCATTTTGCGGACAAGTAGCCAAAGCAACTGCCTTCATTGGTGGAATGTCAGGTATGTCATCACCCATATATAATATGTTTTCAGCTTCAATATGATAAATGCCCATGTATTCTTCTAAAGCATCCATCTTGTAATGTGCTCCCATGTAAATATCGGTTACCCCAAGGGCTTTTAGTCTTGTTCGAACACCTTCATTGGTTCCGCCTGTAATAATGCACACATTATAACCTTTACTCAAAGCAACTTTTAGGGCAAAACCATCTTTAACACTCATTTTACGTAACAATTCTCCTTCACTTGTAACTAAAAGACTACCGTCTGTAAAAACCCCATCAACATCAAATATAAATGTGGTAATGTCTTTTAAATACTCTTTATAACTTTTTTCCATGTTTTTCTTTTATTGCGTTGCTTAAAAAGGTGTAAAGTTCCCTTTGGTGTTTGTCTTTTATAATTTGTAAATGATTATGTAATGTTTTTTGGTCTTCGCGTTTTGCTGGTCCTGTTTGCGCTTGTAAAGGTGTTAACGTATTTAATTTTGCAGCTGTTTCATTTATTAACGGCTTTAGTAAGGAAAAATCGATGTTATGTTCCGCGCAAATATCAGATCCAATGGTATACATATAATTGGTGAAATTATTTACGAATACCGCGGCTATATGTAATTTTTTTCGTTGTTCAGAATCTATTTCAACTACTTTGTTGCTAAGTTGCTTGCCTAGTTTTATTAAAGTTTTAAGATTCTTATTGTTGGTCGCTTCTATGCAAATAGGAATATCATCAAATGAAATAATCTTGTCCTTTGTAAAGGTCTGTAAAGGGTAAAAAATACCTGGTTGTTTTACAGATTTTATAGCTGTAAGTGGCGTTGCACCAGAGGTATGTACTAAAAGTGAGTCTATATCTTTAAAGTTTTCGGCAACAGTGCCAATGGCATCATCAGATATGGCAAGTATATACACATCTGCGGTAATTTCATTTGTAAATTCTGTGCTGATAAGCGCTTTATTCTGCACAAATGCTAAATGTTCTCTATTTCTGCCAATTACCTGTTTTACGGTTACGTCTATAGATTTTTGGAATGCATGAAACAGATTCTGTGCTACATTACCGGTACCAACTATAACTACTGATATCATGCTGCAAAAGTACAAAGTTTATAGAAGTCTTGTTGTATTAAAATTAACAGTCTCAATGAACTTTTAAAGCGGTAAAAGGCATTCGTAAATGGTGAAAAGACCTTATTTTTGCATCTTGAAAATCAACTCCTTTCTTCCATGACGGAAATGTTCAAAAAAATATTCTTTTCTACACGTTTAATGTCCATCTTATTTATCGTTTTTGCTACCGCAATGGCATTCGGTACTTTTATTGAAAGCTGGTACAGCACAGAGACAGCAAGAATCTGGATTTATAATGCTTGGTGGTTTGAAGTAATCATGGTATTTTTTGTAATTAATTTTCTAGGGAATATTTCTAGATATCGTTTGTTGAGATTAGAAAAATGGCCGGTT
>Ga0209344_10003720_pt1 | contig 14727 bp, 18 predicted proteins | sample Cruoilmetagenom6_FD_187293 | JGI IMG/M metagenome (GOLD analysis project Ga0209344, IMG submission 187293) | Oil polluted marine microbial communities from Coal Oil Point, Santa Barbara, California, USA - Santa Barbara Oil Seep Sample 6 (SPAdes)... | ecosystem: Environmental > Aquatic > Marine...
TAAAGAAGGGTAAAGTCAATAATGTTCGTACTTTACAGCAGGGCTTCTTAAGCGTGAAGTGTAAAATGGTGGTTGTTCATGGATATTGTTCCTTGCACCCCTCTTCAGCCAAAAGCCTGCTCAGCTTTTTGATCCCCTCATTAATCACATCCCCATCGGCCAGCGAAAAATTTAGCCGAATGGTATTCGCTCCTGATCCGTCCGCGAAAAATGCTTGCCCCGGCACAAAAGCCACACGCGCCGATTGCAGTGATTTTGCCAGCAATTCGGCCCCTGTGATATGTTTTGGCAAGGTCAACCAGATAAACATGCCGCCCTCGGGTTTTGTCCAGACAACCCCATCGGGCATATGCTTGGCCAATGCTGCCAGCATGTGGTCACGGCGCGTGCGATATGCTGCGCGGATTTTTGTGACATGGACATCAAACCCACGACGCGCCACCGTATTGATCGCCATTTGGTTGATTGTGGGTGTGTGCAGGTCAGAGGCTTGTTTGATCAAAACCAGTTGCGCAATCACAGGGCGCGCGGCACAGATCCAACCTACACGCAGGCCCGGTGACAATGTCTTGGAAAAACTGCCAGTATAGATCGTGCGGCAATCGTCTATCGCACCTTTGCGTTCTATTTCTAACGACAAAATCGGTGGTATAGTTCCACCGTCATATCGCAGGGATTGGTAAGCGGCATCTTCAATAATAGCGATATCCAGATCATCCGCCAAATCCAGCAGACTATCACGATCTTGCCGATCAAGGGTCACGCCTGTTGGGTTGGCAAAATCAACGGAGGTATAGGCAAATTTCACCTGTCCGCCATTTTCTGTGGCGGCTTGGCTGTAATCTTGGCCTGAACGATTGCCTTTGGGATATAGCCGATCGTAATTTGGCTCATAAGCATTGAATGCGCCCAATGCACCCAGATAAGTTGGCCAACTGACAAGTGCGGTATCATTTGGAGAAATCAATAGTTTACCCAGATAATCAAGGGCTTGTTGTGATCCTGAGGTGATCATAATATTGTCGATATCACAAGGAACCCCAACCTTTGCCATCTCATCACGTATCCATTCACGTAAAGGAACATAGCCCTCACTGACTGAATATTGCAACGCAACTTCGGCATTTTGCCCGGTTAAAGCCAGAGTATAAGCCTGCTGAAACTCTTCAACAGGAAACATTTTTGGATCAGGTATACCACCGGCAAAAGAGATAATATCGGGCTGATCCAAAAGCTTCAGGATTTCCCGAATTTCAGAGGCTTTCATCCGCGTATTGCGTGAAGCCAGCAGTGTTTTCCAATCCATCTAAAGTCCCCTAATTTCTAACAGATTTAGTGAAAGGTGATTGAAGATGTAAAGTAAGTCAATATGGCTGACATAAATTGTTGTGGATATTATTCAGGTCGATTGACCAGCCTGCATAGGCACTTGTTCATGACAAATCTGTTTGGTCTCTGTGGGTTTCAAGGAAATGGACAGCAACGCACAATACCCCTTGGAAGCACCTGATTGGTAATAGGAACAGTCAATACATTGGCCAAAGGCACGGCCATTATTCACCAGTAACATGGTTTGTAAAACGATGTTTAAGCCATGCTCTAAACTATCGGAAGTTGCTGGGTTAAACGTGCCCAATGCTTTTTCCAAGGGGTTCGAGCGTTTGGTTGCAGCCTGTCCCTTTACGGTTAGGTCATAGGACATATAGCGCTTATCCGTCTCAGTGCGCAATTCGCTGACATAATCCTTTCGCGCCAATGCTTTTAACGTTTGGGACATGGTTCCACGGGTAGTACCCAAAAAAGCTGCCACATGTGAAGGTGCGCGCGAAAAACGGTTTGCCTGTGCCAGATAACTAAGGGCAGCCAGTTGGGTGGGGTTCAGATCATCAGACCAACTGTCAGCGGCATCAATGCGGCTAATGCGGTTGATCAGGGTTCGAATTTTAAGTGCTTGGGTCATGAAAGCAATATAGCGACTCGAAATTACTATTGCAATAGTTTCGAGTCGCTACTAAAGATAGATATCGATTCTGTAAATGGAGATCAAAATGAAAAAGATACTAATCTCAACCACTGCTCTGGTATTCTTGGCCTCAGCCGTTGTTGCAAATGAAACCAATGCTATCCATCAACAAGGTGCAGTAAAATCTGCGGCAGACACATCGAAAGCTGCCGCTTTTGATATTCTAGCAGCACATGCGCACCGTGATGGCCACATTGTAACTTTCCATATGACAACAAATGGTGTGGCGGGTTCAATAATCCCGGATGCCATCGGATCATTAGCCAGTGCACCTGTACTATCTTATGTATGGCCGACATCACTGAATCCCTCCACGGTTGGCTTTGAAGGTGATACGGGCATTCTGGCACTTGCTGTAACCAGCCACCCTGACTTTGACGACACCCCGCTTTTTGATGAAAACGGCGACGGGGATCTGGCAAACGATGGTATTAATTGGCACAGCCATTGGGTTGTATTGCAACCAACAAAGGCATGCGGCGCGGGGGCATTAGGTGTACGCGACATCCCCAAAGATGCCACGCCCAAAATGCCGGCAACATGGCCGGGCCTGCCGATCTTTATTGATAGCCCCGGGTTCACCCCGTTGTTCAACGGGCCAGAGGTGGCTGTGAAGGCGGGTTTTGTTGATGCTCAGGTCATAAGTAACGCCTCATACGATGGTGTGACCGCAGCTCTACAGGTCAACGCGAGTGTTCATGCCCCACTGTTATGTGTAACGGATGTGTTTGATGTGGCTTCAGGCGATTTAAGCCTACCGGGTAAAATTGAATAAACCTTTATGGGTCGTGCAAACTGTGCGACCCTAACCACATTTGGAGATATGATATGCGTAATACCATTGCCCCCGAACTGATGGTCGCCAAATGGTTTAACACTGACAAGGACATCACACTTGCTGGTTTGCGCGGCAAGGTTGTGGTGATCGAAGCCTTCCAAATGCTCTGCCCCGGCTGTGTTTCCCACGGCTTGCCGTTAGCGCAGAAAATCCATCAGATGTTTCCCCGCGATCATGTTGCAGTCATCGGATTGCATACCGTGTTTGAACACCACGCCGCGATGACACCCGTGTCACTGGAAGCTTTCCTTTATGAATACCGTTTGACCTTCCCTGTTGGGGTGGATCAAGCAGGTCGGGGCGAAATGCCAATGACAATGCAAGCCTATCAGATGCAAGGCACCCCCAGCCTGATCCTGATTGATAAACAAGGGTATTTGCGTGCAAATCATTTCGGGCAAGTGTCAGAGCTGCAAATCGGGGCTGAAATTGTGACGCTGGCGGGTGAGGTTATAAAAGGTGTGATGCGGGATGATTATAAACCTGAAGAATGCGATGAAAAAGGGTGCCCGACCCCTTAATGTTCGGAAGCAATATCCTCTAAAATTTGCTTATGGAAAGCGTGAAGCCCTGACTCTGAAAACCACGAACCTTTGATGTCGGCAACATAACGACCCTGATCATACCCCAAACTGGAAAGGCCGCGCTGGACACTTTCAACCAAGGCAATGTCTTCTTGGTTGAACATTTCTGCGAACAGGGATTTGACCGCGTCTAAATTTGACGTACTCACATCCGCGGGGCTGTAAATATCTGCATGTTCAAGTGATCGGATCGGCCCGTTCGGCCCAATACGCAAAACAATTAACTGTGGGCTGCCTGGCAGGCTAAGAAGACATAAATTAGGCCAAAGAAACCATGTCAAATAGGGCTCATCGCCTTTGGTCTCAAACCCTGCAAACCCCGCTTTCGCGGTTTTTTGATAAAATCCGTAACGCTTGCCGATTTGCGATGTTCCGCCCTTTTCGTTGTAAAGCGTGGCTAACGTCGGGTGGGCAATCGGAATGTGATACCCTTCCGAAAAATTGTCGACAATAACTTTCCAGTTCGCAGCAATATCAAAATCCAATCGATGATGTGCTGTATATTCGGGCATATGTGGTAGATGGCAAAGGATTGTTTTTTCAAACTCCGGCAGATCACCATCTTCGGGCTTGGCATTTGGGTCGAAGTTAATGAAGATCATTCCGGCAACAATCGTATGCTGGATAGGTTTCAAGCCATAATTAGCCCTGTCAAAACCAACAACATCGCGGGTCATACGTGCAGTTGCAAGCCCACCATCAAGCCCGTAACACCATGCATGATAGGGGCAAACGATACGTTTGCCGGTTCGCCCACGGCCAGACAAAAGCAAATGACCCCGATGCTGGCACACATTGAAAAAGGCATTTATTTCAGCATTTTCCCCGCGCAGCACCAAAACAGGTTGTCCGGCAATCTCATCAGCTATGTAGCTGCCGATTTCAGGTAAATCAGAGATATGGCCTACGTATAACCAAGACCGTTGAAAAATCTTGTTTAACTCTTGCCGATGAATATCTTCGTCAGTGTAATAACGCGATGGTAACGTGTATGAATTGTGGGCAGTTTCTGCAAAGACGCCCTTTTCGCCAGAGACCAAGTTTTCACCCATTCCATGCTCCAATTTTTCAGCTGATTGTATTTGTAATAAGCATGACTTTGGAAGAGATTGAGTTGTTGGTCAATTCATAGTTTTTTATCTTTAATACGAATATCCCATAAATCTGGCCGTCGTTCCTGTGTCAGCTTTTCGGATTGCTCTAAACGCCATTTATCCACGTTTCCATGGTGCCCCGACAACAGAACATCGGGAATTTTACGCCCCCGCCATTCGCTGGGTTTTGTGTATTGCGGATGCTCAAGCAGCCCATTGGAAAAGCTTTCGTCTATTGCACTTTCGTCATTGCCTAACACATTGGGCAACAAACGCACGGTTGCGTCAATCAGGGCTTGTGCCGCGATTTCACCACCTGTCAGCACAAAATCCCCAAGGGATACTTCCTGCACATTATATTCTTCCAAAACCCGTTCATCGACACCTTCAAAACGGCCACACAAAAGTGTCATGCCTTGGGCGCGGCTGAAATCGCGTGCCATGCTTTGGGTCAACGGTTTACCGCGCGGCGACAAGTACACGACAGGCCAAGCCGTAGGGTCAACAGGTGTACCGCGACGCGCGTCTTCCAGTGCAGCACCCACAACATCTGCCTTTAGCACCATACCGGCACCACCACCCGCAGGTGGGCTGTCGACGTCTTTGTGCTTGCCAATCCCGTATCCGCGCAGTTCAATCGTTTCCAAATTCCACAAGCCTTCTTTCAGGGCTTTGCCAGTCAATGAACCACCCAAAACACCCGGAAATAGTTCCGGAAACAACGTGATCACCTTGACCTTCCACGCACCTTGAATATCGGGCGTATCGGTCATCAATGCGCGTGGTTTCAGGCTGGGACGAACTGCCAATCGGCCGTGGGATTTGGCTGGTTTATCAGTCACTTTCTGGACCTTCCTGTTGAAGGAGGTGTTGTTTTAGTTCCTAGGCTTTGTGCAAACCGCAAAATATAACCATCAGGGTCGGCGATAACAAACTGGCGTTGGCCGTGATAAACATCGCCACCTCTGTACCATGCTTCTTCAAATTCTTGCACAAACACAACGCCGTGTGTTTTGCAATTTGCATGCAACTCTTCCAGTGAGGTCACATTTATTTCAAAGTGCAAGCCGCGCCCAAGCGGGGGCGTAGGTTCAGCCAGTTGCCATGTGTCCTCTGACAAAGGTTCCAGCATAATACTAACACCATCACGGATCAGATAGACAAACCCGTTCGATGGTCGCTCATATTTGACCGTAAACCCTAGAATATCAATATAAAACCGCCGTGATACGGCAACGTCAATGCAACCAAGCTCCGGAACCAGTTGAGGTGAGGCGTTAAACGTCGTCATCGTCAGTCTCTGGAAACACACCCTTCGGCGGATCGGTAATGATGCGTTTCGCAGCTAGATCAACGGTTGGCACAGCATCACGGGTAAACGGTAACAACACGGTGTTCTTGATCCCCTTGCCTGCGATTTCCAGAAAATCACCCGCGCCATGGTCATGCACTGCAGTAATTTGCCCCAGCTTTTCACCGCCTGTATCATAGACATCCAGCCCCACCAGATCAGCGTGATAAAATTCGTCATCGGGCAGGGACGGCAGGTTTTCGCGGTTGGTATAAAGCCGCACACCTTTCAGCGCGTCGGCCTGATCCTTGTATTGCACGCCTTTGATGCGGCAGGAATATCCGCCCTTGATCGGGCCATTGACGCGCAGATCATAGCTTTGACTGCCATCTTCAGACGTTAGTGGGCCGTAACTGCCAAGATCAGCCGGGTTCGCGCAAAAACTTTTGACACGCAATTCACCCTTAACGCCGAAAGCGCCGATAATGGCGGCGATGCAGATAAGATCGGGTTGTGTCATTGGTTAGCACCTTCACACAGTCCAGAATTGCCAATATGTCCACCTAAATCAAGACATCGGTCAACTTGGAAAAATCGATCTGCTTTGGCTCCTAGCCAAATCCCAAGAACAAGTGCAAAACAGGTTGCTATGTAACAGCGTTTCATTCCTTTGATCCTACCGTTCAATCAGCGTGGTCAGTTGCGCATCGCGCATTTCCCAGCCAACGGTTTCAAGTTCGGGCGTTTCAGTCTCTTCTTTCGGCCAGCCAACACAAAGATAGGCCACCAATGACCAGTTGTCAGGCAGGTCAAGGTCATGGCGCAATTGTACAGGATCAAGGATAGACACCCAGCCCAGCCCCAGTCCATATGCGCGCGTTGCCAGCCAGAAGCTCATGATTGCGGAAACAACCGAATAACGGCGCATTTCAGGCATGGTTTGTGCACCTAAACCGCTGCCTTTGGGGGTATCTTCCTCGCAGAAGATCGCCAGTTGCACGGGTGCATCACGCATTCCTGTCAGTTTCAGTGTGGCGTAAAGTTCCGCTTGTCCTTTTCCGTAACCGGCCAACGCATCGGCATTTGCGGCTTTGAAATTATCTAGGGATTTTTGACGGGCATCAGCACTGTTTACAGCCACAATCCGCCACGGTTCCGACAGGCCAACGGATGGCGCCATCTGGAACGCGTTCAGACATAATCGCAACAATTCAGGATCAACAGGGTCGGGTTTGAAGTGGCGCACATCGCGGCGCCACTTCATCAGGTCATAAAGTTCGGTTTGGAAGTCTTGCGAAAACTTGCGCATGTTTACTCCAATACCAATACTTGCTTACTCAGCCGTAGCTTCTTCTTCTGCCGGCTCTTCGGCTGGTGCTTCTTGCGCAGGGGCCTCGGCCGCAGCTTTTGCAGCTTCAGCCGCATCGGCCACTTTAGTCGCTTTTTCTTCTACACGGTCTTGGGCTTTTTTGCCGGGCTTGGCTTTTTCAGGATTGCTACGCTCTGTTTTAGCCAAAGTACCGCTGGCCTCCAGAAAACGTGCAACACGGTCAGATGGTTGTGCGCCTTCACCCAACCAGTAGTTTACGCGTTCCATATCCAGCTTCACACGCTCTTCACTGTCTTTTGGTAAAAGCGGGTTGTATGTGCCCAGTTTTTCAACATAACGACCATCGCGTGGCATACGGCTGTCAGCCGCAACAACGCGATAAAATGGACGTTTTTTTGAGCCGCCACGGGCAAGTCTGATTTTCATAGCCATGTTAATTCTCCTAAATGTGCTATTCGGGCCTAGGCCCTATTCCTGATGTTTCTTGTGATGTTGAATGACTTCGCTGATGATAAAGTTCAGGAACTTCGTCGCGAATTTCGGGTCAAGGTTGGCACGATGTGCCAAATCCTCAAGACGTTTGATTTGTTGCGCTTCACGCGCAGGGTCGGATGGCGGCAAGGCATGTTCCGCTTTCAATTTGCCCACGGCCTGTGTGTGTTTGAACCGCTCGCCCAGTGAATAAATCAAGATCGCGTCAAGGCGGTCAATACTGTCGCGGTGTTCGGCCAGAATTTCAGCGGCTTTTTGTGTTGTATCGGTCATATAAGCCCCAGTTCTTGCGGTGACGCACCATTTAAGATTGGGCGTGTGAAGCTGCGTTCGTATGAAATAATGCAGTGTGTTTTTTCCGCAAACTCATAAGCGGCCTGACATTCGACATCATTCGCCATTTCTTTGCGGTACGCTTCGTAAGCTGTCAGAGATGGGAATGAAAAAGCACAATAAGCAATATTATTTGGCCCTTCGTGCGGCAACCAATAACCGTGATGTGTCCCGCCCAATTTATTTACAAGATGAATCCAGACTTTTGCATAAGTTTCAAAAGCATCCACTTTATAGGGATCAATTACATATGTTAGGGAGCAAGTGATCATTTTTTCTTCCCGAACCCAGAAAGCCCTAGCGGCAAACCGCCACCAAGTCCCGGTAATCCACCACCAAGCCCGGGTAATTTACCCATTTTCTTGGCGGCCTCTTCCATTGCTTTGGGGTCCATTGCGGACGGGTCGATGCCAGCGGGCATTTCAGGCATTCCGCCCTTACCCATCATGCCCTTCATGGCTTGTTTCAACATACCGCCTTTGCCCATCTTCTTCATCATATCGCCCATCTGGCGTTGCATTTTCATAAGCTGGTTCAATTCCTGAACGGATAAGCCTGCACCTGCGGCCACACGTTTTTTGCGTGATGCCTGCATGATATGCGGATTCGCGCGTTCCACTTTTGTCATTGACTGGATCAATGCGATCTGGCGTTTGAATACCTTGTCGTCGATGCCGCCTGCGTCTTCGATTTTCTGGGACATTTTCTTCATGCCCGGCAACATGCCCATGACACCTTGCATGCCACCCATTTTCATCATCTGCTCAAGCTGCGTCTTCAGGTCGTTCATGTTGAACTGACCTTTTTTGAAGCGCTTCATCATGCGTTCAGCCTGTTCGGCCTCTATGGTTTCCTGGGCTTTTTCCACCAGCGATACGATGTCGCCCATGCCCAAAATACGGCCCGCGATCCGTTCAGGGTGGAATTCTTCCAATGCGTCCAGCTTTTCGCCAAGGCCGACGAATTTAATCGGCTGGCCTGTGACCGCTTTCATCGACAATGCCGCGCCACCGCGCCCGTCACCGTCCATACGGGTCAGAACAACGCCGGAAATACCGACCTTTTCGTCGAACTCTGCCGCGACATTTACCGCGTCTTGGCCGGTCAGCCCGTCGACAACCAACAGGGTTTCGCGCGGGCCGGCAATGTCGCGCACCGACTGCACTTCATCCATTAACACTTCATCAATGTGCAAACGACCCGCAGTATCCAGCATGTAAACGTCATAGCCGCCAAGGGTGGCTTGTTGCTTGGTGCGTTTGGCGATCTGTACGGCGTTTTCGCCTTTGACAATCGGCAATGTGTCCACACCGATTTGCACGCCCAAAATCGCCAACTGTTCCATCGCGGCAGGGCGGTTTGTGTCCAAGGACGCCATCAAAACTTTTTTGCCGTCTTTTTCTTTCAGGCGTTTGGCCAGTTTTGCGGTTGTGGTGGTTTTACCACCCCCCTGCAGACCGACCATCAGAATAGGGGCAGGTGGGTTATCAACCTTCAACGCACCTGCATTAGCGTCTTCACCTGAAAGGAAATGCACCAGTTCATCATGAACGATTTTAACAACCTGTTGGCCCGGCGTCACGGATTTGGTAACGTTCTGGCCCGTGGCCTTTTCCTGAACCGCTTTGACGAAATCGCGTGCAACGGGCAAGGATACATCGGCTTCCAGCAATGCGACACGGACTTCGCGTAGGGCAACCGCGACATCATCTTCGGACAAAGCCCCTTGGCGGGTTAGTTTGTCAAAGACGCCGGAAAGGCGATCGGATAGATTTTCAAACATACCTTTGGGCCCTTTCGACCGTTCACACGTTACCCCAGTATAAGAAGTAATTTGCCAAACGCAAAATGCACCAGTGGGCGAAACTCGCTGACTGGTGGTGATCCTGAGACCAGAAGTTTGGCACTTCTTTATGGATTGATCGGGGATTTAACGGCATAATTGCTAGGAGTCAACATGCGGGTGACCTATCGTGCACGATCCTTTAGGCCGACATAAAACGCAGAGAAAGGAGATACGATCCTTTCTGGTATTTCTGGCATGTTTGGTAATATCTCTGGCGGGCTTTTCCCTGTATTACAAAGATGAATTTGCGCTTAACGACAAGGAATGTGCCGCGCTTAACCATTTATGGCAAATAAAATACCGCAAAGATTTCAGATTTGCGGACACGTGGGAAGACGGCGCATTCGCATGCAAGTCACAAGAAGCGCGCATGGCAAAAGCCATGTATTTTATTGATACGACCAAATTCGTTCTTCCTGATGGGACAGCAGGTTTTGATTTCTATGCATGGTTGAAAAAAATTGATCCGCAATTCGGAAAGAAATGGATGTCGAATTTTGCGGGTATAAGTGTTTTTGAAGATAATCAACTAAACATCAGCATTGATAAGTTGATGACGGATAACCCGGTTGCGATTGTAGGTATCATCATACATGAAGCACGACATTTGGAGGAAGGTTATAACTCTCATGTCGCTTGTGCGAACGATGCAAAGCTAAACTGTGACAGCCGCCTAGAAAAGAACCTGAATGCTGGCGGGGCCTATAGTTACAATATGTATTATTATGATCATCTGCGAAAATATTCAGATGCCGGCAGGAGGGTAAAACGGATCGCAAAACAACGCATGCAATATATATTTGATCACAAGTTCAACGATGTTGATGCGAAAGATCGACAGGCGTACGGGTTGGATTAAGATAGATGTCAGGTGAATGAGGCTCAAAAAGGCGTGGACATTTGGCGCCAATTGTTTCAGCTGGTTTTATGAATACTACACACATATCCCGGGGCCATCTGGCCATGCTGTTGTTTTCGTTCCTGATCGCAGGGTCGTTCAGTTTTGGCACACGCATTGCCAACCTGATGGAACCGACGGCGATGATGGCCTTGCGGTTTGCCATTGCAGGCGGGATTGTGGGAACGCTTGCAGCTCTTGGCCCGGGGATCAAGCGCAGGTATTTTGACGCGCTGTGGCGCTATCTGGTGCTGGGCGGCTTGTTTGCGATCTATTTCGGGTTGATGTTTGAAGGTCTGAAAACCGCATCCCCCGTTTCAGCGTCGGCCGTTTTTACGCTGACCCCGATCATGTCGGCTTTTTTCGGGTATTTCCTGTTACGTCAGATTACGACGTTATGGATGTCTTTGGCTTTGGCCATCGGGGCTGCTGGTGCGTTATGGGTGATTTTTCGCGGTGATATTACGGCGTTGCTGGCCTTTGACATCGGACGCGGTGAAGCGATCTTCTTTGTCGGGTGCATCGCACATGCTTTATATACACCGCTTGTGCGCAAACTGCATATGGGTGAGCCGATCGTCGTGTTCACTTTTGGCATGATCGTGGCAGGGTTCATATTCCTTGTGGTACTTGGTGCCCCTGATCTGGCGCAAACCGATTGGGGTGCTCTGCCGTGGTATTTCTGGGGGGGGTTGTTTTATCTGGCGATCTGCGCCAGTGCGATCACGTTCTTTTTGGTGCAATATGCCACGATGTATCTACCTAGTGCCAAGGTGATGGCCTACACCTATCTAACCCCATCATGGGTGATCATGTGGGAAGTTGTGCTGACAGGTACCGTGCCACCCGCGCTGATGCTGCTAGGGGTGGCCGCAACCGTTGTGGCACTTGTAATGCTGTTGCGGGATGAGGGGTAATATCAGGCGCAACAAGAACCACCTTCTTGGATAGGCGGGCAAGGCACTGTTGCATAGGAACAAAAGACACAACAATCCCCGGGTTTTGGTTTTAGAACCGTTGCATGAGAACTGCATTCATAAAACCACTGGCAGGCATCGGTCGGCATTGTCTCGGTTTTGGAATGGCCGCAATCCGGGCAGGTTATCGTTGACAGAAGCGTTATGTTTTTTGGGTGCGTTGCCATAGGGCATACCCTGTTATGCAGATGAAGATCAAAAGAGCGGGAAATAGTAGCATATCCAGATAACCAATCATTGCAGACAGACCAATGGCCAAAAACAACCAGACCAATATTGGCGTAAAACAACATAATGCTGCAATAACAGTGCCAATAATTCCGGTTTTTAAAAGTTTATTGTCCAAAAGAAAGCCCTTTCCGTTTCAGCAAAGGTATTCAATTTCAGCGTTTGGCGCAAATTGGAAATTCCCGCTAGATACAGGGGTAGAACAGGCTTAATCGCCCCCTTCGAATTCTGAACTGCCCGGGTTTTTCAACTCTTTAATAATTGCTTGTTTGCAGCCGGAACGAGATCTCCCACAATAAACAAGTTTGCCGTTTACTTCTGTATATACGGCAATTTGTATATTTTCTCCTTTTGGCGGTTTTCCTTCGTCTACCACACGCGTTCGTCTTTCCACTTTAAAAGATCGTTTGTTCACGATGACAGATTTCAATGTTTTTGTTTCATAACCGCGCGCGGCATTTTTCATAACACTTGCACAGCTAGTTAAGAATAGTAATGTGACCGATGCAATAAATAAAGATGATTGGAGTTTCATAGCTGTCCCTCTGTATAGTTCCTTACATAAGACTACAGTGGAACGTCATTTGCAATAACGCTTCCCCAAAGCAATAAAACCCCATCGGCTAGATATTTGCTGCGGTTTAATATCTTCGTTCCCTTAATATAAATAATCCCGGGTCAACGGCACCGCCTGTTGTTGTTTCGTCAGTTGAAACTGAAATACCACCTGTCTATCCAGCCGGAACGTCACTTCGGCGGCCACCAGATAATAGCGCCACATACGGCAGAACCTTTCATCATAAAGTGTGATAGCCTGATCCATACTGGCCTCGAACCGCGCGCGCCAGTCTCGCAGGGTATCGGCGTAATGTATCCGCCAGATCTCGATATCCGTGGTGATCAGGTTGGCATCCTCAATGACGGGTGCCACTTCGGACATGGCAGGCACATAACCGCCCGGAAAGATGTACTTTGCAACCCACGGGCTGGTTACGTTGGGCGGGGCCGCGCGGCCAATTGTATGGATCAATGCCACACCGTCAGGGGCCAGTAAATCACGGACGCGGTTAAAGTATTCCGCGTAATGCGGCACGCCAACATGTTCGAACATACCGACCGAAACAATGCGGTCAAACTGCCCTTCCGTATGGCGATAATCTTGCAGGCGAAAATCGATTTGGCCCTCTAATCCTGCGACCTGTACCCGTGCCACCGCAACCTTGTGCTGTTCTTTGGATAGGGTCACGCCGACAACCTGCGCCCCATAATCACGCGCCAGCGTCAGCCCCATACCGCCCCAACCACAGCCAATATCCAGCACCTGCATACCGGGTTTCAGGCACAGTTTGCGTGCGATATGTTCTTTTTTCTGCGCCTGTGCCTGCTCTAACGTGTCATCAGGTGTTTTATAGTAACCGCAGGAATATTGCTTATCCGCATCCAAAAACAAATCATACAAAGCGTCCGATAGATCGTAGTGATGGGCGACATTTTCCTGTGCGCGCCCGATAGGGTTATGCTGGCTGATCTTGCGCAACATGCGTTGTGCGGATTGTGTGAATTTCTGCGTAGGTGTCGGATTGTTGAACCGTTCCCCGTTGCGCCCCATATTGCGCACTGCCAGCGATAAAAAGCTGTAAAGATCATCATCCTTAATGGTCATGCCACCATTCATATAGGCCTCGCCCACAGCCATATCGGGATTTTGCATGATTTTCCGTGTCAAGGATGGGTCGTGCAGCGTCACTTCAACAGGTGTATCCGTTCCACCACCCAAGCGCAGGGTTTTACCACTGGCCAGATGCACGATAAGTGATCCATGTTTGAACGCGCGTTTTAAAAAGTTGGCAAACAGATAGTCCCACATGCAAAGGATTCCCTTTTTCAGACCAAGATACACGGGAATAAAATTTATGCAGTAAAACTAACGTTATCTGACGCAATGATTACATTTATAATTTATATCAGTCAGGCTTTCGCCCGCACCTCTCTAAACCGCACCAAGCGGCGCTGGCCTTCATCCCAAAGATGCAGGTTTGCGCATTTCAGGCTTTCCCAAAATGTCAGGCGTTTTATGTTGCCCAGAACAGGATGATCACGGATCACTTCGGGAAGTCGATAAAACGGAATGCGGCTATACAGGTGATGCACGTGGTGGATGCCAATATTGCCCGACATCCACTGCATGGGCTTTGGCAACACGTAATGCGAAGAGCCATAAAGGGCCGCGTCATGCATATCCCAATCTTCGGGTTGATCCCACTGGGTTTCCTCAAACTGGTGCTGGACGTAGAACAACCACATGCCTGCGGCAGCGGCGGTAAAGCTAGTGATCGCGAAAATCGCAAAGAACTGCCAGAAGCCGATCATAATAATCAGAATAGTATAGGTGATTAGCATCATCAAAGTGGTGCCCATTGTGGATATCCAATACTTGATCCCGTCTTTCATCAGACCAACGGGCAGGCGTTGCTGGATGCCGAGACCGGTTCGCGGCGATTCGTCATCGAGAAGACGCTGCTGCTCGAAAACCGGGTTGATGGTCTGGGTGATCTGCTTGACCGCATCGATCCCGGCTGCCCGATTTATGTCGCCGGGCGCGCGGTGCTCGATGCCGCCGTCGGCTTTGCCATGCATCGCGGCATTCTGGCGCTTGGACGGCATGTGCCCGCAGCCTCGTTTTCCAACTTCCTCGCCGGATTGCCGGAGCGGGCGTTGCTGGTGGCCGCCTGCGGCATTTCCAATCACGACAATATCGGCGGCATCTTCCGCAATGCGGGCGTGTTTGGCGCC
>Ga0209344_10003721_pt1 | contig 14725 bp, 12 predicted proteins | sample Cruoilmetagenom6_FD_187293 | JGI IMG/M metagenome (GOLD analysis project Ga0209344, IMG submission 187293) | Oil polluted marine microbial communities from Coal Oil Point, Santa Barbara, California, USA - Santa Barbara Oil Seep Sample 6 (SPAdes)... | ecosystem: Environmental > Aquatic > Marine...
AAAAAAGTCCAGTCAGGTTATCTCTATAACTACGCGTTGATCATGCTGTTGGGCTTGATCGCGGCGATTACATGGGTGCTATTCTAATGGGCGGTTTTCCCATTCTTTCGGCAATGTTGCTGGTGCCGTTGGTGGCAGGTATCGCCTGCTTCTTTCTGGAAGCGCATGCTGCACGTCTAACGGCTTTGGCGGCTACGCTGGCCAATTTGGCGTTGGGCATCGTGCTGTGGGCGAATTACGATATTGGTGGCGCGCAGTGGCAATTCGTTGAACAAGCGCCGCTGTTTGCTGGGTTCAACTATGCATTGGGCATCGATGGCATCGCCTTGATGTTGATCATGCTGAGCGTATTCCTGATGCCCATTTGTATCCTGGCCAGCTGGGAAGCAATTTCAAAGCGGGTGGGTGAATACATGGCAGCCTTCCTGATTATGGAAGTGCTGATGATTGGGGTGTTCGCCGCGCAGGATTTGTTCCTGTTCTATATCTTCTTCGAAGCAGGCCTGATCCCGATGTATCTAATTATCGGTGTTTGGGGCGGCGATAATCGCATCTACGCCAGCTACAAATTCTTCCTCTACACATTGCTTGGTTCAGTTTTGATGCTGATCGCCATGTTCTGGATGGTGAATGAGGCAGGTACGTCGGATATCCCGACTTTGATGCAGTATGATTTCCCTGCGGCGGCGCAAACATGGTTGTGGCTGGCCTTCTTTGCCAGTTTTGCGGTCAAGATGCCGATGTGGCCGGTTCATACCTGGTTGCCAGATGCACACGTTCAGGCACCCACTGCCGGCTCGGTCATACTGGCGGGCGTATTGTTGAAACTGGGCGGTTATGGTTTCATCCGTTTCAGCCTGCCAATGTTCCCAGAAGCAAGCGCGCAATTTGCGTGGTTGGTGTTTGGTTTGTCGATGATCGCCGTGATTTACACCTCTCTGGTGGCTTTGGTTCAACACGATATGAAGAAGCTGATTGCTTATTCATCGGTCGCACACATGGCGATTGTGACTGCGGGTCTGTTTGCCTTCAATGTGCAAGGCCTTGAGGGCGCAATGATGGTGATGCTGGGCCATGGTTTGGTATCAGGTGCGTTGTTCCTGTGTGTCGGTGTTATTTATGACCGGCTGCACACCCGCGAAATTGACCGTTATGGTGGCCTATCCATCAACATGCCCAAATATGCGCTGTTCTTCATGCTGTTTAGTATGGCGAGCGTAGGTCTGCCGGGTACCAGCAACTTTATTGGCGAATTCCTGGCTTTGGCAGGTGTTTATAAGGTTTCGACTACGGTCACGCTGGTACTGACAACGGGCATTATTCTGGGCGCAGCTTATATGCTGTACTTGTACCGCCGCGTTGCGTTTGGTGTTCAGAAGAATGCTGATGCCGCTGCGATGACCGATCTCAATGCAAGAGAATGGGCAATGTTGGCGCCTATCGCTGCTGCTGTATTGTGGATGGGTGTTTATCCCGAAAGCTTCCTTGCTCCTATGCGGGCAGATATTGCAGCCTTGGAAGTGCGCTTGGCGCGCGCCGCGCCTGCCGGGGACTCGATGCTGGAAATTGGTACGCCGAGCGGAACCAATGCCAACGCGATGCCAGAACTTGAACATGATAATACGGGCGAGGGAGCCCACTGATGAACCTGATTAGCTCTCTCTATTTTTCGGCCCCTGAGATATTCCTTATCATCTCGGGCCTGGTCCTGTTGCTTGTCGCAGCTTTCGGCGGTGATAAGACTGCCCGTACAGTTACCATCTTGGCAGTTGCAGCCTTGTTTGGCGCCGCTGTTTATACCACCGATTTGCTGACCAATCCCGCCTATGAATTGGGCGGTGAGGCATGGGCTGGAATTTATCGGATGGATAGCTTTGGCAGCTTTGCTAAAATCCTGATCTATCTAGCCGCTATTGGCAGCTTGATTGTTACGCCAAAATTCTTTGCCGAGAATGGCGGATACCGGCCTGAATATGCAATTCTTGTATTGTTCAGCTCTGTTGGCATGGCTTTAATGGTTTCGGCAGTCAATTTGATGACGCTGTATATGGGGCTGGAGCTGATGAGCCTGTCATCATATGTTCTTGCCAGTTTCTCTCGCAGTGACAATCGATCGGCAGAAGCAGGTCTAAAATACTTTGTATTGGGTGCCTTAGCATCGGGAATTTTGCTATACGGCATGAGCCTGCTTTACGGCTTTACTGGGTCAACCAGCTACCTTGGCATACGGTTGGCGTTGCAAGGTGGTCTGTCGATGGGGGCAACCTTCGGCATCGTGTTAATTTTGGCTGGTCTGGCTTTCAAGATCGCCGCAGTGCCGTTCCACATGTGGACGCCAGACGTATACGAAGGCGCGCCAACACCGGTTAGTGCATTCTTCTCAACCGCCCCAAAAGTGGCCGCAGTTGCAATACTAATGCGTATTTCGCTCGATACCTTTGGCGAACATACACTGGCATGGCAGCAGATTGTCATCTTCGCCGCGCTCGCTTCAATTGTTGTAGGTGCGTTGGGTGCGATTGGGCAGGATAACATCAAACGTCTGCTGGCATATTCTTCGATCAATAATGTCGGCTTCATATTGATTGGTCTGGCTGCTGCAACGCCTGCCGGGGCAAGCGGAATGTTGGTCTATCTGACCATATATGTCGCTATGTCATTGGGCAGCTTTGTGGCTGTTATGATGTTGAAAGATGCGCAGGGTAGCCAGATTGAAAAGATCAGCAGTATGGCTGGAATGGTTCGTGAAAAACCTTTGCTGGCGTGGTGCATTTTCTTCCTGATGCTCAGCCTTGCTGGTATCCCGCCTTTGTTCGGATTTTATGGAAAATTTGTAGTCTTTCAGGCCGCCGTTCAGGCTGACATGGTTGCTTTGGCAGCGATTGGTATTGCGGCAAGTGTGATCGGTGCATTCTACTATTTGAAGATTTGCAAGGTGATCATGTTCGATGATCCCGCCGGCGAAGTTGTCGGTGATACAACAACATCCAATTGGGCTGTGCTGCTGATCTGCTCGCTGATCATCTCGCCTTTGGGTTGGCTATTGACCAAGCCCTTGGTTGAATTGGCCGATAAGGCCGCAAGTTCTTTGTTCTTCGTCATTTGATACATATCGCTGCACAAACCGGCTCTACCAATGCCGACCTGCTTGAACGCCTCAAAATGGGTGAGGCAATTGAAGAAGGTATGTGGCTGGTAGCGGATCGTCAAAGCAATGGGCGTGGGCGCCAGGGCCGAGAGTGGTTTGATGGCCATGGAAACTTCATGGGCTCTACTCAGGTGCGGCCTGGGCCAAATGACCCGCCTGCTCACACGCTATCAATGATGGTTGGCATCGCGGTTTATGATGCGGTTTTGCCGTTGCTGCCTGATCCATCCGCACTCAGCTTAAAATGGCCCAATGATGTGTTGCTCGACGGTGCAAAATTGGCTGGCATTTTGCTGGAAAGCGAGCGCGGAACGGTTGTCATCGGTATCGGTGTGAACCTATCCCAAGCACCCAAATTAGACGATCGGGCCACGATTTGTTTGGCGGACGTCACAGTCCCTCCAGCACGCGATGATTTTGCCCCAATGTTGGCACGATCCCTGCGGGACGAGTTGATTCGCTGGCGCCAATTTGGGCTTGAGCCATTGCTAAGACGCTGGTCTGCTGCGGCTCATCCAGTAGGGACGTCACTCAGTATCCATGATGGCAATGGACAGGTGGTCTCAGGCAAATTTGCCGGCTTAACGGATACCGGTTCACTGCTGCTGAGCTTGGCGGATGGGGAAACCCGTGCCATCCATGCCGGTGACGTAGTGCTCGATTGAGGATTATCCCATGCTGCTAGCTGCTGATGTAGGAAATACCAATGTGGTCTTTGCCCTGTTTGAAGGGCGCACGATCAAGGCGCGTTGGCGCATCGCCACCGATCCACGGCGTACAGGTGATGAATACGCGGTCTGGTTGCTGCAACTTCTCAAGATTGAGGGGGTCAAGCGAGAGGATATCAAGCAAATTCTGTTCGCATCAGTTGTTCCGCGGACGGATCATAATTTGACAGTGCTCTCGCAGAAATATTTTGGCATCACGCCTGAATTTGCTGGCGAAGGCAAGGCCGCTTGGGATTTTGATATCGACGTTGATCAACCCAGCACTCTTGGTGCGGACCGGGCGTTGAACATCCTTGCAGCACACAACAAATATGGCGGTGATTTGGTGGTGGTTGATTTTGGTACCGCGACAAAGTTTGAGGCGGTCGATTTCACCGGTGCTTATAAGGGCGGGATTATTGCTCCAGGTATCAATCTATCGCTCGACGCCCTGGTCGGTAAAACTGCCAAATTGCCGCGCATTGCTATCCGCAAACCAGAAAGCAGCAGCGTGATCGGACGCAATACAGAAGATCAAATGCTGATTGGGGTGTTTTGGGCGCATGTGGCCATGATGGAAGGGCTGATAGAGCGGATGAAGGCTGAAATTGGACGGCCGGTCAAAGTGGTCGCGACTGGAGGGTTGGCCATTCTATTTGATGAATCGACCAGCATTTTTGATCATGTCGATGCAGATTTAACCATCGAGGGACTAGCCATTCTAGCGGAGCAGGTAACGAAGTGAAAAAGGACTACACTCCAGAAAAGGAATTGCTGTTCCTTGCACTAGGTGGATCTGGTGAGATTGGCATGAACGTCAACCTCTATGGCTGCGATGGCAAGTGGTTGATGGTCGATCTTGGCATGACTTTTTCGGGCGACCAATATCCCGGCGTTGATCTGGTGTTCGCGGATCTGGATTTTATTGAAGAACGCTCAGATGATCTTTTGGGCGTCGTTCTGACACATGGGCACGAAGACCATATCGGTGCCGTTCCTTATTTTGCCGCCGAATTGGGTGTGCCGCTTTATGCAACGCCTTTTACCGCTGACCTGATCAAGCGAAAGCTGGACGAGGCGGGTATCGCCAATGAGGTCGAGCTGAACATTATTCCTGATGATAATGGTTCGTTCGAACTGGGATCGTTCGAGATCACTTATCTGCCGCTTGCCCACTCTATTGCAGAAGGTAACGCGCTGCTGATCGACACACCATATGGCCGCATTTTCCACACGGGTGATTGGAAGTTGGATGAAGAGCCAATTATTGGTGAACCAACGACCCAAGAAGAATTGATCGCCATTGGTGACGAGGGAGTGGACTTTCTTGTTTGCGATTCCACCAACTCGTTCAACCCCAATCCCAGCGGTTCAGAAGGCGCTGTGCACCGCGGTTTGATGGCTGAGGTTGCAAGGCATCGCGGTAAACGAGTGCTGGTGACGACCTTTGCATCGAATGTGGCCAGGCTGCAGACATTGGCCGATGTTGCACGCGAAACAGGCCGCCAAATTTGCGTTGCTGGGAGATCGCTTGATCGCATTATCGAAGTTGCCCAAGACAATGGCTATCTCGCCGATTTCCCTGAAACCGTAAACTTTGACACGGCGATGGGCCTTCCTCGCGGTGAAGTGATGATTGTGGCTACTGGCGGACAAGGTGAACCTCGCGCTGCATTGTCTCGGATCGCAGAAAAAAATCATAAGCTGGAATTGGTTTCGGGCGACGTAGTGCTGTTTTCTAGCCGGCAAATTCCGGGCAATGAAATTTCGATCGGGCGGATACAGAACCTTCTGGCCGAACGCGGCATCACAATGGTCACCGACAGACAGAGCGAAATCCATGTTTCGGGTCATCCCGGTCGTCCAGAGTTAGAAGCTTTGTACAGTTGGCTGCGCCCTGAATTGTTGGTGCCCGTTCATGGCGAGATACGGCACATGCAAGAACAGGCCCGCATTGGACGGCTCAGCAATATCCCAACGGCTTTGGTCCAGAAGAATGGTGATATGATCCGCTTGGCGCCCGGCAAACCGGGCAAACTGGCAGAAGTGCGGGCAGGGCGGCTTGTGCTGGACGGAGACATTATAACGCCGGCTGACGGTGATTCCGTCACTATGCGACGACGCCTGTCTCGTGATGGTATGATGATGGTTGTGCTGGATCATAAATTGGCCCCCACGATTGAGGCGATGGGCGTCCCGCTGGACGAAGATATGCCCGAATTCATACAAGAAGCCTGCAAAGACATCGAAACTGCAATCCGCAAGCTGAAGGGCAAGGCCCGGCAGGATCGCGGCAATGTTATGGAGGCTGCACGTCTGGCTGCCAGACGCGCAGCTCAACGCTGGTCAGGCAAAAAGCCGCAAGTCCGAGTGATTATGCACGCTGAGGCACGTTAATATGCAGTGGACGTCGATTGTCGCGATTTACGGCTTGGTCTGGGTGATGACCGCTTTTGTGTCCTTACCCTTTGGCATCCGCACGCATGATGAATTGGGCGTCGAGAAGGTGCCTGGGCAGGCTGACAGTGCTCCGGCTAATTTTCAGCCCAAAAAGCTTGTTCTGCGTGCCACCGTGATCGCGGCGGTTCTAACAGCGCTTTACGTCCTGAACTTTGAATATGGCTGGATTGGCATTGATGACATCGATCTTATGCCGCAGCGGCCCTCTGAAGCAGTATCGAGCAGCATTTAGCTCAGTTGCGCAGGCGCTCAATCGCTTGGGCAAGCGCGACATAGAGCTTACCCATGTCGGAACTGAGCAAGGTGACGCCCATCGCATTGCCGTCTCTGGTTGATAGGACAGAACGCAGCATCGCTTCGAAATCGTGGATGTAGCGTGAAACGTCTTCGCGGAAAGCATCGTCCGACTGGTACAGATCTACGATCTCACGCGCCTCTCCACTATCAATCAGGCGCACTGCGCGGCGGGTAAATATGCCGCGATCGCCCTTAAGATAGGCTTTCCATGCCGTATCCGACACTTCGTGAGACAGAGACTTTTCAATGTCGATGGCGTTGGAATTTAGACTGTCACTGATTAATGCCATCCGTCTGGCAAAGTCGTTGTTGACCTGCTCCTCAGCCAGATCACGTGCACGGGAAACCCGTTGTTCCAGATTGCCAGTCAGTTCGTTGACCATGGCTAATTGGTCGCGCAATTGAATGGCGGCTTCGCGGCCTACGCCTGACGCATGGGCAGCGGCCTGTTCCAGCTTGCCAATTGCTTCTGCGCTATGGGTGCGCAGAGATTTCTCAACCGCGTCAACAGCCCTGCCGCCAATCTCGTCGGCTACTTTGCTGACATTGTCAGCAGAGCTATGTTCCATCGTGGCAAAGGCTTCTTTGGTGGCTTGATCAAGCTGATCGATCGCGGTTTTTAACTCATCCTGCGTTCGGCGGGCCATCCGTTCATTCTGTTCTTCCAGCTCTGAAAGAAGGCTCCTTAGCCCCTCAACTTGCGCCAAATGTTCTTCGGAATGGGCCGTCGCCCGGGCTTGTTGTTGGTCAACAGCCTGGCCGATCTTCTCGACATTGGCTTGGGTGGAGATGACATAATCTGACAGCTCATTGCCCTTTTGACCAGCCATAGAAACCGTCTCGGTCAGCATGGCTGCACGCCCTTCGGCATCTTCCAAAGACTTGCTTGCGCCAGCGATAGCTTCGGGCAGTTCTTCACGGCTCTGGTGGGCGGCTGATTGGATGATCTCGAGCAAGCGAATGCTGGATTCGGTTAAGTCTGAAAGGCTCGTGCCGGTTTCTTCCAAGTCTATGCGGTTCGCGGCCAGTTTCTCACCCAAATCGCCCAGGCCACTGTCCACTGTCGCGCGGGCTTGCTCGGCGTGGTTGGTCACTTGTTGGAACAAAGTGTTTAAGTCTCTGACCTTATTGGCGACACCCTCTCCATGGGCGACCAATCGTTCGGTTTCTCGAATTTGTGTCTCGCGTCGCTCAGCCAAAGCTTCATCCAGACCTGCTAAACGCTGAGCTAGGACTTCGCTGGCCTGCGATTCGCGTGTCTCGAATTTGGCCTGACGACGAGTTAATTCGTCGCTGAATTTCACATTGCGCATAGCCAGTTGATCGTCGAATTTGACCGCTTTGTCGCGCAATTCAGTAACACGTGATTGGGCTGCTTCCAAAGCCTTTTGATCCAGCTGATCAATCTCGGTGATGGCTTGAGTGACCTCTTCCCGCAACCGATCTTTCGATTGGATAAGCGCAGTCATAGCCGCGCGCTCTGCATTCCGCAGGGTAGCAGAAACCGTCGATCCTTCGCCTTGCAAGCTTTCCACTCTGGCCTTGAACAAGGCCATCGCTTCTTGCTCACCCATGGTGAATTTGTCTTGTATTGCCGTGATGCTGTCGCGCACTTCGTCAGCCCGGCGGCGCATTGCAGCCAGTGCATCAACTTCGCGTCCATCCAAGTCGGCTCTAAACTCTTCGCTCTTTTCTTTAAGAGCTACAAACCGAGCAGCGGAGTATTCTTCGAGTTTCCCGACCTGCGCTTCGAAAGTGGCCAAGGTTGAGCCAACCTTGCCGCTAAGGGCCTTGACCATGCCCTCACTGGCTTTCCCAAACTCGTTTAAGCGCCCAAACCCAGCGATCAGCTTCTCCAGCTGATCTTGCGCGGTGCGGCCAGCATTGCCGACCTGATTGGACACATCGCGCGCAGAGTTGGCCACAACGGGCAAATTATCGCGCAACTTGGTCATATTGTTCAACGCAGTGTCGCTGACGTTGGCGATTGCATCGACCTGCTTGCCATTGGTTTGGATCAAGCCTTGCAGCTCTTTCGCATGGATCGAGAGTCTCTCGCTGGCAACACGGCCCAGCGAATCCAGTTCACGGGTCTGTGTACCTAGGAAATCTCGAGCAAGGCTCAGCTCACGATTGACCACGGACAATCGGCTTTCCAGCGCGTCTGCCTCGTTCGACAATTGCGTAGCGGCATCGCTGAAACGTGCAGCTTCGCGCTTGCTCACGCGCATGGCCAACATCCACAAGGTAACAATCAACAGTACGGGTACAGACCAATTGATGATCCAGCCCACCCATTGCGCTGGAGTTCCGCCAGCCAGAATTTCGACCTGCAAGGCGAAGCCGTAAAAACCGGTCCAACCCGCAATTGCCAATATGGCCATGGTTGGGGTCAGCCAGCTCCAATCACGCGTGGTACCCACAAGTTCGTCGTCCCAAATGGTGTCTTCTGTAGGGTCAACCGGCCCATCTTCCATAGAAACGGGCGCATCGCCCGCATCTTCTGGGGGTTGATCGGGCGCTTGTTGCGCTGCGTCTGAGCCAATAGCTCTGATGTTTGATCCGCCGGACATAAGATAAATCTACCATTTTTATCGGAAGGTTAAACCCCGCTTTAACCCTATCTGAGATAATTAATGCCGCATGGCATATGAAAGCGGAGCGATGGACGCCACTTTGGCTGCGGCTGCGGGAGATGATTCCGGGTTGATGGCTGAACTGCGCGGTGCATTTATAGAGAGTGCTGAAAGGCAATTGGATTTGCTTTCTCGGGCGCGTTGCGATGGGAATTGGCACATCGCCGCCATGCGCCTGAAAGGGTTAGCGGCAAGCTTTCATGCCGATGGGTTGTTGGTTTTGGCAGAGGAAGCTTTGGAAGCCGCCCCGGGTGAACCAACCATTCTAAGCCGGATCGAAGGGCATATTGCCAAGTTTTCCGCTGGAAATACCATCCTTGGTTAATTGAGCTTTGCAGTTGGGTTGAACCCATCCTACATTCTGCGGGTCTTTGGGGGCCGTAGCATTGCGCATTGCATTACTTTCTACCAACCATCGCTCACATGATGGATCCCCGCTTGCATTTCTGCGGATGGGGGGACGAAGTGTGCTCGCCTGGCAGGTGGAGCTGGTGCTTTCCCTTGGGTGCGAGCGGATTGTAATCTTGGGCCGTCAAAACGGTCCTGAGATGGATGCCGTAAAGGATGGAATTGAGGAAAAAGGCGCTCAATTCCAAATGATAACGACAATGTTGGAGTTTGTGGGGCAAGTTTCTGCCGGTCATGAAGTTGTGGTGGTGGCCGATGGCGTGATGCTGGATCGTTCGCAATTGCCCGATCACCTTCGGGAAGGGCGCGGTGTTGTAGCTATACCTGCCGAACAGGGATTGAGTGCTGGATTTGAACGTGTCGATGCTGACTATGCTTGGGCGGGTTTGCTGGTCGCCCGCGGGGATATTGTCGAGAGCTTGGCCGATTTCCCACCGGATAGCGATATAATAGGTCTGCTGCTCAGACTGGCTTTGCAAGCACGCACTCCATTGATCAGCTTGGAGCCAGAGGCGCTAGAAACTGGGGACCTATTGTTGGCCGTGGACGAGTCGGTTCTTGCCCATAGAGAAGGCACGCTAATTGAGCAAAGCGCCAAGCGGGTTTCATGGATGGGTCCAGGACAGGCAATTGCCGCAAGGATCGCTCAGGCATTGGCTCCGCGATTTCTTAAAACAGGACCACGCATAGCTGGAGGCGCGAGCGCTTTCATGGTTGTGGCGGGCACGGGCATCGCATTGGCAGGGTATCAGGCGTTGGGACTGGGATTGTTGAGTGCAGGGGTGTTCAGCCGAGCCATCCAGAGCGCCTTTAACGGCCTGAGACAACGGTTGTATGCAGAATTCGGACCTGAGAAGTATTCACCAATTATCAGTTGGTTAATAGACATACTTCTGGTGATATCTCTTGCAGTTCCCACGGTTTTACATGACATTTCAGAAGCCTTGTTCTTGCCGGTTATCTTGCTCGGCATTGTCCGGCTTGCAACCAACCTTAGTCCCGAAAGCCTCAAACCTTTGCTGTCAGATAGGATAATGCTCGGCCTTGTCCTTGCCGCAGCAGCCTATTTCGGCATTTTGCCCGAGATAATGGGCGGTTTTGCATTGGCTGCATTGGCCGGGGCATTAATCTTTCAGGCAAGATTGAGATAACGCTGAGTTAACTATGCTGCGCTATGTGCGTGCAATGAGTAATGAGCAATGAACACCCCAATGGATACAGACCCGCTAATCGCGTTGCGAGCAGAGCTTGCTCGCGGCGATCAGGCGTTGGCTGGGGTTGCGCCAATTCTTGTCCATTTGCTCTCACAATCCGGTCAAAGCCTAGTGAGCGACCAAACCTTGGCCCATCTGCGTGGAATGATGGACGATTTGGCAAATCAATTGCTAACGCGGCTTACCCAAGTGAACGGCCAAGGGCAGGTAATTGATCCAAGCCTGAAGCAAGATTTGGCCAATCGGCTGTCTGGCAATACCCAATTGCTGAGCCATTGCTTTGCACTGAGCGTGGAAGCGCAGATTTGCCAGCGATTAGAGCGTGAACATCATATCGATCAGGTAATGTCACCGCTGATGCAAGAATTAGTCGCGTCGAACAACGATATTCTGGCCGAATTGGCTATGAGCACAATGGCCGCACAGGGGCGTTTCGTACAAACGCAATCCCGTATGTCTTTGCCGGTAATGGAATTGCCAGCTGACCTTTTTCGTCAAGTGATCGCGGTTAGTCAGGCAGTGTTGGCCGATGATGCGAACGAGGCTTTCGAATTGGCCAGCGCAAAATTGAAAGAACAATTCGATGAGGCTGGGAGCCGCATCGCGCTGCTCTCTAATCTCATCACTTCGCTGCGAGGGGGAGTAACTGCTGCGCTAAATTTGGAACATGGCGGACTGGCCTTGTTTGCAAGCGCGCTTTCCAACATCACCCGCCAGCCGAGGGAATTGGCCGTGTTGGGATGTTCTGATCGGCAACATGCAAGGTTGGCATTTGGCCTTCGGGCAGCAGGCTTGGCAGCAGAACCGATCGAGCAGGTGATGGCTATCCTTCATCCTCAGATTGATTTGCCCGCTGCTTTTACAAATTTGTCTTCGCAAGCCGCCCAAGACATGTTGAATCAGATTTCCACTCGGGCAGGACGGTAAAGCATGGGCAGTGAAGAACCCATTCTTGCAGCGCGGGGATTGACCGACGAACAGGGGCGGCTGCTCTCAGCTGACGCGCCGCTGGTCGATTTGCAGCAACGCTGTGGCGGTACAGTGCCGGGGATGCTGGCAGCGCCAGAATTGTTGGAAATTGTGCAGCAATGCCAATCGATGCAATTGCGGCTCGCCCGAGAGTTCAGGGTGCATGATGGTACGGGATTAATCGTCGGATTTGTGCGTGTTAGCCCAGTCGACAATGCCGAGCATACCGGGTGCGAGCTGCTGATAGAGAGTTGGCAGCGCGAAGTATTAGCCGCCGAAGATCAACGCGCCACTGCTGAACGATTGGATGAAGTTGATCGCAGCACGAGCGAGTTGGTGGGGCGGCTTGATGCCAATCAGCACATCCTTTCGCTGGATTGCCGGGCGACTGACCTTACAGAACTAGCAAAGGCAGTCCGGGCCAAGCCGGGGCAGGTTTGGTCTGAATATCTGGAATTGGTGGGCGTTGCGCATCGGCAACCGCTCCATTGGCGATTGCTGGACGGTGTTCAATGCACCGTGCCGGGTTCTGACCGCGAATGGACGGCACGCCTATTGCCTTTGAGAGGTTCTGCAAAAACACCGGACGGATTTGAGCTATTGTTGATAGCAGATCATCCCTTGCCGCGGGATCGCTCCAATGATCCACATCGCCAGTCTCCAGCCAGTTTGATTGGCGAGGCCCTCACGTCGTCTTTGCGAAACCCAATAAGGAGGGTGATCGGCAACGCTGAAACGATCCGAACCCGCATGGCTGGTCCCTTGCGTCAGGAATATAGTGACTATGCAGGCGATATAGCGACAGCCGGTCAGCATTTGCTGGGCCTGTTGGAAGACTTGACAGACCTAGAAGTGGTGGAGGCTGAAAATTTCAAGCCGGTCGCGGAACCGATTGATCTTGCAGAAGCTGCACGTAAAGCAGTTTCCATTCTGGGTGAAAAAGCCCGCGATCATGGGATCAGTATTTCTGTCCCAGATGAGCGAGCCTCTGCGCCAGCAATGGGAGAGATGCGGCGCGTTTTGCAGATTTTGCTCAATTTGTTGGGCAATGCGATCAATTATGCACCGCGCAACTCAGCAATCATTTTGAGTGTTGGATCGGATGCCAAGGGGCGTACGACCGTCAGCGTTAGTGATGAAGGTCCTGGCCTGTCCGATGATCAGCAATCCCGCGTTTTCCGTAAATTCGAACGGCTTGGCAGAGACGGCGATGGTGGCTCAGGTCTTGGCCTTTATATCTCGCAAAGGCTCGCTATCGCCATGAAGGGCGAATTGCTGATCGACAGTGAGGAGGGCAGAGGCACTCGATTTACGCTCGCCCTTCCTCCCTGTCATTGATCAGCGGTTGACCAGCGGAACATAGTCACGCTGGGTTGGCCCTGTGTACAATTGGCGCGGACGGCCAATGACCTGGCCTGGATCGGAAATCATTTCATTCCATTGCGCCACCCAACCTACCGTGCGCGCCAGAGCGAACAGAGCGGTGAACATCGTGGTTGGAAAACCTATGGAAGACAGGATGATGCCCGAATAGAAGTCTACATTCGGGAACAGCTTCTTCTCACGGAAATAGTCATCATTCAGCGCCAGCTCTTCTAGGCGGAGTGCGGTTTCGAACACTGGATCGTTGACATTCAGCGCCTCGAATACTTCCTTAAGCGTCTGCTGCATGACAGTCGCCCGAGGGTCGTAATTTTTATACACGCGGTGGCCAAAACCCATCAGTCGGAAAGGATCGTTCTTGTCCTTCGCACGCTCGATGTAATGCGGGATGCGGTCAGGTGATCCAATTTCCTGGAGCATATTTAATGCCGCTTCATTGGCTCCGCCATGCGCAGGACCCCACAAACATGCGATGCCCGCAGCGATACAGGCAAATGGGTTTGCACCCGAAGACCCTGCAAGACGCACGGTTGAGGTAGAAGCATTCTGTTCATGATCGGCATGAAGGATAAATATCCGGTCCATTGCCTTTTCAATCGCAGGGTGAACTTCGTATTCTTCAGCCGGCACACCAAAGGTCATGCGCAGGAAGTTACCTGTATAGCTGAGTGAATTGTCCGGCTGCATCATCGGTTGCCCGATGGAATATTTATAAGCCATCGCAGCAATAGTGGGCATCTTAGCGATCAAGCGGTGACTGCTGATCTTGCGATGCTCTGGGTCGGAAATGTCAGTGCTGTCATGGTAAAACGCAGACAAGGCGCCAACCACACCGCACATGATGGCCATCGGGTGAGCATCACGACGGAAGCCTTGATAGAACTGGCGTAGCTGATCATGCAGCATTGTGTGGCGGGTGATGGTGTATGTAAAATCGTCCAATTCTTCATTGCTGGGCAATTCGCCATTCAGCATGAGATAGGATGTTTCCATAAAGCTGGATTGTTCTGCCAACTGACCGATCGGGTAACCGCGGTGCAGCAATATGCCTTCGTTTCCATCGATATATGTCAGTGCACTTTCGCAGCTGGCGGTCGATTTATAGCCGGGATCAAATGTGAAGGCGCCGGTTTGACCATACAGCTTGCGAATATCGATTACGTCTGGGCCGACGCTTCCCTCGAACACGGGAAAGTTGTGTGTTTGCCCGCCTATATCGAGTTTTGCCTGCTTGTCCGCCAAGTGTAGTCTCCTAATAATTCAAACTGCTCAATCCGCAGACTGAGCATGCGCGTTGATACGCGCTAACGCTTCATCCCGTCCTAAAAGGACCAGAACATCGAAAATACCGGGCGATGTCGTCGTTCCGGTAAGGGCTGCGCGCAATGGCTGCGCGAGCTTGCCGAGGCCCAATTCCAGTTCCTCAGCGGTTGATTTTGTAGTGGCTTCGAGCGCCTCAATTGTCCAGCTATTTTCAGCCTCATAGCGCTGCAAAAGCTGGCC
>Ga0209344_10003722_pt1 | contig 14724 bp, 14 predicted proteins | sample Cruoilmetagenom6_FD_187293 | JGI IMG/M metagenome (GOLD analysis project Ga0209344, IMG submission 187293) | Oil polluted marine microbial communities from Coal Oil Point, Santa Barbara, California, USA - Santa Barbara Oil Seep Sample 6 (SPAdes)... | ecosystem: Environmental > Aquatic > Marine...
AAGATCAGATAGTTGGTGAAAAATGGTTTCATTATTTGGCCTCAGAACAACAACAAAAAATTAATCACTATCAGGAACGCCTGAATGAAACCGGTCGATTAGATATTCAGTCTAAGTGGACAGTGAATAATCAGTCTTACCCCCTCAAGCTTTGTGCTTTTTATTTGAGTTTTAATGGCGAACCTCATTACTTAATCGAACTTCATGACCAAAGTGATCACGTATTTCGGCAAAAAATTCTTTATTTCTTAGACAAAATCAGGGCCATTGATTTTGTATCTAAGCGCTCTGATGAATTGTTAAAACAAATGATTTTATGGGCTGATTTTGATTTTTGTTTTATGCTGACTAAAAATCGTGGGAAAGACTATGACAAAGTGGTTTTTGATTTTTCCAAGTCTAATCATGCTCAACATTTTATGGATAGTCAACATGATTTTATATTTAGAAAACTAAAAAATCTGCGAATATTGTCCTTACAAGAACAGGTCAGTGAGCATATTCCGGGTGATGAATTTATCACCATGAATGACGTTGAATCGATTATGGTTTTTAACTGTCGGGTGAATAAACATCATCAGGCTATTTTGGTGTTGGGCGGACAGCGGACCTATCAGCGTTGGAACCAATTAAAATTATTATTCAGTAAACTGGTGGAGCATTATCGAGCCAATATGGCCTTTAAGCAATTAAAACAGTCCCATGAATCTGAAAGCCAATATGATGTACTGACTAATTTATTGAACCGCCGCTACATTATCAAGTCTATTGAAAAGTCCATTGACCAGGCGGCCAGAACAAAGCAATCTGTGGCCGTTATGTTTTTAGATTTGGATCGCTTTAAAGTCATTAATGATTCACTGGGTCATGATATTGGCGATCAGGTATTGGTTAATGTGGCAAATATTCTGAAAAATCATGTACAAGATTATGGGGTGGCTGCCCGTTATGCGGGTGATGAATTTTTGCTGTTACTTAACCGTCATGTGAGCATGGATAACATCAAAGAAGTGGCTGGTAACATACTTGAAGCAGTCGCTGAACCGGTAAATTTGGCAGATGGTAGTGAAATTAACCTCACCATATCTTTGGGAATTGCGATATATCCTGATCATGGAAAAATGGTTAATTCACTGATTAAACACGCTGATGTGGCTCTATATGATGCCAAATTAAACGGTAAAAACCAATATTCGATTTACCGCACTGAATTGGATGGTGAACAAGCCAAACAAAGTGAGGAGATGGTTAAAAACTTAGAACAAGCCATTGAATCTGATCAGATTGAAGTTTACTACCAACCTAAAATAGATGCTAAATCAGAAGATATAGCTGGTTTTGAAGCTTTGGTCAGATGGCAGCATCCGGAATTGGGGATTATCAGTCCCGGATTATTTATTCCGCTGGCAGAGCAATCTGGTTTAATTCATAAAATTGGCTTATTAGTGATAGAAAAAGCAGCACGTTGTTTAAAGAAATGGCAGACTAATTATGATTTGCCATTAACCATGTCGGTCAACTTGTCACCGATACAGCTTAATGATAACCGTTTAATAGATCGTATTCGCTATGTAATAAAGCAAACAAATATCCAGCCCAAATATTTAGATTTTGAGATTACTGAAAGTGAAAAGTTTAAAAGTGTAAAAGATGCCCTGGTGATGTTTAAACGAATCGTTGAACTGGGTTGTACCTTATCCATTGATGATTTTGGTACGGGCCATTCGACCCTCGACTATTTACGTAAAATACCAGCCAAAACCCTTAAGATTGATCAGGTTTTTGTTAAAAATATTGGTTTAAGTCCGGATGATGAAGCCATTTTAGATGCCACCATTGATATGGCAAAGCGGGTGGGACATTTTATTGTGGCTGAAGGTGTTGAAACTGAGAGTCAACGACAATACTTAAGTCATAAAGGATGTGATTATTTTCAAGGTTATCTGTTTAGCCGACCTTTGCCTGAGGCAAAAATTGAGCAAATTCTTGAACAACGGGCACAAATCTTAAAAAATCATTAAACTTAATGAACTTTTCCACCCGGGAATGAGTCCAACCAGGCACATGAATGAAGCAAGACAATAACACTAAAATGTCGGAAAAAACCCTCGATGCAGAATTGGTTGAACAGGCCAAGAAAGGTCATATGCCTGCCTTTGAAATGTTGGTTAATCGTTACCAGCAGCGGGTGGCTAATGTGATTGCCAAACTGGTCAAGGATCGCAGCGAGATTGAAGATGTGGCACAGGAAGTGTTTATCAAGGTTTTTCGGGCATTGCCGCGCTTTCGCGGCGACAGCTCATTCTATACCTGGGTTTACCGGATTGCCATTAACACTGCCAAAAATCACTTAGTGGCCAAATCGAGACGCATTCAAAATACTCAGGTTGAATACGAAGAAGCTGAGTCTTTCAGTACTAATGAGGCACACAGGAACTTAGATACACCGGATGCAGTCTATGCCCGTGGTGAACTTGAACAAGTGATGTCGAAAGCCATCAGCCAATTACCGGAAGATTTGAAGACGGCGATTATCTTACGTGAAGTGGATGGTTTGAGTTATGAAGAAATCGCCGAAGAGATGGCTTGTCCCATTGGTACGGTTCGTTCCCGAATATTTCGGGCCCGAGATGCCATTGATCAGGCTTTAAGACCCCTTTTAGATAAAGAGCATAATAATCAAGAACATGTCAGATCAATCTAAACAAAATATTTCCCAGTTAATGGATGGTGAACTTTCCCGCGATTGTAGCCGCTTTCTGTTGAAGCGAATGCATCATGATGGTGACTTTCGTCAAAGTTGGAACCACTACCATTTATTGCGTTCCGCTGTGCAACAAGACGGTCAGGCACCGCTGATGCACAATTTAGGGTGTCGTGTGACACAGCGATTACAATCAGATTCTGAGTCGGTTAGACAGCCAGCAAAGCCTGGTCGTGGTTGGGTTAAAGCCATCACCGGATCGGCCATTGCGGCTTCTGTGGCATTATTGGCTGTAATATCTTTTAATCAAAATAACCTCAGCTCCGGTGATGCCGATTTTATGGTGCCCGAATACGCTAAAACAGCCAAACAACTTATCAATCCACCTAATGCAGTGACTGCGCGAGTTGAACAAACACCGCGGTATACCCGATTTCCTGATTTAACGCCACAAGTACAACATTATATTATGGATAAAAACACCCAAACAATGGTACCGATTTATTATCGGGTTCAATCTATCCAGCAATCACCGGTTCAACAAAGCATTCAATATCAATCAAGACGCTATACGGACGAATGATTAGGTGGGCCACAATTGTGGCGAAGTCGCCACAATGGGTTGAATTAAAATTAGTTAAACAGACACCCTGTCAGGGCTGTACCGGTCAATGTCATCGGCCTTTATTTAAGTTGTTTTCTATTCAGGATGATAATTTTCGAATTCACCAGCAGCAACCGGGTTTGCAATTAAATAACAGCCATCTTTTATTTGGTGATGATTCATTAGCACGCCAGGAAGGCCAGCAGGTGGGTTTAGAAATTGATGATGCTGATATGCTGACAGGTGGCTTTCAATTTTATGTATTGCCTTTGTTAATTATTATGGTGGCAATGGCGACGGGCCATTATTTTGCCCTTTTAATAAAACAATCAACGGATCTATGGGCTTTTATTGGTATGTTGTTGGCATTAATCTGGGTGTTTTTTCGTTATCGAATAAAGCGCCAAACAAATTCAAATAACCTGCCAAAAGTCACGATTTTATAAATAATTGGCACTTGTCTTTAGCTCAATAGTCTATAGTTACATTCAATAATTAATACCTCAGGAGAAGCTTATGAAACAACGATTATCAATATTTATGTTGTCTGGTTTTATGTTATTAGTCTCGGGATTTGCAGTGGCTCAATTACCGGATTTCACCCAATTGGTGAAAAATTCTGCACCTGCAGTGGTTAATATTCGAGCCCGTGAAAATGCCGATCAAACCCAACAAGGTCAATCTATGCCGAATGAAGAATTGTTTCGCTTTTTCGGTATTCCAAATCCGGGATCACCGCCTAACAGAGACCGGGTATCCGGTGGTACTGGTTTTATAATTTCAAAGGATGGCTATATTTTAACCAACCGCCATGTGGTGGATGGTGCCGATAAGATTACGGTCACCATGAAAGATCGGCGTGAATTAGAAGCTGAAATCATTGGTGAGGATGAAGCCAGTGATGTGGCCTTATTAAAAGTCGATGCTAAAAACCTACCAACTTTAAAATTGGGCTCAGTAAAAGAACTGGAAATCGGAGAATGGGTGATGGCCATTGGATCACCGTTAAGTTTTGAAAATTCGGTAACAAAAGGCATTGTCAGTGCCAAAGGTCGACGTATAAGAGGCCAACAATATATTCCCTATATTCAGTCCGACGTACCCATTAATCGAGGTAACTCGGGTGGACCTTTAATCAATATGGATGGCGAAGTGGTGGGTATTAATACCCTGATTTTTTCTAATACCGGGGGTTACATGGGTATTTCATTTTCTATTCCCGTTGATGTGGCCATGAATGTAGCTGACCAACTTAAAGAAAATGGTGTGGTCAAACGTGGTTTACTGGGTGTCGGTATTGAAAATGTCACCCAGAAAATGGCTGATTATATGGCCATGAAAAAACCACATGGCGCGTTGGTTAATCAGGTATCCAAAGACAGTGCGGCTGCTAAAGCCGGTATTGAGGTTGGCGATGTGATTGTTGAATTTAATAATCAGGAAATTAGCACAGCTGATACTCTACCGCCGATTGTCGGTATGGTCGAGCCCAATACAAAAGTTAATTTAACGGTGTTTAGAGACGGTAAAAATAAGCATATGACTGCTCAATTAGATGCGTTGGATGATTCCGTCGTTGCCAATGATTCAGGCGAATCGAGCGATCTTAAAGCCGGTATTGGGTTTTCAGTGAGTATGTTGTCTGATCAGGATAAAACCCGGACAGGCGAGAGCAGCGGCGTCATTGTCACTGACATCACTGATAGAGATGTTCAGCGGGCTCAATTACAGGTGGGTGATGTGATTAAAAAGATTAATAAAAAACCAATTGACAGTTTATCTGATTTTAGTGACGCCATTGATGAACTGAAGGAAGGCGAGCCGCTGGTTCTGCTGGTTAAACAAGGGCCTGCAAATCGCTTTATTGTGATTGAACGCGACGCTGAATAAGTATAAAATAGCCAACAAATCCCATCGAACGCATGGGATTTGTTGTTTTTGCACTCCCTAAATTATTTAACACTGACGCCAGCCATGAAAAATATCCGTAATTTCTCCATTATTGCCCACATTGATCATGGTAAATCGACCCTGGCTGATCGTTTTATCCGCTTATGCGGAGGGCTAACAGATCGTGAGATGGCGGATCAGGTGCTTGACAGCATGGACATCGAGCGGGAACGTGGTATTACCATAAAATCTCAGTCGGTGCGTTTAAAATATCAAAGCGACGATGGTCAGGAATACCAATTTAACTTAATTGACACGCCGGGTCATGTGGATTTCTCTTATGAGGTATCACGTTCCTTAGCCGCCTGTGAAGGTGCACTGTTGGTGGTTGATGCCGCACAAGGTGTGGAAGCGCAATCAGTGGCCAATTGCTACACTGCATTGGATATGGGCTTAGAAGTGATACCAGTGATTAACAAGATTGATTTACCGGCAGCCGATGTGGAACGGGTTAAATCCGAAATTGAAGATGTCATTGGTATTGACGCCTCTGATGCACTATTGGTATCGGCAAAAACAGGAGAAGGTATCGAGACTGTTTTAGAAGCGATTGCTACCCGTATTCCGGCACCAAAAGGCGATCCTGAAGCACCGTTACAAGCCTCTATCATTGATTCCTGGTTTGATAATTATTTGGGTGTGGTTTCTTTGGTGCGGGTTTTTAACGGTCGGCTACGGGTTAAAGAAAAAATTATTATCATGTCACTCAAAGATCAGCAAATAGTCGATGGTTTAGGTACATTTAACCCCAAGAGAACACCCAAGGATCGTTTAGAATGTGGTGAAGTGGGTTATGTCAATGCGTCCATCAAAGACGTTCATGGCGCACCGGTAGGCGACACCATTACCACACTTAAAAATCCTGCGGCCAAACCCTTAGCGGGCTTTGAAAAGTCACAACCACGGGTCTTTGCCGGTTTATTTCCTACATCAGCAGATGATTATCAGGATTTACGTGAATCCTTGGAAAAATTACAACTCAATGATGCCTCCCTGGTGTATGAGCCCGAATCTTCGACCGCTTTGGGGTTTGGTTTTCGTTGTGGTTTTTTGGGTATGCTACATATGGAGGTGATACAAGAGCGGATTGAGCGTGAATTTGATGTGGATTTGGTCACCACGGCGCCCACGGTTGTATATGAATTGGTTAAAAAGGATGGTAGCAAGCTCATGCTTGACAACCCCGCTGATTTACCGGATATGTTTGAAGAAATTCGGGAGCCGATTATCAGCGCTAATATTTTACTTCCACAGGATTATGTGGGTAATGTCATCACTTTATGTATTGAAAAGCGTGGAATTCAGAATGATATTGTTTATTTAGGTCGTCAGGTTCAATTAAAATTTGATTTACCTTTAAGTGAAGTGGTGCTTGATTTCTTTGACCGCTTAAAATCGGTCAGTCGTGGCTATGCTTCCTTTGAATATGAGTTCAGTCATTATGAAGCCGGCCCGTTCATTCGCTTGGATGTTTTGATTAATGGTGATCGAGTGGATGCCTTATCTATTTTAACCCACCGTGAAAATGCCCATCAGCGCGGCCGTGAATTAACAGAACGGCTTAAAGAGTTGATTCCGCGACAAATGTTTGATGTCGCCATTCAGGCTGCCATTGGCTCACAAATTATTGCCCGAACCACTGTAAAAGCCCTGCGAAAAAATGTCACTGCCAAGTGTTATGGTGGTGATGCCAGTCGTAAGAAGAAGCTACTGGAAAAACAAAAAGCCGGTAAAAAACGAATGAAACTGGTCGGTCGGGTTGAAGTGCCGCAAGAGGCTTTTTTAGCGGTTTTAAAAGTTGATAAATAGAGGATAGTTCTTGTGAATGAAATACATTTAGATTTTGAAGCGTATTTAACGCTGGCAACCTTGTTGACGATTGTTCCTTGGTTTTATGTCAAATTCAAATACAAAAAATCAGATAAAAGCCCTGAAGGTGTCGGTGGTCAACTGTTGAGTTTTGCGTATTCTTTTTTCCCGGTATTTTTCTTTGTTTTATTGATCAGAACCTTTGTTTTCGAACCCTTTAGAATTCCTTCATCCTCGATGATGCCGACCTTACTCACCGGTGACTTTATTGTGGTGAATAAGTTTTCATATGGCCTGAAGTTACCGGTATTACATGACACCATCATTGAAATAGGTCACCCAGAACGTGGTGATGTTATCGTGTTTAGATATCCGCCTAATCAAAAAACAGATTACATAAAGCGGGTGGTGGGAACCCCAGGTGATGATGTTTTTTATGACGCACGTACAAAGCATGTCTACCTGAATGGACAACTTGTGGAACAAGACACCGTGGGAGTTTATGAAGGATTTTTAGATGATTTACAAGCACGCAGCCGCGTTATAGAGAAATCTGAACATTTAGGCGAGCAACCTCACAAAATGCTGACCATTAATGGCATTATGGATCAAAATTTTAAATACACCCGATTAACCGTCCCTGCAGGACATTATTTTGTCATGGGCGATAATCGAGACAACTCTGCCGACAGTCGTTATTGGGGCTTGGTGCCGGAACGCAATTTGGTGGGACGGGCAGAATATATATGGATGCATTGGAGAATCCCACACTTTTGGGAAGGATTAAAGAGAATTGGTACCAAGATAATTTGACAAATACCTGTTTTTACACGGATAATTAATTATATTCGCTTACTATTTAGAGAAAAATCATGAAAACAGCACAAAAAGCGCAGGGTATTACACTTATTGGTTTTATTATTATGTTGGCCTTGTTAGGGGTTGTGGCATTCGCTGGCATGCAGATTATTCCGGTGTATTTGGACCATCATTCAGTGGTTAAAGCCATGAAGACAGCCGCCGATGAATCTGCTAATAAGACGCCGGCTGAAATTAAAACCCGTATTGATAAATTATTGTACATTAGTTATGTCGATGTGGTGAAACCGGCAGATTTCAAAGTGGTTCGTGGTAATGGCCGTGAGTTAAAGGTTGAGTATGAAGTTGAAAAACCATTTCTGGGTAATCTTTTTTTTACCATGAAATTTAATGAATCCGTACCCCTTAAATAAGTTTTGAACATCTTAGGTCAAACCATTGTAATTAATAATAATGGTTTAATACAACAGGCGCTCACCCACCGCAGCAAAGGTAAAAATAATAACGAACGTCTGGAGTTTTTAGGTGATTCGGTTTTGTCGTTGGTGGTGTCACAATATCTGTTTGATCATTTTCCACAATTAACAGAAGGCGATATGTCGCGGTTACGGGCGCAATTGGTGAAAGGTAAAACCCTGGCAGAAATTGCCCGCCATTATCAATTGGGAGCGCAAATTAAATTAGGTCCGGGTGAGATTAAATCAGGCGGCGTTAATAAAAGCTCAGTGTTGGCTGATGCAGTGGAAGCTGTTTATGGTGCACTCTTATTGGATCAAGGCTATCAATTCACCAATGGCTTTATTTTAGCGGTCATGCAACCTTGGCTAGCCAAGATTAACCCCGATGAAATTGGTAAAGATGCCAAAACCGGCTTACAAGAATACTTACAGCAAAACGGCTTACAATTACCGGTCTATGACACCATTGCAGTTGAAGATGCTGACAATGAGCCAACATTTAAAGTCATTTGTAAGATTAACGAATTACAAAAACAAACCACTGCCACTGGTAAAAGCCGCAAAAAAGCCGAACAAATGGCGGCGACTAAAATGATGGGATTATTAAATAATGAATGATAAAGCACCCTTTAAAGCCGGTTATGTGGCTGTCATTGGTCGACCCAATGTAGGAAAGTCCACCTTAATTAATCAGGTACTGCAGCAAAAACTCAGCATTGTCAGTCATAAACCACAAACCACACGCCATCAAATTCTGGCCATTTATCACAATCCCAAAGGACAAATTGTGTTTCTGGATACTCCGGGAATCCACAATCAGAAAAAAACAGCACTTAATAAACAACTGAATCAAACAGCCCGTAGTTCAGCACAGGATGTGGATGTGGTGTTGCATTTGGTTGAAGCCGGGCAGTGGCATGATGAAGATCATCGAGCGGCTGATATTGCCATGGGCAGCCATGCGAAAAAAATACTGGTGGTCAATAAAGTGGATTTAATGGACAATAAAAGTGATTTACTGCCTTTCGTTGAAAAGATTTTGACCAGCCATCAATATGATGAAATTTTCTATATCAGCGCCTTAAAAAACAAACAAGTGGACCATTTAGTGACAGGCTTATTTAAACTGTTACCCGAATCACCGCCATTGTATGACCCCTCTTTTATTTCTGACCGTTCCACCCGATTTTTTGTTTCTGAATTAATACGCGAGCAGCTGACCCTAAGGTTTCACCAGGAATTGCCTTATAGTTTGACTGTGACCATTGACGCTTATGAAATCAAAGAGGGCATGACCCACATTCATGCCACCATTTGGGTTGAAAGAGAACAACAAAAACGCATTATTATAGGCCGGGGTGGTGCGGCCATTAAACAAGTCGGCATACAAGCCCGGGCTGAAATCGAAGACTTTATTCAAACACGGGTTAATTTAAAATTATGGGTTAAAATTAAATCCGCCTGGACCGATGATCAGCAGGCATTGGATGGCTTAGGCTACAAAGAACCTTAATTTACATGATCACAGATGATGCCTTTGTACTGCATAAAATCAATTATAAAAACAGCAGTGAAATTGTTAAGTTATTGACCCAAAATCACGGCCGTATCGATGTGGTTGCTAAAGGCAGTCGAGGACGAAAATCCCCCTTTAAAGGCCACTTACAAGCATTTATCGAAACCACAATTAGTTGTCAGGGCCGACAGGACTTAAAAACCTTAACCCAAGCCGAGCAATCCGGTTTAGCGGGTTCCACAGATTACCTTAATCAAGTGGCCATGTTGTATTGCAACGAGTTATTGTTGCTGCTGAATATGGATGAAGAACACAGTACCACAGTGTACCCAATCTATCGTGAGTTATTAAAAGCCTTAAGAGTGAGTCAATCAGTGGCTTTATTGTTACGCCACTTTGAACTGAAATTATGTGAATTAAGTGGATATGCTTTAACTGTGGATCAAGATATTGCTGATGAATCCACTTTGGTGTTTCAAGCTGATCAAGGCTTGGTCGCCAGTCAAGGTCATAAAAATTGCAATGCAGGGGCTTTTCGAAAGTTTGTTCAACAACAATCTTTGTCGAGTGAGGAATTGCACGGGTTAAATCGATTATTCAGATCAGTGGTACATCATTTGGTCGGTGGTCGTCGTATTCGTAGTCGAGAATTATTGCGCCCATAGTCGCTGCATATTCTTGCGGGTTGACGCTTTTGTATCAACAATCAGTTATAATGGCTGATTTTAAAATAGCCATAGTTCATGCCAATTAAAAAAATATTGATTGCCAACCGCGGTGAGATTGCGGTGCGTATTATAGATACCTGTCGTCAGTTAGGTATTCGTACAGTGGCTGTTTATTCGGACGCTGATCGCTACTCTAAAGCGGTGAATATGGCGGATGAAGCGGTTCACTTAGGCGGTGTGGCCTTATCGGACTCTTATTTGAATGGCAATAAAATCATTCAAGCGGCCAAAGATTGTCAGGCAGACGCGATTCATCCGGGATATGGTTTTTTGTCTGAGCAAGCTGAATTTGCGCAGCAAGTCGATGATGCGGGCTTGATTTTTATCGGTGCACCGGCTGAAGCCATGCGATTAATGGGTTCGAAATCAGCGGCCAAAAGAACCATGTTGGCTGCCGATGTGCCATGCGTACCCGGATATCAGGGTGATGATCAAGCAACCGATTTGTTGCAAAAAGAAGCCAAAAATATTGGATTTCCGGTGCTGATTAAAGCGGTCTCCGGCGGTGGTGGTAAAGGCATGAAGATCGTTGAGTCGGCTGATGAGTTTGAAAAACAACTCAGTTCAGCCCAGCGCGAAGCGCGTAATGCCTTTGGTGATGATCGGGTTATTTTAGAAAAATACATCACCCGACCGAAGCACATTGAAGTGCAGGTTTTTGCTGACAGTCAGGGCAATGTGGTGCATTTATTTGAACGTGATTGTTCAACCCAGCGACGTTACCAAAAAATTATCGAAGAGGCACCGGCTGCCGATCTGGATGATACGGTTCGCCAAGCCATGCATCTGGCGGCGGTTCAAGCCACGCAGGCGATTGAGTATTGTGGTGCCGGTACCATTGAATTTATATTGGATGGTGAGCAGTTTTATTTCATGGAAATGAACACCCGACTGCAAGTAGAACATCGGGTGACAGAATTAATTACCGGTGTCGATTTAGTGGCCTGGCAAATTGCCGTTGCAGAAGGTCAACCCATACCGAAATCACAATCAGAAATCAAATGCCATGGTCATGCCATTCAAGCGCGTGTTTATGCAGAAGATGCTGCTAATGACTATTTACCGTCTACCGGTTTGATTGAAACCATGCAATTAGCCGATGATGAGTATGGCTTAGTAGATTCGGGTGTACGGGCACAAGACAGAGTCAGTATTCATTACGATCCGATGATTGCAAAGTTAGTGGCCTGGGGAGACAATCGAGTGGAATGTATCGGTCGCATGCAAAAAATGCTGAATCACAGTGTGGTGTTTGGCGTGACCACCAATTTAGCCTTTTTATCGACCATTATCGACAGCGATTATTTTAAACAGCATCAGATTTTCACCAATAGTTTGGATAACAAAGCCATTGATATTCAACAGTCAATACCAGCAGCAGTTCTGGCAATTTTAGCGGATAACTTGTTAAATAATAATGAGTCCATGTGGCAACAAGCCACCGGCTGGCGGATACAAGAGCCTGAAGCACTGACAATTACCCTAAAAAGTAATGATGCTCATGAGCAACATCATGTCATGGTCAATGAGGAAGGCTACCTGGTTGATGGTCAATATCATTATCAACCAACGGTTAATGACCTCTGTTATCGACATCGCCATTACGTTCAAGTGATTCATAATATGCAGCGTTATACCCTTGAACTACCCAATCATGATGTCCAGACCGTGGCCTCTGATGCCAACACGTTGTATGCGCCGATGCCGGGTAAAATCATTGATATTAAAGTCTCTGAAGGCCAGCAAGTAGCTCAGGGTGATACCTTAGTTATTATGGAGGCCATGAAAATGGAACTAAGCATTAAAGCCGAGCGCGACGCTGAAATCAAAGTTTTGGCCGTGGCCGTAGATAATCAGGTTAAAGCCGATGATGTTTTGGTGGAGTTAGTACCATGATGAGTTTGCCGCAAAGTGTAAAAATTATCGAGGTTTCACCCAGAGATGGCCTCCAAAACGAATCTGAGGTGATTGCTGTTGAAGATAAAATACAGCTTATCAATGATTTGCGTTTAGCCGGTCTAAAGCACATTGAAGTCACCGGCTTTGTTAGCCCAAAATGGGTGCCACAATTAGCCGATGCCAAACAAGTTGTCGCTGGATTAAGTTCTGCTGAAGGCGTAGTGTATTCAGCACTGACACCGAATATGAAAGGCTTTGAAGCGGCCATCGAAGCAGGTGTCACAGAAGTGGCGGTATTTACTGCGGCATCAGAAACCTTCAACCAAAAAAATATTAATTGCAGTATAGAAGAATCCTTCGAGCGCTTTGCCCCGATTTTAGAACAGGCTAAACAGAACGATATTAAAGTACGTGGCTATGTCTCTTGTGCTTTGGGTTGCCCTTATGAAGGTGACATCGATGCCGAGCAGGTGGCCGCAGTCAGTGAAAAACTGTTTGCCATGGGCTGTTATGAAATTTCCCTGGGTGATACCATCGGTGTAGGTACACCCATGAAAGCACAGCGCATGTTTAGTCAGGTGGCCAAACGCATACCAACCAATTCTTTGGCGGTGCATTTTCATGATACTTACGGCCAGGCCCTGGCCAATATTCTGGCCTGTATCCAGGAAGGTGCCCGTATAATTGATGCCTCAGTGGCCGGTCTTGGTGGTTGTCCTTATGCCCCCGGTGCCAGTGGCAATGTTAGCACCGAGGACGTGGTGTATATGTTACATGGTATGGACATTAAAACCGGTATTGATCTGGATAAGCTTATCACCGCCGGTAAAAATATCAGCCAAGTGTTAAAACGCCCAGGTAACAGCCAGGTAGCCAATGCCTGTCAAAGCTGAGTATGATAACCATCAGTTGGCAAGATTTTGAACAAGTCGAACTCAGAGTTGGCACCATTATTTCTGCTGAAGTATTTAAAGAAGCCCATAAACCGGCTTATCAGTTACATGTGGATTTTGGTGAAGATATTGGCATCAAAAAATCCAGTGCCCAGATTACAGATTTGTACCAAACAAATAAATTAATTGGCAAACAAGTATTGGCTGTAATTAATTTTCCGCCTAAACAAATCGGGCCGATGATGTCCGAGTGTTTGGTGACCGGCTTCTATAACGACGAGGGTTCCGTGATTCTGGCAGTGCCAGACAAGCCCTGTCAAAACGGCGCTAAACTTGGTTGATAATTTAATCAGGGTTGAGCAGTATATCTATACTTCATCGTTCATTCCAAAAGCTTATTCTCCTTGAAATTCAAGCGTATAGCCCATAGATTAAAGCACTGTAATGATAATGTCCGTGTCAAAATGGACAATAATCTCATTTTTTCTGGATTCAGAATAAATATCCTATAATATTATGTTTTTGAGGTGTTTTTATGGCCGGCGGTTGGTACAAAGACGGTGCGGTGCAGGATCAGATTGATGCCGATATCGCAGATGCGGTGGCGCAGTTAAAAAAGCAACAGTCCACAGGTCCCAGTCTAAGACATTGTGAAGAGTGTGATGCGCCGATTCCGAAAGCCAGGCAGGAAGCCATTCAGGGCGTTCGACTGTGCGTGGCGTGTCAGGAAGAAATCGACCAAACCACAACAGCCCATGCCGCATTTAATCGGCGTGGTTCTAAGGACAGTCAATTACGTTGATAATCAATTATATAAATGATATTTAAACTGGTTAGTTATAACATTCACCGTGCCATTGGCTTAGATCGGCGTTTCAGTCCACAACGGATTGCAGATATTATCAATACCCTTAATGCCGATATCGTGATGCTACAAGAGGTGGACTACGGCGTACCACGGTCTGACGAATTGGATTTGGCGGCGACCCTGGCCGACATGTGTGACTATCCCTACAAAGCCACTGGTTATAATGTCAGTTTAAAAAAAGGCTACTACGGCAATGCCACCTTAAGTCGTTTTCCAATTGTTGGTGAGAGCAACATTGACTTAACCGTGGATAATAAGAAAAAACGTGGTTGTCAGCATACCTTGATAGATTTGGATGAGTCACGGAATGACCGTTTAATGCTGGATGTCTTTAATCTACATCTGGGCTTATCCGCCAAAGAACGTCAAAAACAAGCAGGTATATTGTTTAAGTCACGTGAATTTTCTAATATTAATCCAGATTACCCCTGTATTGTCGGCGGTGATTTTAATGATTGGCGGTCTTTATTGCGTGC
>Ga0209344_10003723_pt1 | contig 14722 bp, 16 predicted proteins | sample Cruoilmetagenom6_FD_187293 | JGI IMG/M metagenome (GOLD analysis project Ga0209344, IMG submission 187293) | Oil polluted marine microbial communities from Coal Oil Point, Santa Barbara, California, USA - Santa Barbara Oil Seep Sample 6 (SPAdes)... | ecosystem: Environmental > Aquatic > Marine...
TTTTGATTGATCTGAAATAGGCAACAAACCATCCGTAGATTGAATTTTTACATTTCTTATTATGACATCCTTAAAGTTGACTTTATTCTGTGGAATCGCTTCATAATCTCCAACATTAAAAATTCTTCCTGAAGACATTGTGAATCCAAAGAGTTGTAGCAACGCATAAAAAATATATTCTCGCGTTTTTTCTCGTTGATAATCATCTTGCGTATGACCGGCCTCAAACAATATGGTAGGGACGCCTGCCATCTGGAAGGTATCGCCAACGCAATTAGCATTAAAGCTATCGTCGTATCGCCCAACCTGTCCTGGAATATACATTTGTAAGCAATCATATATAGCAATAATATGTTTCATCGCCACTGCCCGACTCTTGGTAACGTTTTGTTCACTATTGGCCGAAGGTGCCAGAAATGAAACGGTTGCAGGCAAACCAGAATCAAAACCATAAATTGAACGTTGATCATGAAGATTAAGACACAGTTGCGGGTTTAAGTTCTTAAATACCGCTGCCAACACGTTACTCTCACGTTGCGATAATGCTTGCGCGTCTCTATTGAGATCTACGCCATTACTATTGACTCGGGTATACGCTTCGGCTCCATCAGGATTCAATATAGGAATAATATAAAAAGAATAGGAAGTCAAAAATTCGTCTGTTTCACTTCGGAAATATACTTTCTGTCTACAAAATTTTAAAAAATCGAAGATCGCTTTGGTGGTGGTTGATTCATTTCCGTGCATTTGTGACCAAGCCAAAACAACTTTTTTACCCGTTCCTAATCGGAACATTGGAATATCTTTTCCCAATTCTGAAGTACCAACTATAGAAAATTGGACGGTATCATTTGCTTCTTTTAGAAGCGGTAGGAGCATATCCAAAGTGATATATCGCCCTGTTAAACGGGCTTCCAAAAAGTGAGAATAAAGCTTAGAAAAATTCATATTGAGCCAAGTTAAAAAACAAAGGTAACCAATGCTTTGTTTACAAATGTAAACACGCGAAAACGCACAATACACCCGCTTTTTGCTTAAAATGTTACTTTTGTAACCATTTTAATTTTATAAAATTAACATAATTATATTTTATATATAAATATGCCTGTATTTCAGTTATTTAAGCTAATTTATATATAGTATAAGTTTATACCTAATAAACATTTATCATTATTTATTTGCCGTCTCTCAAGCAATAATTTACATTTGTAACACGTTTTCACCACAACAACATCGTTACAATGGTAAACAGTTCAGATTTCACCAAAAGGCTTGAAAAAATCATGGATTTCTATGGTCTTTCAGCGACTGCTTTTTCAGAAGAAATCAGCTTCAATCGCTCTACCATTTCACACCTCTTATCAGGAAGAAATAAACCGAGTTTAGAATTCGTCATGAAAGTTGTGAAGCATTTTCCAGAGGTGGAATTATATTGGCTCCTTAACGGCAAGGGCTCCTTCCCTGCCCAAAGAGATCTCGCGGCAACTTCATCGGAGCCTGTAACCAATTTAGCTGAAGCAAAAATTAAGACTCCCAGCCAACCAACAGCGCCGTCAATTCCCCCTTCCGAAGTAAAACCTACAGCAAAAGCCGTCGATCGTATTGTAATTTTTTATGCAGATGGCACTTTTAAGGAATATCGCCCGTAGATTTCAGTAAAAATTTCAGAAATTCGCATAAATTATTCTCGAATGCGCTTTATCATACTTCTCCTATTGTGTTTTCTCTGTTCTGCATGCTATAATGCCGAACGTAATTGCACCAATTTCAAAACAGGAACCTTTGAATTTGAGGCACTTGTAGGAACTGAAATTACCAAAACTACCTTCGTGCGAAATGATTCCATAGAAATTGACTACTTTAGAGGTAAGGCAGACACATCAAGCATTCGCTGGATTAATGACTGTGAGTATATTGTTAAAAAGCGTAACCCGAAAAATCGCACCGAAGAAAAGGCTATTCACATGAAAATACTCACAACAGAAGATGATTCTTACTTATTTGAATACAATGTGGTAGGACAAACCCGAAAAGAAAAAGGTAGGGTAGTAAAAGTGAGCAGTGACGAACAACCTCAATAAACAGTGATATAAGAACCAACAAATCATACTTAAATGTTTGAAATTTTATCCTCTCCAGATGCGCTTGTAGCACTTCTAACCCTTACATTTCTTGAAATTGTACTCGGTGTTGACAACATCATCTTTATTTCGCTTGCAGCGAGTAAACTTCCAAAAGAACATCAAAAAAAAGCGACCAATATTGGTCTTTTTCTAGCGATGATCATACGTATTATTCTCTTATTCGGAATCTCATGGCTGGTGGCCATGGAAGCCCCTTTCTGGCATATCAATTTGCCGTGGATCAAGGCAGGAATTAGCGGTCAAGGCCTTATTTTAATCGCTGGTGGACTCTTTTTACTCTATAAAAGCACTAGCGAGATTCACGAAAAAGTAGAAGATCATGGTCATGACGAGCGTGAAGTGAAAAAAGCTCGAAAAACAACATTGACCAAGGCAATTATTCAAATATGCCTCATCAATATTGTATTTTCCTTCGATTCCATCTTAACAGCGGTTGGGATGACCAACGGAATCAGTGACAACCCTACCGATGCGCTTATCATTATGATTATCGCAGTGGTTGTTTCTGTGATCATCATGATGGTATTTGCTAATCCGGTAGGGAAATTTGTAACCAAGCACCCCACAGTGCAGTTACTCGGACTCTCATTTTTGATCCTTATTGGCTTTATGCTTATTGCGGAAGGCGCCCACTTATCGCATCTCGAGATATTTGGAGCCGGCGTAGGCGTGATCCCGAAAGGATATTTATATTTTACCATTGCCTTTTCACTTTTTATTGAATTCGTCAATATGAAGTATCGCAAGCGAACATCCAGCATCGTCTCAGATTTTCCAGAGGAAGATGAAGACGAAACTATACAATCTTAAAAACAAAAGAAATGAGCAACTCAAGTACACATTGGTCTAAGAACGAACTCCAGGCATACATCCTTTTGTATTGCGCAAATGCTAATTTTGTAGAAAAACCAGCTGAAATAGACTTGATCAAATCAAAGGTGGATACTACGCGCTATAAAGCGATTCATCAAGAATTTGATAATGACAATGACTACCAAAGCATTGAAAAGATCATAGACGCTGTAAACCGACTTAACTTGTCCGATAAGCAAACCGACAAGATGATCCTAGAGATCAAAGAACTTTTTATGGCCGACGGGGACTTCGATGCGGCTGAAAAAGCCCTTTTTTCAGGACTTAAACATATTCTAAAGTAAAATTAGCCGCCTCAAATGCCTAATCATATTGTTCTTATAGAACCCGAAATTCCCAATAATACGGGCAATATAGGACGCCTAAGCCTCGCCTCGGGTTGTCACTTACACCTCGTAAAACCCTTTGGCTTCGAGCTCAATGACAGTCGGGTAAAACGAGCAGGATTAGACTATTGGAAACATGTTTCGCTTACCATTTATGACAATATTGATGACTTTTTTAAACAACACAGCGAAAAGGATCTTATTTTCCTTTCTAGCCACGGCACAAAAACATATTGGGATATTCCATTCAAAGACGAACAGTATTTTATCTTCGGAAAAGAATCGGTTGGACTCCCAGCTGGGCTACTAAAAGCCAATAAAGATCGAGTTTACAACATTCCCATTACCAGCGTCCACATACGAAGCCTCAATCTCGCCAATGCCGTAAGCGTTGTCGTGTATGAAGGTATGAGGAATAACACCATACAGCCATGAAGAAGGAAAACACCATAAAGGAAGAAGACTATTGGACGCAACGCTACAAAGATTCGAATACAGGCTGGGATCTTGGAGAGGCCTCTACGCCACTTTTAACCTATTTTGAGCAACTAAAAGACAAATCAATAGCTATTCTCATTCCTGGAGCAGGAAATGCGCATGAAGCGGCTTATTTACACAAAAATGGATTCACCAACGTTCATATTCTGGATATTTCAGAAATACCCCTTCGTGAATTTGAAGCGCGCCATCCCGACTTCCCAAAAGAACACATCCATCATCAAGATTTTTTTAAACATAAAGGCTTCTATGATCTAATCATTGAGCAAACATTTTTCTGCTCGTTTGTTCCGTTGCCCATGAATCGAGTAAAATACGCCACCAAAATGGCCTCTCTCTTATCGGCAAAAGGGAAATTGGTCGGTTTATGGTTTGATATCCCGCTTTCCGAAGACATTGAAAAGCGTCCATTTGGCGGAACAAAGAAAGAATACGAGAGCTATTTAAGCCCTTATTTTACGATTCAATCCTTCGAGTCTTGCTTTAACTCAATTGCGCCACGTCAAGGAAATGAGCTTTTTGGAATTTTTCAGAAAAAAGAAACAGCGAAACACATAGCCAATGATCCGCTCCACGGAATAACACTGAAAATGATGGTTGAACAGTTAGTTACAACCTATGGATGGTCTGGTCTTGGTCAAATGATAAGTATTCGATCATTTCAGGAAAATCCATCGATAAAATCAAGCCTTACTTTTCTTCGGAAAACACCGTGGGCAAGGGAAAAAGTTGAAGGTCTTTACGCAAAAACGCTAAGAAAAGGCTTATTGAAGAAGTAGTTCTCTAGACATAGTCGCAGCCTTACAGTCACTGTAATTTGGGCTATTTCTGCTTCCGAAGCATTTCATTTTGTTCTTCCATTATTTTTTCAATATTAGAAAGAAGCTCAATATTTTTGGGCGTTTCCACCTCCTTATTTTTAGGATCTTCCGATTTTCGCTTAAAGCGATTGATAAATTTAATGACCACAAAAATAGTAAGCGCAATGATTAAAAAGTCGATTAAGGCTTCGATGAGCTCACCATAACCAATCGCAACTTCTTCAACACCTTCGCTCGCATTTCGAAGAATATACTTTCGATTCGCTATATTAACATCATCGGTAAGCAAGGATAAAGGCGGCATAACCACCTTTTTAACCAAAACATTGACCACAGCATTGAAAGCCGTACCAATGATGATCCCTACAGCCATATCGATCATATTGCCTTTTACGGCAAAGTCTTTAAACTCTTGAATAAAGCTTTTCATTAGAGAGAAAAGGAATTAGAAGAAACAACGCACTAAAAATAACCTATAAAGGCATCCCGTATTGATTGAGCGTTTGAAGACAACGGGTATCGGTGCAGCTATACGTAAGCTCCTCCCATTTCGTTCCGTCGATTCCTTGCAACACGATATTAGTTGCGTTTTTCTGTATTGTAAAGAGGAAGCTCTGCCCTGCTTTCGATTTACTATTATATTCGCTAAGAGTGGTTTTTCCAGCGGCATCAATAGCTTGCGCAGCGCCGAAGTCCTTCTTTTTAAAGACAAGTTCGTCCCAAGAACAACCTTCTTTACAGGTAAGCTTCATCTCTTTAGCTGAAGTTTCAATCACGACCACAAAATCCTGCAGCTCAATGTTTACGCTATTCTGCGCAACAGAGGTCGAAAAAACAAGGAAGACCAAAGCAATTCCGAAGTAATTAAAAATAGTATTTTTCATTTTTGCAGTATTTTATTTTTAATGTTTTAAATCTACTAAAAATTTGACAAACAAAGACAACGCAACTACGAATTGTCTTTATTATTCACCAAAGGCGCAAGTTTTAGTGCTTTTTTCTTGTACTGAAACACAACCTCTTCAAAATTATTTGCGCGTATTGCTTTTATTTCTTCTTCGGAAATATCAAAGCTAATTCGACTCATATAACGCTGATACACTTTTGAAAACTCAGACTCCACCTCTTGCGTATCTGAAGGAAGCTTGACCTCCGAATCTCCTTGGAACGTCAAGTTCACGCCGCTTTTAGTTTTTAAGCTCATTGTGCTTAAAATGAGCGTTTCTAGAAACAGATACCCGTTGAGTTCTTCAACACCGCCAAAAATGATACATTCTGGCGACTCAGCGATCTTATCTGCCTGTATCTTATCGATCATGGCAAGAGCCTCTTCGCTGCTCTTAGTTGGCGCTGCATTTCCAAATAACTTTTTAATAAAACTCATATAGTTTATTTGTTTCTTTTAAAACAATGAAGCCTGCCCATCATCTCCCACGGGCGGCTCTTCTTCATCGTCTGGCGGTGTTTTTTTTGTGACTTCTTTTTCTTTGGAAGCATCTTCCTCTGAAGAAACCCTTTCTTCGTCTACAACATCGATCTGCTCGGTCGCTACAGGTTCTGGCGCCTCGTAAGGCAAAGGCGAAAGCGCATTGATCTCCAATACTTTGTCTTTGGTTAACTGATTTCCCATGGCTGAAATTCCTTTGATCGATATAAACGCTTCAAGATCAACTTCCCAATTCTCCTGTCGTTCATGTCCGCGTTTTTTTCCGAAGACAACCTCAGCTACAGGTCGATAGTCTGTAAATACCTGTTCTAAATGCGATTTAGGATGATCTGTGATAATCAGTTCGTCTTTCTCAGGGTTATCAACAAGGAATCTCTTTACGTAAAACAATTCCTTTTCACCTTCCCAATAAATTGCCGAAATAGGCTTTTTAGGCTCCCATTTTTCCATGACGATAAGATCTTCATCAAAATGCATGGTAATTTCCGGAATCACTGTTTTGATAAGTCCGCGCTGATTAATAAGTAGCAATCTATCGTCAGGTCGAAATTCGCCAATCAACTCGCCCCTATTATCTAAATTAAGGCGCTGTACAGTGTCATCAAACCAAATTTTTCGAGGTTTTAGCGTAGAAAGTCCTTTTTCCTTCAATTCGATACGCTTTACAGCATACTTGGTCACGATATTTCCTTTGGAAGCACGCCCTTTTACCAAAATATCTGAAAAATCTAGATCGAATTTTAGCTTTTTAATACTTCCGCTTTGACGAAGTAAAACAGTCACTACCTCGGCTTCTCCATTCGGATTGGCCGTAAAATACAGCACGCTAGACCCTTTACTTCCATTGGTAAGGTCATATTCTCGATCGCGAGTCATAGAGGTAACAGCAAAACGCTTTACATACGTGGCTCCGCGCGCTCCGTCTTTGTAGATCATGTTATAGATCGTTCGTTTGTCTTTTTTCTTAAAGACTGCCACGTACAAAATATTTTTACCGATAAAGGTTTTAGAGTCGACTTTGGTCACCATCATTTTTCCTTCCGCAGTAAAAACAATGATATCATCAATATCACTACAATCGGTTACGTATTCATCGCGTCGTAAACTGGTTCCTACAAAGCCTTCTTCTCTGTTGACGTAAAGTTTGGTATTTCGAATCACAACCTTAGTTGCTTCAATATCATCAAACACTTTGATCTCTGCCTTACGCTCTTTCCCCGCTCCATATTCTTTCTTAAGACGCTGAAAATAGGCAATAGAATACGCTATGAGGTTATTCAAGTGATGATTTACCTCAGCGATGCTATCTTCCAACGAATCAATCTTTTGTTGTGCTTTGTCAATATCAAATTTTGAAATACGCTTGATCCGAATTTCAGTAAGTCGCACGATGTCTTCTTCGGTTACCGAACGCTTTAAATGGGTCGTGTGTGGCTTGAGTCCTTTATCAATCGCAGCGATCACACCTTCCCAAGTTTCCTCCTCTTCAATATCGCGATAGATACGATTTTCAATAAAAATTCGCTCTAACGACAAGTAATGCCATTGATTTTCAAGTTCTTCTAATTGAATTTCCAGTTCGCTCTTTAAAAGTTCCACCGTACGATCTGTTGAACGACGTAACATTTCGGTAACACCCACAAAAAGCGGCTTGTTATCCTCAATTACACAACCTAGGGGCGAAATCGAGCTTTCACAGTTCGTAAAGGCGTATAGCGCATCAATTGTCTTATCTGGAGAGATCCCGGCAGGTAGATGGATCATGATCTCCACATCGGCAGCGGTATTATCTTCTATCTTCTTGATCTTGATCTTTCCTTTGTCATTTGCTTTGAGGATAGAATCAATAAGCGATGATGTGTTTGTTCCGAAGGGAATCTCACGTATCACCAAGGTGTTTTTATCATGTTGCAGGATCCTTGCTCTACTTCGAATCTTCCCGCCTCGTAAACCATCATTATAATCTGTTACATCTACCATTCCGCCTGTCGGAAAATCTGGATATATGGTAAATCGTTTGCCTTGTAGGTGTTTTATAGAAGCATCGATAAGTTCTATAAAATTATGCGGCATTATTTTAGTTGAAAGTCCAACCGCGATCCCCTCTGCCCCTTGCGCGAGCAGCATAGGAAACATTACAGGAAGGTTAATGGGTTCCTTTCGACGACCGTCATAGGAAGCCTGCCACTCAGTGATCTTAGGGTTATAAACAACATCTAAAGCGAATTTAGACAAGCGAGCTTCAATATACCGCGAAGCTGCTGCGCGGTCACCTGTAAGAATATTTCCCCAGTTCCCCTGAGTATCAATAAGAAGATCTTTCTGCCCAATTTGCACCATGGCATCAGCGATACTTGCATCTCCGTGCGGATGGTACTGCATGGTATGCCCAACAATGTTTGCTACTTTATTGTAGCGCCCATCGTCTAGATCCTTCATGGAGTGCATGATACGACGCTGTACAGGCTTAAAGCCATCTTCGATGGCGGGAACCGCACGCTCTAAAATTACATAGCTAGCATAGTCTAAAAACCAGTCGCGATACATCCCCGTAACTTTGGTGATGGTATCTCCCGAGGTATCTTCGTTCTCCCCGAGATAGTCTGGCGTTACGTTTTCTTCTTCTTCGTTAGTGTTTTCTTGTTCTTCGCTCATTTTTTTTTAAAACGAATTTGGAGTATAGAATATAGAACATGGACTAAGCTAGTCGATCTATAAAACTTCCTATTCTTTTTTGTAATGACTGTATCGCGGAGAGCATTTCTTCATAACTCTCTTGCGATACATACTTTTCGTTTTTTGCAACTTCAAGTTGCGTTTCCCATTCGAAAGCCGATCCAAGGCTTGTTTCGAGATAAATCTTGAAATGTTTATACGTTGATTTAGCCGAACCTTCCGAAATATTGGATGGAATTGAAATAGCACATCTATTCATCTGACTTATCAAACCATATGTTTCAGATTCAGGAAATGACTTTGTAATCTTATAACTCATAGCTACAAATGTAATTCCATCATTCCAAATATTCAGTTTTCTAAAGTTATGACGAGGCATAGCCAAATCTCTTTAAGTCCATATTCTATGATCCATATTCAAAATAGATTATACCTCCACCTTATCTAGCTCTACTTTCAAATTATTGATAATAAATTGTTGTCTGTCGGGTGTATTTTTGCCCATATAAAAAGACAACAGCTCTTCTATGCTCATCGCCTTGTCTAGCATAACTGGATCAAGACGAATATCTTCTCCTATAAAATGCACAAACTCATCGGGTGAGATCTCTCCAAGCCCTTTAAATCGTGTGATCTCGGGTTTTGGCTTTAATTTCTCCAGCGCTTCTTTTCGTTCATCTTCGGAATAGCAATAGATCGTTTCTTTTTTGTTCCGAACACGAAACAAAGGTGTTTGCAAAATATACAAATGCCCTTCCTTGATCAATTCAGGAAAAAATTGAAGAAAAAAGGTTATCAACAGCAACCGAATGTGCATTCCATCAACATCGGCATCGGTAGCGATCACGATGTTGTTATATCGCAAGTCTTCCATCGATTCTTCAATATTCAAAGCCGCTTGCAAGAGATTGAATTCTTCGTTCTCGTATACGATCTTTTTTGAGAGTCCGTAGCTATTTAAAGGCTTTCCTTTTAAACTAAAAACGGCTTGCGTATTTACATCACGACTCTTGGTAATACTTCCACTTGCAGAATCCCCCTCCGTAATAAACAGTGTAGATTCTAAATTGCGCTCTTTTTTGGTGTCGCCTAAGTGAATCCGGCAATCACGTAGTTTTTTGTTGTGTAGATTGGCTTTCTTCGCCCGATCTTTTGCCAGCTTACGAATACCACTTAATTCTTTCCGTTCCCGCTCTGCCTGCATGATCTTACGCTGCATGGCTTCGGCGACATTCGGATTTTTATGTAAGTAGTTATCTAATTGTGTTTTTACAAAGTCATTGATATAGGTTCGCACCGTAGGCAATTCACCGCCCATATCGGTTGAACCGAGCTTGGTTTTCGTCTGGCTCTCAAATACGGGCTCCATCACTTTAATACTGATGGCCGCAACGATCGACTTACGTACGTCACTGGCTTCGTAATTTTTTCCGTAGAACTCGCGAATCGTTTTTACCAAACTCTCTCGGAAAGCCGCTAAATGCGTTCCTCCTTGAGTTGTATTTTGACCATTTACAAAACTGTGATATTCTTCACTGTACTGAGTTTTGCTGTGTGTAATGGCAACTTCAATATCCTCGCCACGCATGTGGATCACGGGATAAACCATATCTTCTTGTGACATGGTATCTTCGAGCAGGTCTTTAAGTCCGTTTTCAGAAACAAACTTCTCTCCGTTAAAATCGATCGTCAATCCCGGATTGAGATAGACATAATTCCGAAGCATCTTTTCAACATACTCGTTGCGATACTTATAATTTTTAAAAATACTCTCATCGGGAATAAAAGAAACCTTGGTTCCTTTACGCCTTGTAGTTTCCTCAATAGCAGCATCATCAACCAGCTCCCCGAGTTGAAATTCGGCACGCTTGGTTTGTCCATCACGAACCGATTCCACTTTAAAATGCGCAGATAAGGCATTTACTGCCTTGGTTCCAACACCGTTGAGTCCAACAGACTTTTTAAATGCCCGACTATCGTACTTTCCTCCAGTGTTCATTTTAGAAACTACGTCAACAACCTTCCCTAAGGGAATGCCCCGACCGTAATCTCGTACTTTAACTTCTTTGTCTTTGATGCGAATTTCTATGGTTTTACCTGCACCCATAACAAATTCATCGATACAGTTATCGATCACTTCTTTCAACAAAATATAGATCCCATCGTCGGGCGACGACCCGTCTCCTAACTTTCCAATATACATACCAGGACGCATACGAATATGTTCCTTCCAATCGAGCGATCGTATATTATCTTCGGTATATTTAGTTTCACTCATAAATCACGCGGAATAAGCGTTAAATATAGGGTTTCAGTATAAAATGCGAAACCGCATTGGCGGAAAGTAATTAACAATTCAAGTATTAAATTGTTAGTAATTATAATGATTTTGTGTTTAAATTTTAGGTTATTCTGAAGTGCTTCGGAAATAACTAGGTTTAGCCAAAGATTTCTCAAAACTCAACTAACGAAACGTTAAAACCTATGTTGTTGATCAAAGAGCCAAGTATATTCGATTTATGAAAAAAATACTCCTATCATCTCTCGTACTAGCAATAACCACGCTAACGCACGCGCAAAAAAGTGAGTCACCCTATGTTTGGGATTGGACTACCGATGGCATTTGGACAGGCGCGGCATTAGCCACCACAACTGGCGGATTTATACTTATTCAAAATAAAAAAGGAATTTCTGAAGCGGAACTCACCACCATTCTTGCCGATCAAGAAAATATCAATGCGATCGATCAATGGCTAGTGGGAAATTACTCTGAAAGTGCAAATACATTGAGTGATATTCCTTTCTTTTTATCCTTTGCAACGCCAGGAGTTTTATTTTTTGATGACGAAACCAACGACCATGCGGGTCAGATTTTAGGTCTCTACTTAGAAAGTTTAGCCACAACAGCAAGTTTATATACCCTTTCGGCCGGTTTAATAAATCGTAGCAGACCCTATGTATACAGTGATGAGGCCGATATGAGTCGTCGTCTTAGCAGTAGTGGCCAACGATCGTTTTATTCGGGACATGTAGCCGCTACAGCAACCGCTACCTTCTTTGTAGCCAAAGTATATAGTGACTTTAATCCAGATTCACCTGCGATTCCTTTTGTTTGGGCCGGAGCTGCCGTTTTACCAGCTGGAGTGGCTTATTTTAGACTGGAGGCAGGTCAGCATTACCTTACAGACGTGTTATTAGGATACGGGCTCGGTGCCGTGGTAGGATATTACGTTCCAGAACTTCACAAAAGAAAAGACCGCAATTTATCGATTGTACCCGTTGGAGGAAGAAGCCTTACAGGTGATATTTACAACGGAATGGCTCTACAACTTACTTTTTAATTGATTTTACGTTCTTTGTACCGACATTAATGATGCAAATCTATGAACGAAGAACGAAAAAAACATATCGCAGCTTCTTTTCCGGAAAATTATGCGGAAACCAATTTGAATATCGTTTTAACAGAAACTGAGTTTGCCTCATTTTTAGTAGGCATCTATGCGAAAAGTACAAATGAAAAGTGGAATATCTTTGCGATCAAAGAGTATATGTATTGGTCCCGAAGTTGGACAAACCACTGTATTTATAAAATTCGTTATGAAAATAAGAGCTCCAACTTTCACTTGAATACACTTCAGGTTTCAAGAAAATCTTCAGAATACAACAGTCAGGATCTTGACCATGACGTACGAATTTTTAAACGTATGCTTTCCTTCTACCTTAAAAACTATAGCTAAATCTTAAACATTAAAACGGAAATGCATCACGTCACCATCTTGCACAACATACTCCTTACCTTCTACAGATAACTTTCCAGCTTCACGAACCTTTGCTTCGCTTCCGTACTGAACAAAATCTTCATATTTAATTACTTCAGCACGAATAAAACCTTTCTCAAAGTCGGTATGAATAACACCTGCAGCTTGTGGTCCTGTTGCTCCAACTGGAATGGTCCAAGCACGCACTTCTTTCACACCGGCAGTAAAGTAGGTCTGTAAATTAAGTAGTTTGTATGCTCCGCGAATTAATTTAGCCGAACCTGGTTCTTCTAATCCTATATCTTCTAAGAACATCTGACGCTCCTCAAAACTCTCTAGCTCTGTAATATCTGCCTCAGTACCAACCGCTAGGATGATCACTTCAGCATTCTCGTCTTTTACCGCTTCTTTGATCTTATCAACATAAGCATTCCCTGAAGCCGCCGCACCCTCATCTACATTGCATACGTACATCACCGGTTTATCGGTAATAAATTGCATTTGCTTGATGAACTCCTCGCGTTCAGAAGTTGTAAGCTCAATAGCACGAACAGAAATACCTGCTTCCAGTCCCGATTTCACTTTTAAAAGTGCTGCTTCTTCTTTTTGTGCTTCTTTATTCCCAGTGCGAGCCGCACGTTTAACTTTCTCTAGTTTTTTATCGGCCGTTTCAAGATCCTTTAATTGAAGTTCAATATCGATCGTTTCTTTATCGCGTACAGGATCAACACTACCGTCAACGTGTACAATATTATCATTGTCAAAGCAACGCAGTACATGCAGAATAGCATCAGTCTCTCTAATGTTTCCTAAAAATTGATTTCCCAATCCTTCACCCTTACTGGCACCTTTAACCAAGCCTGCAATATCTACAATTTCAACCGTCGCTGGCAATACACGCTCAGGATCGACCAATTCTTCCAGTTTTACCAAACGGCTATCTGGAACATTGACAACACCTATATTTGGCTCTATGGTACAAAATGGAAAATTTGCACTTTGGGCCTTCGCATTAGACAAACAATTAAATAAAGTTGATTTACCCACATTTGGCAATCCTACAATACCTGCTTTCATACTTCAGAAGTTTAGAAACTAAGACGCAGAGGCGTCTATTTTTAAAGTTGCAAATATACGTATCGAAGTAACATAGATGTATACTTACACACTTGTTTTTTATCGAAAACATTGTGAAAAGTTTTTGTCGGTTTTCACACATACTTAACAGCTTGTGTTATAGTTTTACCTCGTAATCTAAAAACACTACATATGAAACCATTCGCACTATTGTTTGCAGTACTTTTTTCTTTTGCAGGTATTGCCAACGCACAAGAAAATACAGGAATAAAAAAGGAAACCGTTACCAAAAAGGTAACTACAAGAGGCACTACGGTTGAAACCAAAGTGATCAATGAGATCGATGAAGAAAAATCGGTACTTGTTGTTGAAGACAATGATAAAGAGGAACAAAACTCAACCATGGTCACTAAAAAGCAAGACAAAGTTGAGGTTGTAACAGATGTTGTTGATATCGACGCTAAGAATTCAGCTTTGCAAGCAGAGATCGCTGCTAAGAAAAAAGCAGAATTGGAAGCATCTATTGCAGCTGAAAAAGCAAAAGCAGAAAAGGAACGTATGATCTTGGAGCAGAATAAAGCTAAAATGCAGAAAGAATTGGAAGCGCGTCGCGCAGCTTTAGAAAGCCGTCCAAAAGGAATGTCTAAGTTGAGTAAGAAAGATAACTAGAAAAAAATAATTGCTATGAATTAAAATCCTGCCAGCAATGGCGGGATTTTTTTAATTTAAAACGTTAGCAACCGCTTCACGATACGCCTCAAAGGTGACGAGGTTATTATGTCCACCGCCTTCAATGGTCACAAAATTGCATTGCTCCTTCGGAAGAACTTGTGACAAACTCATGCCAGATTCATACGCTACGACGCCATCGCTGGTACCGTGAAAAATGGTGACAGGACACTTCACCCTCTCTAAAAACAAATGACTTTCAAACTTATATTTCAGTAGATAACGAACAGGTATGATTGGAAATCTGCGTTTGGCAATATCGATGATACTATAATATGGTGTTTCAAGCAAAAGTTGTTTCGGATTGTTCTCTGAAGCTACATGCGTTGCTATACCCGTGCCCAATGATCTTCCGTAGAGCGTAATTTGATCT
>Ga0209344_10003724_pt1 | contig 14713 bp, 12 predicted proteins | sample Cruoilmetagenom6_FD_187293 | JGI IMG/M metagenome (GOLD analysis project Ga0209344, IMG submission 187293) | Oil polluted marine microbial communities from Coal Oil Point, Santa Barbara, California, USA - Santa Barbara Oil Seep Sample 6 (SPAdes)... | ecosystem: Environmental > Aquatic > Marine...
TCATGCGCCGAGCCATGCGCCATGCACACTTGCTGGGCGCTGAAGATTTGTTACTTTATAAACTTGCGCCAACACTGATTAGCGAGATGGGCGGTGCGTTTGGTGAACTAAACCGTGCTGCAGCCCTTATCACCGAGACGCTTAAGCTAGAAGAAAGCCGTTTCCGCCTGATGCTGGATAAAGGTTTGCACTTGCTTGACGGTGAAGTGGCTAAACTTGGCAACGGTCAGGCTCTGTCTGGTGATGTCGCGTTCAAGCTTTATGATACATTTGGTTTCCCACTTGATCTCACTGAAGACGCTCTGCGCGGGCAGGGGCTAACGGTTGAAGTTGACGGCTTTAATGCCGCCATGGAACAGCAGCGCCAAAAAGCGCGCGCTGCATGGAAAGGGTCAGGCGATACCGCAACTGAGCAAGTATGGTTTGATATTCATGATGAGCACGGCGCTAGCGAATTTTTGGGCTACACCAGCACAAATGCTGAAGGTAAGATCCTTGCGCTTGTTAAAGACGGCGAGCCAGTAGAAAGCGTTAGTAAAGGCGACGATGTGGCACTTATTGCTAACCAAACACCGTTTTACGGCGAATCTGGTGGTCAAGCAGGCGATAGCGGCGTGATCACCACAGCGGACGGTGCGGTAATCACTGTGGCTGACACTCAGAAAAAGGTTGGTGCGCTCACCGTACATATGGGCAAAGTTTCAGATGGCTCCGTGGCATGCGGAGAAGCTGCAGACTTTGTTGTAGACGTTGCAACGCGCAAAAAAATGACAGCTAACCACTCAGCTACGCATCTGTTGCATGAGGTGTTGCGCCGTGAGCTAGGCGAACATGTCACACAAAAAGGCTCGTTAGTGACAGCGGAAAAACTACGATTTGATTTCGCGCACTCAAAAGCCGTTTCGCACGCTGAACTTAATGATGTGGAAGCTGCCGTAAACGCTAGCATCCGTAATAACGGCAGCGTTGGTACGCATCTTATGAGCTACGATGATGCGCTAGACTTTGGTGCGATGGCTTTGTTCGGTGAGAAATACGGCGATGAAGTGCGTGTGGTTGCTATGGGCGAAGATGATGCAAAGTCACATCACAATTTCTCAGTTGAGCTTTGCGGTGGCACCCATGTGGAGCGCCTTGGTGACATCGGTTTGTTTGTGATCGTCTCTGAAAGTGCTGTGTCCTCTGGTGTGCGCCGTATCGAGGCGCTAACAGGTGAGGCTGCGCGTGCATACTATAAAACGCAGCAAGAGCAATTGATGAAGACAGCAGGCGCGCTAAAAACATCCCCTGTAGAACTGGAAGAACGTGTACGTGCGCTGATGGCAGACCGTAAAGCCTTGGATAGGGAGCTTTCGGCCGCCAAAAAAGCACTGGCAATGGGAGGTGGCAGCGGTGCTGGTGCCAGCAATGAAGGGCCAGAGACTATTAACGGTACTGCCTTTATCGGTAAAGTGCTTGAGGGTGTGCCAGCAAAAGAACTGCGCGGTATCGCTGATGACGCCAAAAAAACTCTAGGTAGCGGCGTTGTGGCGCTAGTGGCCGTGAACGACGGCAAGGCGGGTATCTTGGTGGGCGTTACAGATGATCTCAAATCAAAGATAAGCGCAGTTGATCTTGTGCAGGCGGGTGCCATCGCAACCGGTGGTAAGGGAGGAGGAGGTCGCCCTGACATGGCGCAAGCAGGCGGGCCTAATGGCAAGGATGCAAATGCCGCACTCGAGGCGATCAAAGCACTGCTTTAATCCAATTTGAGGTAATAAAAAACCCCGTAAGGCAAGGCCCTGCGGGGTTTTATTCTTTTGGTGCCAGTCTTAACGGAGTTAAGTTTAGCTAGCCATTTTCTTTTTTAAGTTCTCATCAATCTTGTCGAAGAACTGACCAGTTGTCATCCATGCTTGGCTTGGGCCAATAAGGAGTGCCAAGTCTTTGGTCATATTACCTTGCTCAACGGTTTCGATACAAACCTGCTCAATTAGGTCAGCGAACTCAACAACCTCAGGGGTGTCATCCATTTTACCGCGATATTTAAGGCCGCGGGTCCATGCAAAAATTGACGCAATTGGGTTAGTCGATGTTTCTTTACCTTCTTGATGTTGACGGTAGTGACGCGTTACGGTGCCGTGAGCTGCTTCTGCCTCTACTGAGCTTCCATCCGGTGTCATCAACACTGAGGTCATAAGGCCAAGTGAGCCAAATCCTTGCGCTACGGTGTCGGACTGCACGTCACCGTCGTAGTTTTTACAGGCCCAAACAAATCCGCCAGACCATTTCATTGCACAAGCTACCATGTCATCAATGAGACGGTGTTCATATGTAATGCCCGCTTCATCAAAGGCCGTTTTAAATTCTTCTTGATACACTTCTTCAAACAGGTCTTTGAAGCGGCCGTCATAGGCTTTCAAAATTGTGTTTTTGGTTGAGAGGTATACAGGGTACTTACGTGCCAGACCGTAGTTCATGCTAGCGCGAGCGAAGTCTTTTATGCTGGCATCAAGGTTATACATGCCGACTGCAACGCCAGCATCTGGGAAGTCATAAACCTCCTTAACGATTGGCTCACCGCCATCTTCAGGCACAAAGCTCATGGTGAGCTTACCTTTGCCAGGGACTAAAAAGTCTGTTGCGCGGTATTGGTCACCAAATGCGTGGCGACCAATAACAATCGGTTGAGTCCAGCCTGGTACCAGACGCGGAACATTTTTAATGATGATTGGCTCACGAAACACTGTACCACCCAAAATGTTACGGATAGTGCCGTTAGGAGAGCGCCACATTTGCTTGAGATTAAACTCTTCAACGCGGTCTTCATCTGGAGTGATGGTCGCGCATTTTACACCAACACCGTGCTTTTTAATTGCTTCAGCAGAATCAATGGTGATCTGGTCATTGGTCTCGTCGCGTCTCTCAACGGAGAGATCGAAATAGATAAGGTCAATGTCAAGATAGGGCAGAATGAGACGCTCTCTAATCCAAGACCAAATAATGCGGGTCATCTCATCGCCGTCTATTTCAACGATCGGGTTTTTAACTTTAATTTTTGACATATTTTCCTCGGAGTTTATTAGAAAATTAATAGGAACACGAAATTTGGCATACATTAGCACCATGAACCGTGAGATTGAAGCCTGAAATGTATTAAAGGCTACTTTTTATTGATCCACATATAATTGGGCAGATTGTTACCCTGATCTAGGTGCAGAGTGGCAAAGGTTACTATTTTCCAAAGGCAGTCATCAATTGTGATACATCTTCAACCACCTCATATAAATCATGCGTGTCTTCGCCTGCAAAGCCTTCATCAATTACATGATCAATAAGTGCAATCAGTGGGTTCCAGTATCCATTATGATTAAGGAGATAGATTGGTTTTTTATGTAGGGAGAGCTGCGCCCATGTAAGCGTTTCAAAAAACTCATCAAGTGAGCCAAGTCCGCCCGGCAATACAACAAAGGCATCTGCGCGGGTATACATTTTATTTTTTCTCTCATGCATATCTTTTGTTATATGCAGCTCTGTGAGGTCATTTTGCGTAATTTCATGTGCATCTAGCGCCTTGGGTATAACACCGTAAACCGAGCCACCTCCTTCTAGGGCAGTGCGCGCAAGTATACCCATTAATCCAATGCTTCCAGCGCCGTAAACCAGCTCTAGCTCTGCATCTGCGAGGCTACTGCCTAGATCAGCGGCTAAGATTTCATAGTTGTTTTTATCGCCGACGCGTGAACCGCAGTAGACGCAAACTGATCGAATTTGATGGCTAGTGTTCACATTAATACTCATTTGTTTGACGCAATTTTGCGCATCATGAAGCAGCTTTCACTGCGATTAAAGTAAAACTTGCCGTAGTTTAGACAAAATTTTAATACAAATGTGTAGCATTCACGGTAATTGCCCGTTATTGCTAGCTAATCATTAATTCTCCCCACTAGGAGGCCTGCTTGGAAACTGAGATAAACAAAGGTGAAAAAGTCCGTTTATACGGCTTTATTGGCGTCTGCCTTTTGGTGATCGCTGCGGCCTATTGGTTCTCGAACAATGATGAGCCAGCGACAGTTTCTGGTGATGTGACCACATCAGATAGTTCAAACGATGATAAAGCGACAATTGCTGCTGATAAGCCGAGCTTTGACGTGGTGCGTATCTCTCGTGGTGGTACCGGTGTGATCGCTGGGCGGGCAACACCAGGGTCTATTGTTGAAATTAAAGCGGGCGACAAAGTGCTTCTAACCGTAACCGCAGACCAAAGCGGCGAGTGGGTGGCGCTACTGGAAGAGCCGCTCGAGCCTGGCTCAGCGGAGCTTACGCTAACAGCGCGACACCCAAACACAGCTGATATTGTGGATTCTGGGTCTGTGGTGGTGGTGTCAGTACCCGCGCGTGATGAAGATCGTTTTGTCGAGCGCGAAGAAAACGGCGTGGTTGCAGTATTGAGCCCACGAGACGGGTCTGGCGCTTCGCGCATATTGCAGCGCCCAGGTGGTGGTTTCCGCGATGTGGATGAAAGCTTGAGTGTTGATCTGATTGATTACGGTGCGGGTGGTAATGCCATCATCACAGGGCGTGCCTTGCCGCGCGCGGATGTTCGTGTCTATCTTGATGGGGAATTTATAGGTAGCCAGCGAGTTAGTGATGATTTTGGTTGGCAAATGTCTTTTGATCCTAGTAAGTTAACGTCATCAGAGCATGTTATTCGTATTGATCAAACTATCGGTGACGGTGACGTGCAACTGCGTATTGAGCAACCCTTTACAGTAGGGGATGCGGTTAACTCTAGCCTAGCGGAGGGCGGTGTGCTGGTAAAGCCTGGTAATACGCTGTGGCATATCGCGCGCAAGCTATATGGTTCGGGAGTTCGTTACACCATGATCTTTAAGGAAAATAGTGATTCAATCCGCGATCCTGACCTCATTTACCCAGGCCAAGTCTTTAAGCTGCCGTCCACAGATCGGTAGTAACCTTAAGTTATTAAATAAAAAGCTATCCTATAGCCTCACATATTGGTAAATATGAGTAAGTTTGTTGCGGTTTATAGGTGATTGCAAAGTAAAGGGTGTTAAAACCCACAGAGAAAATACGCATTCATGCGTTTTAAATAAATACAAAAGGCTTTATTTATGAAAGCATTAGACGCTGTTGTTACGCCAATACATAAAGAGGGGCACGCCTTTATAGCAGTGTTCTTTATTATCTCTTTGGTTTTGTTTTGGTTGGCTGAACCATTTGGATGGGTTGGTCTGATTTTGACTGCATGGTGTATGTATTTTTTCCGTGATCCGCACCGTGTGGTACCAACAGCTGAAGGCATTCTAGTTAGTCCTGCTGACGGTATGGTCTCTGCCATCACTGAAATTGCGCCACCAGCTGAACTCAACATGGGTAGTGAACCACGCACTCGTATCACTATATTCCTTTCAGTGTTTGACGTTCATATAAACCGTGTGCCTGCAGCTGGTGAGATCACCTCTGTTGTGTATGTGCCGGGTGAATTTGTAAGCGCAGCCGACGATGATGCAGGTGAGCGTAACGAACGACAGCTTATTCGTATGACGACAGAAGATGGTAAAGACATCGCCTTCTCACAAGTGGCAGGGCTTGTAGCGCGCCGTATTCTTTGTGATGCAGAGGTGGGTCAAAAGGTTGACCGCGGTGATCAATTTGGGCTTATCCGCTTTGGTAGCCGCAATGATATTTATCTTGATGAGGGCATGGAAGCATTCGTGAGCGTTGGGCAAACCATGATTGGCGGCGAGACCGTCATCGCTAAATCCCTTTAATTTTATACATTTAAACGAGGTTTCCCTTGGAAAAGCGCCGTAAACTTAAGAGCTTCTCTGTTCGTGCTATCGCACCGAACGCAGTGACACTGCTGGCCTTTTGCGCTGGGTTGACCTCTATTCGTTTTGCGCTGGCTGATAAGTGGGAACTCGCGCTCGCTGCTATTATGTTGGCGGCAGTGTTTGATGGGCTTGACGGCACAGTGGCGCGTTTGCTGCGCAGTACCTCTAAATTTGGTGCAGAGCTTGATAGCCTATCGGATGTCGTAGCATTTGGTGTCGTGCCCGCACTTTTGATATATCAATGGGGCTTGTACTCTCTAGACCGCTTGGGCTGGGCTGCGTGCCTGATCTATGCGATCGCGATGATACTTAGGCTTGCACGTTTTAATGCGCGAATGGATGAAGACGACGGACCGCGCAAAAAGATGGGCTACCTAACTGGTGTACCCGCTCCAATGGGAGCAGGGCTCCTGCTGGCGCCTATCATGCTAGACGTTGGCTACACAGGTAACTTAACACAGCAGTACCCTCTTATATTAGCAGGCTACACTGTTTTCATTGGTCTCTTGATTGTTTCCACACTGCCAACAATTTCTATGAAGTTTGTGAAGGTACCACGTGATAGTTTTGTCATGACGCTACTAATCATTGGTATTATATTCGCGTTATTGTTTGTTTATACGTGGGGTGTACTGCTCATGGTCGGCTTGTTTTACCTTATCTCGATTCCGTGGTGTTACATTGTTTATCGCCGCCGCTTGAAAGTAGATAATTTCTAAAAATGTCCCTTGCGTTGGGGATAACAACCTTAACGACTCGTCTAAATTTAGATTTCACCCTAAAAATCGGTAATCGCGCTTGACAAAAACCTAATAATTGTCCCCAATGCACCTCGTTCTTGATAAAACTATCGTGTGATAGTGGTTGATTGAGATTCTCAGGGGGAGAGTTTCAGTCCCAATCCAGATACCTTTTAGGAGGTTCTAGATAGTTAATTATCCTGAGCTCGTTCTAGTCGTTTGGGGGCATTCGACAAAGAACTAATTAGGCAGTAACGATAACCTACCGGGGGTGGTAGAAATTCGTTACTGCCTTTTTTAATGGCATCAAGAAAATATAAAGTAGGTTACGCCCGCGTGCTTAAGCCTCGTCGGGTCGGGGCAGGTACGGTTAAATCTTAAAGTTCGCCGCGCAAGAGTACAAGCTTTGGCTGTAGTTGTGCCTTTAGGTGACGAACAACAGGGCCAAGCGCTGAGCGGAAGCATTCAATGGCCATGATGGCTAACCCTGAAAATAGCAAAAACCCTAGTATAGTACTCATGTCACACGCTCCCTTACATCTTATGTTCTTTATATGTTCTTATATGTGGGTTAATCTTAAGTCAAGAACAAAATAAGAACATTAATATTCACCAAGTAAGCCTTTGCCATGAGACCGTTTGGTGATATCACTTATATCAAGTGAGCCAATCGCGTTATTGGTGAAAGAAACATAAAAAGAAATTGAGAGATACTATGAATCTCGAATGGAAAAAATCCTCGCAAGAGGCTGGTCCAGACAAAGCCGACCAGAAAGCAGAACAAGGGGAAGCCCCCCAAGGCCAGGACCCTACGAAAAAGAGACGTCGAAGACGTCGTCGGCGTCGTGGTAAGGGTGGCGGTGAAAATCCAGCTGTGGATGCAAACGTGCAGCAAACAGCGGATACTAAGCAAAATAATCAACACAAAAATCAAAACAATAGTCAAGTGATACGTAAGCCAGTTGCAACCTATGGTGCGATTGACTTGGGCACCAATAACTGTCGGTTGCTTGTTGCAAAACCAACACCGCGTGGTTTTCGAGTGGTAGACGCTTTCTCGCGTGTTGTTCGTCTTGGTGAGGGTGTGGCGCAAACAGGACTGCTCTCGGATGATGCAATGGACCGTACAGTGGAAGCACTCAAAGTTTGCGCTGATAAGTTAGAGCGTAGAAAAGTTAGGCTTACCCGCAATGTGGCAACAGAAGCGTGCCGCGTCGCTGATAACGTGGACATGTTTCTAGACCGTATTAAGCATGAGACCAACATTGATATGGACGTGATTAGCGCTGCTGAAGAAGCGCGCTTAGCTGTTATGGGCTGTCAGTCACTCATCTCGACTAGTAACCGTCATGCACTTGTGTTTGATATAGGTGGTGGCTCAACTGAACTCATTTGGGTGAAGGTGCTGCGCCGTGGCTATATGGAAATTCAGGGTTGGACATCTATACCGTGGGGTGTGGTGAACCTAACCGAGACAATCAACGGTGACGGCGGGCAAGTAAGCACAGATATGTATGATGAGATGCGTGCCCTGGTCGAAGATCACCTAGTGGCCTTTGAAGTGGCACATAGCATTGAAGATACGGTTCAGAGGCGCCGTGTGCAGTTCCTTGGTACATCAGGCACGGTCACAACGCTTGCTAGCCTGCATTTGAAGCTACCACGCTATAACCGCGCTAGGGTAGACGGTGCGTGGATGAGCAGTAAGGATATTAAGGCTCTTAGTAAGACAGTGGCCTTAATGACGCCTGAGGAACGTGAGGCACAACCATGTATTGGCGCTGAGCGCGCTGACCTTGTTGTAGCTGGATGTGCAATCCTTGATGCTATCTTGGGGATGTGGTCTGTGCGAAGCCTAAGGGTCGCGGACAGAGGAATAAGAGAAGGTATCTTGCGCGGACTGATGAAAACGGATAAAGAACCGCGTACAGCAGCTGGCATAGATATGTCATAGAAGGTTAAGTGATGGCTAAAGGTTGGGACAGTAGAGATAACGTACGCTCCAAAGCGGGACGTGAGAAAGTGCGCCTTAAATCGGCGCGAGGTCGTACCAACTCGTCTGCACGTTGGCTACAGCGCCAGTTAAACGATCCCTACGTTGCTGAGGCCCGCCGCAAGGGCTATCGCTCTCGCGCTGCTTTTAAATTTGAAGAGCTAGATGAGCGCTATAATCTCCTCAAAGGCGCAAAACGCGTCGTTGATCTTGGCTGTGCTCCAGGAGGTTGGTGCCAAGTGGTAGTAAAACGCCTCGGCGAGAAAGCTGAAATCGTTGGTATTGATCTGCAAGAGGTGGAACCCATTCAAGGCGTGACCATGCTACAAATGGACTTTCATGCGCTAGACGCAGAGGAACGCTTAATGGCTGAGCTGACAGGTCCTGTTGATCTGGTAATGTCAGATATGGCAAACTCCGCAACTGGTCACAAGTCAACCGACCATATGAAAACCATGGCGCTCTGTGAAATTGCGCTTGATTTTGCCCTTAAGGTTTTAAAACCCGGTGGTTCGTTTGTTGCTAAGGTTTTACAAGGTGGTTCTGATAGCGTTTTGCGCAACAGAATGAATAAGCATTTTAAGAAAGTGCGCCACGCGAAACCGCCTGCAAGTCGTAAAGAATCTACCGAATGGTATGTGGTTGCGGAAGGCTTTAGAAAGCCCGACGCATAATTCTTTCAGATAAACATTGTAAATGTTGTCAAGAATCAGTATTAAACGCCAACTTTCGGTTCAGCTTTATAGCGATCCACGAGGGGCGTTAAGACCTCTCCGCTATAAACTATCATATGACCGACATAAAATGCGTGAGGAGCGAACATGAATATTAAGCTTGGTTTAACTTTTGATGATGTTCTCCTTGTGCCTGCGGCTTCTAATATTATGCCAGCCGAGGCAAAGACACGCACGATGCTGACCCGCGAGATTGAGCTTAACATTCCACTTCTATCCGCTGCTATGGACACCGTGACTGAAGCCAATATGGCTATATGCATGGCGCAAATGGGCGGTATGGGCGTGTTGCACCGCAACATGACCGAGCTGGAACAAGCCGAAATGGTCCGTCAGGTTAAAAAATACGAATCTGGTATGGTGGTTAATCCCGTTACCATTTATCCTGATCAAACACTTAAAGATGCAAAAGACCTTATGAGCCATCATAGGATCTCTGGTATTCCTGTTGTTGAACGCGGTGCGGGCAGTGGCCCTCAAAAATTAATAGGTATTTTAACACACCGCGATGTGCGCTTCACCGATAATGATAATCAACCAGTGTCAGAGCTGATGACGAAAGATGTTGTCTCCGTCGCGGAAGGTGTCTCTAGTGAAGAAGCCCAGCGCTTGTTCCACCAACACCGTATTGAAAAGCTTATTGTTGTAGATGGTAAAAACCGCTGTGTAGGTTTGATTACTGTTAAAGACATGGAAAAAGCCGTAACGCACCCTAACGCCTGTAAAGACGCTAAGGGCCGCTTGCGGGTCGCTGCAGCTACAACTGTTGGCGATAAAGGCTATGAGCGCGCTGCAATGCTTAGTGAAGCTGACTGTGACCTTGTAGTACTGGATACAGCACACGGACACTCCGCAAAAGTTATTGAGACCGTTGCCCGCATTAAAAAAGATTTTCCTAACCAACAGCTCGTCGCTGGTAACGTGGCAACTGCCTCAGCTACCAAAGCACTGATCGATGCTGGTGCTGACGGCGTTAAAGTGGGCATTGGACCAGGATCAATTTGTACAACACGTATTGTCGCTGGTGTTGGTGTACCTCAGCTTACAGCAGTTTATGACTGCGCAGCTGAAGCTGCCAAGCACGGTATCCCAGTGATCGCGGACGGTGGACTGCGGACTTCAGGTGATGTTGCTAAGGCTATTGCCGCTGGTGCAAGCGCTGTAATGGTGGGGTCACTACTTGCAGGCACTGAAGAAGCGCCGGGCGAGGTGTTCCTCTTCCAAGGTCGCTCCTTTAAAGCATACCGCGGTATGGGAAGTGTTGGCGCTATGGCACGTGGTTCTGCGGATCGTTATTTCCAAGCGGATGTTAAAGATAGCTTGAAGCTGGTCCCTGAGGGTGTTGAAGGGCAGGTGCCGTTTAAAGGCCCGTCCGCTAATGTTATTCACCAACTGGTGGGTGGTCTTAGAGCGTCTATGGGCTACACTGGAAACGAAACCATTGATGATATGCGAGCAAACGCTGAGTTTGTTCAAATCACCAATTCTGGCCTTAATGAGAGCCATGTGCACGATGTTACTATCACGCGCGAATCTCCAAACTACCCGGGCGGTAAATAGCCCACGCTTTAAACGTAATTCTAACTTTGGAGACATGGCATGCGGGATGCAGCACGTGTACAGTCAGCTATTGAACTGATCGCTGAAATCGAAACCGCTATGGTGGCTGCGGCCTTGCCAGCGGATGCGCTGATATCGTCTTACTTTCGTACGCGGCGCTACGCTGGCTCCAAGGACCGTCGCTCTGTTATCGAGCGCGTCTATAGTGTTTTGCGTCAAAGAGAAGCGCTTGTTTGGATGTTGGAAAGCGTTGAGGCCACAGTAGACGCCCGTAATTTGATGATTGCATCCTTTGTTTACACCGATGCTCCGCTCGACTTGTTTGCGGGTTCTGAGACCCACGGACCTGCGGTCTTGACCGACGAGGACAGCAATATGGTGGCACGGCTCTCCACGCTGGATTTGAGCACGATGCCAGCTTATGCCAAAGCCAATTTGCCTGCATGGGCTGTCCCGCATTTTGAGGCACGCTTTGGTGACAAAAGCGCAGAAGAGGCAACAGCCTTTAACGAACGTGCTTCACTGGACATTCGCGCAAACAATCTCAGAACAACGCGCACACTGATCATGCCAGGCTTGAAAGAGGATAAGCTCGAGCTAGTAAACGGTCGTTTTGCACCAACGTGCATGCGCTCGGTTAATTATGTTTCGCTGCAAAATGTACCTGCCTACATGGATGGTTATATTGAAATTCAAGACGAAGCGGCACAAATCGCTAGTTTACTAGTAGAGGCTAAGCCTGGACAGAAGGTTTTTGATCTATGTGCTGGTGGCGGTGGTAAAACACTCGCGATGGCAAGTGTGATGCGTAACCAAAGCGAGTTGGTAGCAACTGACACCCATGCGCGCCGCTTGAAGGACCTAACAGCCCGCGCTGATCGCTCTGGCGTGAAAAACTTAACGGTACACCAGTTGCCACTTAAAGGCGCTGAACGCCGCGAATGGCTTGAAGGTTATGAGCGTACAATGGACCGCGTAGTGCTAGATGTGCCTTGTTCTGGATCTGGCACATGGCGCCGTAACCCTGATCAGCGCTGGCGTTTAAACGATGAGCGTTTGGCTGAGCTGCAAAGCACCCAATTGGGTTTGCTGCGTGAAGGGCAAGAGCTGGTTAAAGTTGGCGGGCGCTTGGTTTACATGACCTGTTCACTGTTAGCGGCTGAAAATGAAGAAGCAATCGCAAGCTTCTTAGCTGAAAACACCAAGTTTAAAGCACTATCATGGTCCAAGGTTTGGGCAACCGTCGCACCTGATAGCGATGTTCCGGTTAGTGCTGCACTGGATGACAACTACCTACAACTGACGCCAGCTGCCCACGGCACTGACGGCTTTTTCGTCGCAATATTAGAACGCCTTAGCTAAAAAACCGCGACAAAGCCACAATTGCTGGTTATCTTGCGGTATGTTAACGCGTTTAGGAGGGCTCAATGCTCCAAAAGACATTACTTATCAGTGCCATCGTTATTGGTTTCACAATGCCTGCATCAGCTCAAGTGGCAGATGATTACAGTGCTATTTCAGTTAAATTTAGTGCAAAGGCTGAACAAGCCTTAAATGCTGGTGATGCAATTGCGGCACAAGCGGACTATGAGCGTGCACTCGTTGCTGATCCAGCCAATGTCAATGCAATGATCGGTCTTGGTAAGTCACACGAGGCTACCGGCCGTACTGGTAAAGGTCTGCGCTATTACCGTTTGGCTCTGGATATGGAACCTAATTACATCCCAGCGCTAGAAGCACAAGCAATCGCGTTTCTTAAGACCGGTTTTGCTGACCGTGCCAGTGCGAACCTAATGATTTTAGAGCGATTATGCCCTGAGACATGTGGTGCCCGTGAGGCGGTAGCTGAGGCGATCAATGCCCACACTACCAAACTAGCTGAAAATACCGTGATAGACTCCGAGAAACAATAAACATTCTTGAGATTACAAAAAAAGGCCCCCAAATTGAGGGCCTTTTTCTTTGTCTTATTGCTGGGCCTTAACGGTCGAAACGACCTTCCCAGTCAGCGGCTAATTTAACAAAGACCACCCAAGCCGCTACGTTTTGCGCTAGCTCTTCGGGGTCAACCTTGTCCAGCGTGTCGTTTGGTGTGTGGTGCAGGTCAAAATAATTTGTACCATCTTGGTCTAAGCCCATTGCGGGCATGCCCGCGTTAACCATAGCGCCAAAGTCAGCGGACCCACCAGCAACGGCTGACGAGCGAACGACATTTAGCGGTGCCATAAGGGCTAGCATTGCATCTACAACATGCAGTGATTGCCGACCAACATTGCTTGATAGCGCCCAAACACGCCCAGCGCCAAAGTCAGATTCTGCACCAATGATATGGTTTTTGAGATTATCTTTATGGTCAACTAGATACTGTGCACCGCCGTAGATACCAATTTCTTCAGCGCCGAACATCACAACGCGTATGGTGCGGCGAGGGCGTTTGCCTTCAGCAACTAGCTTGGCAGCAGCAACAGTGATTGCAATACCAGACGCATCATCAATGGCGCCTGTGCCTAAATCCCAGCTATCAAGATGCCCGCCAATAGCGATTATTTCATCAGGCGCATGGCTACCAGTAATTTCACCAATTACATTGTAGGTGATGGCATCAGGCAAGTCCTCAGTTTGTAGATTAAGATTGAAGGTCACAGGTTTTCCGCGTGCGATAATACGGTCCATTTGGTCAGCGTCAGGATTAGAGAGTGCTGCTGCGGGGATTTTTGTCACGTCATCAGAGTAGTATGTGCCGCCTGTGTGCGGTGCACGTTGGTCATCGGTGCCGATGGATCGAATGATAAGGCCAATTGCACCTTTTCTTGCGGCCATCACTGGTCCCGCGAAACGGGCTGCGCCCGATTTACCGTAGCCACGCCCTGTGCGGTGACGTTCCATCCGCTCAGAGATGTAGATGATTTTGCCTTTTGCGACGCCGTCAGGTGCTGCGGCCATTTCAGCGAAGTTTTTGAAATGCATAACCTCAGCAGTTAAGCCCGCCTTTGGCGTGCTGACAGACTTACCAATAGCCGTTAACACAACAGGCTGCGGGTAGGGTGTTACAATAGCACCACTTTCATGAGTGCGGCGCCATACAGGTATGGTCACAGGCTCTTTCCATATCTTATCGAAGCCAAGCTCTTTGAATTTCGCCATGCCCCACTTAACAGCGGCTATATCTGCGTCAGTACCAGCAAGACGCGGTCCTACTTCGGTGGTCAGCGATTCTAACACATCCCATGCGAGGTCACTTGTCAGCGCTTTATCGCGAATGGCGGCAGCTTCGGTGATGGTTTCTGGTTTTAGGTCTTGAGCCGCGGTTGGTGCGGCAACCGCAAGCGTGAGCGCTAGGCCCGTAAGTAATGTTTTCATCTGTCGTACCCCTCAGTAACTGTAATTTTTTATGAGGCGACATTCAAGAATGATAAGTAGCTTTGGTCAAGGTTTAAGTTAGAGGGTGTCCAGCCAGTGGAGGAAGTCGGTACGGCCACGTTTGGCTTTGGCACGTTTGCGATCAGCCTTCTTTAACTTCTTGCGACGCATAGTGCCGTTTACGTCCACCATATGAAATTTATCTTCTAAATCAGGCATCAGGCTGAAATTGATATTCATGGGCTGGAAACTCTTGGCGTTTGCTCCGCCCGTAATATGGTGAATAAGCCCACCAAAAGCCGTCGTAATAGGCGGTGTTGATAGTTTGGTGCCTAATCTATCTGCTGCTGCGTGACGACCAGCGAGCAAACCCATAGCGGACGATTCTACATAGCCCTCAACGCCAGTAATTTGCCCAGCAAAGCGAAAGCGCGGGTGGTCTTTAACTTTGAGCGTGTCATCCAGCAAGCGCGGGCTATTGATAAAGGT
>Ga0209344_10003725_pt1 | contig 14710 bp, 10 predicted proteins | sample Cruoilmetagenom6_FD_187293 | JGI IMG/M metagenome (GOLD analysis project Ga0209344, IMG submission 187293) | Oil polluted marine microbial communities from Coal Oil Point, Santa Barbara, California, USA - Santa Barbara Oil Seep Sample 6 (SPAdes)... | ecosystem: Environmental > Aquatic > Marine...
GCGTTTACTGCGCCAGCAAAGCGGCTGTCATCAGTCTTACCCAATCCAGTGGGCTGGATCTGATCAAACACGGTATCAACGTTAACGGCATTGCCCCCGGGGTTGTGGACACGCCGATGTGGGAAGAAGTCGACGCAATGTTTGCCCGTTACGAGAACCGTCCCCTCGGCGAGAAAAAACGCCTGGTAGGCGAAGCGGTTCCCTTCGGGCGTATGGGCCTGCCGGAAGATCACACCGGCGCAGCGGTTTTTCTGGCCAGCCAGGACAGCGATTATGTGGTCGCCCAGACACTCAATGTCGATGGCGGCAACTGGATGAGCTGAGGTGGCCATGACCCCTGATCTTGATACGTTAGCCCATCAGATTATGCGCGCCGCCGAAGGCGCCTCACGCTATCTGGTAGCACTCGCAGGGCCGCCGGGGGCGGGGAAATCCTATCGCAGCGTCCAGCTCTGCGATGCCATTAATCAACACCTGCCGGGCCTGGCTGGGCTAGTGCCCATGGATGGCTACCACTTCGATAACGCTGTGCTGGGCGAGGAGCAGGTGCCGGTAAAAGGCGCGCCCCATACCTTCGATGTAGAGGGTTTGCGCTGCGACCTCGAGCGCATCCGCCAAGGGGTTCATCCGGTAGCGGTGCCGGTTTTTGACCGCCCGTTGGATCTAGCCCGTGCCGGTGGACGACTGATCACTCTTGAGCAGCGCATCGTCATAGTCGAGGGCAACTACCTGCTGCTTGACCGCTCCCCATGGCGCGAACTGCGACCGCTGTTCGATTGGACGCTATTTCTAGACGTCGATGACGTCGTGCTGGTCGATCGACTGATCAATCGCTGGCTTGAGATGGGCCAGGATCGCACCGGTGCACTGGAACGCACCCACCACAAAGACATGCTTAACGCTCAATTAGTGAAGCGTTGCTGTTTACCGCCTGACCAGCGCTGGCGCTAGTACTTTGTGTTAACCCCTTTGTGTTAGACCATTTTTTTAGCTCATTGATGGCGTCACTTGTTACCTGCCTTTATTCACCCCATCGCGCCAAGAAGGCCTTGGCTGGAGAGTCCCATGACCCGACTTAACAATCACAACCTGGGCAAGCTAACCGACGATGTTGCCAAGTCTAGTTACGTTGCCAAACCTCAGTATGACCGCAAGACGCTCACCCCCGGCATCGTACATATTGGGGTAGGCGGCTTTCACCGCGCCCACCAAGCGATGTATCTGGATGCATTGATGAACCAGGGCGAGGCGCTGGATTGGGGCATTGTTGGCGTGGGCGTGATGCCTGGCGACAAACGCATGCAGCAGGCGCTGGCCGCGCAGGATTACCTCTATACCCTGGTGGTGAAACACCCAGATGGCCAGTATGAACCGCGGGTGATTGGCAGTATGGTGAATTACCTGTTTGCACCGGAAGAGACCGAGGCAGTCATTGAGCAGATGGCCGATCCGGCGATTCGCATTGTGTCCTTGACGGTAACTGAAGGCGGCTACAATTTTCATCCGGTGAGTGGCGAGTTCGATCTCAATAATCCCCAGGTGCGCGCCGATCTTGGTAACCCCACCCAGCCCACCACCAGCTTCGGGCTGGTGGTGGAAGCGCTTGTACGCCGTCGTGCGCGGGGCATTGCGCCGTTCACCGTGATGTCCTGCGATAATATTCAAGGTAACGGCGATGTCGCTAAACGTATGTTTGGCGCCTATGCCCAGGCGCGTGACGCCGAGTTAGGCGCCTGGCTTGCCAGTGAGGTGGCATTCCCCAACGCCATGGTGGATCGCATTACTCCGGTGACGTCGTCCACGGATATTGATGAACTGAGGCAGCGCTTTGGCGTAGAGGACGCCTGGCCGGTAGTCTGTGAACCCTTCACCCAGTGGGTATTGGAAGACCATTTCCCCCTTGGTCGTCCGGCGTTTGATAAAGTGGGTGTGCAAGTTGTGGCGGATGTCGAACCCTACGAACTGATGAAACTGCGCCTGCTCAACGCCAGTCACCAGGCATTGACCTATTTTGGCTATTTGGCCGGATACCGCTACGCCCATGAGGTGTGCCAAGATCCGCTATTCGTTGATTTTTTACTGGGCTATATGCGCGAAGAGGGCACGCCGACTTTGGCGCCGGTGCCGGGGGTTGATTTGGAAACCTACCGCCTCACGCTGATTGAGCGCTTCGCCAACCCGCAAATCAAAGATACCCTGGCACGGCTCTGCGCCGAGAGCTCTGACCGCATTCCTAAATGGCTAGTGCCGGTGATTCGCCAACAGTTGGCACAAGGTGGTGAAATAGAGCGCAGCGCCGCCGTGGTGGCTAGCTGGGCACGCTACGCTGAAGGGGTGGACGAGCAGGGCGAGCCCATCGAGATTGTCGATCGCTTGAAAGCGCCGCTCATGGCGATTGCGGCGGAGAACCGTCAGCGGCCAACGGCTTTTATCGAAAACCGTGAGCTGTTTGGCGACTTAATCGACAGTACCCGTTTTGTGGAAGCCTATTTAGCTGCTCTAAGTTCGCTGCACGAACGTGGCGCACGCGCTACGCTAGAGGGTCTGGCGTCGTCCAAAGGAACATTGTGATGTATATAGGGGTAGATTGCGGTACCCAGAGTACCAAAGTAGTGGTGGTAGACGTTGAGCGGGGTAAGATTCTGGCTGAAGCAAGCCGCCCTCATCACCTGGACGAGGGCGAAAATGGTCGCCGAGAGCAGGCGCCCGCGGAGTGGTTAGCCGCCTTGAAAGCGGCGTTTTTTGCCGCGTTGGATAAAGCCGCTGTATCGGCTAGCCAAGTGCGCGGAATTGGTGTCTCGGGCCAGCAGCACGGCATGGTCGCGCTCGATGGCGAAGGCGTGCCGGTCTATCCCGCCAAGCTGTGGTGCGATACCGAGACCAGCGCCCAGAACGCTGATTTGGTTACCCGCCTTGGCGGCGAAGCAGGTTGCTTGGAGAAGCTGGGACTGGTGCTGCAAACTGGCTATACCGCGTCTAAAGTCGCTTGGCTGCGCGAGCATCAGCCGGATGCGTATCGACGCATTGAAAGCCTGCTGCTGCCCCACGACTTCCTCAATTTCTGGCTCACCGGCGAACGGGTCACCGAGGCGGGCGACGCCTCCGGTACTGGCTACTTCGATACCCGTAAGCGTTGCTGGCAGTTGGATGTTTTTGCCGAGATGGCGCCAGAATTAGACCCGGCGCAGGTATTGCCCCGGGTGCTGGAAGCCCATGAGCCGGTAGGCGTTGTGTGCCCGGTGGTGGCCCGCGAGCTTGGGCTTGGCGACCAGGTTGTCGTCTCCTCCGGCGGCGGTGACAATATGCTGGGCGCCATTGGCACCGGCAATATTACTCCAGGGCTGATCACGCTTAGTTTGGGCACCTCCGGCACCGTTTGCGCTTACTCGGCTAACCCTGTTGAATGCGATAGCGCCATGGTCGCCAACTTCTGCTCCAGCACCGGTGGCTGGCTGCCGCTGATCTGCACGATGAATGTTACTTCCGCCACCACGCGGGTGCGCGAACTGTTTGGCTTGGATCTGGCAGCGTTTGGCGAAAAAGTAGCCAGCGCGCCGATAGGCGCCGAGGGCGTTACCGTATTGCCGTTTTTCAACGGTGAGCGAGTGCCAATGCTGCCCGACGCCTCCGCGGACTTTCTTGGCCTGACCAGTCTGAATACCACCCAGGCTAATGTGTGTCGGGCCGTGGTGGAGGGGGCCACTTTCGGGCTACGCTATGGGTTGGAATTGTTGGGCGATTTAACCGCCGGGGCCAGTCAGATTCGATTGATCGGTGGCGGCGCTAACAGCCCCGTGTGGCGGCAGATGGTCGCGGACATCACCGCTACCCAGGTGATTTGCCCTGAGATTACCGATGCGGCCGCGCTTGGCGCCGCGATACAGGCGGCCTGGTGCGACCAGCGTGCAGAGGGCGTAACTCTGGAAGCACTGTGTGAGCGGCTTGTCCATTTGGATGCCAAGTCGTTGGCTGACCCCCAGCCAGAGAGTGTGGCCGCTTACCAACCAATTTATACGCGTTATTGCGCAGCACTTGAACAACGCCATGGCGGCGCTTAAACGCATACCAAGGAGATTTTATGACCAGCCAGCTGCAACAGTTAAAGCAACATTCCCTTGTCGTCGCCGACACCGGTGATCTTGAGGCTATTCGCCGCTACCAGCCGCAGGATGCCACCACTAACCCGTCACTGCTGCTCAAGGCGTTTAGTCTGTCCGGTTACCAAGCGCTGATCGACGAAGAGCTGAGCGGCGTCAAAGCCTCTGGTGGCAGCCGTGAAGAGCAGGTCAAGCATGCCGTTGACCGCTTGGCGGTGGCCATGGGCAGTGAAATTTCCGCCGTTGTACCGGGGCGTGTTTCCACCGAAGTGGCGGCCCGTTTGTCGTTTGATACCCAGGCCAGCATTGCCAAGGCCCACGAGTTAATCGAGCTGTACGATGCCCGTGGCGTGTCACGCGACCGCGTGCTAATCAAGCTGGCGTCTACCTGGGAAGGCATTCGCGCCGCCGAGGTGCTTGAACGCGAAGGTATTCAGTGCAACCTGACGCTGCTGTTCAGCGATGCCCAGGCCCAGGCCTGTTTTGATGCCGGGGTGTTTCTGATTTCACCCTTCGTAGGCCGCGTGACCGATTGGTACAAAAAAGAGACCGGCAACGACTACACGTCGGAAAACGACCCGGGCGTTCAGTTCGTTCAAGGCGTTTGCCAGCGTGCCAACCAAGGTGGCTACGACACTGTGGTCATGGGCGCGAGCTTCCGTACCACCGGGCAGGTACTTGCATTGGCAGGCTGCCCGCGGCTAACTATTTCGCCTGCATTACTGGAAGAACTGGATGCCACCGAAGGCAGCGTTGCTGCGCAAATTCAAGCGGGTGAAGGCAGCGGCAAACCTACCGAGCCGCTTAGCGAAGCCGCCTTCCGCTGGGGCCACAATCAAGACGCCATGGCCAACGACAAGCTGGCCGATGGGATCCGCCGCTTCCACGACGACCAGGTTGAGTTAGAGAGCCTGATCGATAAGCGGTTAGGCTGACATAGAAGCGAGCCCATAGCTTAAGCGCGTCAGGATTAGGGGGCGCCCTAACCCCGGCGCCTTTATCCATTAGGGTACAGGGAGAAAGTCTTATGGATGCCACCCTGAGCCAACTGTTGGAATCTATCGAATTAGCCCCCGTCGGCGGTTTGCAGTCGCTCAGTGGGGGTGACATTGCTGCCGTCTACCGCCTGGAGACCCGCCAGGGGCAGGTGGTGATTAAACACGACGATGCGGCACGGCTGCGGGGCGAAGCCGAAGGACTGCGTGCGTTACGTGGCGCCTGTTCATCGCTGGTTGTGCCAGAGGTGTTAGGTTTGGCAGAAGGCTGGCTGGTCATTGAGTCATTGGACACCGTGCCCGCTGGGCCGAAGAGCGAAGCGGTGCTTGGTGAAGGGCTGCGCGGTTTGCACAGCGTGATTGGCGATGCCCACGGCTGGCATCAGGATAACGCCTGTGGGCGCACACCCCAGCCGAATGCCCCGCTCGGCGACGGTCGAGCTTTCCAGCGCGAGCGCCGCTTGCTCCCTCTGTGTGAGGCATGCCATCAGCGTGGGCTATTGGACAGCGAGCTGCATGGCCGTATCGAACGCTTGGCCCAGGATTTGGAGCGCTGGCTGCCCGATGCGCCGCCCAGCTTGCTGCACGGTGATTTGTGGTCAGGGAATGTGCTCTTCACTACAAAAGGGCCGGCGATCATCGATCCGGCAGTGTATCGCCACTACCCGGAAGTGGACGTGGCGATGCTGACGCTATTTGGCTCGCCGGGAGAGGCATTTTTTGACGCCTACTGGAACGGCGACGCCCCGACCGGCTGGCCGAGGCGTGAAGCTCTGTTTCAGCTCTATCCACTGTTGAATCACCTGGTGCTGTTCGGTGCCGGCTATCGTTCTGCGGTTGAACGCTGCGTGGCGAGGCTTGAGTCCTTCGCCTGACTTACCAGGACTTACGTTTTACCAAGATTTATAGGGCAAAAACTTACCATTCAAAGTTAATAGTACTCGGTCGCCTTTGGGGTCTTCGATTTTGTCGACCTCCATGGTGAAATCGATGGCGCTCATAATGCCGTCGCCAAATTTCTCCTGCACCACGTCTTTTAGGGTCTCACCGTACACACCAACGACTTCATAGAGACGGTAGATAAATGGATCTTGGGGGATCGCTTCATCCCAGGCTTTAGTGGGAAAGGCCACTAAAGCTTCTGCCGCATCGCTCTCCACGCCAAGGGTGTCACACAGCTTAGCGGCAACCTCTTGGCCGGCGCTGTTCATGCCGTAGCAGACGGAAGCCACCCATACCGGCGACATGCCGACCGCTTTGCCAATATCTTCCCAGCTCATTTTTTTACGCGCTTTGGCGGCGAGCAGGGTGTGACGCATTTCGAGTTTATCCATTAGGGTTTCTCCTATGCAGGGGGGCGAGTAACGCCCTTTTCTTTGGCTTAGGCTGTGATCAAGACAGCACTTTTTTGGGCTGAGTACGGACGTGGGTGGTATAGAGAACCAAGCCAACCAGGGTTAGGCCGCCTACCAGATTACCCAGTACCGTGGGGATTTCGTTCCACATAATGTATTGATACAGCGTGAAGTCAGCGCCCAGCATGAGGCCAATCGGGAACAGAAACATGTTGACCACTGAGTGCTCAAAACCAAGGTAGAAGAAGACAATAATCGGCATCCACATGGCCATAATTTTGCCGGAAACTGTTGTGGAGATGGCGGCACCTACCACGCCCATAGAGACCATCCAGTTGCAGAACATACCTCTCAGAAAAAGCACAATCCAACCGGCCAGCCCCGCCTCCTGATAACCAACCGTGCGGCTTTCACCAACGGCCATCATCGTTTGGCCGACAGCGTTGATCTCCTCGGTGCCGCCCATGGTGAAATTCAGGTAGCCGAAGGTGGCGATAAATAGGGCGCCCCCAAGGTTGCCCAGCCCTACCAATGCCCAGCACTTCAGCATGCGCGGCAGTGTCACACCGGGTCTTTTGTCGAGCCATGCAATTGGCACCAGCATAAAAACCCCGGTGAGAAGGTCATAGCCCATCAGGTAGAGCATCACAAAGCCCACGGGGAAGAGTAGTGCCCCAATCAAAAAGTGGCCGGTTTGCGTCGCGATGGTGATGGCAAAAATAACCGCCAACGCCAGGGTCGCACCCGCCATAAAGGCGCGGATAAGCGTATCCCGGGTGCCCATATAGACTTTTGACTCTCCCTGATCCACCAACTTGGTGACAAATTCACTGGGCATTAGATAAGACATAAATATGTCTCCTGTGTCATTTCGGTTAATTAACGCCTAACCCAAGAGTTTTAGTGTTCCCCTGATAGGAGCAATAAACAGGAGCAATAAAACCGATGGCTGCGCCGTCCTGGTGCAAAGGAGATTAAGCGTGTGGCGCTATCGCACTATCCACCCATCCAGTGCTATTTGTGTGCCAACTCGCGCGTATTGTTTTTAATCGTCTATTTTTAATAAATTAATTGGTTTTTTCGAAGGGGTTTTTGAATTGCATATCGAGTTACGAAAAATCGTAATTAACGATATTTCGTTGCTTTATTTACGAAATGTCGTAATTGGCGCGGGAATTGAATGATTAAGGAGAGACCACCTAGAGCCATGAGGTATGCCAATGGATGAGCAAGAACGTAATCACACCGCGGCCTTGATGGGCGCTTTTTCACCTTTGGCGATGATAGTGGTCGACCCTTTTGGCGATAAGTTACTGGACGCTAACTCTGCCGCCTGTGAGTTGCTCAATATTAATGAAACACTGCCTCTAAAGGCGCCTTTTAGCCATCGTTTGAGTGCTTCACTGCCGCTATGGGTGAGTTTTACCGATGAGACGCTGGTGCAAAAAACGGCCTGGTCGGATGACCTGGTGATGCTAGACATGCTGCGCCAGCCGTATCGAGTTGAGGTTTATGCTCAGCGTATCGACGACTCTTCACAGCTGTTACTGACGCTGATCGACCGCAATAAAGCCGAGCAGCAGCGAGCAAAAGCGGAATTAGGCCGCCAGCACCGCCAGGGTGAGGTGGGTTGGCAGCGGGTCGAGCAGGTATTCGAGCGGATTGAAAAGCAGAACCAACTGATTCTTGGCGCAGCGGGCGAGGGGATTTATGGGCTGGATGCCGAAGGCAAAACAACCTTCGTTAATCCTGCCGCCGAGCGAATTCTGGGCTGGAGTACCGAGGATATGGTGGGCCACGACGCTCACCTGATGTTCCACCACACCCACGCCGATGGCAGTCACTTCCCGGTGCAGCAGTGCCCTATTCACGCCTCGTTTAGCGATGGTCAGGTGCATCATGTCGATAACGAGGTGTTCTGGCACAAAAATGGTGAGGCAATTCCCGTTGAGTACACGAGTACACCGATTTTTGAAATGGGGCGTTTGGTCGGGGCGGTGGTGCTGTTTCGTGATATTCGTGAGCGCAAGCGTGCTGAGCAGCAGTTGCGCGATGCCCTTGCTGAGGTGGAGTCACTCAAGCAGCGCCTCGAACTTGAAAATGAGTACCTCCAGGAAGAGATAAAAGCGGAGCTAAATCATCGCGATATTGTCGGCAATAGTCCGGCAGTGGCCAAGCTGATTCAGCAGATTGAGCTGGTTGCGCCCACCAGCGCCAACGTGTTGATTAGCGGCGAGTCAGGCACCGGTAAAGAGCTGATTGCCCGCGCCATCCATGCGGGGAGTACACGCAGTGATCGACCGCTGATCCGCGTGAACTGTGCGGCTATTCCCCGTGATCTGTTTGAGAGCGAGTTTTTTGGTCATGTAAAAGGGGCCTTTACCGGCGCGGTGCAGGATCGCCCAGGGCGTTTTGAGCTTTCCCACGGCGGCACGTTATTTTTGGATGAAGTCGGTGAAATACCTCTGGAGCTGCAGAGTAAGCTGCTGCGGGTGCTACAGGATCAGCAGTTTGAGCGCGTAGGCGATAACCGTACCCGCGAAGTGGATGTGCGGGTGATTGCTGCTACTAACCGTGGGCTACGTGACATGATCGACGAGGGCCACTTTCGTGAGGATCTCTATTTCCGCCTTAACGTGTTCCCGATTGATTCGGTGCCGTTGCGCAAACGAATAGAAGACGTGCCGCTGCTGGCGCGGCACTTTTTACAGCGCGCCTGCCTTAAGTTTAATAAACCCGGAGTACGCATTCCCCCCGCTCAGTTAGAAATTCTTCAGCGCTACCCATGGCCGGGCAATATTCGTGAGCTGGAAAACATTATTGAGCGCCAAGTGATTGTGACCCAGAATCGGCGCTTGATGTTTGATGACCTGCTGTTAGGGGAGCCACCGCTCTCGATAGGTGGTACTAATCCGGTGCCCGCGTCAGCCCATGCCAGCGTGGAGAAAAGTGAAACACTGCTGCTGACCGAGCATGCGCTGGGCCAGCGTCAGCGGGAGAGTACAATTGCAGCTCTGGAGCGGACAGAAGGTAAAATTTCAGGGGCAGGAGGTGCGGCGGAACTGCTGGGCGTCAAGCCTACTACGCTTGCCTCACGTCTGAATAAATGGGGTATCGACACGCGAGAGTTTCGCAAAAGAAAGTCCGATTTATCGCCAAGCCATCATGCTTTGGACTAAGGTAAGCTGGATGCGACTTGACAACAGGCTGTACACACATTTTTAGATTGTTCAAGGCTAGCATACATACATGAATGTAACTATAATGCTCATCTTTCTGAATGGCTTAATGCGCTGAGAGACTGGGCGCGTTCGCCATCCTGACGCTGAAACTTAGAGGCAATCCCATGCGACTGGCACACTGGGCAGTCAATGCCCCTTTACGACCCCTACTGTTAGCGGTATTCGCCGCTTCTTTTGTCTTGCCTGTTCAGGCTGCCGACCTCATCACGATTACCCGTGATGCGTTAGACAATAACGCTGCACTTGCCTCGGCGCGCTCCGAATATTTGGGCGTTGAAGCAGGTAGAGATATTGCTCGAAGTGGCTTACTCCCCCAAATTAACGCGTCGGGCACTGTGGCGCATAATGAACAGTATGAAAGTCAGGGTTCGACCCAAGCGGGAACAGGTAGTGGCACGGGGGGCGTGAGTGCCGGTGATGACCGTTACAACACTGTTTCGCTCACCCTTGAAGCCACCCAGGCGCTCTATGATGAAGTGACCCGCCGACAAGTCACCCAGGCCGAGCGTCAGATTGACCAGCAGGTATACCTGCTTGCAGCCACCGAACAGCAGCTACTGATTGACGTGGCCAGCGCCTATTTCGACATTCTGCGTGCTTACGAAGTCCTCGAAGCGCGGTTTGCTCAAGAGCGGGCTATTGGCCGTCAGCTTGAGCAGGCGGGCGAGCAGTTTGAGGTCGGGTTGATTGCGATTACCGAAGTCGAAGAGGCCCGTGCCACCTTTGATCAGTCGCGTGCCGATCGTATTGCCGCGGAGAGCAACCTGCAGGTGGCGTTTGAGGCGCTGGAGCAGTTGACCGGCCAGCGTTATGCCAGCATTGAGGCGCTGGGGGACAGTATGCCGATAGCACTTCCCGAGCCCAGCAGTCGTGACTACTGGGTAGAGCAGGCCATTGAGCGTAATCCTCAGGTATTGGCCCAGCAGGCGGGTATCGAGGTATCACGCAGCGGTGTGGACATCGCCCGCGCGGGTCGTTTGCCCACCCTTTCAGCCTTTGGCAACTATCAGTATGGTGACAGTGATATTGATAACACCACCGGGAATGACTCCTCTAGCCAAGTAGGCATACGCGCTAATTTACCCATCTACACCGGCGGCAGTACCAGCGCCAGTATCCGGCAAGGGACTTATCAACTGGAAAGCAGCCAGTATGATTTCGAATCCCAGCGTCGTTCGTCGATCCAGCAAGTACGCTCGCTCTATACCCAAGTCAGCAACAATGTGGAAACTGTCGAGGCTCGCGAGCAGGCTATCGTCTCCAACCAAAGTGCGCTGGAAGCGACTCGCGCCGGTTACGAGGTCGGCACCCGCAACATTGTGGACGTTTTGAACGCTGAGCAGAATTTGTATAACGCCATTGCCAACTACGCCGAGGCCCGTTACGACTATGTAGTGAATCTGCTCTCGCTGCGTCAGCAGGCCGGGCGCCTGGATGTAGACGCCATTGAGGAGGTCAATGCGTGGTTAACCGGCGATGAGGTGAGCTTTACCTTGCCAGAAAGTGGCGGCAACGAACGCTATGAGTCCGCACTCAACATTGGTGCACCGCCCCAGCCTGGGATGTAATTGCCCGACGGTGGGAAGTGATTCAGGTACGCATGTGCTATCGGTCACCTTAAAAAAGATATATGGGAATGCAACGTATGAAGAAGATGATTCACTCACGCCGAGCGAGTCTGGTGACGCTGGTAGCTGCGCTGACACTTTCAGCCTGCGGTCAAGAACAAGCCGAGGCACCTCAACAGGGTGCCCAGCAAGAAACACCGCCCCATAAGGTCGAAGTTGCCGAAATGGCGCGTCAAGATATACCGCTGGATAAGTCGTACCCCTCACTGCTACGCAGTGATGATGAAGTCACTTTGGTTGCCCGTGTCAATGGGTTTCTGGAGGAGCGTCACTTTGAACCCGGCCAATTGGTGGAAGAGGGCGATCGTCTTTACACCATCGAGCCTGATCTTTATCAAGCAACGGTTAATCAGCGTGAAGCGGATCTACAGAGCGCCCGTGCCCAGCTTGCCCGCGCTCAGCGTGATGCTCAGCGTTTCGAGCAACTGCTAAGCCAAAATTCGGTGAGTCGCCAGCAGTATGATCAAGCGTTGGCCGACCAACGAGTAGCCCAGGCGAGCGTCGCCCAAGCAGAAGCCGCCTTGACCAGCGCCAACCTGGATTTAGGCTATTCCCAGGTAACGGCTCCTGTCTCAGGCATGATCGGTTTGAGCCAAGTTAATGTGGGCAATTTGGTGACCTCGGGTACCGAGCTGGCGACGATCACTCCGTTGGATCCGCTGGAAGTGCGCTTCCAACTGCCTCAGCGTGATGCCTTCGAGCTTCGCCGCCAATTGAGTGAGGGCGGTGAGCCGTCGGATATTCGCGCTCGTTTGAGCATCCCAGGCGTGAGTGGGGGTAGCGATTCTGAGCTGGAAGGGCATTTAGACTTCCTGGGTTCCCGGGTGGATAGCGGCACTAGTACCGTACAAGCGTCCGCAACGTTTGAGAATCCCAACGCGACCGTACTGCCCGGCCAATTTGTACGTGTGCGTATTGAGGGTCTGAAGCGTTTTGACGTGATGGCAGTGCCGGAAATTGCTGTTACCCAGGGGCTCATGGGGCCACAGGTGTTTGTTCTGGATGACGAGAATGTGGCTCGTGAACGCACTATCTCTTTAGGCGAAGTAGCCGGCCCTTGGCAGTTAATCCGTGAGGGCCTTGAGCCGGGGGATCGAGTTATTGTCGGTGACCCTGCCGGTTTAGAGCCCGGTATGGCGATTGATCCCCAGCCGTTTAGTGGTAACGCGGAGGCAGTAGTCGAAGAAACCGAGCAGGAAGAGGCGCAAGATCAGCAAGAAGCAGCACAAGAGATGGAAGCGGGAGCGGCCGAAGGCCAGCCTGCTGAAGGGGAAGAGGGTGCGCAATAATGAACTTCTCTAACTTCTTCATCAGCCGGCCGATATTTGCCACGGTATTGGCGATTATCGTGACGTTGGTGGGCGTGATGTCGATGCGCATACTGCCTATTGAGCAGTATCCCAACGTGGTACCGCCAACGGTATCGGTACAGGCTCAGTTCCCCGGCGCGGATGCGGAAACCGTTGCACAGACCGTAGCGGCACCCATCGCAGAAGCGATTAATGGCGTTGAGGACATGCTTTACATGACCTCCAACAGCTCCGATAACGGCACTATGAGTTTAAGCGTGGCATTTAATATCGGCACCGATGGCGATATTAATACTATTAACGTGAATAACCGCGTTCAGGGGGCGCTCTCTCAGCTACCTGAGGCGGTGCAGTCGCAAGGCGTCACCGTTGAGCTCCGCTCCGACTCTATTTTGATGTTTATCGCATTGACCTCGCCGGACGGTGACTACGACAAAATTTTCATGCAGAACTACGCTACTCTCAATGTGCTTGACGAACTGCGTCAGGTACCTGGGGTGGGCAATGCAGAAGTACTGGGTGGCGGCGAGTTTGCCATGCGTATCTGGATGGATCCGGATAAGTTGGCCCAGTACGACCTCACTCCTAGCGAAGTAGCCAGTGCTATTAGGGCGCAAAATACAGAAGTGCCAGCGGGTAGTTTGGCATCGACGCCGCAAAGTGATCCACGCGCGTACACCTACACGATTACCGCTGGAGGTCGCCTCAATGATGTCGATGACTTCCGTAATATTTACCTGCGTACCAATAACGACGGCTCTTCACTACGCTTGGAAGACGTTGCACGCATTGAGCTTGGAGCGTCTTCTTACGGGGTCGATGCACGTTTGAATGGCTCAAGCATGGCGCCGATTATTATTAATCAACAGCCAGGTGCAAATGCGCTGGAAACTGCGCAGGGTGTACGCACTGCGATGGAAGATTTGTCCACTCGCTTCCCGCCCGGGCTTGAGTATGTGGCGCCTTACGATACCACGCTGTTTATTGATGCCTCGGTAGAAACGGTCATTCACACCTTCATCGAAGCCTTTCTGATTGTTATCGTTATTCTGTTCATTTTCCTGCAGAACTGGCGCTTTACCGTGATTGCCATGTCGGTGGTGCCGGTAGCGGTAGTGGGCACCTTTGCGGGTTTCTACGTATTTGGCTTTTCGATCAATCTGCTGACGCTGTTTGCGCTGGTGCTCTCCATAGGGATAGTGGTCGATGATGCGATTCTGGTGGTGGAGAACGTCGAGCGTGTGCTGAGTGAAGAGGATGATATCAGCGTGCGAGACGCCACTATCCGTGCGATGAAAGAAGTTGGTGGGCCGGTTATTGCGACCTCACTGATCATGGCGGCCGTGTTTATACCCGTTGCGTTCTTAGGTGGTTTTACCGGACAAATTTACCAGCAGTTTGCGATTACCGTGGCGATCTCGGTGGCGCTCTCAGCGGTGATGGCGTTGACCTTCACGCCCGCCCTGTCAGCGATTTTTATCAAGCATAAAATCGCGGGCGCCGGTCAATCCAAGTTCAAACGCGCCCTGAATACACCGTTTCGCCTGTTTGACCGGCTGTTTGCCGGTATTACCGCCGCCTATATGTGGATCGTAAAAGGCTTGGTGCGATTTTGGCTGCTGGCGCTAGCCCTAACGGTGCTCACTGGCGTGGGCTCTTACTGGCTATACGCTAATACACCCTCAACGTTGGTGCCTGAAACGGATCAGGGGGTTGTACTGGTGAGCGTTTCGTTACCGGATGCGGCTTCGCTTGAGCGTACTCAAAGCTATATGGCGAAACTCAGTGCGGCGATTGAAGATATTCCCGGGGTGGAATACTCCTCAGCGGTGGCAGGTTATGACATCCTTTCAAGCGCCGTGAATACTGCTCGCGGGGTAATGTTTATCAATCTCAGTCCTTGGTCTGAGCGTGAACTGACAGCCAGCGAGCTGGTCGGGCGTATTATGGGGTTAGGCGCAAGTATTGATGGTGGTTCCGCGATGGCCTTTAACTTGCCACCTATCATGGGGCTCTCGACCACCGGTGGGTTTACCGGCTACTTGCAGTCTTTTGATGGTGCATCGGCACGTGAGCTGTATGA
>Ga0209344_10003727_pt1 | contig 14704 bp, 15 predicted proteins | sample Cruoilmetagenom6_FD_187293 | JGI IMG/M metagenome (GOLD analysis project Ga0209344, IMG submission 187293) | Oil polluted marine microbial communities from Coal Oil Point, Santa Barbara, California, USA - Santa Barbara Oil Seep Sample 6 (SPAdes)... | ecosystem: Environmental > Aquatic > Marine...
TGGGGCACGCATTCAAAGCGGGTTGTGCTGTGGCCAGAAATGATTGGGTCATGAAGGTTGATGCGGATCTGGATCGGTTTGAACCCGGTCTTGTACCACGCCTTGCGGACGGGCGGGCACCGGGGGTGGGTCTGATCAAGGGCGCATGGCAAGACCCGGCAGATTCCATGCCTATGACGCGACTTTTGGTAAAGCCTGCCGTTTTGGCGATGTGCCCCGGTCTGGCACACCTGCGCGCGCCAAATTCCGGCATATACCTGCTAAACAAATCCTGTATCGCGCACGCTGAAATGACTGGCGATTATGCCGTCGATATTGATGCGATGATGCGCGTTTACTCCGTCGGGCTGGATATTGCTGAAGTGGACATCGGTGAAATCGATAATGACCCGCGCGATGTGGGCCACTACAGTGCCATGGCCGCACAAATCATGCGGTACTTTCTAGATCGCAACGCTGAAGACGCAAGTGAAGCAACGATTGTTTTTGCACGCAATGCGCAAGAGGTTATCACCGGGTGCTTAGGATTGATTGGCAGACGGGCGATCGCAGATGCGCAGGTTGTTGTTTTTATGGAAAACACTGGCGACGAAGCGGCAACTGTATTGAAGAACGTTTTGCGCCCCTACCCGTCCGTCAAAATCCGATCCGGCACCGAGATCAACACTTACGATCCGCATTCCATTGTGGGCAAAGCGCGCCTTATCGCTTTGAAACCAGCAAGCCATTATAACATGTTATTTGCATCTGCTTTGTCACTGTTGACTAAACTCGGGCCTGAAGTAGCGCACCCTGAAATTTGGCTCATGGCCGACGATGGAACCGCTGATACAAGCGTCGACGTCGCTGGTGGGAAACAAATTCGTGATCAGGCCCTCACTGCGCTCGGGATACTTGAGCAGCAAAAAGCGCCGCGCGAATTGTTTCTTTCACACGGCGCTTGGGATGTTGAACAAAAGGTTTTGACAAAACTTTGAGTTGCGTCAGGAACCTTTGAAATTCAGTTTGCTTTCCTGATCCAGTGCTTCTTGAATATCCAATGTATCATCTTCCATTTTTGCAGCTTCAGCCGCAGCCGCGGCGCGCGTTCCGCGCATGCGGCCATATTGACCAATTCCAATGGCAACCAGAATAATGAGCCCCCCCGGGTAGAGACCGGCGCCGGGGTCTTCACCAAGCAAAACCATGGCAATCACAAGTGCCGCCAAGGGCGAAAACGATGTGGCCAACGATACGTCGCCGGACCGGGCATGTTTCAGTCCAAGGCTCCACGCGAATTGGCCGATGATGATGACGAGGATCGCATAAACCCAAACCCATTTCAGAACCACAGGGGAAAACACGTCCTGAAAATGCATCGCGCCATAAAGATAGATCGCCAGGAAATAGTAAATAATGGTACCTACCACGGTCCGGTAAATCGAAAAGATTCCAAGCGGCAGGCCTTTCAGGCCAACCCGCGTAACTATCGTGGACGCAATAAACGATAAGGTGGCAAACACAGTGGCAATCTCACCTTTGCCCATTGTGAATTCCGCGCCTTCACCCTTGAGCGCGATCATAACACCAGCGCCAACCAACGCGATAAGACCCGCCGCAAAAGCCCATGGATCAAGTTTCTCACGCAGAACAAAATACGTCGCGAGCAAAAACAATGGTGGTTCAATCCGCCCAATCAACACAACGTTGGTCACGGTTGTGTAATCCAATGCGATAAAAAATAGCGCGGGTGTCAGGGCAGATGACAACACAGCCGAAAGGGTCAAAATCCCCCAGTCCTTGCGTGTCAGGGCCTTAAGGTTTGCAATGGTCCAGTCGCGCCAGAACATAAACACCATTGGAATAAGCGAGATCAACGACCCGAGAAACAGGAGGTTACATAGTGAAACTGCGTTGCGCCCCATGACGGGGTGCTCTCGCCCGATGTCAGCCAGCAATGACACAATGGAATTCGACGACGCGTAAACGATCACGGCCAACCACACCAAACCGGCCCCCATAAGCGCCTTGGAAGCGGTGTCTTGGCTTTGAATGTCAGTTTGGCTCATCTTGCGTTTCCCTGTGTTTCTAGCTCTCAAAACGTTTTGCGCATCGTCGTCAACCGCGCAAGAGCCAGCATTTCACGTTCCTATCACGTTGCAGTCAAACGCAGAAACAATGTTTCAGAAGGTGCATAGAGTGGGGAAAATGGTCACAGACACGTGGTTGGGTGAAACAACCAGCGGGTTGGCTGGCAAAGACAACCCTACCTGTGACACACCAACAGGACTTAAAACTTGTGCCAAACGGCGCGAGTGGTCAAATGTACCTACCAATACAGTAACCCAAGGACCGGACATGATCGAAAACTTAGGCGAACGTGCACAAAAAATCGTTACGATCTATGACGATATTTACAATTTGCCCGACTGCCGGGGCTTTTGGCGTATTATGGACCAACACAATTTTCGTACAGCGCACCATTCTGCGCATGCATTTCGGGCCACCCGCGCCGAAATGATGCGTGTTCGCAAAATGGATCGATTGAACATTATGGATTTCGCCAGCGGCTATGGCATCGCGACGTTGTTGATGCGTTTCGACATCGATCTGGACGAAGTTCTTGATCGTTATCGCGATCCAAAATTCGATACGGCAACAACGGAACAGGTTATCAAATGGGATCGCGCTTGGTTAAGCGCATTACCCAAATTGAGCGGTGACGACGCCCATGCCGCGATCGATATTGCCAACCATGCATTAGACTACGGGCGGTCAGTTGGGATATTTGATACCACGTTTGCGGAAAACCTTCAGGCAGACGAGGCCAGTGTTGATTTGCAAACATGGATGTCAGGTGTCGACTTGATTGTCGAAAGCGGCAGCGTTGCCCATATGATGCCACAGGCACTGGACAGGGTTTTAAACGCAGCACATGGGCGCAAACCTTGGGTCATCACGGCCCCAATCCGTGGCAACGACACTGCCGAAGCGATTGAGGTAATGCAGGATCACGGTTTGGTAGTCGAAATCCTTGATGTTCCGCCGTATCGCCATCGTCGCTTTGTCAAAGACGGCGAACAGGCGCGCGCAACTGTGAACGCGCAGGAGCGCGGTCACGACACAGAAGGCGTTGAAACATCTGGATATTTTCATGCGCAACTGTATCTGGCGCGACCGGAAAATGAATTAACCCCGGTGTCAGATTGGCCAATGTCACCGCGCACGGATTGATCCCTGTTCACAAATGAGGGTCTTCCATCACGTTGGTGTTATGGCCCTATGACATAGGGCAAAGCGCTGCCATTCTGGCAACTACCAAACATCAACCCAAAGGAAATTATTCCATGTTGACCCGCCGCAAGTTTTTGATTGCCTCCGCAGTCGTAATTACGTTGCCTACTTCGTCTTTCACTAATGAACCGAACATATTTGCGCGCGGCGGCGTCGCGATCAACGGATATGATCCAGTCGCCTACTTCACCCAATCCGAACCCGTGAAAGGCAACGCAAATCACAGTGTTCAGTGGAACGGCGCAATCTGGCATTTCGCGACCGCTGCGAACAAAGACGCTTTTGCCACAAATCCAAACGCCTACGCCCCCCAGTACGGCGGATATTGTGCCTATGCTGTGTCCAAAGGGGCGACCGCTAAAACCGAGCCCGACGCGTGGACGGTTCATAACGGCAAGCTTTACCTGAACTTTGATCGCAACGTTCGCACAATTTGGAGGCGGGACATAAGCGACAATATATCCAAAGCTGACAACAATTGGCCTGGCGTATTGGGATAATCATCCGACAGCCCGTAAGTTTTCGGTTTTTTGTCGCAAAAGTGTATGAACGTCGCGCCGATTGCCCTTCAACTCTGGTTTGAAACGTTTCACTCAAATACCCTGGTCCTGACTGTTAGCCAGAGGCCAGTTTCCTGCACAGGCATCGCAAATGAAAATAAAACGCATCGAGCTTTATCAAGTTGATCTGCCCTATTCCGGCGGCACGTATCTGTTGTCAGGTGGACGGGAATTCACCAACTTTGATGCGTCGATCGTGCGTGTCGTTGCAGATGACGGCACGGATGGCTGGGGCGAAAGCACACCGTTTGGATCGACCTACATCGCGGCCCACGCACAGGGTGCGCGTGCAGGTATTGCCGAAATTGCCCCACACCTTTTAGGTCGTGATCCGCGCCATGTTGACCGGATAAATGAATCAATGGATCAGGCATTGGTTGGCCACAACCACGCCAAAGCTGCAATTGATGTTGCCTGCTGGGATCTTTTCGGAAAATCCGTAAACCTGCCCGTTCACACGTTACTGGGCGGCTCAACCCAGTTTCGAATGCCAATCATATCTTCAATCTATGCAGGCACCCCTGAAGATATGCGGGCGCGTATCGCGGATCATCGCGCGCGTGGTTATCGCGGGCATTCGATCAAGGTCGGTGCTTTGGACAGCGAAGGTGGTCCGGCGCTGGACGCTGCCCGGATCGAGGCATCATTGGCTGATCGAGAACCGGGGGAATACTTCCTTGTTGATGCCAATGGCGGCCTTTTACCCGAAGCCGCTTTGCGGATGTTGGGCATGCTGCCGAAGGGTTTGGATATTGTGTTGGAAGCCCCGTGCAAAACGTGGCGCGAAACATTGGCATTGCGCGCGCGTTGCAACGTTCCCATCGTCCTGGACGAGTTGATCCAGCAAGATGAAGACATCGCCCGATTGATTGCGTTAGATGTGGCCGATGGCATCGGATTGAAGGTTTCCAAAGCAGGCGGTCTAACGCCCGGACGTCGACACCGCGACATCGCCCGTGCCGCTGGATTAACGATGAGCGTTCAGGATACGGTTGGATCCGCAATTTCGTTCGCCGCGGTGGCTCATCTCGGTCAAACAGTACCCGAACAAAATCTGCGCTGCATCTTGGATGTGCGCGACATGGTCACCCTGGAAATCGCTCAGTTCGATTGCGTTGTTCATGATGGCGGGGTTATGGCGCCAGATGCACCGGGTTTAGGGTTGGCCATAAATCGTGAGATATTGGGCGATCCTGTTAACGTTTGGGAAGATTGATTTTGATCAGGCTCTATGCATGTGCATAATCACATTTGTTGGCGTAAAATTGCGCGTTGAGGTGGCCCTTTTCAGGTGTCAAAGCTTTTAATCTCAATCCGGTCGCAGGTTTAAAGAAAAGCGTGCTAGGCTGTGTTACTCATAGGCTTAGATTTTCGCAACTCGTTACAATAAGCGACATGACAACCCCTTCCCTCAGATTTAGCTGCATAAAGGGCGAGATCCGCATCTTCCATCAGCTGAGCCACGTTCACCCCATCGGTTTGGGCCGACAAAACGGAACCAGCACTGCCAGAAATATTGCACTCTTGCCCGTTGAATTCCATCGGCACTTCCAGCCGCGCGATCAGGCGATCAGCGATATCCTGGACAAGCTCCGGATTGGTTAAACGGTTCAGGACAATAACAAATTCGTCCCCACCGGTACGGGCAATTGTGTCTTCATTACGCGTTTCATCAATCATAATGCGCGCAACTTGCTGCAATACAAAATCCCCGGCGGCGTGACCTTTGCTATCATTCACCGCTTTAAAATAATCAAGATCAACGTGCAGCAAAGCAAAGTCGTGTTCGTGTTCAAGTAAGTGATTCAACACAAAGTCCAATGCGCGGCGGTTTTTCAGTCCCGTCAAAGTGTCGGTAAACGCCTGTTCTTCGGCTGCAATCTTCGCACCGCGCAAGCGCGAATTTAGGGTTCGCGACAAATCCATTGCAGCGGTCTTCGCCTCGACCAGATACAACATTTCGATGGCAAGATCCGTCGCGGCGAAATCTGCGCTGGTCAGTTTGTAGTCACGAACCGCTTCAATGACAGAGATCCCAAACGACAGGTTGACGATCGCGCCACCGGAAGGTCCCAGTGTGCCATCCTCTGGCAAAGTAACGGCAACACCCTTCAGGCTTGTGCGTGGAGCGTCACGCAGTTGCAAATGTAACTTGCGACCAGCGATCATTCGCAATGCGTTCATCGACCCATCATTGCGCGGGCGTTGAATTTCAACAAGTTCGCTAAATCGCATGCCCGTCATATCCAAATGCGGGCGTATTTTTTTCAATGCCCAACCGGCATGCACGATGTGGCCCGTGGAATTTAAAACCGCATGCATTGGGCACAACGTTTTCAGCAACGCAAACAATGGTTCGTCGTCAATCATTTCATCCCGCCCTCGCGCCAAGGTCGAAACTGCGCCCGGATGCATGGGTCACCGTTAATAATCGGACTTCAATAATTTCAATACCATCTTGTGCCCCCTTGTGATCCAACAAAACCAGGGCACCGTAGTCGTCTGCCATCGCCCGCAGCAAACCAACAATAACATGGCCAAACCCAGCCCTTGGCGCCTTACAGCTGAGGCTGTAAAAATCCGTTGTGTGTTCCCGCAGTTCCAGCTGAGGCAAATGCAAATCTGACACCGCCAAGCGGGCTCGCTCCTGTAAATCATCAAGGGAATAAAGAAAATCAGTGAACGTCACGCCGCCAAACCGCAACAGGCGCCGCAATGCTTCGACATTGGGATGCGAGACAAGATAGATTCCGATGTTTTCTAAAACATCAACAACCGGGTTTTCCAAAACCTCCGCCACTGCGGCCAAAACATCAAATGTTAATGCGTCATCATAGCTTAGCATCGCTTCAAATTCGGAAAATTCCAGCCCGGCTTTTTGCGTCACTTTTGTCCAGATTTCCCGCCCGTAGGTATCGCGGACAAACCGTTCTATCGCCCTGTTGATCATGCCATGCATACGCGCCTCCGCCGTTCAAGCGAACAGCGTGTCATAGCCTGGTTAACAGCACCCCAACAAAATCAATTGTCCGGAATTAATTTCAGGCCGCCAACATCCAGTACGTTTCGTGGAACGGGAGAAATCTGAAACTCTCCTGTCAAAACATCACTGATTGTGTCCGCATTGATCCGTGAAACGCCACTTCCAATGTTGTCGACCCGACCTGTCCGGTAAAGCTCGGACCCGCGCAGCCACAGCCCCATGGACCTGACAGTATCTTCCTCGGTCAAAAACAGGCCTATGGCTTGTTGCGCTTCCACCAATGGGTGGAAGTCGGCCATCACAATCACGCATCCCGGTTGCCCGTCAGAAAGCAACCGCGCACAGGCCTCATGTATCATCCGCCTTTCATGATCGGGCAGGCTTTCTAATGCCCCCAAGGGCAATTCCGCACCTAGTGGTCGCAAGGGTACGATCCCTTCGAGCGACGCAATTAGAGTCACATTTTTTTCGCGCTCAAAGGCATATCGGGACGTTTCACTTTCGGCGCGCTCAATTAAAGCAACCAATTCGACATGGTCATCCCGACCACTGTTTTCCCTAAGGGTATTCAATGCCTGAACGCCTGCATAACCCCATTCATGTGAGAGCTCCCATAAAGCAAGGTCATCAAGATCAACGCCGGATTGCGCGCGCAATAACTGACTGTTTGCTGACAGACGTTCAGCGTTCAACACAGGTGTCATCCAAAGCACCGCGATCAACAAAGTCGTCAACGCGAGAAGGGTATTAGATTGGCGGATTTTGTTACGCCAGTTTCGCCGCATAAGAACCGAAATCGCATATGAGGTGGCGTAGAGGAAAATCAAAACTGCGGTTGCCATCGCAGCCACCCGGTCAGGGGTCAGACCATATTGATCTACCCGTAGCCAAATCGCAAAGACCGCAAGAAACGCAGGAACAGGCACAATCAAGGAAAGTGTTTGTGTCGCCATCAGCATTATCGGCCCTTCAACCGACAAGGTGTCGTCGCGATGCAAGGACGTTGTGATCAAAGTGATCCCGGCGAATGCCACGCTAGCCAATGTGGCAGCCGCGGAAAACGTTCCAAACAGATCAGACAATCCACGGAACGGTAACGCCAGAATGAATACAACCAGCACAACCAACAACACCGGCAACAAAACGCGCAGCAATTGAATAAGTAAAAAGGGCGAAACATAATCACGAAGCTCGTACACAATTGCCAACCCAAGCCCCAAAGCCAGACCGCTTAGAACGTAGGGAACAGGATCCATATCAAGCAGTTGCTCGATAGCGTCGATACCCACCAAACCAAGCAAAGCGTCCGACAGTAAAACAACACCCCAAACCACGCTGACAAACAGGCTGGCGGCGGCATATCGCACAGCAATAGTCCAGGCGAGGTCAAATAGATCCTCATAGCGGCGCCAACCGTTGGTCCGCCCTATTGCCGCGGCGCAAAATGGAATTGAAACCGTCACCAAATACGAAAACGCAGCCACAGCATGAGGTGTATCAAAAAAGGCATCGAGATCAGCGAAGCGAAAACTTGCCCAGAGCAGAAGTAGCGCTGCAGGTATGCTTAACAAGGCCGCAGAAACACTCGCTGGAACAAGCCGAACAGGGCCGAGCAATGCCAATAATGCCCCGAAAAACCCAACTCCGCCAGAAATCAGAAACATCACCAAACGTTCGTTGTCTATGAGGTCCGGAACCACGTCGAACAATGCCCACAGCGCGAGCCCCGCAATTGCACCGACAGTTGCCAAAGTGGCGCGGGACGCCGTGTGGTTTGTAGCGGATGACATTGTCTTCTCCTGAAAGGGACTCACTTTGCTAAGGTTACCTCATCAAGACACAACGTAAAATAGCCGCACGCCTGCGTGGCTGTTATCACTCCGAAATTTGGTCATAGGATCGTCGAATTCGCGTGCCGAATGTCCACTCGACAACCCGACATGAACAATCATGAAACTAATCCATTGGAATCAGAAATCCGTTGGTGCGCCGCCTTCGGATTTTCGACGCTCGACAAAAGCATTCAACTCTTCGCGGATGGCATCGTCCATTGGTGGTTCTTCAAAATCGGCAATAATATCTCTAAAGGTTTGATGCGCTCTTTGGGCGGTCCATATACTGCCTGCGGCTTCCCAAGCTTCAAAATTGCGCCAATCGCTGAGGAACGGTTGGTAAAATGCCGTCTCATATCTGTCCTGAGTGTGTTGTATGCCAAAGAAGTGCCCCTGATTTCCGACCTCTTTGATCGCATCGATGGCAATTTCATCCGGGCCAGTTTGCGTAAGCTTCGGGTCCATGTATCGCTGAATGTGTTGCAGGATTTCGCAGTCCATAACAAACTTCTCGGGGCTCGCGATCAAACCGCCCTCAAGCCAGCCAGCCGCATGATATACTAAGTTTGCACCAGACTGCACAGCCGACCAAAGGCTGTTGGATGTTTCCCATACGGATTGGCCATCAGGAACGTTTGCGGCACATACGCCACTGGCCCGCATCGGCAGCCCGTAAAACCGCGCCATTTGCCCAGTCATTTGTGTTGCTCTCATGTATTCTGGCGTACCGAATGCCGGCGCACCGGATTTCATATCGACATTCGAGGTGAACGTACCAATCGCACAGCACGCACCCGGACGGATCAATTGTGCCAGGATCACAGCGACCAAACCTTCGGCCAAAGATTGTGCCACCGCGCCTGACATGGTGACCGGTGCCATGGCGCCCGCCAATGTGAATGGGGTAACGACCAACCCTTGATTGCGACGCGCCAAACGCATCCAGCCATCCAACATGGGATAATCATGTTTGAGCGGCGAAGTGGAATTGATGTTGGTGTACATATGGGGTGAGGATTCGAATTCCTCATGTGTCAGACCACCGGCAATGCGCACCATTTCCATCACGTCTTCGACGCGCTCTTTGCCCAGACAATACGCATGGGCTACTTTGTCTGTTAGCGTCAGCTTGTCATACAAAACATCCAAATGCCGGATACTGGCGTGAATATCCTGTGGTTCGACCGGGTACCCACCAACGAAATGAACGCAGTTGAAATATTGGCTGAGTTTCAGAAGGTCCTTACACATTTCACGCGTGCCGGTGACCTTTTTGCCGATATTCATATCCCAATAGCTTGGCGGCGAAGACACGTTACCAAACAACAGGTTATTCCCACCCACCGTCAATTTCCGGTCCACATTGCGCGGCGTGATTGTCCATTGACTAGGTGCTTTGGCGATATGCTCCATCACATAATCACGTCCCATCCGGACGTTTTCACCGTCTATAGTGCATCCACCTGAAGCCCGAAAAATCTCAAGCGCCTCTGGATTAAGAATCTCCAGCCCAATTTCTTCCAGAATGCGCATCGCCCCGTCATGAACGGCCGCGATGCCCTCTTCTGTCAGCGGCTCTGTTGGGCGATCCATGTTCACGGGTGGGTTCCACGGCATCTGGTCGATGACTACTCCGCCGCGTCTTTCCGCATTTCCCGCGCGTCCGCCGCCCCGTTTTCTGCGTTTGGTTGGTTCAGCCATTCGATCTCTCCCGACTTTCGTTGGTGCCATCGAACCACAGGCTTACCCCCGAACACCGCCATCTTGCGACAGATGTTGTCGTTTTCTTGAAGTCAAAGCACCGATCGTGACTATCGCTGTCTGCGCGCCCGCACCCCGCCGGAATATATGAGATACAAAACCAACGAGATCACGACAACAGCCCCACCCCATATCATCCGGATCGAAGGTTGCTCGCCGATAACCAGCCAAACCCACGCTGGCCCGAGAACTGTTTCCAATAGCATCAATAGGCTAACATTGGTCGCCGCAGTGTAACGTGAAGCAAGGGAAAGCGTGAAAAATGACAATGGCAATATGATCGCCCCGGTCACCGCCATTGCCCAAACATGACCCTCAAGCATCATATCTAAGCCTGTGGCAAAAGCTGCCGTAGATCCTGCGAGTAAAGCACCGCACCCAACCGTTAACAGAATTGGCAGATGCGGTTTCGCCCGAATAATCACAAAATTAAGCGCCAACGCAACTGCCACGCCTAAGCCAAGCACCGCTCCCAGCGTTGATGTTCCATTTAATTGAAACCCGCCGCCCCCGTGTTTCCCCTCGGACACTGCATACACAATTCCAATCATGACCGCGGTAATGGCAATCCAAGTGGACAAGCGAGTCGGTTCTTTCATTAAGAGCCAGCCAAAAACCGCTGCAAATACCGGGACAGCGGCCACACCAAGTAAAACGATTGCCACTGGCGCCACTGCAATCCCGAGGCAGAACAAAAGCGAGTTGAAAAATTGGCATACGACCAATGACACGCCAGGGCCTGAACGCAAAACCGCCAAGTCATGGGCACGATGACGGCTCGTGACAAACCATCCAATCAACATCACGCTGCCCATTAACAATCCGCGCCATGCCACCATCTGAACGCCATCCATCTCGGACCATCGCATGAACATAGCATCGGGCGTCAAAACAAGTGTGCCAAACAAGGCCATCAGAAGCCCGTTTTTTGTTTGGGCTATCACCTGTGCAACCAATCCGGGATGTGCCCGATATCCGGCGACACAGCATCGGCGTAGGGTTGGAGATCTTGTTCGGTTGCCGTCCCGGTTAACACCCCGAAGGTCTGCATGCCTGCCGCACGCCCCGCAATCAAATCATGCGCGCTGTCCCCGACCATCAATACCCGCGAAGGATCGAGTTCAGCGGCGCGCGCAAAAGCCAACAAAGGTCCCGGTGCTGGCTTGGCCCCAAAGCCGGAATCAAAACCAGCCACAAAATCAAAATGATCGAGAACACCCGCAGAACTCAAATGCGCCCGTGCGCCGAATTCTGAGTCATTTGTCATAACCCCCAAGGCAATGCCCTCTGACGACAAGCCTTCTAGAAACTGAACAAGAGGAACCGCAGGGGATAGCGGCGCTTCGGCGGCACTGATCATCAGATATTGTTCCACATCATCAACCGATGCATCCGGCAAAGCACGTGCGATGCATTCAGCGACTTCGCGATTTGTGGCCGCAATGGCCGGGCTCGTCGGCAGAAACACATTTTCTTTCAGATCAAATTCTATTGCCCCGGCAACCGCCACTACTGAAACTTGGTGCTTGCCCGCCAAAAATTCGATTGTCTGACGCCCCCAAACGCCCCACGTTGCGTGAAAATCAAACAAAGTCCCGTCCTTGTCGAAAACAATACCATCTACTTTGCGTTCCATACGTTTTGTCCCTTTGGTCATGTCCAGTTTACTTCGCCACCGCCCGGCAAAGCGGCGCGCGCACGCATTGGTGTGTCGTTTGGCAAGTTCTGTGTAGTGCAGAACGCGATAACCCACGCATCATCCAACATCAAAAAATCCAGCAAAGATCCGAGAAACTCAGGATTTCCTGCACCACTTCGCAGATCATCCTCGGATGCGCCGGTGGCGCCCATAAAAACCGGCAAAAGATCATCATTGCCAATTAACCATGTGAGACATTGCAGCCCAACGGTTTCGGCGGCTTCCTGCGACATGCCCATTCTCATAATACTCCGGAAAGGTTTTCTTAACTTCTGACATGGATAGTCAGACCAGAAAAAAGGGCAAGTCAGAAAGGCGCCAAGCCCATGTCAGGGAAGATTTTGATTGTTGATCCGCTTGCGACCAACAGGATTGTATTAAAAGTCAAACTATCCGCTGCTCATTTCGTGGTCGTACAGGCAACATCGGGAACGGAAGCTTTGGAAGTTGCCACATTGGAACAACCAGATCTGGTCGTGGCCAACGCAGAGGTTTCCGGCATGGAAACCTGTGATTTCATTGAAGCATTGCGGCTTTTGCCTGGTTTGGGCCAAACACCAATTGTGCTCGTGTTGCCCGACGACACCCCAAAAAATCGCATTCGCGCCTTGCACGCCGGGGCTGATGACTTGATTGCCCAACCTTTTGATGAGCGAAACCTGTTGGCGCGATTGCGCGGGCTTCTACGCCAACATCACAGCTTGCAGGAACTTCGCATGCACGTCGCCCCGGATCAATCGCTGGGGTTCGGCGAGACCCAGAATGGATTCATCACCCCGGCCAAGGTTGCATTGGTCACGCCAGAACCGCGCAAAGCAATTACGCTCAGGATGCAATTGGATCAATTATGCCCTCATCACGTCAGCATCATTGATTCCGACACGCCGCCAAGCCAATTGTCAGCGGATTTGTTTCTGGTCTTGGTGCCGGAAAAACAACAAGATGCGGGCTTGCATACACTGGCAGAGCTACGCGCCGCACCCAAAACCCGAAACAGCAGTGTAATAGCGATACTACATGAGAACACATCCAAACAGGCCGCAACACTTTTGGATATGGGTGCTAATGACGTTCTGATTGGGCCGGTAGATTTAGACGAGCTTTCCATCAGAGTTTCAAAGCACATTCGCAACAAACAGGAAACAGACGGCCTTCGCGACCGCTTGCACGACGGGGTTCGCGCGGCAATGATCGACCCCCTGACAGGGCTGTACAATCGCCGGTTCGCCTTGCCGTTCCTACAAAAGTTAATTCAAAAAAATGACAACCATTTTGCAGTTATGGTCGCTGATCTCGATCACTTTAAACTTGTCAATGATACGAAAGGCCACGCTGCTGGTGATCGCGTACTGAAACGGGTCGCCAACTTGTTGCGTATCAATTTACGGGATCACGATATGATTGCACGAATTGGGGGCGAAGAATTCCTGATCGTACTACCCAATATTTCAAAGGAGCAAGCGTGCTTACATGCCGATCGCCTGTGCCGACTTATCCGTGACAATCCGGTGTCCGTGCCATCCTCAAACGAACCAATCCATGTAACGATCAGTATCGGCGTCACGCTCGGCCAATCGGGAGATTGTGCAGATACGTTAAACGCGGACGCTTTATTGGATCAAGCCGATCAAGCGCTATACACCGCCAAAGCCAAAGGCCGAAACACTGTGCGATTCAATAGCCGATCAGCCGCCTGACCCATTTCTCCGTTTTGGTTTGTGTTCCTTCAACCGATCGGCAAACGCAGCGCGTTCTGCATCGGTCATCGCGCTGAGACGTTCGATCAGCAATCTTTGACCCAATTCAAACTGGTCAAGCATCGCCGCACGATGTTTTCTCAACCGCGCGGCAACCGCTTCGGGATCAAACGGAACTGCCTTGATATCCGCAACAAGCCTCTGGTGTTCGGCAGGAGATGGGCGCGCCTGATTGTGGGCCTCACGCATTTTTTGACCAATGGCGTGGCGATCTTCGGGGCTGAGGGCACGAGTCAACGGCCCACCGTGCGCGCCGCGATGTGCGCCGCTTGGTTTCCACTTGCCACGCATGAACATGGCCCCGCCAACAGCGCCAATCACTAAAAGGTTCAGTGCCAGTGAAACAACCAGAAGAACGCGCATCCAACGTCGCATCCGGTTTGTTTTTGGTGTGCTTTGACCAGCCATCACGACGCCCCCTCATCAAAACCCATATAAACATCGGGCAAGACGTCAACGACAAACTCTGCATTGTACACCCCGAGAAGGCCCTGCGCGGTGGTCACCAAGTTTTCTGGTGGGCTGACTCCAATCCAGATCCCTGCAACAGTGGCCGAACACATGCCCGCCATGGCAGGCCAACCGCCCAATTCGCGGACGAATTCGAACACTCTGTTTCGGTTTGCAATCAATGGTTTCGGTCGCAGAAAATCATCCTGCACATGCCGTGCATCACTTTGCACCCGGGTCAACAATTCCGAAGACGGTTCAGCTCTATGCAAACGTGCAGTTGCGAACAGATCGTCCAGATCAACATTCAAATCTTGTTTGTCAGTCATCATTATACCCCAAGCTAGCACGTTGCGCCGCCAGTTCAGCGCTTAATGCCCGTTTGCCCC